>Ga0265342_10000480_pt1 | contig 43262 bp, 41 predicted proteins | sample 4CB327metaG_FD_203125 | JGI IMG/M metagenome (GOLD analysis project Ga0265342, IMG submission 203125) | Rhizosphere microbial communities from Carex aquatilis grown in University of Washington, Seatle, WA, United States - 4-CB3-27 metaG | ecosystem: Host-associated > Plants > Roots >... | reverse complement strand
GTAAATCGGAAAGTCTCCCGTTCCTCAAAAGCACCGCAACGAGGTCGAGTTGCCACCCCTTATCATCATTGATAAACCCCGGATGTTTAGCCAAAAACAGTAAGCTCGCCCGGATCATCTTTTTCCGCTTTGCCTGGCTAAGATTATCTTCCGGCATAAAATTGCCAGTAAATCCATCAATATTATTAATTGTTTTAACTTCGCAGAAAATTAAAATCCCGTTGCGATGTCTGGCGATAATATCAATTTCATTAAATCCCTCCCTATGATTTCTGGCTAATATTAAATATCTATTATTTAATAGATATTTATATGCCATATTTTCTCCAATTTTCCCTATTTCTATATTATTCATATTTGAATTATTAATTAATTGCCAATGTTTTGGCCATTGAATTTTAAATGTGTTTTCCGTAAAACACATTTAAAATGTTTTACAGCTCCATTCTGCCAAAATTTAAAATAAAATTGGCATTAATTACTTAAAATAGCCGTTTTGAATTAAAATTGTGTTTTCCGTAAAACAATTTTGAAAAACAATTTTGTTTAACAGTAGGTTTTACGGGCTTATCGGGTTTTGCCGTATTATTTTGATTTAATCCGGCAATCCTGCAAACTCCATAGAAAAGACGCATGACCTGCTCAGGCTGGACTCACCCTTCGGGATAGCCTGAACGAGGCACCTATCTTTTCTATGTCGCCCCAACCAGAAGTCTGAAGGCAATAGTTGGATATTCAGAACTATCCCGAAGGGTGAGTCCGGTTCTGGGAGCCCTGCACATTGCTTTCAAACGCATCTCGCCGTATTCTTATAAAACTATGAATCAAGACCAATTAAAAGAATATAAAGTTGCTTTGGAAAAAGAGCGGGGAATAATCGCTGCGGAGATAGCGGGGGATGAGCGACCGGTTGATTTTGGAAGTGACATCGATCACGGCGATGAGGAGAGTGACAAATCGGAACAAGTGGGAGATCAGCTCGCTGCGGCGCAAGAGTTAAAGGATCGTTTGAATGAGATCGACATCGCCCTCAGTAAGATCCAATCCGGCACATATGGAGTTTGTGAAAAATGCGGCAAACCGATAGAACATGAAATCCTTTTGATCGACCCCGAATCGCGTTTCTGTAAAGAGTGCAAACTAGCAAGCTAGCCACAAAAATATAAAACAGCCACCTTTTAAAAATGGTGGCTGTTTTATATTTTTTTAATGATGGCCATGGGATAGTGTGTTCATGAGTAAAAAATTAGGGAGGCTCTATTCCGCGGCGCTTGAAGGCATCGATGCGAAGATCATCGAAGTGGAGGCGGACGTAAATGTCGGGTTGCACTCTTTCAATATCGTCGGACTCGGCGATCGATCACTTTCCGAGGCAAAGGAACGCGTCAACTCCGCGCTGAAAAATGCGGGCATCAAACCGCCGAACCGGGAGAACCGGAGGATCACCATCAACCTCGCGCCGGCAGATGTAAAGAAAACCGGCTCGCATTACGATCTCGCGATCGCGCTCGGTTATCTTCTTGCCACAAAACAAATAAAAGAGTTCGATTGTTCCGACAAGATATTTCTGGGAGAGCTCGCGCTGGATGGACGGCTTCGTCCGATCAGCGGCGCGCTGAATATCGCACAGAAAGCGGCGGCTGAGGGATTTAAATATTTGTTCCTTCCGCGCCGGAACGCGAACGAAGCGGCGGCGATCGCAGAGATGAATATCATTCCCTTGGAAGACATTCGCGAGACGATTGCGATCCTTGAAGGGAAGGTACAACATGCCCCGTTGCGGTTCACCGAGGAAATACATTCCGCGATCGCCGCCGCTGATTTTTCGGAGATCAGAGGGCAGGGGAATGCGAAGCGCGCGCTCACGATCGCGGCGGCGGGACATCATAACGTTCTACTCTTTGGACCGCCCGGCGTCGGAAAGACATTTCTTTCGCATGCACTCGCGGGCATTATCCCGCAGCTGACCATGCCCGAGGCCATTGAAACAACGAAAATATGGAGTGCTGCGGGCCTAAGCCCTGACGGTCTTATCCGCGAACGGCCGTTTCGCGCGCCGCATCATACTGCATCCATCACGGCGCTTGTCGGCGGGGGACAAGACCCGCGGCCCGGAGAGATCAGCCTCGCTCATCACGGAATACTTTTTCTCGACGAGCTTCCTGAATTTCAGAAGAACGCGCTCGAGGCACTGCGGCAACCCCTTGAGTCCGGCGTTGTTCACCTCGCGCGAGCGAAACAAAGCGTCGCATTTCCCGCAAAGTTCATCCTCGTGGCGGCAATGAACCCATGCCCGTGCGGATTCTACGGCGATGCGGAAAAGGAATGCAGATGCTCCGCATATGAGATCATAAAATATCAGAAGAAGATTTCCGGACCATTGCTCGACCGCATCGACATACAGGTAAAGGCGGGCAGGGTTGCGATCGAAGAATTGCGGAGAGGATCTTCCGGCGATGCATCCGGCGGCGAAAGCGCCTCGATAAAAGAACGCGTCACCCGCGCGAGGGAAATACAGATCGCGAGGCGCGGGAAACTGAACAGTGAACTAAGTGCGCGGGAAGTTCAGGATATGATGAACGCGGATCGGGACACCCGCGTGTTTCTGGAAACACTGGACCACAGCCAGCTCTCTCCGCGCGGATATTATCGGTTGCTAAAAGTTGCGCGCACGATTGCGGATCTTGAAAAAAAAGATAGCGTCACATCCCTCCACCTCGCGGAGGCGTTCAGCTATCGACTGAAAGAAATATTCTAAATGTCGTTTTTGCCGGGGATAACGATCGAAATGCCGGGACCAAGCGCAGAAAAATTTACAGATGGGTTGAATTCGACTATCGTATTCATAGGGATGCCGAAGGCGACGGAAATGGAATGTAGGGTGTCGTTCGCGGTTGCCGTATAAATGATCCCCGTCGCCAATCCCTTCGTATTATTGCCGGCAGCGTTCGTTGTTTTTGTCTTGACCACCGGTTCGGAATCTTTGAGGGCTCCTTCGCCATAAAGCACATCAACATTCTCTACCGATTGAAGACCTCCCTCGTCCGTGTTCGCGGATGCAAGGAATGGAGCGCTTTTTGGGGTAAGCGCCGCACTGTCTATCTCGGCGCCTTCGGCCTGAGGGATCAGTAGCGGACCCCCGGGGGTTCTGTACTCTTGGACGGTTCCGGCGGGACGAGAAACAAAAACGGAGCCCCAGAGGAGTCCGGACAATAATCCACCAACCGCCAAAAAAACAGCCACTCCTAATGGCTTATAATCACTTTTGAGTTTTTGGATAGTCGTACTTATGAATTTGATGATACCACAATGAACCCAAAATCTCAACCAGCCGGCAAGCCCGGACAAGCACCCCTGAATCCGGCCCAAGACGCGGCGGTTCATGCCCCCGGGATCCCTCTATTAATAGTGGCAGGCGCGGGAACGGGCAAAACCAAGACCCTTACCAGCCGAATTATCCACTTAATAGACACCGGGACGCCCCCAGAGCGGATCTGCGCTATAACCTTTACCAATAAGGCGGCAAAAGAGATGGCTCATAGGGTTAACCGGACAGGTCCGTTTTTGGGCACATTTCATTCTCTGGGAGCAAAAATCCTACGAAAGGAGTGCCGCCTGGCGGGCCGGAATCCCAATTTTGCCATTTTTGACGATCACGATTCCTTCGACCTCGTAAAGAAGGCGGTTAAAGCCGTCCTGCCGCCGAAGAAGGATGACGAGGATGATGGTATTCTGGCCAAAAAAAACAAGAAAGATACGCCGGTATATTTCGCCAAGAAGATCTCCGAATTAAAGAATCTCGGGAAACTATTGCCGGAAGCGAGGCCGTCGGTGGATAAAGAGGCACAGGTACGCCACGTGTTCGAAAAATATGAAGCAGCGCTCGAGCGCAACAACGCATTCGACTTTGACGACCTCATCGAGAAGACGGTGGCGCTTTTAAAAGCAAATTCGGCCGTGCTAAAAAAATATCAGCACATGTTCGACGCGATCCTCGTCGATGAATATCAAGATATCAATCCGAAGCAGTATGAACTTGTCTCGCTGCTCGCGGGAGAACATCGCAACTTGAGCGTGGTAGGGGACGATGAACAAACTATTTATAGTTGGCGCTACGCCGACATAAAAACATTTTTGAATTTCGATAAAGAATGGAAAGGTGCCAGCGTGCATTTTTTGGAAGAGAACTATCGCTCTACCGGGATCATCATCCGTGCGGCGGCGGCGGTCGCAAAGCACAATCGCTTCCGCACGCCGAAAAATCTTTGGACGCAGAATCCGGACGGCGATCCGATCGTGCTCTTTGAAGCGTGGGGCGAGAACGAAGAAGCGGAGTGGATCGCTCAAAAAATTTATTCTTTGCGTGCGCGCGATAAAAATGCGGACGTCGGGATATTATACCGCACGAACGCGCAATCGCGTGCGATCGAGCAGGCGCTCATCCGCAATAATATCCCGTATCGCATTTTTGGCGGATTGAAATTCTATGAACGGCGGGAGATAAAAGATGCGGTCTCGGCGCTGCGCTATATCTCAAACGCAAAGGACGAGCCTGCGCGTGAACGACTGGAAAAAAATCTCACGAAGCGTCGCTTCGCCGAATTCAAAAATAAAGTCGTGGAGTTGCAGAACCCGGCGAAGCTGACCCTGGAAAAGATCGCACCGCTTGCCGCGCTGAAATTATTCCTGGAGACATTCGGCTATTTTGAATATCTTGAATCGAACTTTGTGAATTCCGATGAGCGCGAGGAGAATATTGCCGAGCTCATTACGTTCGCGACCGATTTCACGAGCCTTGACGAGCTCCTGGAACGGTTAAGTCTCCTCCAGGCTGCGGATGAGATAGGAAATAAGCCCGTTGACGGGCGGGAGGTCAATTTGATGACCATCCACCTGGCAAAGGGGCTGGAGTTTGATTCGGTATTCATCGCCGGCGTGGCTGAAGGATTATTACCGCACGGCCGTTCATTGGACGACGAGAACTCGCTCGAAGAGGAGCGGCGGCTGATGTATGTCGCCATGACACGCGCCCGGAAAAATCTCTATCTCAGTTTTTATGGGATCCCGTCGCGATTCATCAACGAGATCCCGGAGGATTGTATCGTTTTGATGGCGGGGGATGGCTCGCTCACGGCGAACGGAAAGGGCAAAGCGGAATGGTATGGCGACGACTCGTACGATGATGACGATACCGTCTCCCTCAATTAACTCCAGAGAATGAATCCCGCCGTAATGGCATATGCAAAATATAAAATGAAGATCCTGCGCTCGCTAAACGGTTCCGCTACGGTAAAATAATATCCGAGCGCGGCGGCGATAAGTGACGGAATAAAAAGAGAAACCGACGAAACGATCACCGGCACGGAAAGGAACGCGACTGCGAGCATCGCGCCAACGATAGCCTTCCCCGTATGCCCTTTGAAGATCGTAGGGATGGTGGCGATCCCGGCCGCACGGTCGCCATTTATATCTTTTATATCTTTTATATTCGTCACCAATGTAAAGAAGACGAGGCAGAAAATAATAAGACTCCCGGGAAGCGCGGCGGCGAGTTGTATAGGGCTCGCGAAATAAAATCCTGCGGCTGCGGCGGAAAGGCTCGCGAGTGAGATCAAAAATGTGGCGAGTAACGGAACGCGCTTCAGGCGTAGCGGGGGAGCGGAATAAACATAGTAGGCTGCGGTGAAAAGCATCATCGCAAACAGCGCCCAATACCCGACGATAAAAGCGCCGACAAACGACCACAAGAGGAAAAAGAAATTTGCGCTGCGTACTTCTTCTTCCGTAATGGTGCTCGTGACGAGAGGCCGCCCCTGATTGCTCACGCGATCAATATCAACGTCTACGATATCGTTCACTCCGACCGCAAATATCCACGCACAGAAATATGCGACCATCAAAACGATCAAGGCGAAAACGTCCACCCAATTATTGAACGGCTGGCCGTACGAAGTTTTTATCGCGACACATATCCCGACTCCGATCAATAATAAAAAACTGGTGATGCGTTCCGGCCTGCAATTACGCAAATACTCTTTCAAAAAATGAGGGCGATACGCGATCGCCCAACCAATGAAGAGCGCGAGGTCCAAAAGATAGAACACATACGCCATCCCGCCGTTAAACAAGGCCCCGGTGGTGGCGAGGGGGGAAAGTGCCTCTCCGGGCGATATAAGGCGCATAAGCATATGCGATGCCGCAAATTGTCCGACGAGGAAATACGCGGGCGCGGCGGCGAGTCGGTTCCCCGCCAAGGCCCCAAAAAGAGCCATGATACTAGGAAATGCCAACCAGATAAAAACCATGCAATATCCGACGAGAATAATGAAGATGGAGCGAGCGATGCTCTTTGTTTTTATAAAAACATAGGAGGCCAATCCGATCAGAATAACGGCCATTTCTATCTTTATGCCCAACGTGACGCCGCCGAATAAAGGAGTGCCGCCGAGCGTGAGAAAACTTCCCCATAGCGCCGTCCCACCCGTAAAGATGTATGCCATCGGAGATCCCGCGCCATGCGATGCGATAAGATCGATGAGCGGGGGAAACCACATAACCGGCAAAAGAGAAAGCACTACCTTCGATATCTTTTTTATGTCGGGAATGAATATACGAAGCACGAGCGCCGTTGAAAGACCCGCCCCTATATAAAAGAGTCCGTAATGTACCATGGTCAGCAGATCCGGTACCGCCGGGGCGCTGAGCATAGGACTTGAAAGGTCTTCAAGGAAAAAACGGATGCAGATGATCCCTATAAAACCGAACACCGCCTGAGAAAAGGAAATCTTTGCATTCTCTATGTTCCCAATAAGCTTCGCTAGCATTACAATGATTATAACCTATCAATATGCAAAAGCTCGGGCAACACTTTCTCAAAAACACCGCAACGCTACAAACAATCGCGGACACGCTTGAGGTCGGGGAAAACGATACCCTCATCGAGGTCGGGCCGGGCCATGGAGAACTCACCGCCTTCCTCATCGCCACGGCAGCAACGTCCAACGGCGCCGTCATCTCCATAGAAAAAGACCATTCATTGATCGGCGAGCTCTCCGCATTGGCAAAAAAAGAGAAGCCGGGCCTGCTCACTATAATAGAGGGGGATGTGTTGAAAACTTTGCCGGATGCCGTCACCGGCCTTCGCGGGTATAAGATCGCCGGGAATATTCCTTACTACATCACCGGAAAGTTACTGCGGGTCATAAGCGAGCTCGAAGAAAAGCCGGAGCGGACGGTACTCCTTATACAAAAGGAGGTGGCCGAACGGATATGTGCAGCGTCGCCGCACATGAACCGACTCGCCGCAAGCGTCCAATTCTGGGCGAAGCCTGATATTGTGGCGTTAGTTCCGAGAAAGGATTTTTCTCCTCCACCGGACGTGGATTCCGCCATCGTCGTACTTGCAACCCTCCAAACCGCTCGGGATCCCATCGATCCGGCGCTCTATTATAGAGCCGTCCGTGGCATTTTTGGACAGCCGCGCAAAACACTGCTGAATAATCTGACGGAAGCGTCAAGCGAACCATCCAAAAGGGAGGATATCGTCCGGCATCTCCAAAAGATCGGCATCGATCCCGGGGTACGCCCGCAGGACCTTAGTATTGAAAACATCATTACCATCGCAATCTTGCCGATATGGGGATAACCCTTATAGCAAGCATTTTCTTTTGGGGCTATAATTTAAATTAATGATAGATGTCAAGAAGCTGATCACCGGGTTCCTTATTCTGGCTACCGTCGCGGTCTGTTCTGGTTTGGTGCTTTCGTTGGTTGCCAACAACTCTCCGCAAACCGCCAAGGCTCCCACCGAACCGAGCATTGCGAACCTCGGTTCATCCGGCGCCTACTCCCCGGTTCCGACCACCGCGTTCGTAGACACCGGCTCTCTTCAGGGAAATGCCGCCGAACTGCTGAGTTATGTTGATACCACCTCCACCGACGCGCTCGCGAGCGATCCCAATAACCTCACCAATGTTTTTGCGGATTCGTTCGTAAATGGACTTGATGCCGCCAACCCGAACGGGATAACGACGAATACAAACGGGCTCCTCAACATCGCCACCCCCGACACACAGGCGATCGCTCAGACCATATCTTCCAACTCCGCGGTAGAAGGCTTTGTGTTGCCGGATTGGGATACCGAAGCGCAATCGCAGCTGATCAAGACCACCCCATCCGCTTCTCAAAACGCCATTGCCCAGTATGGCACCGCATTGAGTGCCGCGTTTAATAAGGATTTGGTTTCGAGTGGATTGCAAAGTCAGATAAGCAACGCGGGCGGCGGAGACACATCCCAGCTTCCTTATCTTGTTTCTGGGATCCAAAGCGCACTTAACGACACGCTCGCCATTCCTACGCCCGCCCCCCTCGCCAGCCTTCAGCAAAGTTTCGTACGAGTGATGGTATATGAAAAGAATTTTGCCCTGCTCGGGGAAGATTCTTCCCGAGATCCGGTAAAGGCTTCGCTTGTGTTCCAGGGTGAAAAAAAGAAATACGACGCTGCGGTGGTCAATCTTCAACAGCAAATAGAAAAAGCATCGTCGCTCGGGCTATCGCTCAACAATACTCCAAATACTTCCGTCCCTCTGATCGCCAAGCTCCTCGGCGTGCAGGCAGCGCAAGCGCAATGGATCACGTTCGACCCTACAGCTTTCGCGCAAATGATCGAGGATTATTTGAATAATATTATTTTGCAAATACTTAAGAATGTTCTCGTCTCCCTTATTCAAAAGAAGGTGCTCACCGCGATACAGGGCAGCGGCGCGCCGAAGTTCGTCACTTCTTTTGCGGCGCAGATGGTAAATTCCTATCAGTCAGCGGCGATCAATGCGATAAATGCCGACATTGTACAGACACCGCCAAGCCAGCAGTCCGCGCTCAAAATGCTCACTTCGATCCAATTCACCGCCCCAAATGCCGCTTCTGTTCTTAACACTATAGCTCCAAATTCTGGCGTTACCGCTACCAGCGGATTCACCAATATGAATGACTATTTAAGCGAGTTCAATTCAGGGGGAAATATTTGGGCCAACGCAATGGCGATACGCGATCAAGCGCTCACTTCCGCAAGCAATAATCAGACGGCGAAACAAACCCAAACCACCGCCCAACAGGGATGGAACGGCGACTCCACGTGCCCCGATGGAAGCGACCCTCAAAACGGAACTCACCAGGTGTGTTCCGTCGGGAACCTGGTCGATGGCGCTTGCTATGCCGGCGATGGAGGCCCAGGGGATCACGCGGTCGGCACTCCGATAGACATTCCTAACGACGGCCTCTGTCCTCCCACGGATGAGAACCCCGATGGAACCGACCCGACCACCATTCTTCCCGGCCAGGTCACCAATCAGGAATCAAACACCGCGCTTAAGACCGGATCGGAAAATATCACAAGCGCAAACGATATTGCCGGACTACTTGATGCTCTCTTGACCTCGCTCCTCAACCAGCTTTCACAGAACGCGATCAACTTGGCGACCAGCGCCATCAATGGCGTTATCAACACCCAGAGCCCGAGCAATACCGGAATCACCGGGGTCGCTTCCTCGTCACTCACCAACACCAACAATTCTTCCACCGCCACCCAACAACCGGTACAATGCCTCCCCTCCATACAGACCGCCACAATCTCCACCTCCACCGGTACCGGCCTGGCATATGTGAACATGTCTGCGACCGGCGGCAAGATCGATACCTCGTGCGTAACAACCAACAGCTGCCCCTCAACCGAAAACAGCGACGGCACTCCGCTTTATAATTGGACCGCACCCGGGTCGACAGAGGGAGCCGGCAACGGACAAAACATCACGCTTACCTATTCCATCCCGGGAACGTATTCGGTAAGCGTGATCGCCTCCACTGATAATTCGCAATCAAGCTGCCAGATCCACGTACAATGAAGTTGAAAAATCCTCTAAAAAATGGGTTGAGGAAGGAAGTAGTCATTACGGCTATTCTCGGTTTCTTTTTAATATTTTTTGGATTAACACGCCCGGCACGTGCTGATGGCTTATTTGATATAAGCGGCTTCACGTCTGGAGCTATTTCGATGTTGATGGAGGGCATCACCTATATTTTGGCTTGGATTTTTGGCGCCTTCATTTCCATAGAAACATGGCTCATTAGTATCGTTTTAAATATCAACGCTAATATACTGCAAACGAGCTTTGTTCAGACCGGATTTTCAATATCGCTTTCCGTTGCAAACCTCGCATTCGTACTGGGGATCATCGTCATTGCGCTTGCAACGATATTGCGAATAGAAAACTACAGTATTAAAAAAATGCTCTGGAAGCTGGTGATTATGGCGATCCTTGTTAATTTCGGCCTCGTAATCATTGCGCCAATCTTTGCGTTCGCCAATGCAACCACGCAGTATTTTCTCAATTCTTTCCCTGGCCAGGGAGGATTCAGTAGTTTTGCGTCAACGATGGCGGGGAAATTCAATCCACAGGCAATGTTTGCCGCAGTCTCGAATCCAACGCCGGGGTCGGGGAATAGTACCGGGCCTTTTGGTCTTTCAGCATCGGGAGTCGGCCAGTCAATAAGCGCGCAGATGGTTCCGATCTTTAGCATGCTTTTTACTGTCGTCGACTTTTTGCTTATTATTTGTGTGCTTGGGGCATTCATTGTTATGTTAATAATAAGATACATCTATATCGCAATTCTCGCGATTCTATTGCCGTTTGCTTGGGCGTCATGGGTATTCCCAAGTTTCAGCTCGCTGTATTCCAAATGGTGGAATAAATTCCTCCAGTGGACGTTTTTCGCGCCCATCTTTATGTTTTTTCTTTACTTGGCGCTCTCCACGATTGGAGGAGCCAACAACGCGGATGCCTTTAATTTAACCAATTATACACAGGGGAGTGGAGGCTCTCTCTTTTCCCCTATCACAGATTTTTTCGGTGGCATCATAACCCCGATCCTTACCAACTTCCTTCAAGAAGTGGTGCTTGGTGGCATGATTATCGGCGGCATGATCGCGGCAGATAGCATGGGCGTCAAGTTTGCAGGCACGGTCGTTAACTTCGCGAAAAAACAAGCGGGGACTTTTGCTACTAATCGATGGAATTCGGCCAGACGGCGCGCAAGTGAAAAGTTGAGATCGATGGGGAAGAAAACCGATGAGCAGGGGAACACCTCTACAACACTCCAAAGAGTGGGCTCAAAGTTCCAGGGATCGCCCTTACCTTTTGCGAAAACCGTCGGTTCTAAAATTGCAAGTGCAGGCTCCCCGGAGGTGGGCAAAGAAGACCGCATAAAGGATGTTGATAAATATGTAGAAGAAAACCTAAAGGGGTTGACTAACGACGGCATGCTCGCGCGTGCGAACGGCATTAATGCCATGACAAGCGACCGCGAACTTGCTGCAATTGGGCAGGAATTGTCCAGGAGAAACCTTACTGCGCCGCCGACCGCTACGACCCCCGGACTTGATCCAACAAAACTGGAAGCCCTTATTAAGGGAGCTGAAAACATGGGCAGCGTCCAGTCTCTTCTTAACAGCCGTCCAGAGCTAGCGGCACAAACAACTGCTGCTACTCCGAGGATGCTTCCTACCGGGGTTATGGAAACGACTGCACAAGCTATCGAAAGAGCGATTACAGATGCAGTGAAGAAAATAAAAATCGCTGACATCCCAACGCTTGAAGCTCGATCATTAGGTGACCCCTCTAAACCAGCTGGTACTTCTCCAACTCCCGAACAGGAGAATATAGCTATAAACATGTCCATTCCACAACTGAACAAGCTGGCTACCGAAGGAGGACCTGGAGCGGCGGCGGCGTATAAAGATACTATTGAAAGAATGGTGACTGCTGCTACCGCTCCGGGCGCACCCGCACTTCCTCCAGCCACGCTCGCAAAATTAAATAATCTATATACGTACGTGAGCGCATCGCCTGCGTGGCAGTATATATAACAAACACATGGATTCTAAGACGTTTCTCTTAAAAATTAAGGATACTCCGCCCTCCATTCGTACATGGTTTGCTTCCGGGGAGGTTTCCCTGATGGTTCGCACAATCAACCAGCACTTTAATATACAAAAAGGAAGCGAAACCGTCCTCCCTAAATTATTGGCTCGCTTGGAAGTGCGTGATATAGCCCCCGATTATTTCGCCGGAGAACTCTCAGAAGAGTTGAAATTGGATCGGGATAAAGCATTGGGTATTTCCACGGAAGTTAAACGAACTATCCTAACTCCACTAACAAAAGAATTCTTGGCTTTTGGTGTTGACATCTCCCTTTTAGATAAATTCCAGATCCCCACTATAAAAGACTTAAGTCCGAGTGCGACCATGGCAATAGTGAACGGTCCGAAAATTATCCAGGATGTGAGCATCACTCCTCCAAAACCTGTGGCGCTCCCCGCTGTCGGTTGGTCAAAAATGCCGGCCTCCACATTCTCATCCACGCCCACACCGGTGCCTCCCGTCACGCCGCGACCCATAACCCCGCTCGCGCCGATAGCTCCGGCAGCCCCGGCTGAACCTGCCCCCATAATCCTTCACGAGGATACGGCGTTCAAAGCGGTAGAAAAAAATGCGGGCTTTACGCTTGCCCGGCCGGGAGGAGGAGCGGATATGCAACTCGGCGGACATGGAAGCTCCTCCGTCCCAACTCCACCGCGGCCGGCGGTTTTGGAATTCGGCGGGGCAAAACCAGCGGCTCCAATGCCGAGCGCAGTTCACAATACCGGGCAAAGTGTCCCGCTCTCCGCGATGCCAACGGCCAATACCGGCCCGAGGAGCGTAAGTCAGATTACGCCCGTCGCCGCTATACCGACGCCGCCGAAACCGCCCGCACCTCCGATGTCGCCAGCGCCGTCTAACATTGTTCCAATGCCGCAACCGCCGCAACCGCCTTCTGCTCCACAATCCGCCAAGCCGATCGTTAAGGACTTTCTTTAGCAATCGCGCGGCGCAATAGCTTATTCGCAGTGGCAAATCCCGGCTGCTGGCTTTACAATGATGAGATATGCAGTACCAAGTTCCACAATTCATTGATACCGAGGATAATCTGGTTGGGCCGTTCTCCCTTCGGCAGTTTGCTTATGTCGGCGCCGCGGCGATCGTGAGCGCCATATGCTATTTCTTCCTACAAACATGGCTGTTCGTCATTGTGGCAATCATCGCGATTGGCGGCTCGCTCGCCCTCGCCTTTCTTAAGATCAACGGCCGGCCGCTCATCAAGGTCATCACTTCCGCTGCTAATTTTTATTGGAAGCCTCAACTTTACGTCTGGAAAGCCGATCATCCGATCATGACGCAGCAAAAGCAGAGGCCTGCTGCCGCGATGCGCGCGTTGCCTCCGATCGAAGAGAAAAAAGTCGGCCGGGTGGCGACGCATGGCGGCAACAATACCGCATCCGCGCCTCCGGATGTCACCGAACGCGAGCTTCCGCCGGTTCAAACCATCGCAAGGGGAGATTCGTTGCACAAGAGCTGGGAAAATCTCCAGACCGGTACGCCGGACGGCGGTGAAACAAAGAAGACTTCCGACCGGCAATTTCTGGAAAAGAAGATGGCCGAGCGGTATGAGATATTCCAGCGGCTTGGCGGCGATCGCGCGGCGGCGCGGCGCGTGGATTATCGCTAAGAAATATGGGAAAATAAGAATATGGCTCCAATACAACAACAGGATGCAGGAAATTCCGTCGATCTCGTGGAGGTCAAGGAGATCAAAGAGAAGACTGTCGTCGTGAAAGACGGAAGCCTTCGTCAAGTTATCATGGTGGGGGGCGTCAATTTTTCCCTCAAATCCGATAACGAGCAGAACATCATCACGCAGGGATATCAGACCTTTTTAAATAGCATCGATTTCCCTCTGCAGATAGTCATCCATTCCCGGAAGGTGAACATCGAAAAATATTTGGAGAGCCTTATGGCAAGAAAAGAAGTTGAGCCGTCACCCATCCTTCAAAACCAAATAGAGGAGTATACGAAGTTTGTGAAAGGATTCGTCGAGCAGAACGCGATCATGGAAAAGATATTCCTGGTGGTCGTCTCGTTCTATCCGCTCTCCGGACTTCCTGGCGTCAGCAAGAGCGTTTCCGGATTTCTCCCGTTCCTCGGAAAGAAAAAAACGCCCGCCGGTGCGGGGCCCGCTTCCGCGCAACGCGCCGAAGAAGAGGAAAGAATGTTCAAAGAAAACCTCGCGCAGCTGAATCAGCGGGTCACCCAGGTGACGACGGGATTGCTGAATATCGGGCTGGAGGCAACCGTCCTTGACGACGAACAGCTCGTTGAGCTCTTCTATAATTTCTATAATCCTCAAACGATCGAGCGCGCCACGGCGCCCGATTCCCGAAAATAACAATACGACCATGCCAGAAGGCCAAGAAAAAAACACTTTTGATAACGTAAAAAAGATCATCGCGCCGGCGGGCGCGCAAGTGTTTCCCAACTACCTGAAGATCGGCGACAAATTGGCGAAGACCTTCTTTGTGTTCTCCTACCCCCGCTATCTTTCTACCGGGTGGTTCGAGCCGCTCATCAACCTGCCAAACCTCTTCGACGTCTCTATCTTCATCAACCCGGTCGATACCGGGAGCGCGCTCAAGAAACTCCGCAAGAAAGCGGGGCAACTGGAATCACAAATGAACGAAGAGCAGGAAAAAGGGCTCGTAAGAAACCCCGTGCTCGAGACTGCCATCAATGACGTTGAAGGTTTGCGCGATTCGCTCCAACAATCCGAGGAAAAACTTTTTGATACCGGCGTCTATATTACGATCTACGCGGACACCCTTGAGGAACTTGCGCGGCTTGAGAGCAAGTTGGTCACCATGATGGAAGCGAAGTTGATCTATCTCAAACCCGCTCTTTTTGAACAGCTTGAGGGACTTTCCTCCGTTCTGCCCATCAACGACGACAAACTGCAGATATACTCCCCGATGAACACGAGCCCTATCTCGTCATTCTTCCCGTTCGTCTCGGAGGATCTTTCGTCAAACCAGGGGATTATGTACGGCATCAACCTTCACAACAACAATCTGGTCATCTTCGACCGCTTCTCTCTTGAGAACGCGAACGAGGTGGTGTTTGCAAAGTCCGGTTCCGGCAAATCGTACACAACCAAGCTTGAGATCCTTCGCGCGCTCATGGCGGGCATCGATATGGTGATCGTCATCGATCCGGAGAATGAATACGGCCGCCTTGCGGAAACGTTCGCGGGAAGTATGTTCAACATCTCGCTTTCCTCGCATGAACACATCAATCCGTTCGATATCCCGCCGATACCTGAGGGCGAGACCCCTTCCGACGTTTTGCGTTCGCACATCGTGAACCTTGCGAGTCTGCTCAAGTTGATGCTTGGCAAACTTACCCCGGAGGAGGACTCCATTTTGGACCGCGCGATCACTGAAACGTATGCTTCGCGCGAGATCGTCGCCGATACGGACTTCACCGGCAAAGAGCCTCCTTTATTGGGAGACCTTGAAACGATCCTGCGGAATCTTGAAGGGGGAAATGAGCTCGCCGAGAAGCTCTATAAATACACAAAGGGTAGCTTTGCCGGTTTTTTGAACCAGCCCACCAACATTGACGTCAACAACCGCCTGATCATCTTCTCCATCCGCGACCTCGAAGAAGAGCTCCGCCCGCTCGGCATGTTCGTCGTGCTCAACTTCATCTGGAATCTCATCCGCGCGAAGCTCGCCAAACGCCTGCTCTTCATCGACGAGGCGTGGATCATGATGAAGAACGACGACAGCGCGACGTTCCTGTTCGGCCTCGTCAAGCGCGCGCGCAAATATTATTTGGGCGTCACCACGATCACGCAAGACGTGGAAGACTTTTTGCGGTCGCCGTACGGGCGCCCGATCGTCACCAACTCTTCTCTTCAGCTGCTCTTGAAGCAGGCGCCCGCCACGATTGATATTCTCGCGAAAGCATTTGACCTCACCGACGCGGAGAAGAATTTCCTTCTTGGCGCCGCCGTCGGCACCGGCATCTTCTTTGCCGGCAAGCGACACGTCGCCATCCAGATCGTCCCGTCATATTACGAAGACCAGATCATCACCACGAATCCCGAACAGCTTCTCGAGGAGAAAAAACAGGCCTAACCCATTCCTATGGCCGAAAGACCGGAACCAAAGATATCCACATCGGAGGCAGTCCTCATCGGGATGTTTTTGTTGATCCTCGACGCGATCGATCTAATCCCCATCGCAGGCGACCTTACGGATGTCGCAGGCGCCCCATTGATCCTCTACTACTATACAAAGCATATCAACGGCGTTGCTTATATTGTTTCCGAGATTTTGGATCTCATCCCTATTGTTCAAGAGATTCCCTCGCGGAGCATCGTTTGGTGGGGGACGGTCGCATTTGATAGATTTGCGCCCGCAAAAGTTGAAGAGGCGGTGGAAAAACTTGGCGAAGAGGCCGAAGGCAAAGAGGGAGGCGGGGAATTGGAAGGCGAAGGAGGACTTGGCGCGGAAACATCAGAAGGCGGCCAACGCGGCGCTTCTTCGGCAGAAAGGGTTGAAGAGGAAGGAGTGCGAGGCAGCGGGACAAAGGAAGGGGTTCAGGATGAAGAGTCAAGACAAAACACCGAATCCGGAACCACCGAGAAAGAGGCGGCGGATATGAGAGAAGGCGGAGAACCGGGTGGCGAAAGCGAAAGTCCGGAAGAAAATGGGGGCCAAAAGAACGGTAACGGTGAAGATATTTCAGCCACGGAGAGCGAAGAGGAGCCAATGGCCGTGACCGAAGGCCAGCTCTTCACTCAGTCGGGCGATGAAAGTTCCTCCTCCACCGAAGAGAAAGGAGAAGATGAGGAGGCTGTAGAAGAAAAGGCTCGTGCCGCGCCACCGAGACACTCTGGGAATACTGTTAGCATTGATAGTTCCAAGAAATGGCAACGAAACCAGCGACGTAAAAAAACCAAACCAAGCACGGCCGACGTTATCCCCCCGGAAGAGATGGCCGCATAGCGCTTCCCCGATTTGAATTTGCTATACTAAAGGAAAGATATGTCCGCTCGTTCTACTATCCGAAAAGTGGTCTTCCTGGGGCTTTTGGTTTTTTCTGCCGTTTTCTTCTTTTCGTTCTGCGGGGCCCATGCCCAAACCGCATCGTCGCCCAAGTTTTTGCTGACCTGGAAGGCATCCAATAGTTATATCCCTTCGTTCTATGAGGGAAAAGCACTCCCGTCCTCGGGAGGCACGAAGATCACTGCATCGCTTGAGCTGATCTCAAACGGAAAGCTCGTCAATCTTAGTAACCAAAATATTTATTGGTATGAGGATGAAATTTTGGTAGGAGGTGGGGCCGGGGTGCAGCAAGTGACATTTACTCCATTTGGAACGCCGCCCAGCACCCTTGTGTTAAGCGTGCAGCTCCCCCAATATAGTGGCGGCTATCTCACCCACACCGTCAACATTCCTTTCGTAACCCCTTTGGCGGTGATTGACGCCCCGTATCCAAACCAAGAATTTTCCACAAATCTTCTTACGCTACAAGGGCTACCGTTCTTTTTCAATGCAACATCAACGAACAACATTTCGTTCACGTGGTCGGTCAACGGCCAAACCGGAGCGAACGCGGAAAATCCTCAAGTGGCCGAGATCAGTCTCCCACCAGGAACCCCGGGCGGAACGAATTTTGGCGTCTCGCTTTCTATCAGCAATTTCCAAGGGGCCACGGTCGCAAACACGAATCAGGAATTCACATTCCAAAATCAATTATGATGAACTTTCTTTTTTTGGTGGCACATGCGGTTACCATCAGCACCGCCATCCCCGGCACCAATCCGAATAGCACGAGCTCCTCACCGGGGGCGTTCGTGGCGAACTTCTATCAATTCGCATTGATGATCGGAGGAATCCTTGCCTTGGGTGCCATCGTGTACGGAGGGGTCAGATATGTGGCTTCCGCAGGCAATCCTTCCGCCCAAAGCGATGGGAAGGAATGGATCTGGGGGGCATTGATCGGACTCCTGCTCCTTGCCGGAGCCTATCTGGTGCTGAACGTCGTGAATCCCCAGCTCGTGAACCTCAATCTGCCTACCCTGAATCAGATATCGGCGGTGAATAATACGACGGTGGCGCCGGGAAATTATACAACCGCCTCAACGTGCCAGGCTACTTCCAATGGAGGTTCGACCGGAACATGTCAACCCGACGCAAGCGGTAAAAATCAAAACTGCTGTAATCTTAACGGACTGGGGATCTGCACTACCGACTCGTGCTCGGATCTGTCAAATTTACAATGTCGGGCCACTTCTAATGGAGGCACAACCGGATCTTGCCCAAATCTTAATGGGGCGGCCCAAAATTGTTGTTATTCTAGCATCGATGATAGTGCGATCTGCGTAACCGAGACGTGCGCCGATTTTGCCGCCGAGGCCCAATAATATATATAATAGATTCATGAAACGCTATCTCTACATCATCATCGGCATCGTGGTTGCGGCAGTGATCGTAATTTTGGTTCTTTTCTTGATCAAAAATCGTGCGGCTGGACCTTCTCTCGTTACGTCGGGCACGGGGTCTCTGCCCGCCGCCAACACGCAGGGCATTGGCGGTTCCTCGTCGACGGGGAGCGAAAGTAGTGGTAGCGGGACACTTGGCCTTGCGGTCATAACGGGGAGCAGTACGGCCGCCGCGAGCGGACAGATGACCCCGCAGAAGTTTGGTGTCTTATCGAACAATCCGGTCCTTACTTATTTCGTCGATCCACACAACAACATAACCGCCATTGAGCCGACGGGCGAGATATTCACTATCTCAAACGGACAATCCACTATAGTGAACTCTTCAACGATCAACGACATCATTTCTGCAAGTTTCTCGTATGACGGTAAAAAAATACTCGTAAACTATGGCGCCTCTTCTAACCCGCAATCGGGGGTGTTCGATCTTGCGGCAAACACGTGGACATCGCTTCCGCAAGGCATGACGTCTCCTCAATGGTCGCCCGTCAGCAACTACCAGATCGCATATCTCGTGACTACCAACAACGGAAAGCTCGCGCTCGCGACTATAGACGCCTCAAATCTTAAAGCGGCCGCTTCGGTCCTTCTTTCGCTCAGTGCGAACGACATCGCCCTCCAGTGGCCGACAAAAAGCGAATTTATCCTCTCGGACAGGCCGACGTCAAAGAGCCTTGGTTCGGTGTGGGCATTCAATTCTCTAACGGGGACGTTCTCCCCGGTTCTCTACGAGGTTTCTGGCGCAGAAAGCACCTGGAGTAATAATGTCGCGTTCCCCTATGGACTTCTATTCTCCACCGCAAACGGAGGGAATCGCTTGCAGTTGCAGGCGCTTTCAGGACCTCTTCCCATTGAGTCGCTTACTTTTGCCACGCTTCCGTCAAAATGCACATTTAATACCGAGCTGATGCCCATCGCCACATCCACGACTGCCACTTCTTCAACAAGCACAACAACGTCAACGGCCACTTCATCCACAAAGAAGGCAACGACACCCGCGAAGGCTGCTCCAACCTCTACCCCGTACCTTGCACTTTATTGCGGCATCCCGCGAAGTTCAAGCGGGTTCTCTTCTGCGCATCTTCCCGATGATTATAATATGATGGCTCTCTTTACTTCGGACAATCTCTATAAGGTGAACACTGAGACGGGAGTGATACAACCGCTTTGGAACTCCCCAACGCAGAACATGGACGTCTCGGATCTGAAATTCTTCAATAACGCGCTGTTCTTCGTCAACCGCTACGATAATAAATTGTACGGACTCACATTCGCTAATTAATAAGGCCTTGGAATAAAAAACACCCGCTTCATCGTCGGGTGTTTTTTATTCCAATATCGGCTTGATGATGACATATCGTTCCTTTCCCTCGCCCGCACTTTCGGTCTTCACCTCCGGGTGGACAGCAAGTTCCATATGCACCAATCTGCGTTCGTATGAGTTCATCGCCGGAAGCGCGACTTCCTTCTTTGTGACGGCCGCCTTCTTCGCCGCAGCGCGGGCGAGTTCCGCGATCAGTCGCTCGCGGTCGTGCCGGTAGTTATTGATGTCAAGAAATATCGCTTCGGTCTGATTTTTTTTGGCCACCATCTGGAGGATATGGTTCACCGCATCCACGATTGCCGGGAGGTTTTCCTTCACCATCTCTTGGTCCTCGTAGATAAAAACCGATCCCCTCCTCTCGTCTATTTTGATCTCCAAACGATAATCGGTGAACCCGATGAGGTCTAATGTTTTTTTAATGTATGATTCCCAGTTGTCCATGCGTTCCCGTAACTATTCCATGTTTTCCCAATAAAATCAAGCTTGATAGGCAAAATATCCTCTTCGCCGAACGGTCATCTGCCCGGAGGCGAAGAGGATATTTTGCCGTACCGGGCGTTATACGCCGTACTTTTTCTGCAAATGCTTGTTCACGAAGTACTGCTGGACGGCGGAAAAGAGCGCACTCATAAGCCAATAGAGACTGAGGGCGGCAGGGAAATTATAGAAAACGAGGATGGTGATGATCGGACCGACGAACACCATCTGGCGGGCGATCTTTTCCGCCTGCGTCGGCGCGCTCGTGTTATTAGGGTTGCGATAAATGGCGAGGCGCGCTTGAAGATATTGCGCGAGGGCGGCCGCGAGAATGAGGATAAGATTAGGATTCGCGAGATTGATAAAACCAAGGAAGACGGTATTTATTTTTTCTGGCGTCGCGATGAAGGAATAAAGTCCCGTCAGTTGAGCGGTGCCGACGCCCGAACGGATGACCCAGTAGAAGGTGAGAAGGATCGGGATTTGGATGATGAGAAGCAATATCCCGGAGAAAGGATTGACGCCGTGTTCTTTGTAGAGCTCCATCAACGCCTTTGCCTGCTGATCACGGTCGTCTTTGTGTTTCGTCTGGATATCTTTTATCTTCGGCTGAATGCGCTGCATCAGCATTTGCTGTTTCGCCCCGGTATGGAAGAACGGATAGAGGATGAGGCGGATAAAAAGCGTCACTAATATGATCGCGATGCCGAGATCGTGGAACCCAATCGTTTGATAGAAAAAAATAAGTAGGTTGAGGATTGGCCGGTAGAGTATCTGCTGATAAAGATAGACCATAATTTTTATTTTAATTGTGCTTTCGTAAATGCTTTGGAAAGTTCTTCTTGAAACTGCTTTTTCGTAAGGCGATTCACGCCACGCGAAACTATTATAAGGATATCATTTCCCGTTGTCGTTTGATTCCTAAGCCCGGCCAACACCTGTCTCTTCCAAAAATTTCTTTTTACCGCTGTTTTATGGACCGACATCCCCACCACCACACCGATCCGCGCGTTCCCGACGGTGTTCTTTTTTGTTTTTAACAGGAAAAACGGGGTTGGGATTGTCTTATATCCTTTCGCCCGAAACTGATCCGAGGAGAGACGCGCTGTTTTAGCGGCCATAAAGGCAGGAAAAGCGTTTTATACGGCTAATTTCTTCCTTCCCTTCGCGCGGCGACGGGAAAGAACGCGGCGGCCGGTAGGCGTTGCCTGGCGGACCAAAAAGCCGTGAGTTGTCTTTCGTTTTTTCTTCTTGGGGTTGTATGTGAACGACATTCCCTCGATGATACCACATCGTTTTTAAAAAGCAAAACATCACACCGTGGCGTTTTCCCGCTCTCCCCATGTAATCCCCAGGAAAGGAACTTTTCTGCCTTTCCCTCGCCTTTGACTTGTTCCCTGGAAGAGATAATAATGAATCCACAAACTTAATTATTTTTAACCATGGACCTTGAACAAATGTGGCAGTCGACGTTGGGGGAGATGGAGGTTCAACTGACGAAGGCGCATTTTGCGACGTGGTTAAAAAACAGCCGACCGATCGATAAAAAAGATGATACGCTATTTGTCGCGCTCCCAAGTAATTTTGCGAAAACATGGGTAGAGGAAAAATATCAGAAAAATATCATCGGCATCGTCCGGAACATGGACACGTCGGTCAAAAAGATAGAATTTGTGGTGGGAAATAAGAGCCTCCCCCCCAGCAAGGCCGACGCCGCCACAAAAGACACGCCAAACAGCACCGGCGCCGAGCTTGATTTCAATAAAACCGATCCGGAAACAGGGCTGAACCCAAAATATACCCTCTCCTCGTTCGTTGTCGGCCCTTCGAATGAACTCGCGTTCGCCGCTGCCGCAGCGATCACGGAAGGCCCCGGCAAAAAATATAATCCATTCTTTATTTATGGCGGCGTCGGCTTGGGAAAAACACATCTTATCCAAGCGATTGGTAATGAAATCGTCGCAAAATATAAAAACAAGATAAAACCCAAATACGTTTCCTCGGAACAGTTCACGCGCGATATTGTGTGGGGGTTGCGAAACGACCGCATCGAGAGCGTAAAGAAAAAATATCGCGACGTTGATGTGTTGATCATCGACGACATCCAATTCATAGGGGGGAAAGAAAAGACCGAAGAAGAGTTTTTCCATACTTTTAACGCTCTCTACGAAAGCAACAAACAGATCATTATTTCATCCGACCGGCCGCCACAATCACTGCCAACCCTCCAGGAACGCCTTAGGTCGCGTTTTGAAGGCGGCCTTATCACCGATGTGTCTTACCCGGAATACGAGATGCGCGTAGCGATCATCCGCAGCAAACTTCAGGAGATGAACCGGAAACTCTCCGATCCGGTAGTGGATCTCATCGCGAAGAAGCTCAGAAAGAACATCCGGGAATTGGAGGGGGTCCTTAAAAAGATCATATTTTATGAGGAACGGAAGCAGACCGAGATCAGTATTAAGATGGCCGAGGAGATCATCGAAAAGACTACCCAAAACCTATCAAAAAGGGTTGCCGACTCCCAAATATTGAAAGCGGTCGCCGAGTTCTTTGGCATCACCGTGGAGGATCTTGTAAGCCATAATCGCCGTAAAGAAGTGGTGGAGCCACGTCAGATTGCAATCTATCTTCTTCGGGATATCTCGGACCTTTCCTATCCGTATATTGGTGAGAAGCTGGGGAGAGATCACACCACAGCCATCCACTCCTACGAAAAGATCAACCAGGAAATCAACAGGAATCCCGCACTTAATCAAAAGATATTAACAATAAAGGATATCATTTATAAGAGTTAATCCCGTCGCTATCCACACACACAACGCCGCGTAGAGCTTATTAGTATTGAATAATAAAAAATTATCCCCAGAAATATTCATTACTAATAACAATAATCATAAAAAGTATTTAAATATAAACTATAATTAAGAGATGAAATTTATCGCGATACGGGCAAACATCAAGGATGCTATTTCAGTGATTGAGAAAGCGGTTGGGGAAAACACCAACCTCCCAATATTGAAAAATATTCTTATTGAGGCGGAGGATAACACCATTACTTTTACCGCCACCAATCTTGAAATTGCGATAACGCACCGTGTCGCGGGAAAGGTGATTGAGAACGGGAAACTAACCATCCCACTTACCCTTTTTTCAAGCCTTATTGGGAACATCCAAAGTGACCGGTTGAATTTTGAGAAAAAGGAAAGTAACCTCGAGATTGCCACGGATAATTACAGCGCGGTGATCAATGGTATGCCGGCCGACGATTTCCCCATCACCCCAAAAATAAAAAATCTTGAAAATTATATCGAGATAAAAAGCGTTTTTCTTAAAGAAGCCATCCAGCAAGTTACGGTCGCGTCGCAATATTCAGACCTTCGCCCGGAACTAAACAGCGTCTTGTTTAATTTCTCACTCGAAAACCTCATACTTGCCTCCACTGATGGTTTCCGTTTGGCGGAAAAATCCATCCCATCGAATATTTTTAGCGTAAAAGGGAAAGAGCCGTTCAAAATACTCATCCCGCTCAGGACGAGCCTTGAGGCCGCGAGGATTATGCGCGACGACGAAGTGGTGCGGATATACCAGGATGAGAACCAAGTTCTGTTTAAAACCGATCAAACCGAGATGATATCCCGCCTGGTGGAGGGTAGCTTCCCGGACTATTCCGCGATCGTTCCCCATGAGTTCGCTGCGGAAATCGTGGTGGAGCGGGACGAATTTTTAAGCGCGATAAAGCTCGCCGGTGTGTTTGGGCAAAAAAACAGCGAGGTAAAAATAAAGATCCATCAGAATAAGAAAGCGATAGAGATCAATTCGGCGGATCAAGCGCTCGGTGAGAACAATCATATTCTTCCGGCAAAAATAAAAGGCGATATTCCCGAGGTATTTTTCAATTGGCGCTATCTTTCCGATCCGATGAAGGGCATTAAAGCGGAAGACGTGTTCCTCGGCCTTCAGGAGGATGCGGGCCCGGCACTTATCCGTTCGGTGAGCGATCAATCGTATTATTACGTCCTCAAGCCTATTTTAAAATCCTAATTAGGGTAACCATTCGCCCGCGCCCAATTTTCCACCCCTAACTCCCAATTATTGTATTGGGGATCCATCGCGGGATTTGTCGGATCTACTCCGGTCGGATCATTTTTATCAACATAGTAAAGAATATCGTGCACTTGTCCGTTAATGACATATTGTCCGGTTAAAACCGGCTTTGTCGCGTTTGTCGGATCGGGTTGTGTAAAGGTCGTGTTGGGGACCTCGGGGAGCGCTTGGGTCATAAATGCGTTCCACATCGGCACTGCCGCTAAAATACTGGATCCTGCACGCTGCATCGCCGTGTCATTGTTGTTGCCCGCCCAAACTCCGACAACAAGCGATGGTGTATAGCCCATTGCCCACGCATCTTTATAGTCGTTTGATGTCCCCGTTTTTAGCGCCACGTCATAGCCGGAAAATACGGTGAGATTTTGGCTTGCGCCCATGAGGGGTGCGCGGGCGGCGTTATCAGAAAGGATGTCATTCACCAAACTCACCGACTGCGCGTCCGCTACCTGCGTCGCTTGATCCTGATAAGACTCCAGTGTGTTCCCGTTTGCATCCTGCACGGAGAGGATCATCGCCTGCGCGTGGTGCGTGCCGTCTTGTGAAAGGACAGAATAGGCCTCAGTGAGGTCTATCAACTTCACCGCGCCACCGCCGAGCACAAGAGAGAGGCCGTAATTTGCGGGATCGGTCAGGGTTGTTAAGCCAAAATTATAAGCATTCTCAATGGCGTTCTTTTCTCCGACCAAATAAAGCATTTTTACCGCGGGGACGTTCACTGATTGTGCGAGTGCGTCGCGTATGGACAGCGGTCCGGCGAACGTCCCTTCGAAATCCTGCGGGTGGAAGCATTTTGTGTTTGTTGAGGTATAGTCGGGAACGGCCGGGCACGAAGAATTCATGCTGAATTCTGTGGGTACGTCAAATAATATCGTGTCGGGGGTATATCCCATTTGGAATGCGGTCATATAAACGAACGGCTTCAATGATGATCCCGGTTGGCGAAGTCCCTGGGTCGCTACGTCAAAATTTCCGTCATTGGAAGTATCGAAGTAGTCTGCGGACCCGACAAGCGCCAGAATTTGCCCGGTAGTGGGGTCTTCTGCCACCAGAGCGCCATTCGTCGCTTTGTAGAGTTGCGTGTTGCGTGCGACGCCCGCAGTGACCGCCGTTTCCGCTTGTTGTTGCATCGTCCAGTTTAGCGTCGTGATCACTTTGAGGCCGCCATTATCAACTTCATTCTCGCCATATTTTTGCACAAGATAATTTTCCACTGCCATCACAAAATGTGGCGCTCTAATTCCGGACCCCGTTGCCGACTGTGGCTGGAAGACGATCTTAAAGTTCTGGGCGGCGGTCAATTGGGACTTTGTGATCTTGCCGGTGTTATACATCTGCTGAAGGACCAATTTTTGGCGTTGAAGGAGCTCGCTCACGTGCGTGCCCCACGGCGAGTAATATGTCGGTGCCTGGGGAAGCGCGGCGAGAACGGCGCTTTGGGCAACATTAAGTTGGCCCACCGGGACGCCGAAGTAATCCATAGATGCTTCGCCCACGCCCGAGATATTTGGACCATAAGGCACTTCGTTTAAATATAAGGCGAGTATTTGATCCTTTGAATAATATTCATTCAATTTGACCGCAAGGATGAACTCCCTGATTTTGCGCGAGATTGTCTGGTCGAGCGTAAGAAATGCGGTGCGCGCGAGTTGTTGAGTAAGGGTAGACCCTCCTTCCGCGAATGAGTGGGTGGTGATATCAACAAAAAGGGCGCGCAGAATTCCTTTTATATCGAATGCCGGCTCGTTATAAAACTGCTGGTCTTCAATGGCAATCGTCGCATCCTTGACGCTCTGTGGAATCTGGTCAAAAGAGACCAATGTGCGTTTTTGCCCGTTATTTATATCATAAAGCAGCACCGCGCCCGTCCTATCATAGATCTTCGTCGACTGGCCGATTTCCTGGCTGCCGATTTCCTGGATGGAGGGTACGGTTTTTGCGAAATAAAGCACGGCGAGGCAGATCGCAATGAAGCACGTCGCCACAACAACCCCCGCTATCTGGAGGATTTTGATATACCGCTTCTTTTTTGGGCTGGAGAGCTTGCTTGAGGGGCTTTTCATCATAAGAAGTCCCTTTATTTTACCTCTTTTCCTCTTTTTCGTCCCGATTTTTTAATTTTGAGATAAAAAACACCCCATGCTTAGAAAAGCATGGGGTGTTTGGGCTGTTATTCTATCGGGTCTGCGGAATCGCCCGCGTCATCGTCTGCCGGAGTGCCGAGATCCGCATCGTCTTCGTCCAGATCGTCGTCATCAAGATCTCCCGGGGCATCAACGACGGTCGGATCTTCATCGTCCTCATCGCTTAATCCGCGAAACGCGAGTTGTAATGGAAATAATTCAGTCAACATGGTTACCAATAATTAACGACCTTTTTTATTTTCAACCAGTATATTGTATCATCGCGCACTGTCAAGCAAGCGGTCGCCTGTGGATAAAATAGCGAGCGCGAGCGCGTCGCTTGCGTCGTCGATGAGCGCGAGGTCGGGCTTGCCCAAGATAAGGCGCACCATCTTAAGCACCGCTTTTTTATCCGCCATACCATATCCCGCCACGCCAGCCTTCACTTCGTTCGGCGTGTATTCTTTTATACGAACACCGCGCTCTTTAGTTGCAAGAAGAATGACGCCGCGCGCCTGCGCTACCGCGAGCGCGGTCTTGGTGTTTTTGGAAAAGAAGAGCTTTTCGATCGCCACCACGTCCGGCTTGTGCTTTTTTATGAGGGCATCGATCCCTTTTTTCGTCTCCTCAAGAGCGGGCACGTCGTCGAAGGATTTTATAGCAAGGATGCCCGCGGTCACGTACGTTATGGCCGGACCATTGCATTCAACCACGCCATATCCTATCCGCCGGGTTCCCGGATCGATGCCGAGCGCGATCATGAGAAGTTGATATTACTGTATACGGCTTGGACGTCGTCGCTCTCTTCGAGCGCATCAAGGAGGCCCACGAGCTTTTCCTTCTCCTCGTCCGGGATATCCTGCGGGAACTTCGCGGTCCATTCGCCCGCAGCCAATTCGAACGCCCACTGGACGCTTCCGGATTCGGCCCATTTACCGTTGTGATCACGCAGAACGGTTTTTACTTCCTGCACGGTGCGGTTGCGATTATCGCTCAAGGCGGTGATGAGTATCGCCGCGCCGCCCGGGCCATATGCTTCATACAACAATTCCTCCAACTCTTCTGCCGGATCCGCAGCGCGCTTGATTGCCCGGTCGATCGTGTCCGCCGGCACGCCCGCCTCGCGCGCTTTTGCGACCGCCGTGCGGAGCCGCGGATTGAAATCAGGGTTCGGTTCGGTGTGCGCCGCCGCCGAGATCAACTTGAGCGATTTTGAAAATATCTTTGCCCGTTTCTTGTCGGTGATCTCTTTTTTGTGTTTTATTCCCGCCCAGTGCGAATGTCCTGACATATTGCTTGCATTATATCGGCGCGGTATCATCAAAGCAAATGCTCGACGCACCTCAAAAAGACCTTACCGAGAAGCTCGCAAAACTGCGGCGTGACGGGGAAGAGCGTGCCGCCGAGCGGCTCGCCGAGAAGCTGGGGCTTTCGTATGTGGACCTGGCGAAGATCCCCGTATCACTCGATGCGGTAAGGATATTGCCGGAGACCGAGGCGAAGGACGCGAAGGTGGCCGCCATCGAGCTGAAAGCGAAAAAAGTAGCGCTCGCGGCAATCAACCCCGAGCTTCCCGCCACAAAAAAAGCGCTCGAAGAACTCGTCGGAAAAAAGTATGAGGTGAAAGTCGTTGTGGTTTCCCCGTCAAGTATGGAGGCCGCATGGCGCTTTTATCAATTCGTGAAACCGGAAACGGGAAATATCACGGGAAAGGTGGAGATACCTCAAGAGCGCCTCGACGCATTAAAGGCAAAACTGGTGACGATCGATGCGGTCCATAAGGAGATCGGTGCGCTCCCGCTCGCGAATGTTTCTCCGGTAGCGTTGATTGAGATCATCCTGGCGGGCGCGATGGGCTTGCGTGCGTCGGATATTCACACCGAGGCGGAAGAGAAGAAAGCGAAGATCCGTTTCCGCATCGACGGGTTGCTGCACGACATGTTCGACGAGATCCCGCTCGATGCGTATCACACGTTCGTGTCGCGCATCAAACTTCTTTCCGAGATGAAGTTGAACGTTCGCGACGCGGCGCAGGACGGCCGCTTCACGATCGGGCTTGGGCAAAAAGATATCGAGATGCGCGTATCCGTGATCCCGGCGGAGTTCGGCGAAACGATCGTCATGAGAATTCTTGACCCGTCCGCGACGATGGTGACACTGCCGCAGCTTGGGCTTCGTGCGGACAACCTCGCTCTTGTTATGAAGAAAATATCCCAACCGAACGGGTTGATATTGAACACCGGCCCGACGGGTTCCGGAAAAACAACGACACTCTACGCATTCCTGCGCACCATGAACGATCCGACGATGAAGATCATCACCCTGGAGGATCCGATCGAGTATCGCATTGATGGTATTGAACAGACACAGATCGACGAGGAGGCGGGATATACCTTTGGCAACGGCTTGCGGGCCATCGTGCGGCAGGATCCGGATGTGATCCTTGTCGGCGAGGTACGTGACCTTGAGACGGCGGACATCGCGCTCGAAGCGGCGCTCACGGGGCACTTGGTGTTATCCACGCTTCACACGAACGATGCCGTGGGAGCCGTGCCGCGTTTGATCAATCTTGGCGTGAAGGCGGTGAGCATCGGGCCGGCGCTTTCGCTCGCGATAGCGCAACGTCTCGTGCGCGTGTTGTGCAAGGAGTGTAAAAAGGAGGCTCCGGTGGATGGACCGACAGCGGAGAAGATAACCAAACTCCTCGCCGCGCTGCCGGCGAAGGTGGATAAAAAAGTTTATGACGGCTATAAGATCTACGCGCCGGTGGGCTGCGAGAAATGCAATGGCATCGGATACAAAGGTCGCGTCGGTGTATTTGAGTTTTTAGAAGGCGGCCCGGATTTGGAGAAGACGATTTTGCGCGAGGCATCGGAGGTCTCGCTTCGCGAGGTTGCGCAGCGGCAGGAGATGGTCACTATGCAGCAGGACGGCATCCTGAAAGTACTCGAAGGGAAGACGACGTTTGATGAAGTGACGGGAGCCACCGGAGACTTGGTGTGGTAATAGTGTTTCGTATTCTCGGCTCCAAGCAGATGACCGTTCGCCGCGAATACGAAACACCATTACCACGGTTGTTCTTTAAAAAGGGAAAGAAGAAGATAAAAAAATAAGCGCGGACGCTTATTTTTCAAGATTGAAAGTAGTAAACTCAGACCTGGGGGCAATTCCTCGCGAAAGGATAATGATCTCTTCTATCTAATGATAAAAGAGGCTAGAATTACTCAAAGGATATAACCAGCCGGAACCGGTTAGTCCTGTAGTTTTTAGAAATAACTCCCGCCCCCAGATCTGAATCAGCTACTTTTAATGAACATCGGTTAGCTTGCCAGCAGCCCATATTTATTGAGCACTGAGATATGTTAGCATATAGAATATTATTTGTCAAGCCCCAGCTTATCCCCACATAATCCACACTCGCCCATGCCAAAAACACCCCCGCCAATCAATAATTCGGCCAATAAGGAGGACTCGAACATAGACCTCACTCTTCGGCCCACCGAGTGGGATGAGTATATCGGCCAGGAGAAGATAAAAGATAATTTAAAAACACTCTTGAGCGCCGCAAAGAAGCGCGGCGAGTCCGCAGACCATCTTTTATTCTCCGGTCCTGCGGGGTTGGGGAAGACGACGCTCGCGTATCTTGTCGCGCGTGAACTTGGCGGATTGATCAAAACCACTTCCGGTCCCGCTTTGGAAAAGGCAGGCGACCTCGCTGCGGTACTTACCAATCTAACGCCCGGCGAAATATTATTCATTGATGAAGCGCATCGCATTAATCCGATGATCGAAGAGGTGTTATATCCGGCGATGGAGGCGCGGAAGTTGCACCTCGTCGTCGGCAAGGGGCCGTCCGCGCGGACGCTTTCTCTCGATCTTCCGCCGTTCACGCTGATCGCGGCGACTACGCGCGAGAATTTACTTTCGCAGCCGTTGCGCTCGCGCTTCGGCGCGACCCTTCGCCTCGGCTATTACACGCCGGAGGATATCAAGAAAATATTAAAACGCTCAGCGGCGATCTTGGGCGTGGAGGCAACGCCGGAGGCGATCGATATTCTCTCTCGTGCGTCGCGTGGGACGCCGCGCGTTGCGAACCGGCTGTTGCGCCGCGCCCGCGACTTTGCCGAAGTGCACCGGGAGAGCGTGATTGACGAAGACGCCGCGCGTAAAACGCTTGCGATGCTTGAGATCGACGAGGTGGGGCTCGAGCCACAAGACCGTGAGCTCCTCATGACGATCATTGAGAAGTTCCATGGCGGACCCGTCGGCATCAACACCATCGCTGCGGCACTTGCGCAGGACCGCGGCGCCATTGAAGATATCTACGAGCCATATTTGATGACGCTCGGCTTTCTCCAGCGCTCGTCCGCCGGGCGCATCGTGTTGCCCGCGGCATATCGGCATTTAAAAATAAAAGGATACGAGGAGTTGTTATAGGAGAGGAGGCCATTGTGTGTTTTGAACACCCCCTTTTTATAAATAAAAATGCCGGGGCGCTTATTGCGTCCAGGCATCACTTGATAAGGTGGCTTACTACCCAGAGCCCTACGGGGAAAAGCACAAATTGTTGGAGACTGAAATGAAACACGGAATGGGGGAACCAAATTCCTCGCCGAACCTCGCGAAATTTCTTATGATACCCCCCAAAGAGAAGAAGTATTCCGCAGAGAATGATTAGTCCCCAGACAACCTCCACGCGATCTTCCACAAAAGCCCTGGCGATCCCGACGGCGAGTATGCCGACAACTCCGAAGTACATTGCACGGTTCATCTCGGGGCCTAAGAGATCTGATGGATCCCTAAGAAAGAACTTTTCCATCAGGCGTTCGGTGACGACGATTGCCAGTGCGGTCGTGACGCAATCGACCAACATAGCAGTGACCACCAGGTTGTGATAGCTGCCACTCGTGAGCCCCTTCGCGCCGAAGATTTGCTTACAGAGCACGAGTAGGGTGGCGGCGAATACAGTCTGAACAATGAGGGCCGCGCCGGTGTTAACGAGTATCGTTGATAGGATCCCCAGCTTCTTTTGGGGAACAGCCACGCGAGTTTTTTTCATCGAGGTCTCCCTCCTCAAAACTGTTGGAATTATAAATAAATATTTTAAAAAAGTCAAACATCCCATCTTTAATTTTAGACATTTTTAATTTCCATGCATTATCCTTCGGGTGTGATTTATATCAACGAGTGGCTTCCAAACCCGGTAGGTAATGACGCTGCCGGGGAATTTATAGAGCTCTATAACAGCGGCGCGGCAAGCGCGAGTCTTGACGGCTACGCATTGGGCGTTGGAGTCAAAAAAGCATTTTCCCTCGCCGGCTATAGTATCCCGCCTGGTGGTTATCTTATTCTAAAAAAGACGCAGGATAAGCTGTCTTTGAAAAACACCGACGGGGCAGTATTGTTATATGGTCCGGGTGGGCAGCTGGCGGATAGCGCAAATTTTGTCGGCGCGGCGCCGGAAGGGAAGAGCTTCTCGCGCATGGATTACGGTACGGCGCCAATCGCACACTTCGCGTTCGAGTATCCTACGCCCGGCGCGGTGAACAAAAAAGTGGACACGACGGTTCACGTGAACAGTTATCCATTCGGCGTTCCGCTTGCGCCGCAACTTTCGCCCGGAGGGTTTATCGTGCTTATGTTCGGCGTCGCATCGTTCTTTCTGGTATTCTTTATCTATGTCATCCAAAAAAATAGAAACATATCGGACTTTTTCTTCGGAGGAGACGAAAAAAGTGGGCTATGATGTTGCGCGGGCGCTCACGAAAAAGGCGGCTGGAAATAAGTGCGCCACGGTGTTTGCCCTTCAGGGCGATCTTGGGGCAGGGAAGACCACGTTCGTGCAAGGGTTTTTAAAAGGCCTTGGATCAAAGACGCGCGTCACGAGCCCGACGTTCATTCTGATGCGCCGGCATAAACTACCGGGCCAAAAGATCAAAAACGTTTTTCATATTGATGCGTATCGCCTAAAGAAGCCGGAACATCTTGAGCCTCTGGAACTCGATGTCATCCTCAACGGTCCGCGCAACGTGGTGTTAATAGAATGGCCGGAGCAGGCGAAGCGGTTTCTCCCGAAGGATACCGTGCGGCTGCAATTCAAACACGGGAAAAAAGAGAATGAGAGGACTATTTCAATAACGCGTCCGGCGTCAATCATCGGCGTAAAATAGCATGAAAAAATTATTACTGATCGACGCGAACTCGATCATCCACCGGTCGTTCCATGCGTTGCCGCCATTCACTACGCCGGAGGGAAAGCCATCAGGCGCCATCTATGGGCTCGCGAGCATTCTGTTGAAGTTGTGGCGTGAGGAGCGGCCGGATTACGCCGCTGCGCTTTTTGATCGGCCGGAACCTACGTTCCGCGATGAGAAATATGCGGAGTACAAAGCGCAGCGCCCACCGACGGCCGATGAGCTGATTTCGCAGTTGATAGAGGCGCATAAATTATTTGAAGCGTTCGGGATAAAAACATTCGAGAAGCCCGGCTACGAAGCGGACGATTTGATTGCCACGCTCGCGGAAAAATTCAAAACATTGCCCGATGTGCAGGTGGTCATTTTGACGGGCGATCGCGACACGTTGCAGATGGTGGAAGGGGACAAGCTCGTCGTGCAGACATTCAACAAAGGAGTGAGCGATACGACGATCTATAACGAGACTGCGGTGATAGAGAAATATGGTATCGCGCCAAAGCAGATGGTGGACTACAAAGCGCTTGTCGGTGATTCGTCCGATAACATCAAAGGCGTGCCCGGTGTTGGACCGAAGACGGCGCTTGAACTGATAAAAAGATTCGGTACCGTAAGGGAGATGTATGAACGGCTGGACGCTGCGGCTGCGGATGATGACGCGGAAGTGAAAAAAATGCGCGACCGGTTCGGCTCGTTCAAAAAAGAGGCGGAGCTTTCGGAAATGTTGGTGACGCTTGAGCGCCATGCGCCGATAGAAATTCCGGCCGATATCGCCGTGCTGGCTCCCGCCGAAGGCACCGGCACCGCCGCGGCATATTTTGAGAAAATGGGATTTGCGACATTGCTCAAGCGGCTCATTATGCCGGGAGCAGACGAAAAGCCGGAACCGAAGGCAAAAAGTAAAGCGGCGGCGAAACATCACGACGCGCAGACACCGCTTTTTTAAAAAGCCGCGCAAAGGCCGCCGTGATGCTATAATAAAGAGAAATTGAAGAATCAAACCTCCAAAATAAAAGACGTCATCCTATGGCCTGAGTTTCAGGTGATATGGGTAATGCTCGCGATCGTCATCGTGGAGTTCATTTTTGACTTCAATGTTTCCGGATCGTGGGTTTTACTCGTGAATGGCGGATTGCTCGTGATCGTCTTTGCGCTGTCCGCGGTGAGCGTGTACCGTTCGGCGCGCACCGAGCGGGATACAAGCGTTGAACGCAGCGAGCTGAACAGCATCCTCGCCAGCCTTAGCGACGGGCTTATCGTCTACGAAACGGATTTTCGCGTGATATTTTTCAATCCCGCCGCGGAGCGCATTTTTAAACTTGACGCGAAGACGGTGATCGGCCACGTTTTTTCCCCGCGCGACGTGGAGCGCGAAGGATGGCGCACGCTCATCCAGATCGTCTTCCCTTCGCTCGCACCACGCGTCGTCCCTCGCACGAAAGAGAATGAATATCCGCAGGTGGTTGATATCTCATTCACCGATCCGCCATTCGAATTTCGCGTGACAACCGCACCGGTGACGGACGAGAACGGCAAGCCGCTCGGTTTTATGAAGATCATCCGTGACCGCACTTCGCAGATACTCGCGTTGCGGTCAAAGAGCGAATTTGTGACCGTTGCCTCGCACCAGTTGCGCGGGCCGGTGACGGACATCAGCTGGGCGTTGCAATCGCTTGATAACGCGACCGGACTGGATGACACGAATAAGGCGATTCTCGCAAACGCGCGCGGCGCGAGCGATAGCCTTCTTCGCCGCATCGAAGACCTGCTCAATATCGCGAAGATGGAGGATGGTCAGTTCGGATACAAATTTGAGGATACGGATATTGCGGAGTTCATTGCGAAGACGCTCGCGGATGTTTTGCCGGCTGCGCAAAAAGCGGGTATCAAGATCTATTTCGACCGGCCGCAGGACGATCTGCCGCATGTGTTCATCGACCCCAAGAGGTTGTCGCTTGCGATCACGAACCTCCTGGAGAACGCTATCCGCTACAACGTGGAGAATGGCGAGGTGACGGTCAAAGTGGACAAGATGCAGGACAAGCCGTTCGTGGTGGTGAGCGTGAAAGATACCGGCATCGGCATACCGCCCGAATCCGTGGAGAAGTTGTTCAACAAGTTCTACCGTGCCGATAATGCCATGAAGCTTCAAACCGAAGGCTCCGGCCTCGGTCTCTATATATCAAAAGGCATTGTGAATGCCCACGGAGGCCAAATTTGGGCAGAATCCGAGCTCAATCGCGGCACCACCATCTCTTTTGCGTTGCCGACAGACCCGAATTTGGTGCCAAAAAACGAGGTGGGAGCGGAAGACTTGTTCTAGGCGTTTGCCTTGCTTTCGGTTTCACGTATAATGATATGCGAAATGGCACCGACCAACTTAAAGGGCAACCATAAATATATTTTCATCGTCGGGGGAGTAATGTCGGGTGTCGGCAAGGGAGTGTCTTCGTCGTCCATCGGAAAAATTTTGCAATCGCGTGGGCTCGAGGTGACATCCATCAAGATCGATCCGTACGTGAACGTTGATGCGGGAACCATGAACCCCACCGAGCACGGTGAGGTTTTTGTTTTGGATGACGGCACGGAGTGCGATCAAGATATGGGCAACTACGAGCGCTTTTTGGACCGCGATCTCTCCGGCGCGAACTATATGACGACGGGCAGTATCTATCAGACGGTCATCAATCGCGAGCGAAGCATGGGCTACGGAGGAAAATCGGTGAGTGTGGTGCCGCATATTCCAATGGAAGTGATGGATCGCATCGATCGCGCGGCGGAGCTCGCGAAGGCGGAGGTGGTGATCACGGAGATCGGTGGTACGGTAGGCGAGTATGAGAACATTCTTTTCATCGAAGCGATCCGCATGATGAAGTTCAAACACCCGAAGGATGTGTTGGTGATCCTCGTCAGCCACTTGCCGATCATGAGCGATGACAATGAGCTGAAGACGAAGCCGACCCAGCAGGCGGTGCGTGCGTTGAATGGCACGGGCCTTCAGCCGGACATCATTCTCGCGCGCGCGAAGTATCCGCTCGATGAAAAGCGCAAAGAAAAGATCGCGTTCAATTGCGGACTGCGCGAAGAGGACGTGATCTCCGCGCCGGATGTCGCGAGCATCTATGACATCCCGGTCAATTTTGAAAAAGACGAACTTGGTAATTTGATATTGGAAAAACTTTCCATGAAGCCGCGTGCGAAAGATATGAAAGAGTGGCGCGCGTTCACGGAGAAGATCCACAATGCGAAGGATGTCGTGCGTATCGGCATCGTCGGAAAATATTTTGCGAGCGGGAAATTTGTTTTAGCAGACTCATATCTTTCCGTGATCGAATCCATCAAGCACAGCGCCGCGCTGTGGGGGGTGAAGCCGGAGATCAAGTGGCTTGATTCGGGCGAGTTTGAGAACGGCGCCGAAGGGTTGAAGACCCTCGATGGTTTTGACGGCATCATCGTGCCTGGCGGATTCGGCTCGCGCGGCGTGGAGGGCAAATTGAAGGCGATCCAGTACTGCCGCGAGAACAAGATCCCATACTTCGGGCTTTGCTATGGTATGCAGCTCGCCACGGTGGAATTTGCGCGGAATGTGCTCAAAATGAAGGGTGCGAACACGACGGAGATCGACCCGAAGACGAAGTATCCCATCATCGACATCCTGCCGGAGCAGAAGAAGTTGATGGCGGAAAAGAAGTACGGCGCCACGATGCGGCTCGGCGCATATCCCGCAGTACTCACACCTGGCACAATCGCGGGTAAGGCGTACGGGAAGACAAAGATTTCCGAGCGGCACCGGCATCGTTACGAAGTGAATCCGGTTTACGTGAAGCGGCTCGAAAAAGGCGGTATCACTTTTTCCGGCGTATCGCCCTCGCGGCGGCTGATGGAGGTAATGGAGCTTCCGCGCAGCGTCCACCCATTCTTCCTTGGCACGCAGTTCCATCCTGAGCTGAAGTCGCGCCCGCTCAATCCGCATCCGCTGTTCAGGGAATTTATGAAGGCCGCGAAAGCGCGGCGTGCCGTGGTGCATCCGACCGTGGTAGCTTCCGCAGTATAGGAGTATATAATAGTGGCATGATCATCTTCCTCTACGGGCCGGACGATTATCGCCGCTCCGAAAAGAAGCGTTCTATCATAGCGGAGTTTTCCAAAAAGCGATCGGAGATCGGGCTTGGTTTTTTCGATCTTGAAGAAAAGACGACGCTTGAATCGCTCGGTGAGTTTTTGAAGACGCAATCCATTTTTGAAACAACAAAGCTTGCGGTACTGGAAAATGCGTTCGAGCTCGAAGCACCGAAGCTCGCCAAGCTGTTAAAGCCGTACGTGGAAGAAAAAAATATCACGATTTTAATTACGGAGAAGGACAAGCCGGTGAAGGCGCTCGCGTTCCTTTTGGAGAAGCCGACAATCTCGCAAAAGTTCGAACAGCTTGCGGGCGCGGAGCACATGGCGTGGCTCGCAGCCGAGGCAAAGAAAAATGACGTGGCGCTGACGCCCTCTGCCGCACAATTCTTATCATCGGTGTATGAGGGCGATACCTGGGGGCTGGTGACGGAGTTGCAAAAGCTTGCGGGGCTGAACCGCGGCGTCGATGGGAGGACTGCCGCCAAGCCGATCGATAAAAAAGATCTGGATGTGTTCGATCTTGAGGTTGCGCCGAACTATTGGGGGCTCATCAACGGGCTAAAGAATTACGACATCAAGAACCGGCTGTACGCGTTTGAGACGATGCTCGCGGCGAACGATCCGCCGGCAAAGATCTTCAATATTCTCGCATCCCAGTGGCAAGAAAAAACCCCGCACATGGCGGAGTATGATCTGGCCGTGAAGTCCGGGAAGGTGGACTACGAAGAGGCCTTGGTTGATTTGTTGATAAGCTGAGAAAGGCGGCTCTTGAGGCGGCTGGCCTTGTTCTTCTCGATGACTTTGGCCTTTGCGGCCTTATCAAGCGCCTTGAAGACGAGCGGGAGGATTTTCGCGGCCTCTTCGTTCTTCTTTGCGACGACAAGCTTGCGGAAGGTGACAACCTGAAGTTTATAGGCTTCCTTGCGAACAACATTCCGCTTGTGGCGGGTCACGTTCTGGCGGAGCGCCTTCTTGGCTGACTTGGTGATTGGCATAAGTGATAGTATAGCGGGAAATCCTGTATTTACAAGGGGCATTGACAACATCACTATTATTATGTTAATATATGCGGAGCGTCCGGCTGGCTAAGCCGGTTTGCCAATTGCCTTTCGGGGAGGCTATCCCCGAAGAATCCAAGCTGGCTAAGCTTGGATAGGAGAATCAAAATGAAGCGTTCTACCAGACTCACGCTGTTCGCCGGAAGTCTCGCCCTCGCAGAAGTGATTGAATTCATCGCCCTCTTCTTTTTCCCATGGTCGTCACACTTCTTCACTCTGTCGCTTGTCACTATTATTGCGATGGTAGTGGAGTGGTCCGGTATGATGAAGTCCCTAAGGAAGGCTAACTTCTGGAGAGCGAGAGAGGATCGATTTTTCAACGCCACAGGACATGAGGCTCCTCATTCGTATAAGGAGGTTGAGGCAATGAAAGCTATCAACGAGCAGGTTGCAGGCCTATTCATTCCCGTCAGGGATGCTATGACTGAACTTGCTCAGCTAAAACGCCAACGCCTTACCGTTTTTAATGCGAAACGATGTGCCAAGCTTGAGGAAGAGATCAGGAAGGGCCGGGAACACTATACCAAAGGCAGAGAGGCCGCACTTCCTTTCTTAACCCTCCCATTCCGGTTAATTTCCGAGCGTAAGCTTTCTGAGGCGCTCAATGAACGCCTGCGTCGGCCTCCGATACCATTTCGGCCGCGCTAGAAGCTCTGCAGTCTATTCTCCCAAACCAGGGACCGCTTTATGTGGTCCCTGTCCTTTTTTATATTTCTGATGCATTCGCGCTTTACCCGCGCTATAATGAACGCATGATATACAGCGTTTCCGGCAAACTAGCGCTAAAAGAAGCCAGCTTTGCCGTGGTGGAAGCGGGAGGTCTTGGCCTCAAGCTCTTTGCGAGCAAGCAAACATTGGAGGCGCTTCCGGCCATCGGAACCGGCATCACATTCTATTGTCACCTCCACGTGCGTGAGGATGCGCTCGATCTCTTTGGGTTCACATCGCCGGACGAGCTGGATTTCTTTGAGATGCTCATTTCCGTCTCCGGCGTGGGACCAAAATCCGCGCTCGCTATATTGGATACGGCGCCGCTTGATGAGCTTTCCGCGGCCATCAAAGAAGGACGCCCGGATCTGCTCACGCGCGCGGCGGGCATCGGCAGAAAGACCGCGGAACGCGTCATTGTGGAGCTTCGCTCAAAGGTGCAGTCTTCAAAGAGCGGTGCGGTGGTGGAGAAGATGCAGACCGATTCCGATCTCGTGGAGGCGTTGACCAGTTTGGGATATCGGCGCGAAGAAGCGCGCGCCGCACTCGGCAAGGTTGACGAAAAGGTGGTCGGCACGGAAGCGCGCTTGCGCGCCGCGCTCGGGGTCTTGGCCAATAAACAAAAATAACGATCGCATCGCGCATGAAAAAGTTTTTAAGAAATATCCACCCGCTGTCGGTCTACCATTTTTTATGGGCGTGGACCGGCGCTCACCTGCATGGCAATCCGAGCAAGAAATTGTTCGTGATCGGCGTGACGGGCACCAAAGGAAAGACAACGACGGTGGAGGTCATCAATGCCATCCTCACCGCTGCCGGCAAACGTACCGCGCTCATCTCCTCCTTGCGCGTGAAGATCGGCGACGAGAGCCGCAAAAATACCACCGGCAATTCCATGCCGGGCCGGGCATATCTTCAGAAATTCCTGCATAACGCGGCACGCGCCGGGTGCAATTACGTAATTATAGAAGTGACGTCACAGGCGGTCGTTCAGCACCGGCACCGGTTCATTCACTGGAACATGGGGGTGCTCACCAACCTGGCGCCGGAACATATCGAATCGCATGGTTCGTTCGAGAATTACCGCGAGGCAAAATTGGATTTTTTGAAATATGTGATAGGTCGTGGCGGCAAGATATTTTTGAACCGCGACGACAAGAATTTTGATTTCTTTATTGAGGCGCTGGGGGATAGCCAGCCGGTCGCGTATTCCAAGGACGACGAGTTCTTCCACGAATCATTGCCGCACATCCGCAGTACGAAGATGCGTCGCGATGACGAAGCGCCGCATTTCCTTATGAGTCCGTTCAACGAAGAGAACATTGCCGTCGCGGTGGCGATCGCGAGGGAGCTCGGTATCGCGAGCAAGATCGTTGACGACGCGATCCTTGAGTTCGAGGGCGTGCCGGGGCGGATGGAGTTCGTTCACGCGGGCGATCGCACTGCGGTCGTGGATTACGCACACACGCCGGATTCGCTCGAGGCGGCATATATCGCCGCAAAGCCAAACCCGTCGCACGATTTTCCGCATCCGCGCCTGATCTGCGTCCTTGGATCCGCAGGCGGCGGCCGTGATACCTGGAAGCGTCCGTCCATGGGTGCTATCGCCGCGGACCATTGCGACGAGATCGTTTTGACGAACGAAGATCCGTACGACGAGGATCCGCAGGGGATCATGGACGAGATCGACGGCGGCATCCCGCGCCCGCTACGCGAAGGACAGCGTGTCTATAAGATCGTGGATCGCGTGGAGGCGATCAATAAAGCGATCGCACTCGCGCAACCGGGCGATGTGGTGATCGGCACGGGCAAGGGGAGCGAGGCCTGGATCCATGTCGCCGACGACCAGAAGGTCCCATGGAACGAACGTTCGGTATTTGAGGCGGCGCTTGTGAAGCAGGCAAAGAAATAAAAAACAGCCCCACTCCGGGAAGGGGCAGGGCTAGGGGTGCGGTCAGCGGGATTTTCCACGGCGGCTCTGAGAAGGCTGTTGCCGGGCGTTCGTTCGTGGGCACAGCTCGTGGGCCGAGTCCGCGAATTGTTTGAGGCGACGCGCGGTCCACCTTTTTCTGTGGCGGCGGCGTGGCGGATGCTGGGGGGTTCTATCTATGAAGATGGCGCCTGAGTAGTCTGTCTTAGGCTTTCGCTCCATGGAGTCTTCTCCTCTGCGCAGTATCCTATAGCAATTTGTTTCTCTCCGCAAGCAGCCGTATACTTACTGCATATGCAACTTACTTTCTACGGGGGGACGGGTGAGGCGACTGGCTCGAACTATATTTTGGAATCGGGAGGGACGAAGATCATGATCGATTGCGGGCTTCATCAGGGGAGCCATTACGCGGACCGGGAAAATTTCGAGAAGTTCGCGTACGACCCAAAGGAGGTGTCGGCAGTGTTCATCACTCATTCGCATTTGGACCATATCGGGCGTCTGCCGAGCCTCGTACTCGCCGGATTCAAAGGAACGATCTATTCCACGCACGCCACGCGTGATTTCGCCGAGCTGATGCTTGAGGATTCGGAACATCTTCTTGCAAAAGAAGCCGAGCGCGAGGCTCGCCCGCTGCTGTATCGCGATAGCGATATTCCCAAGGTAACCGGGTTGTGGAAAGGGTTAAAATATCATGAGCCGGTCGAGGTCGGCCCGTTCAAGGTTGAGCTTTATGACGCGGGCCATATTCTTGGTTCGGCGATCATTCACATAGAGGCCGAAGGGAAGACGATCGTGTTCTCCGGTGACCTTGGGAATGTGCCGTCGCCACTCATCAAACCGACGGAAAAGATCCCGTCGGCGGATTACTGTCTGATAGAGTCCACCTATGGCGATCGTGTGCATGAAGATGTGGCGCAGCGGCGTGAGATGCTGCTCGGCGCGATCGAGGAGACGTTCAAGGCGGGTGGCGTGCTCATGATTCCGACATTTGCGATGGAGCGCACGCAGGATCTTCTGTTCCATTTCCATCAGCTGAATGAAGAGGGGAAATTGCCGAACGAACCGATCTTTTTAGACAGTCCGCTTGCGATCAAATTGACAGAACTTTTTAAAAAACACGAGGATGCATTCAATGACAAGGTTGAGAACATCGTGAAGGTGGGAGATGAAGTGTTGAGCTTCCCGGAATTGCGCGTTACGCTATCAACGGAGGAATCAAAAGGGATCAACGACGTTCCGTCGCCGAAGATCATCATCGCAGGATCCGGCATGTCGAACGGTGGACGTATCCTACATCACGAACTGCGTTATCTCCCGGACTCCAAGAGCGAGGTGGTATTCGTCGGCTACCAGGCCGAAGGTTCCATGGGCCGCCAGCTGCTCGAAGGCGCCACGGAGGTGCACATCTTCGGTGAGGCGGTGCCGGTGCGGTGCCGAAGGATCGACATTCCGGGATATTCCGCACATGCGGACCAACCGCATCTGCTCGACTGGCTGAGCTCCATGAAGGGCTCGCTCAAAAAAGTATTCGTGGTACAAGGGGAGCAGACGTCGTCGGAAACGCTCGCGCATAAAATAATAGACGGCTTTGGGATCGCGGCGGAGGTTCCGCACGCGAATGAGAGTGTTACGTTATAATAAACGAAATATCGATAAAAACATGGCGACTAAAAAAATAGACACCGCGTATCACCTTAAATATAAGATCTGCATCTCCGGCGCTGCCGAGATAGAACATTGCCCGCCGGGCACGGTGGAAAAAGCGGAGCTGATCGGCAAGTTGATCGCCGAAGCGGGGATGGTGCTCGTTGATGGTGCCACCACCGGCATCCCGTACTATGCGGCGAAAGGCGCGAAGCTGGCAGGCGGCATCGTCATTGGCCTCTCGCCCGCGGAATCAAAAGCGGCGCACGTGCGGACCTACCGTCTGCCGCTCGATTATCACGATCTCATCATCTATACCGGCTTTGGCTACTCGGGCCGCAACCTACTCCTTACCCGCTCCGCGGACGCGGTCATCACGATCTACGGCCGCATCGGTACGTTGAATGAATTTACCATCGCATTCGAGGATAAGAAGCCGCAAGGCGTGCTCACGCACACCGGCGGTACGAGCGACGAGCTTGAGCACATCCTGAAGATCGCGCACCGCGGCAACGGCAAGGCGGTGTTCGACCCGGACCCGAGGGCGCTCGTGGAGAGAGTGGTAGAGTTGATCCATAAAGAGGAAGAAAAAATGGAGATCGAATAACACCATGGCCGCGAAGAAGAAGAAAATAATAAAGAAGGCGGTAAAAAAAGCGAAAGTGAAGCCCATCGGCAAGGTGACGCATTACTACGCGCACATCAAGGTGGCGATCGTAAAGTTCAATACGAAAGTGAAGGCGGGCACGGAATTATATTTCAAGGGTGCGACGACGGATTTTAAGGAAGTGTCAAAATCCATGCAGTTCGATCACAAACCGGTGGTGGTGGCGATGCCGAAGAAGCAGATCGGTATCAAACTCAAGAAACGCGTTCGCGAAGGAGATTTGGTCTATAAAGCATAACGAGGGGAACAGTAAGAACGCATGTCAATAAAATCTCTCACCATTGTGGCGATCGTCGCCGCGGCGACGATCGGCGAAGGGGTCTTCGCGGTGCCATATGTCATCAAATCGTCGGGATGGCTGGTCGCGCTTGGCTATTTCATCGCGGTCATCGCGATCGTTTCCGTCGCGCATATTCTTTATTTGCGGACACTTGCGGCGACCGATGAGAAGGAACGGCTGCTTGGTCTCG
>Ga0265342_10000470_pt1 | contig 43734 bp, 41 predicted proteins | sample 4CB327metaG_FD_203125 | JGI IMG/M metagenome (GOLD analysis project Ga0265342, IMG submission 203125) | Rhizosphere microbial communities from Carex aquatilis grown in University of Washington, Seatle, WA, United States - 4-CB3-27 metaG | ecosystem: Host-associated > Plants > Roots >... | reverse complement strand
CCTTCTTTCCCGCAGGGTACCCTGTGCCGTCCCAACGCTCGTGGTGGGAGAACGCCACCTCTTTGCCGATGGTGAGGAAGGATTCCCGTTTCAGCTGCTGATCCACCGCCTTCAAGGCTTCGCCGCCTAGACGCGCATGCTGCTTTATTTTTTCGAACTCCGGGGCATCGAGGCGCCCCGGCTTCAGGAGAATCGCGTCCTCGATCCCAACCTTGCCCACGTCGTGCAGGATCGACGAGAGGCACAGATCTTCGATGTATTCAGGAGTGACATAGGATGCGTAGGACGGGAGATCGGCCAGGCCCAGAGCCAGCACACGCGTGTATTCCCTTATGCGCTCCAAATGTTTGCCGGTGTCCATATCGCGGTACTCGGTGAGGCGCGCGAAGCCGAGGATCGCCGCCGATTGGGTATCTTTGATCTGCTGGAATGAGTCCTGAAGCTTTTTCTCCAGACGGACGCGCTCGGTGAGATCGCGCTCCATGATCGAGTAGGCGATGGTCTCCCCGGTGGTGCTCGTGAGTGCTGTGGACGAAGCGTAAGTGAACTTGATCGTGCCGTCCTTGCAGCGACGCGGAACGTCGGTCTCCACATTGCGCCCGCCATTTCGGTTTATCAATGAGATAAGCTCGCTCGAGGAAAGGGACTTCTTGTGGATCAGGAAAATCTCGTCGAAACTCCTTCCCACGAGCTCCGCCCACGGATAGCCGTAGAGTTTTTCAGCGTAATAGTTGCAATTCACTATTTTTCCCATGGGATCGATGATAATTATGGAAGACAGGATCGTGTCGAAAAGCACCATGTAGTTTCTTTCGGATATCTTCAGGCGCGCTTCGAGGTTCTTGACGTACGTTACATCCTTGAAATGCGTGGTGTAGCCGGTGACCACCCCGCGTTCGTCGCGCAGGACCCATGAAGTGTCCAGGACACGCCGGGGCTGGCGCGTCTTCGTGTTCAGGTGGGTTTCAAGGTTGTACACCATGTCGGATTCGGCCAGACGCAGGATCTTGTCGTCAAGCTCCGGTGCGTGGGCATAGAGAGTGGAAATGTTGGGCAATTGCTCCCCTTGGTCCCACTCGATGAGCTCGTAAAAAGAAGGGTTTGCCAGGGTGACCGCGCCGCTCAGATTCGCGGAGAAGATCGGGTCGCCGATATTGCTGAACAACTGCTCCACTTCATGGCGCATTCTCGCGGTGGTTCCGGTCTCGTTGTCCCCGACGGCCTGGAGGCGCGCGAGGGTGTATTGATCCTTGCCGCCGTCCACGGAAAGGGACGAAAGCAGGAAACGACGGGGTGTTCCCCCCCGATCATCGACCACGACTTCCCGTTCTCCGGGCAGGGCGACGGGGGAGAGGCCCAGGTTCTGGAGAAACTCCTTTTCTCGGGCGAAGATGTCGGTGCTCCGCAATCCGGTGACCCGCAAGAGCACCTCGTTGAAGAAGACGATTCTCCCTTCCGCGTTCACGATCAGAAAACCATCGGAGAATTCTTCGATGATTTTCAAGAGCACTTCTGTCATCGCAGGCCCTTTCAATGGATTATTGTCGAACGTTATCACCGCGGTGGGCCAATGTCAATTCTGCGAGATCAGCAAGCTTTCATTGGAGAATGAATCTCTCTATACTATGCGATAGGAGCGCGTGATGAAAAAAGGCTTGATCGTCGCCCTCGTTCTGTTCACCATCGCCGTCGCTCTTTCGGGAGCCGATCTCGGCCTTGCGTGGAATCCCGTCGTCCCCGAAGGCAAAGGCATGTGGCTGCGCAGCGAAGGCTCGATCGGGCCGGGCGCCTTTGCCCTTCTTGTTGGACCCTCGGCAAATGCTGACGAAATCTCCCTCGATGGGACGGTCGTCGAACGGCCATTCAATGGCGGAGTTCCGGAATACCATGGCTATCTCCTGCCGATGCTCGACGCACGCGGCACGCACGTGGTTACGGTACGATTCCACCAGACCGGATTGACGGTCGCTGATCCCATTTTGAAAATCGTTTCCCAAAAAGGCCTTGCGGAGCGTCTCACCCTCCGGAACGCGACCCTTGTGCCATTGCGCGTTTTCGCGGGTCTTCTCTCTCTGCTCCTGGTCATTCAGTTGATACTTCTCTACGCGCGACAACGCTCCCGCGAGTCTCTTTTCCTCATCATCGCTCTTTTCGCCAACACATTCGCCGAGCTGGTGCCGTCCGCGCTGGCAGCCTTCCTGCCCATGGACATGTGCGTCAAGATCGGCGACGGGGCGTTCCTCGTGACCGGGGTCATGCTGCTGTGGGCGATCCTCGACTTGCTGAAGACGGCGCGTCTGGGCTCGTATCTGCTCACCGCGGTTCCCGCCGTCATGGCGGGTTTTGTCGTATTCGTCTCTCCCATCGTTGACGCGGTTGAAATTGGCGGCATCGTGATGCGGGGCCTCATCGCGGTCTCATTCGCTGCCGTGGCCATCATGTGTCTCCACAGCATCGCGAAGGCCGGATTCCATCGCGCGGCCCTCCCATTCGTCCTGTGCGCGGGTCTTTTCCTGGGGCTCGGGGCGGGAGTTCTCATGGACGTGCTGGCTCCCGGAAACGAGCTGCTGGCGTTCCTGCCGGGCATGCTCATCGTCGTTTTCGAATCATTCATGGTCGTCACCGAGCTGCTCCGTGCGCAAGGCATGTACCGCCAGACCAGTCAGGAGCTCATCGAGAGGATCGAGAGCGACTGGGAAATGATCGAGCGAATACGCGAGGGCAAGGATCTGCTGCAGAAGCGCAATGTGGACATCACGAGGCTTTCCGGCAAGCTTCTTGAAAGCGCGCAGAAACAATCGTTCACCATCGGCGGGCTCATCGGCTCTCTGGAAGAGGCGGGCACCGGCGAATCCCGTGTCGTCGCCAAAGAGAAGGACATCCTTGGATTCACCGAGCAGGTGGACGGTCTGATCACGAGCTTCAATACGCAGATTCAGGGAACGCTTGAAGAGATGGAAGCCCTATTTCAGCGCTCCATCGTCATCCGCAAAGCGGTGAGCCAGATCATCGGAATCGCGGAGAAGACCCACATGCTTTCCCTCAATGCCTCCATCGAGGCTGCAAAAGCGGGCCCAGCCGGCAAGGGATTTTCCGTCGTCGCCCAGGAAATCAGAAAGCTCGCCGATCTGACGCGCACCGTGTCCGATCAGGTCAGCGCGGTCATTCGAGACCTCAACAAGGGCGTTGAAAAAGGCGTGGGAAGGATCAAGGGCCTGGGAACGGGCTTCGTGGAGATCATGAAAAGGTCCGAAGAGATCCGCACGATGATCGCGGAGAACTCGCGCGCCCTGGAGGACGTGAGCAGGGCTCATACGCACATCCAGGACGGTCTTGCCGGCGTCGATGCCCTCATTCGATCCATCCTCGAGGTGTCCCACGATATGCGACTCATGACGGATCGGCTTGCTGCCGCATTCTCGTGGTTCGGCGAGACGCTGAAGCTGAAGGAGGAAGCGGCCACGCTGCCCCCCATCCCCGGAGGTCTTGGCGCCGTGGTGGAGGCTACACCCGTACGTTCAGACCTGATTTCTACCTTTGGAGGGACAGCGGACGACGACCAAAGTGAGCCGTCGGAGCTGGAGGAGCTTCCCGTGGAAGCGGAAACCTCGGCGAATAGCTGACGGCGGAGCCGCGGAGGAGGGGATTACTCGATGGGCGCGTCCCCGATCAGACAGAACCATTCCGCTTCGACCGCGAGCTCATCGCCGACAAAACCCTGCCCAGATTGGCGGAGCATCGCTTTGCTGATCCGCAGATTGCGAATGACCAGCCTCACTTCTTCATTCGGTTTCACCTGGCGGCGAAATTTCACTTTTTCGACGCTCGCAAGGAAGAAAAGTCCTTTGTTTCCGCTCACCATTTTCGCGCCGGCTCCTCCGCACTGCGCCAATGTTTCTATGAGAATGACCCCCGGTACGACGGGGAACCCGGGGAAATGGCCGGCAAAGAAGAAATCGGTTTCCTTGAAGAGTCTGTACCCGATGATTTCGTCCTTGTCGGCTTTTTCGATGCGATCCAAGAACAAGAACGGCTCTCGATGGGGGAGGATCGATTTTACGTCGGTCATGTACAAAAGAGTAGCACTTTGTTCCCTCACGTGGAAAGATGCTCATTCGGATTGACATTGCATGTCGGCAATTGCTAATTTCCGACTAATTTGGTAATGGTTGAGTGCGCAGCCGGTCCGTGCCGCGATTCAAACAAGGGGATGAAGATGGAACTGAAAGAATTGTATGCACTGATGGAGAGATTCGAGAAAAGCGGGCTATCGGAGCTGTCCTACAAGAAGGATGGTGAAGAGGTCTGCCTGAAGAAGCCAGGGCCGGTCCCCTCGATGCCCGCACATGTGCCCAGTGCGCATGCGGGACCTTCAGAGCACCGAGTCGAGACTCAGACCCATGTCGCCTCCGACACGGAAATCATCCGCGCGCCGTTGGTGGGGACATTCTACCGGGCGGCGGCTCCTGACTCACCTCCCTTCGTCGAGGTGGGAGATACAGTCAGGAAGGGCAAGCCACTGTGCATTCTCGAGGCGATGAAGCTCATGAACGAATTCCAGGCCGAGTTCGACCTGGAGATCGTCGCGATCCTCGTTGACAACTCGAAGATGGTCGAATTCGGCGCCCCGTTGTTCGAGGTCCGGAGGATATGATACAGAGCCTGTTGATAGCAAATCGCGGTGAGATCGCTGTCCGAATCATCCGCGCGTGCCGTCCGATGGGCATACGCGCCGTGATTGCCTACTCCCAGGCGGATGCGGACTCCCTCGCGGTACGAATGGCCGACGAAAGCGTCTGCATCGGGCCGCCGCCGGCGCGCGACAGCTACCTGAACATCCGCAACCTGATCACCGCCGCCGTGCTGAGCGGCTGCGACGCGTTGCATCCTGGGGTCGGCTTTCTCGCCGAGAATGCCGGCTTCGCTCGCGAAGTGCGCGAAGCAGGCCTGCTCTTCGTCGGCCCCGATCCCGACGTGATCGATCTGCTCGGCGACAAGATCCGTGCAAAACGCGCCGCCCAGGATCTGGGTATTCCCGTGATTCCAGGTTCGGGCGGCTCGGTGGCAAACGCCGAGGAGGCGGTCCGCGCCGCGGAGAAAATCGGGTATCCCGTCATCGTGAAAGCCGCGGCGGGAGGCGGGGGCAAGGGGATGCGCATCGTACGGGGGGCCGGCGAGCTCGCCGACGTCCTGCTGATCGCTTCCCAGGAGGCTGAGAAGGCCTTTTCCGACGGCACAATGTACCTGGAAAAGTATCTTGAAAACCCACGGCACGTGGAGATTCAGATCGTCGCCGACCGATCCGGCAACGTCGTGCATCTCGGCGAGCGTGATTGCACGGTGCAACAGAATCATCAAAAGCTCGTGGAGGAAAGCCCGTCACCCGTCGTGACCCCGGCGATCCGCGACAAGATGGGGGAGGACGCCGTGCGTCTTCTGCGGGGCGTCGGCTACACCGGTGCGGGTACCGTGGAGTTTCTCGTCAAGGACGGGAAATACTACTTCATGGAGGTCAATGCGCGCGTGCAAGTGGAACATCCGGTTTCGGAGCTGGTCACGGGCGTTGACATCATCCGTCAGCAGCTTTTCGCCGCCAGTGATGAATCCCTGGAGATCCGCCAGGAGAACGTTCGGCTCACCGGCTATGCGGTGGAGTGCCGCATCAATGCGCGTTCCGCGGGAACGGTGACGCAGTTCATCAGCCCGGGCGGTTTCGGCGTGCGCATGGACACATTCCTTTTTCCCGGCTGCCAGGTCCCCCCCTGGTACGATCATCTGGTAGGCAAGCTGTTGTGCACCGGACGCACGCGAGCGGAAGGTCTGCGCCGTATGGAAAGCGCCCTCGCGGAGCTCGTGATCGAGGGAATCGCGACGAACATCGAGTCGCAGAAGAAGATCATCGCTCATCCCGTTTTTCGAGCTGGAGAGTACGGCACGGGCTTTCTGGGCGAGCTGCTGAAGGAGGGCGGGCTATGAACGATCGCAACGGCATCCAGGGCTGGATCCGGGGACTCACCGAACGCCCCGTTCACAAGAAGCGCGACGAGCGTCTGTTCATCGACGAGAAGAACTCGTGCCCCTCCTGTCACCGTCATCTTTCCGCTCAAGAGCTGGAGGCAACCCTTTACACGTGCCCTCACTGCCAGCACCACTTTCGTCTCACCGCCTGGGAGCGCATCCGCTATACGGCCGATGAAGGAATCTTCCAGGAGCTTTCCGCGGAGATGGAAACGGCAAATCCTCTGGAGTTTCCCGACTATGAGGAGAAAGTCCAGGCTGCCGCGGCAAAGACCGGGATTCCCGAAGCGGTGGTCACCGGTCTCTGCAAAGTGGACGGACACGAGGTCGTGCTTGCGGTCATGGATTTCCGTTTCATCGGCGGAAGCATGGGCGCGGTGGTGGGCGAGAAGATCATGCGCGCCATGCTCGTGGGCGCGGAAAAGAAGCTGCCGGTGATCGTATTCACCTCGTCGGGCGGCGCGCGGATGCAGGAAGGGATCTTGTCGCTGATGCAAATGGCCAAGACGGCCGTGGCGACGCAGGCGCTGGAAAAGGCTCGCTGCCCCTATTTCGTCGTGCTCACGGATCCGACCACCGCCGGGGTGCTCGCATCCTTTGCAATGCTCGGCGACGTCACCCTTGCCGAACCGGGCGCCCTGATGCGTTTTGCCGGTGCGCGTGTGGTTGCCGGAACGATTCGAGAAAAGGTTCCTGAGAATTTTCCCCTCTCGCAATATCACTACGAACGCGGCTTCATCGATATGATGGTTCCACGTCAGGAGATGCGGAAGACGCTGAGCTTCCTCCTGAAGCTGCATACGGCGGTGCCGGGAGGCAGGACATGAGCGAAAACGCGCTGCGTGACAAGCTGCAGGAACTGAAAGGCATCGCGGCCGAATCGAACGTGGACATCTCACGCGAGATCGCGGAGCTAGAAAGAAAGCTCGGCGCGCCGCAACCGCCGGTGAACGAGGCCTGGCGCCGTGTCGAGCTCGCGCGCCACCCGGATCGACCTACGACACTTCAATACGCCCAGAAGATATTCGACGACTTCGTCGAGCTCCATGGGGACCGGACCTTCGGAGATGACCCGGCCATGGTGGGCGGCATCGGGCTTCTCAATGGCGTGCCTATCACGTTTTTCGGCCACCAAAAGGGCCAGAACATGAAGGACAACCTGAAGCGGAACTTCGGCATGGCTCATCCCGAGGGATATCGCAAGGCGCTTCGCCTGGCCCACCAAGCGGCCAAATTCAACAGGCCCATCCTCACCTTCATCGACACCCCCGGAGCGTATCCGGGCGTCTCCGGTGAGGATCGCGGCATCAGCCAGGCGATCGCACTGAACATGAAAGAGTTCTCAATCCTCCCGGTCCCCATCATCGCCACGATTCTCGGTGAGGGCGGCTCGGGCGGAGCCATCGGCATCGGGGTGGCGGACATCGTGCTCATGATGGAAAACGCCTACTATTCGGTCATCACTCCCGAGGGCTGTGCTTCCATCCTGCTGCGTGACTCGAGCAAGGCGCGTGAAGCCGCCGCGCTCCTGAAGCTCACCCCGAGTGACCTGCTGCGTTTTCGTGTCGTGGATAGGATCGTCCAGGAACCGCAGGGTGGGGCTCACATGAGCCCCGACCAAGCCGCCGCCGCGCTCAAGGCGGATCTGCTCATTTCACTCCACGTGCTTTCCCGAAGGAGCGTGGAGTCGCTCCTTGCCCAGCGGCATCAAAAATTCCTGAGCCTCGGCGTATTCCAGGAGGAAGAGGCGCATAGAAAGAGTCTCCTGCAGCGGCTGCGTGATTTCTTCTAGAATTCTTGCTGATCGATCAGAATTGAAGGGGCGCGGCGCATGTGCGCCGCGCTTTTTTCCGGCTCAGATGATGCCTATTTTTTTACCGGCGGCCTCGGCGACCGAGAGGATCTGATCGCATTCCTGGTCTGAATGGATCGCCATATAGGACGTGCGAATGAGCGTGCTGTCCGGCGGTACCGCGGGGCTGAGAACGGGATTGGTGAAGACCCCTCCGTCGAACATGGCCCTCCAGAAGAGCACCGTTTTTTCCATGTCGCCTATGAGCAACGGAACGATAGGCGTCTCCGACGTGCCGATGTTGAATCCAAGCGACTTAAAGCCGGCCACCATTTTCCTGCCGATGGCCTGGAGGCGTTGCACCCGCTCAGGCTCCTTCAGGATGATCGAGAGGCATTCCCCGACCGCGGCGATGCACGCCGGCGGCATTGAAGCGCTGAAAATGAGGGGGCGCGCGTTGTGCTTGATATAGTCAATGACCTTGTCCTCACCGGCGACGAAGCCGCCCAGTGAGCCGAAGGATTTGGAGAACGTGCACATGATGACGTCGGCGTAGTCGTGGCTTCCGTAGTGCTCCTCGGTTCCACGCCCGGTCGGGCCGAGCACACCGAGCCCGTGCGCCTCGTCCAGGTATATGCGCGCACCGTATTGAAGGCACAGTTCCTTCATCTTGGGCAGCTTGACGATGTCCCCTTCCATACTGAAGACACCATCCGTCACCACCAGCTTTGCCGCTTCTCGCGGCTCCTCGGAGAGGAATTTTTCCAAGCTTTCCATGTTGTTATGAAGGTAGCGGTGAACACGCAACTTACCTTTCATGCCGGCGGACATGAAAATGCCGTCGACTATTGATGCGTGATTCAGCTTGTCCGAGAATACGTGCTCGTCCCTTCCGAGGAGAGCGGAAATCGCCCCGAGATTGGTCTGATAGCCCGTTGAAAAGCAAAGCGCGCTTTCCTTGCCCACGAATGCGGCAAGGCGTTTTTCCAGCTCTTCGTGCAATGCAAGTGTGCCATTGAGAAAGCGCGATCCCGAGCAGCTTGTGCCCCACTTTTTGGTTGCCTCGATGGCAGCCTCTTTCACCCGCGGGTCCCAGGACAGGCCGAGGTAGTTGTTGGAGCCTGCCATGATAAGCTCCTTCCCCCCGATGACGACCTTTGTGCCCCTGCTTTCCTGGATAGGAAGGAAATAGGGATACAAACCTCTCTCCTGAGCTTCCTTTGCTTCATCATAGTTGTAGCATTTGTCGAAGATATCCAAGGCAGCCTCCTCATGGTAGAGAATCAGTCATAGTGATACAATGGGGGCGCCGGGCGTGTAAAGCCCTGCTTGATTTCGCCCTAGAGGGATAGAAGCCGCTCGAAGAGGGTGACCCGCACCTTACTCGTCCATTCAGGACCATCTATGCCGATCTTGCGTCCGCGGATCTTTCCATTTTTGTCTATTATGTAATTGGTCGGAATTGCATTTGCACTATACACGCTGTTGCCCGCCACTTCGCCCGTGGTATCCAGAAGAACCGGGAACGTGTACCCGTTCTTCCTCAAGAAGGCCGCGACGGTGGCTTTGTCCTCTGCTACGTCCACGGCAACGACGACCAGGCCTTTCGACTTAAGCTGGTCGTACAGTTTCTGCATTGCCGGCATCTCCTGCTGGCACGGCACACACCACGTGGCCCAGAAGCTCAAGAGCACGACCTTTCCCCGGTAAGAGGAAAGGCTCACTGTTCCGCCCGTAATGAGCTCGAGCTTGAAGTCGGCCGACGCCAACTCCTGTGTTGGAATGTCCAGCCCAGCTTTTTGCAGCTCCTCCGCGGGAACCGATTGTGTCGACGCAACGGAAGCCTCCGTGGACGCGGAGACCGGAGCCGGCGTTCGTGGGGCGCACGAAGCCACGAGGAGCACGGCGGTCATGCCCATGAGGGCTGTTGTGAATGCTTTGATCCGAGTGCCGCGGGTCATCAATGATTGAAGATATCCAAGCTGAAAGCCGCGGGCAATGCCCGTGGGATGAGAAGGCTCACGACGAGAACGACGAAATTATAGAGTCCATGGGCGATGGCGATGATGTGCAGATTCCGCCTTTTGGCAAAGACCGTCGCAAACAAGACTCCCAAGCTCGCGGCGAGCGCAATGCCGAGAGGGCCTTCGTAGGCATGCCCGAGACAGAAGAGAACCGTCGAGATGGCCACCGCCACGGAAAGGGGCGTGCCGATCTCTTCCATTCTGCCAATCAGGTAGGCCCGGAAGAAGAGCTCCTCACGGTACCCGGCGGTAAGGCAAAAGAGAAGGGCCAGGGGGAGTTGAACAATTCCCTGCAATCCCCAGCGGTATCCCGCCGTCAGCGCTGCGGTCCACTCCCGCGGAAGAATCGTTGTCAGGGCGGCGAACGGGGCAATGACGGCGAAGGAGGCGACGACCAGAAGCGCCAATCGAAATACGTCGCGCGCCACCATCCGGCTGCACCCCCACTGGGGAGAGCTGAAGGGGCCCGTCACCCCCGCGACATACGCGATGAGAAGAAGTTGAGGCACACCGGTGATGATCGATTGGAGCATGACGAGCGTCGTGGCCGGGCCGGGGCTCGCTCCGAATGCCTGGGCAATGAAGCCGGGTAGAAAGAACGTGAGAAAGAGCAGCAGCATCTCTGCGATTGCACGCGTTCGGTTCATCTGTCCCACTCCCACATCAGTATGGAAATACTGGCGATTCGCACCGAGCATCTTCCAAAAGCTCCATCGAGAAATAGTATGGAAATATAGTCGCTTTTTCACGATAATTACAGAAGCGCTATGATAGCCGTTGTAGTCATTGTCGTATTAGCAATTATCGTTGTGCTCGCGATCTTCCTCTTGCGTCGCGCCGGCGGGGGGAAGTTTCCGTGGGTCCAGTTTTTCTTGAAAGGCCGTGAAGCGGGATTTGTTTTCAAGGAGATCAATCTCCTCCGGCGGATTTCCGTCGAGGCGAAACTGGAGAATCCCACGGCCCTTTTCTGGTCCATCAAACAGCTGGACAGGGCCATAAAGGGAATCATCATCAAATATCGTTCCCGCTCCCAGGAGCAGGATCCCGAGTACAACATGCTTTTGGCGAAACTCTTCGAGCTGCGAAAGCGCGTCGAGTTCGATCAACCGAAATACAAGCTGGGAATCAAGAGCTCGCGAAAGCTCATGCCCAAGCAGCATCTTCGTATCACCTTGCCGGGAATCGGACCCTTCGGGTCCATAATCGTGGAAAGCCTCAATCGCTACATGGCCATCTCGTATCCTCAGGGCCCGAAGCTGCCGGATGGCTTCTCGTGGAAAAACCAGAAAATAGGGGTGTATTTCTGGCGCGCCGAGGACGCAGGGTATTTCTTCCAGACGAAGGTTCTGGAAGATTTCATCGAGAAGCAGTATCCCATTCTGCACGTCGCCCACAGCGACAACCTCGTACGCACCCAAAAACGCAATTCGGTGCGGGTTGAAACCGACATTACCGCCGAGCTGTATCCCATGAAGTCCATCGGTCAAGCAAGCGAGATGCCCGAGGAAGCACGAGGCCTGAAGTGCCGCCTGGCGGATCTCTCAGAAGGGGGGGCAGCCATCCTCATCGGGGGAAAGGCGCGCGTGGGGCTGCCCATCAAGGTGCAGTTCTCACTCAGCGACAGCGTCATCATCCTTTCCGGTATCGTCAAGGGATTGAATTTCGACCAGAAAAAAAACCGCTCAATGCTCCATCTCCAGGCGACTCCCCCGAGTGTCGCCATGCGAAACCGCATCCTCACCTACGTCTATAACCTGTTCGGCGAGCGCGCGACCATCGTCCCGGGCAAAAAACCCGAATCCGCTTCCAAGGAGGGTTCATCGGGTGGCATCGTCCTCAAGGCAACACCGCCGGCCACCGGCCCGGCGCAATCATCAGGGAGGCCCCGTGAGGGGTGATTTCGGGTAACATTCGTGTTGCCTTGAGCGGCGCGGCCCAGTAGTATGGAAATGATCGGTGAATCCCCCGTAGGAGGGAAATGGGAATGAGACGTTTTGCATTCGTGATCATTGCTTTTGTGACTGCGGCCGCCGCCTTACAAGCTCAAGACGCGGCAAAAGTCCTGGACACATTCCGACGCAATTTCGCCATTGCCAGCCTCGACGTCAAGATCCAGATCTTGCAGGATGCCGCGGCCGGAACCATGGCCGCCTCCATGGGGCCTCTCTTCCAGCAGGCGGTCGATTTTGTGATCGACAATGCGTCGTTGGTTCCCACCGATGCCCGCTTCAACCAACTTGCCGCCATTGGCGCCGAGCAGGCCGGCGTGGTCGGCTACGCGCCGGCGCGCTATTCGTTGTGGAAACTCTTCCAGGTCACCCCGGACTCAACGACCCTCGCGAAGGCGGCCTTTGCATTGGGCACGGTCGGCGCGGGAGACGCGGAGATCATTTCTGATTTCAATCGCTATATCGACGCGCAGGACACGTTGTTCGCTTCGGGGAAGGTGCCGGATAACGCCGTCATAGCCGCCTGCTTCCAGGCCATGGGAAAGCTCGGCGACGTGAGCTCCTTTCCCGTGCTTTTTAGCGCCATGAATGCCGGCTATTCGGACGCCGTGGCCACTCTGGCCAAGAACGCGCTCCTCTCCATCAAAGGGGATTTTGCGGGAATGCTCACCGGTGTGATCAAGGACCGGCCCTTGTCGGAAAAGAAGCAAGCCCTCCAGATGGCGCTGGACAGCGACAAGCTCACGGACGATCAGAAATCACAAATTTCGGAGTTCGCCCTCGACATAAGCCTGCACTCCAGCGCGGCGGATGCCGCCTCCAAGGGTCTTTTGCGCGATATGCGCTACCAGTCTGCCGCCAGCATCGGGGCGCGCAAGTACGTGCACGCGACCAGCTTCATGATCGAGCACCTGGACATGACCATCGGAGAGTTCGACAAGGGTCTCGTGGATCGCAATCACCTTTTGGACGCTATCAGCAATCTGGGCGCCATGAGCTCGCACGAGGCGGCGGTGCGCCTGACGCAGTACCTCGTGCTCATAAACTCGTACACGGAAAAGGGAAAGGCCTACGACGACCAGATCGTGTATGCGGTTCTCCAGAACCTGGGCGCCCTGGCGGACAAAGTGGCGTTCGACGACCTCATGTATACCCAGTACCTGACGTATTCTGCCGGGGTGAAAAAGGCCGCGCGCGCCGCACTCGACAAGTTGAAGTGGTAGGTCACGAGGGCCCGTTTCTCTTTTCGTGATTCGCCGGCATATAACTCCCGCGCTTTTGACGTGCGCCTCCTGCCTCGGGGTCTGTTTCATGCGGCCATTCGTGGGAGGTGCGTGGGCGCACCTCCTCCCGCTCGCCCTCCTGCCTGCCGCTGGGTTCATCCTGTTTTCCCACCACCGTTCTCTGCGCGCGGGCATACTTCTGGGGAGCGTTTGTGTCGGCATACTCCTCGGCATTCTTTCGTTGGCTCGTATGGCGGACAGTCTGGTCGGCTCGTTCCTGTCGGTGGCGGAAAAAGACGTGAGCAGTTTCAGCGCTTCGGTGACGGAAGACAGCAGCCTGTCGGAGAAGGGATATTCAGTTGTGCGTCTGTCCCTGCGGACCGCCACCTCTTCCCGCTGCGGCGTGGCGGGGCAGGCCAGCGGGAGCGTCCTGCTTTTTGTTCCCGGCGACTTTCGGTTTTCAATCGGCCAGCGGCTGGATATCGCCTCGGCGCTTTCCACCCTGACGGATGCCAATGCAACGGACCGTTACGTCTCGCGCGCTGAACGGAGGGATCTCCGGGTCCTCGGGTACACGGGTCCCGCGTGGGAGCTCAGGGCTCGTGCCCGCGAATGGCTGCATCGTTCCCTTTCGTTGGCAGGATATCCGAGCTCCGCGCTCCTGGAAGCCCTGCTCGTCGGAGGACGGGAGGACGTGCCGGAGGATCTGTACGACGGCTTCAAGCACACGGGCAGCCTCCACATTCTCGCGCTCTCCGGCATGCACGTCACGGTTCTCTACGGGATTGCCGGGGGACTGCTTTTCTTCCTGCGCGGTCGTCGTGCCAAGTTCGTGGTCGCTAGCTGCGTCCTTCTTCTTTATCAATTCATCGCGGGATTCATGCCCTCGCTCCTCCGCGCCACGGTGATGATCATGATCGGGGGGGTGGGCGTTCTGGCGGACAGGGACCGGGAACCGATGAACCTTTTGAGCATTGCCGGACTCGCGTTGGTCCTGCTTGATCCGTTTCAGGTCTATTCGCTCTCATTCCAGCTCTCGTTTTTGGCGATCGCGGGAATGCTCACCCTCGGCTCGCTCGCGGAACGGCTCTTCGCCGGCCGCCTTCCCTCCAAGCTGCTCGTGCCTCTATCGTTTTCTCTGGGGGCTCAGGGTGCTACTCTGCCGCTCATCGTTGGTCAATTCGGCGCGTATTATCCGTCGGGAATCATCGCCGGTCTCATTCTTGTTCCCCTTACGACAGGATTTCTCTGGGCGGGACTTGTATGGTTGCCCCTGTCCGTGATTCCCTGGCCTGTGCTCCATTCACTATGCGCGCGAGGGTTCGCGATGTTTTACGACATGATCAAGGGAACAGCCGGATTCTTTTCTGGGTTTCCGGCCGTTGTCTTCGCCCCCTCCAGTGCGCACGTGATCATACCCCTGTGCACCGCGAGTGCCGTGATCATAGCGGGTCTCCTTCCGCTCCGACGCAGGGCACTGCCGGCCCATTCCGCATGAATCCCGACTCTCCGGTCGATATCCGCGCATTGCTGGAGGAGCGCGGTCTGGCGCTGAAAAAGCGCTGGGGTCAGAACTTCCTCGTGAACAGGGGCGCGCGTGAACGGCTCGTTTCGCTCCTGGCTCCCCGGTCGGGAGATGTCGCGTGGGAGATCGGTCCGGGGCTGGGCTCCATGACGGCGCTGCTTGCGCCGCGGGTGGCGAGACTCTTCGCCTTCGAGGTTGATCATGGCCTGTGCCGCTACCTTGCGGAGGCTTTCGGCTCCCAAGACACATTCACGTTGGTCCCGGGTGATTTTCTGGTGACATGGAAAGAGACGGCCGCGGCCCATGGCGATCCTGACTGCATTTTGGGGAATCTTCCGTACAGATCCGCATCGCTCATGATTGCCGACATCGTGGAGGGGGGGATCCGCCCGCGCTCCCTGGTGCTCACCGTGCAGCGTGAGCTCGCGCAACGCATGACCTCGCGTCCCGGTGAAAAGAGCTACTCCTCGTTTTCGGTGCTCTGCCAATCTTCATTCATCGTGCAGGGCAGGGGAGACTTGAGGCCCGGAAGCTTCTACCCGGTGCCAGAGGTCGTTTCATCCATCGTGGAGATGACGCGTCGAGATGACGGGCTCACGGGAGCGCAGGCGCGCTCCCTTTCGTCGCTCCTCAGAGGGCTCTTTGCCGCGAGGAGAAAGACGCTGCGTAATAATGTTGCATCCCTGGAACTCGCCGCGGCCTTCCCCGGCGTGTCCCTTGCCTCGAAATTGGAGGAGATGGGGATCGATCTGGGTCACCGCGCCGAGCAGATCGATCCCGAAGTATTCGTGAGTCTCGCGCGGGCACTTACAGGAGCTTCATCTCCTTGAGAGTGGCCTGCAACGATTCCCGGTTTTTGGGCGCCATGGGGCACATCGGGAGCCGGTAGGATTCGGTTATCATGCCCTTCATTGCCATTGCGGCCTTGATGGGAATAGGGTTCGTTTCTATAAACATGGATTTGAAAAGGGGCAGCAACGCATAATGCATGCTGCGTGCCGCGTTCCAATCACCCTTGAGGGCCGCTTCCGCGAGCTTGACCATCTGGTCTGGAACGAGGTTGCTGGCCACTGAGATCACCCCCGTGCCGCCAAGTGCCATGATCGGGAACACGAGATTGTCGTCACCGGAAAGCACGGAAAAAGCGCTGGGCTTTTTGGCGATCAGATCCATGATTTGTCCGATATCACCACTTGCTTCCTTCACGCCGACGATATTGCGGTGCCCCGCCAGCTCGATCATCGTTGGGTTTTCGACATTCTTTCCAGTGCGTCCGACAATATTGTAGACGATCAGGGGAAGATCCACAGCATCGGCAATGGCACGGAAATGAGCGAGGATGCCCAGAGTGGTGGGCTTGTTGTAGTAGGGCACCACCTGAAGGGTAGCTGCGGCGCCGACCTCTTTTGCGTCGCGCGCATACTCGATGGCCTCGCTCGTGCAGTTCGAGCCGGCACCGGCGATCACCGGCACCCGCCCGCGCGCCTGCTCGACGACGATCCGAATAACCCGCTTGCATTCGTCCCCGTCGAGTGTCGGGCTTTCACCGGTCGTTCCGACGGGAACGAGCCCCGCGATTCCCGCTTCCACCTGCATGTCCACCAGACGGCGCAGCCCCTTGTCGTCCAACGCACCGTCAGCCGTCATCGGTGTGACGAGCGCGGTATAGACTCCCTGGAGTTTCATCCTTTTTCCCCCCGCAGCATGTCGTGGATAAAGTCATTCACTTCATACATGCCCTTTTTGCCTCCAAGCCATTCCGCGGCCCGAACCGCCCCCAAAGCGAAGCCGCCCCTGCTCCGGGCACGGTGCGTCAGCTCGATCGTGTCGAATGCCGAGTCGAGGAGGATTGTGTGGGTGCCGGGTACTTCCCCGCCGCGCACAGATGCGAAGTGCAGCTCATCCGGCGCCGGCGCCCTATCCAGGCGGTCGGTGACGAGCTTCTTCTTCCGCTCGCTCTTTCCGGTGACAATGCGCGCGAGGGTCAGCGCAGTGCCCGATGGGCTGTCCTTCTTTCGTTTGTGATGGACCTCCCACCCCATGATGTCGTATTCGGGGAAGGGATTGGCGAGCTCGGTGGCCGCGGCCACCAGCGCAAAGAATACGTGCGCGCCAATAGAGAAGTTGCTCCCGTACAGGTAGCCGATGGATGAGGCGGACACGAGGGCTTTCACTTCTTCCAATTTGCCGTACCATCCCGTGGTGCCACTGACGGCGCTCAAGCCGAATCGGGCGTAGGCGGCGGCATTTTCCATCACGGCGTCGGCATGGGAGAATTCGATGGCCATGTCGGAGGCCTTGGCGATCTCCGCGGTGAGCGTCCGCGCGTCCGCCGCGCCTTGCGCGGGATCGATCCGAGCGCTCACGGTATGGCCGCGATCCAGAAGCACCTTTTCGACCTCGCGCCCCATGCCCCCATAGCCGACAATCGCGACTCTCATGACATGCCTCATGCCCCGAGTGACTGCACCAAGGTTACAACCGAGGTATTCACGACATCTTCAACGGAGCAGCCACGCGACAGGTCGCTCACCGGCTTTGCAAAGCCCTGGAGAAAGGGACCATACGCTTCCGCGCCGGCAAAACGCTGTACCAGCTTGTATCCGATATTGCCGCTTGCAAGATCGGGGAAGATCAGCGTGTTGGCTTTTCCCGCCACGGGCGAGCCGGGGGCTTTCTTGTTCGCCACGGTGGGCACGAGGGCGGCATCGGCCTGCATCTCGCCATCAACGATCAGATCCGGTCTTTTCTCGTGGATGAGCTTCACCGCGTTGGCCACTTTGTCCACCAAGGGGTGGCTGGCGCTTCCCTTCGTGGAGAAGGAGAGCATGGCCACCAGGGGAACGGCCTTCAGGAATGTACGGCAGGATTCGGCCGAGGAGATGGCGATATCGGCCAGCTGCTCCGAGGTGGGATCCGGCACGACGGCGCAGTCGGCGAGGATCAAGTGGCCGTCGACGCCCCAGGTCGTGCCCTTGAGATAGAGGACGAAACAGGATGATGCCGTCTTGATCCCCGGCGCCGTCTTGATAATGGTGAGGGCAGCGCGTAGGACTTTGGCTGTTTCGCTGTCGGCACCGGAAACCATGGCGTCAGCCCGGCCCTTGCGCATCATCATTGCGCCCCAGTGCTGGGTGTCACCCATGAAGGTCTTTTCCGCGTCCTCATGGCTGATGCCCTTGGCCTTGCGCAGACCATAATAATCCTCGACATATTCCGCGCGCAGGCTCGATGTGGCGGGATCTTCCAGATGAAGCCCGACAAGACTCACGCCCTGCTTCTTTGCTTCCGCTTCGATCTGCGGTGTGGAGCCCAGGAGCGTCACCTCGCTCGCGAACTTTTCGTCGGCCAGTATCCGTGCCGCTTTCAGCGTGCGGGTTTCATATCCTTCGGGAAGAACGAGCTTCCGCGGATTGGACTTCGCCTTGCTGCGCATCTCTTCAATGAAATTCATCATTCGGCTCCTTGCTACGGGATTGCAGTCACAATCGACGCGGCTCAAGTATAGCTTTTTCCTCGAAAACTGCAATAATCGCGCTCATGACAATAGGGGTTTATGGCCTGGGACGCTTCGGCGCCTTCTGGGCACAGCTGCTTTCACGCGTCGCGCCGGTGTGTGCCTATTCGCGTTCTTTCGATCGATCCACACCTCCGGGCGTTCGCCGCGCAGGGGAGGAAGAGGTGCTCGCGCAGCCGGCGCTTTTTTTCTGCGTCACGATCTCCGCCATGGAAGAGGTGCTCACGCGCACCCGGGGAAAACTGGCCGCCCACGCGACCGTCATGGATACCTGTTCGGTGAAGACATATCCGGTCGGGCTCATGGAGCGCCTCCTACCGGCTTCCGTGTCCATCATGGGGACGCACCCCATGTTCGGGCCCGATTCGGCCGGCAGCGGCGTCGCGGGTCTTCCCATGATCATGTGTCCTTCCCGAGCTCCTACGGAGGAAGTCGAGCGATGGCGCGAGATTTTCTCGTCCCTAGGTCTGGCCGTAACGATCATGAGTCCGGACGAGCACGATCGGGAAGCTGCGTTCACCCAGGGAGTCACCCACTACATCGGGCGTGTGCTCTCCGATCTTGGCATTCATGGGTCGCCCATCGGCACCGTCGGGTACAAGAAGCTCCTTGAAATCGTCGAGCAGACATGCAATGACCCCTGGCAGCTCTTTCTGGATCTGCAGAGATTCAATCCGCACACTCGGGAAATGCGCGCCCGGCTGGAGGAGTCCCTGCGGTCCGTCATGGCGGCGATTGACGGTTGACATCCCCGGCAGGGGTAGGTAGCCTATGAAACGGGCAGTAACGCCGCACACCTTCATGAATGGAGAGATCAATGGCTGAAGTACGAATCAAAGATATCGACGAGCATGAAATCGATACGATCCTTGCCGAGGATATAGACTTCGAAGGCCACCTCAGCTTCAAAAAGCCGCTCATGATCAAGGGCAAGTTCAAAGGAGAAATCGCCTCCACGAGCTCACTGTACATCGGTGAAAAAGCCTACGTAGAGGCATCCACCGAGGCGGCTGTCGTTTCGTCCAAGGGTACGCACAAGGGCAACATCGTAGGCCACGCCAGAGTCGAGCTCTTTAGCACGGCTCGTGTGGAAGGAGACATCACGACACCCGATTTCATCATGGAAAGCGGGAGCAAATTCAACGGCCTCTGCAACATGGGCGGCGTCAAGAAAGAAACGCCACAAGCACAGCAAACCACGACATCGAACGCCAACGGCGGCGGCGCCCCGGCGCAACATCCACATCAGGGCCAAAGCCAGGCTCAGCAGCAGAATCAGCCGCTGAAGCCCGCCGGCAGCGCCGGTCCGATCGCCCAGGCTCCCCAGCCGCAGACTCAGGCTCAACAACAGCAGAGTCAGCAGCAGCAGGGCCAGCAGAAGCCCGTCGTTCCACCGACGAACCAGGGAGGCCAACAGAAATGAGGCCCTGGTTTTTTGTCATCCTACTCGCGTTCGGCTTCGTGATTGGCGTGCCCCTCGTGGCCCAGGACAAGCCTGACGCGTTGGAGCTGTACCGCGCCAACAAATTCGCGGATGCAGTGAAAGTCTGCCAGCAGGAGATCGCCGCTACGCCCAATAACGTCGAATCGTACGTCGTGATGGGGTGGAGCCTGCTTCGTCTGCAGCAGTATGCCGACGCGCTGGCCAGCGGCCAGAAGGCAATCAGCATCAACCCGAACGATCCCCGCCTGATTCAGATCGTCGGTGAGTCCCAGGTATTTCTAGGAAAAACGGCGGATGCTTTGAAGAATTTGCAGGAATACGTGGTCCTCCGGCCGAGTGGGGACCGCATTGCCCGGGTCTATTGGCTCATGGGCGAATGTTACATCAGACTCAAGCAATTTCAGAATGCCGACATCGCCATATCTACGGCCGTCTACTACGAACAGAACAACGCGGTGTGGTGGACGCGTCTGGGATATGCGCGTGAGCTTGCCAACGACCTGAGCTGGGCCGATGACGCTTACGTCCATGCCCTCAAGCTGGACCCGAGTCAAGTGGATGCGCAGCGCGGCAAAGACAGCGTGGAGAAGAAGCTCAAGGGATAGATATGGTCACGGGCGCCCGCCAGCGCAGGGTCGGTTTCCACACCTTTGGCTGCAAGCTCAATCATTTCGAGACGGATGCGTTGGCATCGTCCCTGCGCGGTCAAGGGTTTTCCATCGTCGCCGCAGCGGAGCAAGCGGATATCTATATCATCAACACATGCACGGTGACCGCCCGAGCAGATCACAAGGCGCGATCTTTCATTCGCCAGCTTTCGAGGATTCGCCCCGAGGCTACGCTTTTCGTTACCGGATGTTCCGCGCAAGTGGAGGCCGCCAGGCTGTCCGCCATTGCGCCGTCGGTTGTCGTGATCCCGCAGGCGGAAAAATCGCGATTGCTCGATCTGCCGCGGCTGCTCTTGGATACGCGAGACCGACGGGGCGGCGGATTGTCGAGGGGCAGCAGGGCTGGGATGACCGCGGACGACCCATTTCAATTCTTGGTGGAGGGCAACGGCTTTCGCACAAGGACGTTTCTGAAGATTCAGGACGGATGCGATTCGCGGTGCTCATACTGTCGGGTGCCGCAGGCGCGTGGGGCTTCGGTCAGTTTGGAGGCGGCTGAGGTCATTCGTCGTGCCCAGGACCTCGAAAGCCGGGGACATCGAGAAATAATCATCACGGGGGCGAATATTTCCACGTATCGGTCCGGCGCGACATCCCTGAATGGGCTTCTTCGGTCGCTCCTGGACTCCACGCTTCATGCGCGGTTTCGTTTGTCATCGCTGGAGCCCGAGGCAATCACTGAGGACCTGGCAGGGGTGCTCGCCCACGAGCGCATCTGTCCCCATTTTCATATCCCCATTCAATCCGGCTCCGACAGCGTCCTGACCCGCATGAAGCGCCGGTATGGCACCGATACAGTCAGGCATGGCGTTGGGCTCCTCCGATCGGTACGATCCAACCCCTTCATCGCCGCCGACATAATTGTAGGATTTCCCGGAGAGACGCAGGACGAGTTCGCGCAGACGCGCCGGCTCGTCGAATCCCTTGCTCTTTCGGCGCTTCACGTCTTTCCCTATTCTCCGCGCCCGGGAACTGCTGCTACCGGCATGCGCCCGACCGTCCCCGAACGGCTGCGCTCCGAGCGCGCGCAAGCGCTCTCCGACCTCTCCCGCGAGCTCTCCTCCGCCTATGCCAAATCATGGGTTGGAAAAGATCTAGAGGCGATCCTCGAAGAGTACGAAGGGAGCCAGGCGCGAGCCGTGGCGGGCAATTATCTCAAGATGCGGGTGAGCGGGCTTCCGGATGGCGCCGATTACCGGGGTCGTTTGGCACTCGCCAGGATCACGTCGGCCGGACCCACGTGCCAGGCCCGTTTTCTTGCGTTTTCCGGTTGATCCCTGGTTTTTACCGTATTCCTAAGCTATAATAGATGACGAACGCCGCGAGAAAACGCTGCGCGGCTGGGAGTCATGAGCGGAGGTAACCCCTATGGCGAGGATGAAAGTATTTGCTCTTATGGTGCTTTCGCTGCTCGCGCTTGCGGGTTGTTCCGCATTCTTCGGGTTCAACGCATTCTCGACCCTGGACACACCTCCTGCGCTAGACGCGTCGAAATACGAGGTCGCGGGGGGGCTTGTAGCGCTGCAGACCGACTTGTCTTCCGCCACGGTCATAGCACAGTTGATAGCGGATCCGACCGCGACGGCAGCAATCGAAAAATATCTGCATGACACCTACCTCACTAGCGCCGGGGGGATTACCACTCCGGATCAGCAGCAGGCCGCGACTCTGTATTGCACTCTCCAGCTTCAGACAACGCAAGCTGCCGCGCTGGTCAATAACGTGGTTTCCGCCCTTGTCGGCGGGACACAAACGACATCAGGCATCCAGGATCTTTTGAAGTCGCTTCTGCCGCCGGCAGCATTCGCAAGCCAGCAGGTTTTCAGCGACATGGTCGACGCCCTGAACGCATCGAGTGCCGTCTATGCAGGCATGGGTGCCGGTATCGTCGACGTCAATGGCAATGGAAAAATCGACCCCGGAGAAGGAGTCGCCCCGGGAACGAACGTGGGGGAGATCGGGCAAAATGCGATTGTCGCCTACACGCTCGCCGTCGTTTGGAGTCAAATGACCAGCGTGGCGCCCGGGCAGGAAGATACACAGCTTTTCCTGCTGGCAACCGATCCGACGTCCGCGTCCGGCGCGGCTCAGGCTCTTGCCATGCCGGATCCCCAGAATGCGGCAAGCTCCAACAACTCGGCAAGCGCTGCGACGTATATCACGACGAATCTTGCGGGTATCCAAAAACTCCTTGACTGCGCGGGCCTGACATTGCCCGCCTCGTTATGACCGGGTTCCCCCTGACGGTGTTGTATAGGCTATGAGGCATCAAGTGGCACACAAGACGTTCATCCTTGCGGCAATTTCCTTTCTCCTGGGAGTCGGCGCGTCGTACGCCGCCAGTTACGTGGAGGCTCCTTTCGTTCCCCTCAGCGCTGAGGCCATGGGGCGGGGCGGCTCCATGGTTGCTGACACGACGGGTTACGATTCCTTCTTCTATAATCCCGCCGGATTTTCCCGGGAGAACGGCTCTTTTACACTCGGCGACGCTACGGCTTGGATGTACTCCCGTCCGGATCAGGCCCTTACGCTCGGTCAGCAGCTCCTCGCGGGCACCTCCACCACCGCGGGGATTGCATCATTCCTGAACGATCAAGTGACCACCGGAGGCGTCGGCATCGGGGCATCGGCGGGAATAGGCTACGTCGGAAACGGGCTCGGGCTCGGAACGGTTCTTATCGTGGATTCGCTTTTGAATGGTCCGGTGCTTCTCGGTGCTTCCGGGAATATGACAGGAACCATCGGATTCATCGGCGGCCTGTCCGTGCCATTTGACGTGCTGGGATTCAAGATCCATGTCGGGGGCGATATCAGACCCATGATCCGTGTACACGTGCCCATCACAAACACCGTGGCCGTGGGAATGTTGAATGCCTTGATCTCAAACGGCGACGTATTCGCCGCCATGAACTCGGCCGCCGCGTTGTATGGTGTCGGCATCGGATTGGACGTGGGCACCATCGCTGAACTGGGTTGGTTCACGGCCGGGCTTTCCATCAGGGATCTGGCCGGAACCCAATTCCGGTACAGCAGCAGCACGTTCGGGGTGCTCGAAAACTCCTTGATTTCCAGCGTCGAGTTTCCGACAAGCGGCGCCTCCACGGGCGCAAACACCTATACCATTCCGATGGATGTCGCCGTCGGCGTGGGAGTGCATCCCGACATGGGAACGTTCAACAACGTGCTGGATCCGTCCATCAATGTCGACCTGCATGACGTCATCGGCGCCCTCGCGGGCCAAAAGTCGATATGGACTCTGCTCCACATCGGTGCTGAATTGAAGTTTCTTTCTTTCCTGACGCTTCGCGGTGGATTGGACGAGGGATATCTTACGGCGGGTCTGGGCGTGAAGCTCGCGTTCCTTGATCTGAATGTCGCCGTTTTCACACAGGAACTGGGCCAGTATGTCGGTGACACACCCAACTCGGGCGCCACTCTTTCCCTGGCCATTCGCTGGTAGGGCATCCCTTCCCGCGGGCGGTCCCGGGTTTCCCTCCGCAACGATTCATGCTACGATGCCTGCGGTCGTAGGAGGAAGGTGATTATGGGCGCAAGTCGAATTTCGCGATTTCTCGCTCCGCTGGCTCTGACTTTTGCCGCGCTCTTCTCTCTTGCAGCCTGCCAGGCGCTGTTCACCTATACCCCGCTTACGGGCCTGCAGAGGTCTCCAGCCACCATGACTCCCGCCCAACAGATCACCTACGCGCAGGACGCACTTGCGAGCGGGGACAAGGCAGCCATGACAACCGCGTATGACGCCATCAAGGATGATACGAGCACCACGGCCTCCTACACCGCGGCGCAGCTCGCCGTGGAAATCTCGGGGGTACCGGCTCTCCTCGTGAAGGCGATCTCGGATCCCTCCTTCAGTTCTGGTGGGACAGCGGATGTCACGAGCTTCCTCGCCGCAAACCCCAGTATCCAGCCGCAGTTCCTCGTCGCGGCAGCGCAAAAGCTCGACAGCGTGCCGAAGGCGGACCTGACACCTATGGACTTCGTTTACGGGGGCCTCGGATTGGTTCTCGACGCGGCCACGCAAACCGACGGCTCCATCAATTTCTCGAGTCTCGATTCCACGAAAATGGCTACCGCTCAAACATTCATCAATTACGCCCTTGATCCGGCAAACAGTGTTATCACGAGCGTGTCCTCTACTGATCCCCTGTATGCGCTCTTGAGTTACGTACAAGGTCTCTAGGCGGGACGGGAACGGGAATGCAAAAAACTGTGTTGGCTGCCATAGTCGTCGCAACCCTCTTAGTCGCGGGTACCCTTTCCGCGCAGGACTTCATATTTCAGGAACCGACATTTCCTTCCGCGCGCATCGCCGCCATGGGCGGCACGCATGTCGCTCTCGCGGACGACGTTTCGACGCTGCTCTCCAATCCAGCGGGCTTTCGATCCGCCGGACCGCAATTTTCCGTAACCGAGCTGACGGCCAACGTTACCGGGCCCGTCTTCAGCATCGCTGATCTTGTCTTGAGCATCTTGAAGAACGCGAATCCCCTCACGCTTCTGACCGATCCGAGCACGCAGAGCCTTCTCGCGAGCCTGTATTCGCAGGCACTCTTGAATGGCCCCATTTCGTTCGGATACGTCGGCGACGGCCTGGGGTTCGGCTTTTTCAACACGACCGGGTTTACGTTCTCTACCCAGGGCACCGTGCCCACCCTCACGGCGGCGATTCGAGAAGATCTGCTCTTCGTGGGCGGATATGCGTTTCGCATCCCACTTCCCGATGTCATGCGGAGCACCCTCGATCTCGGCCTTTCGGTCAAGGCCTTCGCCCGCGGCAGCGAGCAGTTCTCGGAATCGCTTCTGGACATATTCTCCTTGCTCACCTCCGGCGATTTCACCTCGCTCCTCAACAAACCATTCGACGTCGATGTCGGTTTCGGCGTGGACGCAGGCCTTCTCTATTCATGGAACAAAACGATTTCTCTCGGAATCGTGGGGAAAGACCTCTATGCCCCCGTGGTCCGAAATACCTATGCCTCCATCACGGCGTTCGGTTCCGGCGGTTCCGCGGCCCAGACCTACGGGTCGGCGCCCATAAATCTCTCCGCGGGGATTCTTTTCTCGCCGAATCTGGGCCCGATTGAGGAGTATTTGTCCAATCTCAAGATCGCCATCGACTACGCGGACATTCTCGACTTCCTTACTCATCCCGACACCGCCACGAACCTCGTTCTCCACGTCGGCATAGGGCTGGAGACCCAGGTTCTCCAGATCCTCTCGTTGCGCGCTGGATTCGACGAGGGATATTTCTCCGCGGGACTCGGTCTTAACCTGACCGCCTTCCAATTGGGTCTCGCCATGTACGGCTCCGAGCTTTCCTCCGAGCCGGGCCTTCGCCCTGCCTACAACCTGTTGGTGAGCCTCGAGTTCAAGTACTGAATTGTTTGTTTCCGGCGCATGACAAGCTCCTTGAGGACGCCGGAAGCCGCGGTCGAATTGACAAAAAATTGCCAACCCGATAGAGTACCCCGCGTTCTAGGGCCGCTAGCTCAGTTGGTAGAGCATCAGCCTTTTAAGCTGTGGGTCGCCGGTTCGAATCCGGCGCGGCTCAATTGTTACCTGCGCCGAAAGGAATCAGAAACACCCGCGTCTGTCATTCTCGGGGTACTTCATTGAAGTATCTCAGATTTGGATGGCGTCGAATCGTCGAGTTTTATCCCTGTTTACAGCGTGTACAGTCATGATCGGCTGGCGTCGAATCTACGAAATGGACGCGCCATGACTCACGGCCCGATGTGCTATCGGTCACGCTATGGGAAATCAAAGCCGATCTGGATCCTTCGCCCGAGGTTCCCTTGTCATTGCTCAGGCGTCTGGAGAAAGCCACACAACAAGATGATGGCGGAATTCGTGTCCGCCTGTGTCGAGTCGCCCTTATTGACTGGTGACCGCCAGAGAGTTGACCTGGGCACTCCAGGAGCCATAAGGATTGGCGAGGCCGACCCAGGTGCCGTTCATCCAATAGCCAGCAGCTGAAATGCTTGAGCTGTTTTCGCTGAACCCGCCGGCGTAGATATCGGAGCTAGAGCCCACAATCAACGCATTGACTGCGGCGGTGTAGGAGCCATAGGGATTGGCGAGGCCGACCCAGGTGCCGTCCTTCCAGTAGCAGGCATTCTCAACGCCGGAGTCGTCTATGGCGAAGCCGCCTGCGTAGACGGCGGAGCCGGAGACCACCATGAGCGAAGTGACATGAGCTGCGCTGGCGCCATAGGGATTGGCGAGGCCGACCCAGTCGCTGTGCTTCCAATAACCAGCATACGTATAGTCAGAGCTGTCTTTGCACAGCCCGCCGGCGTAGACGTCTGAGCCAGAGACCACTGTCGTCAAGACAACACTGGTGGCGTTTGAGTCATGAGGATTGGTGAGGCCGACCCAGGTGCCGTTCTTCCAATAGCCGGCGTTCTGAATGTTGGAGCTGTTTTCGCTAAAGCCGCCTGCGTAGACGTCGGGACCGGAAACCACCATTGAGACGACAGCGGCGGTGAAGGAGCCATAGGGATTGGCGAGGCCAACCCAGGTACCGTTTTTCCAATAGCCGGCGTTCTGGATGTTGGAGCTGTCTTCGCTGTAGCCTCCTGCATAGACGTCGGAACCGGAAACCACCATCGAGACGACATTAGCGGTGAAGGAGCCATAGGGATTGGTGAAGCCAACCCATGTGCCGTTCTTCCAAACGCCAGGAACTCTTACGCTGGAGCTGTCTTCGTTGTAGCCGCATGCGTAGATGTCGGAGCCAGAGACGACCATCGAGTTAACAACAGCTGTGTAGGAGCCATAGGGATTGGTGAGGGAGGCCCATGAGCAGTTTTTCCAATAGCCGGCATACTTGACGCTGGAACTGCTTTCGCAATAGCCGCCGGCGTAGACATCTGAGCCGGTAACGATGGAGTAGATGATCGACCTCAAGCCTGCCGCTTCGCAGGCTGTCAGGGCGAACAGCAAGAGCACTGCTCCAATAAAGCGAACGGCTGTCTTCATTGGCTTTCTCCCCAAACCAAGACGGCGGATGCTCTATTTGCTTCCGTGGCCCGCGTGGCCTCTTCGCCCTCCAGCCCTAGATACGCAAACTGCGCGGCCAGCCCGGGGCTTTCTTTCTTAAGCTCCTCGTATTCGGCGCTGGCCATGCCGTAGTTCTGCAGTTCATGGTTGCATCGTGCCAAGCCCAGAAGTATAAGAGGTTCAGACGGCGCGATCTTGGCGGCTCTTTGGTAATAGTCCAAAGCCTCACCGTACTGCTTTTCCAATAAACGGAGATTGCCCAGGTTTTCCAGCGCAGGAACATACTCCGCATTCACCAACGCAGCCTGGAATTGCGTCTCTGCCTTGTCCATGAGGTCATATCTGGCATACAGCACTCCCAATGCGTTCAGACATTTGGGGCTGTCATTGCTTTCCCTTACGGCAGCAATCAAGTCCATTTCTCTCTCTGAGATCTCGCGCGATATCAGTTGCGCGATCTCCTCCTGGAAGCTCTTGACGACCTGCTCCTGGTCAGGAAGCGGAGGCAGGCTACCGATTCCTGGATAGTTTACCGGCTCGTATGTGTTCCAGGCATCCCTAACCGGATAGAAATTTGCTTGTTTTTTGGCCAAATTCTCCCGCCACTCTTTGGCGCCTGACTGCCAAGCGGTGAGAAAAGTGCCATCCCGCACCGTGGCCTCGACCGGTACCCACACCTTGCCTCCTCGAAAAATAAACTCGTCCGCGTGCGCGAAGGTCTTTCTCACCTCAGCTTCGCTCGAGGCGAGCGCAAAGGCCATAAAAATGTGACCGGGAATCGTTATAAAGGCGGTTTCCACCTGTACGGACTCGAGGAGCGAGCAATAAAGCACCGACAGGTCGCTGCAATCTCCAGAGCGGTACTGGATGGTCTCCAGCGGGAACTTCACGGAGTCCACCGCCGTCTTGTTCTGGGCTGCCATTTCATACGAAGTGAGCGGGGGAGCCACATATGAGATATCGAGCAAGCGCAGCGCGTCGTGGAATGCAATGGCAGATTGGAGGTTTCGATCGATGACGCGGTTCATCGTCTGCCTTATAAAAGCGTTAATCTGGTTTGAGAGCATCAGCACGGCAGGCTCTTTTGGCATGACAAAGGCAGCAGCCTTGTTGGTATCGTCCCAGGTCATCGCGTTTCGATCGTAGATTCTTATCGTTTCCACTTTCTTGAGAACCTGCGGCTTGTCATGAAGCATATAGGTGACAGTGATCTCTGCGGGAACCTTGGTGGATTGCTTGATTTCAAACACATTGTTCTTGAAGAGGGCGAATAGGTTGACGCACCTTTCCTCACCCGGCTTGAGCTCGCCTACGCTGCATTCCTTTGGGTCATCCATGAATTGGTGCACGATGAAGGAGACCACAATGGCGCTTGCAGGGCTTGTTTCCGTGTTCTTGAGTACAAGCGAACCCATGGCGTTGGAGTCATAATACGCGTGAAGGATGGGGAAAATGCTGTCGAGAGAAAGCCTTTCGATTACAATGCCTTCAGGCTTGACTTGCGCTTCTGGCGTCGAAGCGCGTTGCAGCGGCTCGGGTTTTGTCGTTGGAGCGGTCTCTTGTGGTGATTGGCTTGCAAATGCACCTCTGGAAGCAATGGTGTATTTGATTCCCAAGTTGAATGTCAAATCGTTGTAGAGGTCGAAGCAGTAACGGTACCCGGCTCCAGCAGCAAGGCTGAGATCAGGGGTGAGAGCCCAGGAAATGTCTCCTCCCCCGCCTACGAACGGGGTGCTGCCGGTGCCTGTCGCCTGGTTGAGAAATGCGTAAGCGTACCCGGCCGACCCGAATATATGGAAGCTCAGGCGGGAAATCGGGTCAAGCCAGAGACCGGCATCAATGCCTCCATAGAGCATCGATAGCGCCGTGGCCGCCTGCAGAGGCACGAGCGAGTAGCCGAGGTCAGCCCCAAGGTAGAGAAGGGGCAAGAATGGCATGCGGAATTGACCTGAAAATGCAATTCCGCCTCCATAACTGTAGAGGCTTGAGTCGGCCCCCAATGGGATAGAGAAACTGGGAACGAAGGAAAGGGCCAGCAGCGATGGAGGTGAAGGCGTCGACAAGACTGGCGCGTCTGCAAAGACAGCACCGATTGAGGCTGCAAGAAGCAAGACGATTGCTGACTTTTTCACAACCCCCCCCAGAAGAACTACCCGATTCTCACCGGTGCTCTTGGATAACGAGGCATGATGCGAATTACAAGAACCGTATTGTATCACGACAGCATCTAAAAAGGAAGAAAGCACAAGGCACCCAGGACGGGAGTTTGTTTCCGAAGCCGCTCACCTGCACTGTGCACGAGTCCGCTTGCTGTCATCACAGATCAAACAACAGGAATCCATCGAATAGCAATTTTCTGCAATAAGCGGGTCGACCGCAAATCTTGCTGGGGCGCTGCGGCGTCGGATTCGTGCAATCTAATATCGGCTTGATGCGAATCTCTTGTTCGCGACCCAGAACGAAGAATCGAATCCAACATGCGTGGGTCAGCCGAGAACGACAAGCCCATAGTTATCCAGCCCATGATTGCCAAACCCCGAGGAATGAGGAAGGAGAGAATAGCAGAACGAATGAGGGAATCTTGCCGACCCGCTCGAGAATCGCGAAAAAGAGTGGACCGTCTTGTCTGCCGTGCTTCCGGACGTTCCGCGGGGGAAGGGCGAGAATCACTAGGTTCGGATGCAGTACCGCTGCAGTGCCGCGTTCTTTTCCAGTGCGGGCCCTTTATGATGGTGCTTGAAAGGCACCCCAAGCGTCGATTGCATGCCATCATCATCGCGGTTGGATTCCTGCTCGCTCTCGGATCGGAAATCGTCTACAGCATTCTCCTTGCGACTCCCGAGGGAATCCGCGTGCGCTCGCCGGAGGGCGACGTGGCCAGCGCTCTGATGCTCCAGATGTGCGGGCTTTCGATAATGCTGCTGCCGGTCGCGCTTCTTTCGAACAACCCGCGGCGTCGGCAGTGGCTCTTCTGCATTCTCTACGCCCCGTGGCCTCTCTCTCGGCTCTGGGGGGAACTACGTGCTCGGCAGGCGGCTGCTCGACCTGTCGGGGAAAGGCAGTGACGTGGGGACGGCGGAACGAGTCAGATCGAATGAGTGGCTATCCCGAGAAGTTGTCCGAGAAGATTTGGATCTCCGCCTGGGCCTTGAGCTCAGTGGTTATTTCTTCCAGCGCCTTGGCAATCGCATCTGTCTGACGCTGCGCGGCGAGATTCTGCTTGATGAAGTCATTCACGGTGGACTGGAACGTCGGGGGAATGAGTTGGAACAAGCCGAGAAGCGCCGCGTCGAACTTGTCGGTGACCACCACGATGTGAAACCCTATGTTCGATGGGATCACGTCGCTCATTTCACCTTTTTGCAGAGCGAAAACGGCATCGAGGAATGATTTGCCCAGCTGTTGCTGTTTTTTCTGATCCAGACGATCGATGATTCCCAGATCCCCGCCCTCGTACTTTGCCAAGACGTCATCGGAATACTTCATTTGAGCGTCGTCGAAAGGAGACCCGGCCTTGATCTCCGCGAGGATAGTCTCAGCCCGAGCCCGCGCGGTGGCGCGGTCGGCGTCAGTGGTAATTCCCCTCGTGTCGACGAAGATATGCTTCAGCCGGACCATATCGTCGGTGACGAAGTCCTTTTTGTGGTAGTCATAATAATCCGCAGCGTCGGCATCCGTGGGGTCCTGCACCGCGGCCAGGACGGCCGGTTTGCGCGCCTTCACGTAGGCGAGGCGGAGAACTTCGTAGCGGACTCGATCCTGAAAAGCGTCCCAACTGAATCCTGTCGCGGTCACAGCGTTCTGCATCTCCGTATCCGTCAGGTCTCTGCCGAGGTTGAGCGTATTGGCGAAGGTCGTGCGGTACTCATTGAAGCGTTGCGTGATGGCCGCCGCGGATGCGCTCACTTTGTCCCGTTCGGCGGCCTGCTCGATGAGGGCTCGCTGAACGAGCTGATCGACGACCTGTGACTTCTCATCCGCGCTCAAGGGGTGTCCAGCTTGCGTCTCCAGCGGCCCGACCTGCGCCTGCAACTGGGAGACAGTGATGGCCTCCAGGCGAATGAGCCGAACCGTCGCGATGGTTGTGTCGAGTGTTTGTGAAAAAAGGGGCAGCGCGCCGCACACCAGGAAGCATCCAAAAACCGCTAACACTTTGCGCATGAATCACGATCCTTTGCGGGGGAAGCGAAAACAATCACCGGGGCAAGGGGCTCATGAGACGCCCCTTCAAACCCACGGTCGCTTTGAGCGGCGCTTACTTCTTTTTCATTGTCCTGTTCTTGCCCTTTTTCCGCCGGCTCTTTTTGCGCATCTTGATGCTCCAGGTCCGGTTCCAGCTCACCTTGGCCATACGTCCTCCTTGATGAAGAGGCGCAATCCTACAATGAAACGGCATGACGCGTATAGAGCCCCCACCGCTTTCTGGGTCACGAGAAACCCTTGACACGAAGCGCTCCGGGAGGCTATACGTGACCCGACGAGTGGGGGAGGGGCGCGTGGCGGCCTCGAGCCCTCGACAAGTGTCTCCTTCGTCTAGGGGTTAGGACACTGGGTTTTCATCCCGGCAACAGGGGTTCGAATCCCCTAGGAGATACCGTGGCCCGGCAGGAATTCGATCCCGTCGGGCTTTTTCTTCTCCCCGACTTCTCCCATCCCTTGTCCGGGCCGGTGGTTTCTGTTAAAACGAATCAAGAGGGGGGCTACCCGTTCTGAGCTCAATTCGTTTCCCGGCATCCCTCGCCGGTTTTCGCGTTCATCTTGTCGGAATCAAGGGCACGGGTATGACGGCGCTTGCCGAGGTGCTCCACGCCCGCGGCGCGCGAATCACCGGCTCGGATACCGCTGAAAAATTCTACACGGACGCGGTGCTCGATCACCTCGGTATTCATTATGTCGAGGGCTTCGACGCGGGCAACCTTCCCCGCGACGCACAGCTCGTCATTCACTCCGCGGCCTACCGCCGCGAGGAGAATCCGGAATTGCTTGCGGCGGAGGAGCGCGGCATCGGTATGCTTCTGTACCCCGAAGCCCTCGGTCTGCTGTCCCTCTCTTCCAACGCCACCGGCATTTGCGGAGTGCACGGCAAATCAACCACGACGGCACTCTGCGGCACAATCCTCAAGGAGTGGAGATTTCCCGCGACGGTGGTGGTCGGAGCAGAAGTCCCGGCATTCGGCAACCGTTCCACGCTGGTGCAAGGCGACCGCTATCTCGTTGCGGAAACGTGCGAGTACCGCCGGCACTTCCTGAGCTTCCATCCTTCCCGCATCGTACTGACGAGTATCGAACCGGATCATTTGGACTATTTTCGCGATCTGGAAGACCTCCTGGACGCGTTCCAGGAGTACGTCCTTCTGCTGCCCCATGGCGGTGTGCTCGTCTATTGCCACGACGATGCCGGCGCCCGCGAGGCCGCGCGCCGCGTCCATGCTCGGCGTGACGACATCGTGCTGATACCGTACGGGCGGGAAGCCGAGGGAGCGTATCGTGTCGTCAACGAACGCCAGGGGACAGGACGCAGCATGTTTTCTCTTGGCGGCGAAGGTACGGAGTATTCGTTGCGGATTCCCGGCGAGCACAATGTGCTGAACGCCGCCGCCGCGCTCTGCGTTTGCGATCTTCTCTGGAAGGAAGAGAGCGCGCCCCGTCCCGTTGACAGGGCGGCAGCGGCGCGCGCGCTGGAGGCCTTCACGGGCAGCCGGCGCAGAAGCGAAATCGTCGGGGAGGCGCGCGGCGTGCTCGTCATGGACGATTATGCGCATCATCCTACGGCGATCCGCAAGACCCTGGAAGGCATCAAGGCATTTCATCCCCACCGGCGTCTTGTCGTCGATTTCATGTCTCACACCTATTCGCGCACGCAGGCTCTTCTGGCTGAGTTCGGCCGTTGTTTCGGAGCGGCCGATCTCGTGGTGCTCCACAAGATCTACGCCTCGGCGCGCGAAGCCAATGCCCACGGCATAAGCGGTCGGGATCTTCTTGACGAAGTGCGGAAGGCGCACGAGAACGTCGTGTACTTCGAGGAGCCCCGGGACGCGTTGCCGTATCTTGTCGGCGAGCTTCGCCCCGGCGATCTTCTCCTCACCATGGGGGCCGGGGATAACTGGAAACTAGGTCGCGAGGCGCTTCGTGCGCTCCAGGAGAAACCATGATCAGCATGACAGGCTTCGGACACGCCGAAGAACGCGATGCGCGGATGCAGATGGTGATCGAGATCAGATCGTACAACAATCGCTATCTCGAGTTGTTCATCAACTTGCCGTACAGCCTCAAGCAACTGGAGCCACGCGTGCGCGAGTTCCTCTCCACCCGCATGCAGCGGGGGAAGGTTGAGTTCTACCTTTCCATCACGGAGCTCGAGGATCAGAGCGAGGTGGTGGTGGATCCCGCGCGCGTCCGGGCCTCCATGGCCGCGCTGAACGAGTTGCGGCGGCTTTCCGGAATCCGTGAGAGGCCCAGCCTTTCCCATCTTGCGGGCATGGAAGGGGTGCTGAAAAACGTGAGCCGCAAGGACCCCGACACTCTCTGGGAGAGCGTGACACCGCTTCTGGAAAAGGTTTTCGCCGAATTCGACGCCTCACGGCTATCCGAGGGGAGGAAGACCGAACAGGACATCAGGCGATGCGCGACGGACATCGCGGCCCATGTGGCGGGGATCGAGGCGCATGTCCCTGAGATCGAAGCAAAGATCAAGACGGGGCTTCGCGAGCGCTTTCGGGATCTCCTGGGCGACGGGGTTGATGAAGCGCGCATCCTCGCCGAGACGGCCGTTCAGTTGATGCGCAGCGACATCAACGAGGAGATACAGCGGATGAAGGCGCATTTGGAGAGCTTGATCGCGGCCTGCGGCGCCACCGGCCCGCAAGGCAAGAGGCTTGATTTCGTGTGCCAGGAGCTGGGCCGTGAGATCAATACCATCGGATCCAAGAGCATGACATTGGAGATCGACAGGTCCGTGATCGCCGTCAAGGACAGTCTGGAAAAGATCCGGGAGCAAATTCGCAATGTCGAATGATCGTTCCGACGCCGCTTTCTCTCCGGGGCTCCGCATTGCCATCTCCGGCAAGAGCGGATGCGGCAACTCCACGGTGTCCCGGCTCGTAGCCACCGCATTGGGGCTGCGCGTGGTCAACTACACGTTCAAGGATCTGGCGCGCGACAAGGGGATGAGCTTCGAGGAAATCTGCGTGCTTGCCGAGACCGATTCCCAGTACGATCTGATGATTGACCGCATGCAGGTGCAGCTTGCTCGCGAGGGGAGCTGCGTTTTGGGGTCGCGGCTGGCAATCTGGCTGCTCCGAGACCGTGCCTTCACGGTGTATCTCAATGCCCCCCTCGATGTCCGTGCGGCTCGAATCGCCCGACGCGAGCAAAAGGCTCTGGCCGTCGCGCTGGAGGAAACCACCACGCGCGACAGGCGCGACCACGACCGGTATGCCCGCCTTTATGGCTATGACGTGGATGTGTTCGATTTTGCCGCGCTGGTGGTTGATGCCGCTAGCCTCAATCAGGAGCAGGTGGCGCGCGAGATCGTCATGAATGCCCCTCTGAGGCCCGATTCGAGGTAAAAGAGCCGCTTGCGCTCTTGCTTCGCCGGCGGTATTGGTGTATTCTCTTTCTACTATGGTACTTCCTTTGGATCTCCTGGAAAGCTTCCAGGGAAACGTCTACGAAATGACGTGCGCAGCAATGAAACGCAGCATCCAGATCAATCTTGCCGGTGATGACGAGCTCGAGGCCAACAAGGGAAAAATCGTCTCCACCGCATTGAAGCAGATCCTCACTCAAAAAGTCCGCTATCGGCACCCGGACGCCTAAGGTCTCTGTCTCTTACGTTCCGGAGGCGAACCACGGTCCATGACGGCTCTCTCCATGCTTTGGAGGGCAATCGCCGAAGGGAAGTGTGAATTGACGCAGCGAATCATAATCATCACGGGCTCGAGCGACGGGATCGGAGCAGCGGCCGCGCGCCAGCTCAGCGCGCAGGGCGATCGGGTGGTCATTGTCGGACGATCACGCGAGAAGACATCCTCCATCGCAAACGAGCTCGGCGCGGATTCTTTCCTCTCGGATTTCACCCGGCTGGCGGAAGTTCGCGCCCTAGCCGCTGCGCTTCTGGAAAAGTACCCTCACATCGACGTCCTGGCGAACAATGCCGGCGGCATCATGGGAAATCGAGAAGAAACGGTCGATGGTCACGAAAAGACCTTTCAGGTCAATCACCTTGCGCCATTTCTGCTAACGACGCTCCTCATGGAGAGACTCATCGCGAGCAGGGCGCGCGTGATCAACACATCGAGTGTCGCCAACCAGTATTTCGGTGCTCTCGACATCCACGATCTGGATGCTCGCAAGAGGTACTCCCCGAACAAGGCATACGGGGACGCAAAGCTGGCGAACATACTCTTCACGCGCGAGCTCCACCACCGTTACCACGCGCAAGGCATTCAGACCGCGGCTTTTCATCCGGGCAACGTCGCCACGAGCTTCTCAACGGGCAGCACGAGCGCCATGCGGGTCATTTATCAAACAGCCTTGAAGCGCATCATGCTGATCAAGCCGAAGCAGGGCGCTGATACTCTGGTTTGGCTCGCGTGCGCGCAACCCGGCGAGGACTGGATATCGGGTGAGTACTATTACAAGCGAAAGATCACGCGGGCGAACAAGCAAGCCTACGATGCCGAGCTGGCAAAGCAGCTCTGGGAGTCGAGTGAAAGCATGGTCGGCCTCCGGGGTGCGCCATAGGCGACGTGAGCCGCAAGACCGCTCCTTCCGTTATCGTCCTCTTCGGCCCCACGGCCGTAGGGAAATCGGAGCTTCTTTCCTCGCTCCTTGACCCACGATTCGAGATCATTAGCGCCGATTCCATGCAGGTGTATCGCCATATGGACATCGGCACGGCCAAGCCATCCTCGCGGGAGCGGGCACGTATCGTCCATCACCTGATCGATATCGCCGATCCCTCCGAGCAGTTCAACGCCGGTCGATTCGTGAAGGAGGCGGAGAGCCTGGTGGCCCTCATATCCGAGCGCGATCGCGTGCCGGTCATTTCGGGTGGCACGGCCTTCTACATTACGAGCTTTCTTTTCGGCTTACCGGATGCGCCCGCCGTTGATCCTGCCATCCGGGCGCGCTTTCGCGGGATGGAACAGTCCGAGGGGCAGAGTGCGCTCTATGGGCTCCTTCGGGATCGCGACCCTGATGGTGCGGCACGGATCCAAGCCAACGACCGCTATCGCACCATGCGTGCCCTCGAGGTGCTTGAAGCGACTGGGCGGTCTCTTTTCTCCTTTGCATGGCCACGAACACAGCGAACGGACATGCGCCTTCTGGTCCTTGGATTGGATCGTCCGCGCGACGAACTGTACGCCCGCATTGACCGGCGCGTACGGGCGATGTTCGCAGCCGGGCTGGTGGACGAGGTGAAGGGGCTTCTGGCGCAAGGTTACCGGGATGCCGATCCGGGTCTTCGGGGCATCGGCTACCGGGAAATCCTCGCCATGCGGCGCGGTTGTGGAACATTCTCACTCGTGCAAGAGGGGATCGCCCAAGCAACACGACGCTACGCGAAGAGACAGTTGACGTTTTTCCGTGCGCTGTCGGACGTGGAGTGGGCCCATCCCGACGATGCAGCCACCGTCAGGGCACATATCGATGCATTCCTGCCGACAAGCACTTGACCACATGCACGGAAACACGCATAGTGACCGTCTGACGGAAAATCGTCCGGCTGCACAATTAAACCGAAAGGAGTAGGCACTGTGCCTTGCGGTAGGAAAAGAAAACGCCATAAAATCGCCACGCATAAGCGGAAGAAGAAGCTGAGAGCCAACCGGCATAAGAAGAAGCTGCGGTAGCGCGGCCTCCGGGGAGGAGCAGTCGGTGAAAGCTGCACGGGTCATCATGCCTTTCCTGTTTCTTGCCGTCGTTTACATGGCAAGCGGGGAAAGTCTGTGGTCTCCCGACTTTCGGGGGTATCTTGCGGGCGGCAAGGGTCTTGTCGTCGGCGATGCCCTCGTCGTGCAGATCGACGCTTCCTCCTCGCTCTCGTATTCCTCCTCGAGCAATGATTCGAAGAACCTCACCATTGAGTTCTCCGGCGGCGATTCAGGAAACCTGTTCTCGTTTTTGCCTCAAGTGCAAACGGGGGGAAATTTGTCCACGACCGGCAAGGATACCCTTGCCCTGAAGGCGGATATCCCCGTGGTCGTCACGGCCATCAATCCGGACGGCACAGCGCAGGTGCAGGGCTCTCGCACCATCACGGTGCAGGGCAAGAATGAATCGATTACCGTCACGGGAGCGGTCTCGCCCAGTCTTCTCGATCAAAAGGGTTCCATCAATTTTTCCCGGCTCGCCAATGCCCGACTTGCTTATACGACGTTCCTCGCGTCCGCGAGCGACGTGTTGAGCCCCACTGACCTTCAGACCATGCTCGCACCCGCCGCGGCAGCCACGACCACGGCACCCGCCGCCGGTGCGCAGCCGGGCACGACGGCTCCTGCCGGAACTGCAGTCACCGCGCCGGCGGGCACGGCACAGGCCGTGGGAAGTGCCGCGGCAACGACTCCGCCAGGGCTCGCCATCTCAGACGCGCGCAAGAAGCAGCTTCTTCTGCTCTATCTCAACCGTCTCATCGACGTCGTCTTCTCCCACTAAAATGTCAGACGCGCTGCTTCCGTCCATCCATGATCCGTCTGATATGCGACGTCTCTCCGAGCCCGAGCTCACAAGACTCGCCGGCGAAATCCGGCGACTCATCATGGATGTCGTCTCGCGCAATGGGGGCCACCTTGCGTCGAATCTCGGCGTCGTCGAGCTCACCATCGCGCTACATCGCGTCTTCCGATCCCCCGAAGATGCCATCGTGTGGGATGTCGGCCATCAGTGCTACGCCCACAAGATCCTCACCGGGCGTGCCGATGCGTTTGCGACATTGCGCATGCAAGGCGGGGTGAGCGGCTTTCCGCAGCCCGAGGAAAGCCCCCATGATGTCGTGCAGACCGGCCATGCCTCGACGGCGATTTCCTGCGCGTTGGGCATGCTGACGGGCCGCCGCATGCGGGGTGATCAGGGGAAGGTGGTGGCTGTCGTAGGCGATGGAGCCCTTACGGGCGGGCTGGCGCTGGCGGGGCTCAACAATGCCGGTCATGCCGGCAAGAACCTCATCATCGTGCTCAACGACAATGCGATGTCCATTGGCCGCAACGTCGGCGCATTCTCTTCCTATCTGAGCAGGCTCATCATGAGCCGTTTCTATCAGATATTTCGCAGGCGCTTCGATACCACACTGCAGCGGATGCCGGTGTTCCGACAGAGTGTCACCGATTCGGTTGTGCGGCTGAAGAAGGTGCTGAAAGCCCTGCTCTTCAAGGACACGATGTTCGGAGATCTCGGTCTTCGGTATGTCGGTCCGGTGGACGGTCACGACATTCGCAGCCTGACGCGCATCCTGCGCAGCGTTCGCAACGCCGACGGCCCGGTGGTGGTGCACGTTGCAACGCGCAAAGGGAAGGGCTATCCGCTTGCCGAGCGGGATCCCACGCGGTTTCACGGGGTGACCCCTTTCTCACTGATGGACGGATCCGTGGAAGAAAGTACGCGGCTCACCTTTTCGGAAGCCTTCGCGCGATTCATGGTGGAGACAGCTCAACGCGATCCCCGTGTCGTGGGAATAACGGCCGCCATGATGGACGGCACGGGTCTTCGCGCGATGGCCCAGAGATTTCCCGATCGCGTGTTCGACGCGGGAATCGCGGAGGATCATGCGGTGACGTTCTCGGCCGGGCTCGCCCTTTCCGGCATGCGGCCCGTAGTCGCGATCTATTCGACCTTCATGCAGCGCGCGGTGGATCAGGTCATCCACGACGTCGCCCTTCCGCGCCTTCCCGTCGTGTTCGCATTGGACAGGGCCGGCATGGTGTCGGGTGACGGGGAAACGCATCAGGGCATTTTCGATGTGGGCCTTTTCGCCGGTGTTCCCGGGCTCGCCTTATTCGCGCCGGCAACCCGAGGCGAGCTGATCCAGGGCCTGGACTGGGCGCTGAGCCAGAATGGTCCCGTGATGGTGCGCTACCCAAAAGCCGTTTGCGGACCGGAGTTGGCCGAGCTCGCGGCTCCTTTGGAAGCGGGACGGGGGGTTTTTGCGAGATTCCTGCAAAGCGAAGTGCTCCTCATCAGCGTCGGTGCCCTCCTGCCACAGGTCCTTGTGGCCGCCCACCAGTTGAACCTCGCCGGTATATCAGCGGATATCTATAATCTGCGATTCATCGCGCCCCTGGATTCGGATTATTTGCTCTCGGTTCTGCGATTGTATCGGCGCGTGGTGGTGGTGGAGGAGGCTTCCCCGCGCGGAGGAGTCGGTGAGCGCGTGTGCCGTATCCTACAAGACACGAATATGACAAGCGTGGAAGTGACCTGTCTTTCAGCCGGTGAGGGCTTTCCCGGCATCGGCACGCGTGACCAGCTGTTGATTCGGGCTGGGCTGGACGGGCCGAGCATTGCGCGACGGGTTCGCTCCCTCTGTGAAGACTCGGGCTCCCGGCTCATCGCGCATGGGCTGGCTTGACGCTGCTGGAAACCCACTGTTAGAATCGCGCTCGTGGCCCCCCTCTTTCCCATCGTTTCACGGACAAATGCCCACCCGGTCGATATCTCCTCGGCCGAAGACTTGCGGCGCCAGTTGAGCGGCATTGATATCCCGGCGGACCAGTGGGAAGAGATGGCCGATATGTTTCTTTTCGCGACCATCAAGTTGGAGGGTGTCGACACGCGGGGTGCCAACATCCTGAAAGCCCTCGCCGTCTCGTTGGGCGGCGGGATCGCCATGAGCCAGGAAGCCGCGGAGTTCACCGTGCGCGAAACGGATGTCCTTCTCTCGGGAAGTCGGCACACCCTGCGGCTTGTGGCCATGCGCCTGAAGAACGAGCCCTATGGACTCGATGCTGTCGGCAGCGAGATCGAAGCATGCATCGTCGGCGGACGACAAATCATTCGCTGGGCGGATCGGATTCTGGATTTCTCCCGCAAGACGTACGTCATGGGCATCCTGAACGTGACACCGGACTCCTTCTTCCCTTCCAGCCGTGCCGCGACCGTCAAGGATGCCTTGAAGGCCGCAAAGGAGATGATAGCTGCCGGGGTGGACATCATCGACATCGGCGGTGAATCGACCCGTCCGGGATCCGAAACGGTACCGGATGATGAGGAGATACGTCGCGTCGTGCCGACGATCCAGGCGCTGCGGGCGGAATCGAACGTGATGATCTCCGTGGACACGCGCAAGGCGGATGTCGCCGAGCGCGCCCTGGACGCGGGGGCCGACATCGTCAACGACATTTCGGGTTTGCGCCACAATGAGGAGCTCGCGCGGCTCGTTGCGCGTCGGAAGGTTCCCATCGTGCTCATGCACATGCGCGGCACGCCAAAGACGATGCAGAAAAGCCCCTATTACAAGAACACGATCAGCGAGATCCTTCGCGAGCTCCAGCCTTCCATTACGGCCGCACTCGCCGCTGGAATCGAGCCGGGGATGATCATCATCGATCCGGGAATCGGATTCGGAAAGCGTATACAGGACAACCTGCGGATCATCAAGGAGCTCGCCTCCCTGAAATCGCTCCATTTTCCCATACTCGTCGGGCTTTCCCGCAAAGGGTTCATCGGCGAGATACTGGACCGTCCCGTGGAAAAGAGGCTCATCGGCACGGTCACGGCGAACACCCTCGCGATTCTCAACGGCGCCAACATCATCCGCGTCCATGACGTCGCGGATGCGGTGGAGATGGTCACGATCATAGAATCGGTCCGTCGCATCGGGGCATAGGCGCGGCATGGATCAGCTCCTGAACACCTGGGCCGTTCGCGAAGTCATCCGTCCCGCCCTGGACGTCCTTATGCTCGCCTATCTCCTGTACAAGAGCTGGCAAATCCTCGTACAGACGCGTGCCGTTCAGCTCCTCAAAGGCACCGTCGTCATGGTGCTCATCTATGCGGTGTCCTTTTTTCTTCAGCTCACCACCCTCCTGTGGATCCTCAATGTCCTTGTCCCCGGGCTCGTCATCGCCATCGCCATAATATTCCAGCCCGAGCTGCGAAAGATTTTCACCCAGATCGGCAGTCGGGAGTGGTTCCGCGTGGGAGGCCGATCCGGTACGCCGCGCTTCGAGGTGATCATGAGCGCCGTGGAGCTGTTGTCCACGCGGCGCCGCGGCGCCCTGATCGTGTTTCCTCGTCGCGTGGGGGTGAAAAACATCATCCAGACCGGCACCATCGTGAACGCGGAGATATCGACGAATCTCATCAGCACGATATTCTTCGAGGGCACGCCGCTGCATGACGGTGCCATGATCGTTGAAGGGGATCGGATCGTGGCCGCCGGATGTTTCCTCCCGCTGTCCGAACGGGACGACGTGGAGAGCACCTTCGGCGCGCGTCATCGTGCCGCCCTCGGCCTCGTGGAGGAAACCGACGCCCTGGTAGTGGTTGTTTCCGAGGAAAACGGCGCTGTGTCACTCGCGCACGACGGGGCTATCCGCTACAACCTGACTCTGGCGGAGGTCGAAGCGGGTCTCCGGAGCCTTCTGCGGCAGGATCGCCGCGGCGAGGAGGTGTCGTGAACACCCGCCGATTCACGAAAACGCTCCTTGCCGACCTGCCAATCAAGGTCATTTGCCTTACGGCGGCGGTCATCCTACTCCTCTTCCACCGCGCCACCACTCTCACCGAGCGTTTCATCAGCGTTCCCCTCGATGTGATTACCCCTTCAGGACTCGCAATCGCCTCCTCGTACCCCAAAACGGTGCGCGTGACGCTCCGCGGACAGCAGGAAGCCATCTTTCCCATCCTTGAAGAGGACGTGGAAGCTTCGGTCAGCCTGGACACGCATCACGCAGCGGGTGTCTACGTCTCAGAGGTCAAGGTCACGCGGAAGGGTACGGCTGCCGGGGTGGAGCCGCTGGAGATCAAAGTGGATCCTCAAGAGATTTCCTTCACCCTCGAACCTCTGACGGAAAAGCGGGTGAACATCATTCCCGATCTGCGTGGCTCGGCCGCGTACGGCTTCGAAATGGTCCAATCCGTGGTAACCCCGCCGAGCATCCTGATTCGTGGCGCGCGCAGCAGAGTGCAAGGCGTTACCGCCCTTTCCACCGAGGAGATCGATCTCACCGGGCGGACCGGAAGCTTTGCCACGAGGGTGAAGATCATCCTTCCCAATTCACTCGTACGGATCGCGGGTGACGGATACGCGGATTTCAAGGCGACGCTCCAGGAATCGACCGTCATACGACGGTTCGACGCCATGCCCCTGGAGCCCCTGGATCTCCCGACCCATCTGGCTCTTCGGGACCCCCTGCCCGCGGGAAGCGTCCAGATACAGGGCACGCAGCTCGTGGTGGATGGAGTGCGATCCGACCAGGTGCGTCTCTTTCTGGATCTGTCCGGCGTGAAGCACGCCGGACAGTACGTGCTCCATCCCCGGCCCGAAACGCCGTCAAGCGTTACCGTCGTGGATTGGGGCCCAAAGGATCTCACGGTGGAAGTCGTGAGCTCCGGCAAGCAATAGGAGGCGTGCCATGATACTGGGTGTGGGCATTGATGTCGTGCACGTCGAGCGCATTCGGCGTTGGAGCGCTATCGAGGGTCTTTACGCGAGGTTTTTTCACCCCGAAGAGCTTGCCATCACGCTCCCGCGCGGGGAGGTGGGTATCCTCTCCTTGGCTGCGCGATTCGCGGCCAAGGAGGCTTTCGGTAAGGCCATCGGATCGGGCTTGCGTCATTTCGCGTTGGCCGAAATTGCCGTTCTCAACGATTCTCACGGCAAGCCATTCATGATGCTGACCGGTGGTGCGGAGACCGCATTCAAAGACGTCGGAGGGAAGAGGCTTGTCTGCTCCCTCTCACACGAGCGTGACAATGCCCTGGCCGTAGTCATCATCGAAGGGGAGTCATGATGAGCGATGTTCAGAAAGTCACCTTTTTCCAGAAAAAGCAGACCGTGTGCCCGATTTGCGACGCAAAGTTCTTTCGCGAGGATCTGCTCTCCGGTGGAGGCAGACTGATCGCCGGCGAGCTTACCAAGGAGCTGCGCAGGCTCTATGAGCCGTCGAAGAAATTCGGCGCCATCCATCCCCTCATTTATCCCGTCACCGTCTGTCCCATCTGCTATTTCGCAGCTTTTCCGGCGGACTTTGTCGCTCCGCCCGATTCGTGCATCAAGAAGGCCGAAGTGGGCTCCGACGAGAGGCACGAGAGCATCGCTGCGATTTTCCCCTCGCTGGATTTCTCGCAGCCGCGGACGCTTCGCGAGGGCATTGCCGGCTACTATTTCGCCGTCATGTGTTACGATTTCTACGAAAAGAAGAACAATCCGACATTCAAGGCCGGTTTATCCGCTCTGCGCGCGGCATGGCTCCTTTCCGACATGCATGGCGAAGAGCCGGGAGAGAACTGGGATCATCTGTCCCGCATATTCTACCGCAAGGCTCATTTCTACTATCAGCTCGCCTTGGAGCACGAGGGGGGCGGGGAAGAACCCTTCGATTCCGCGCTTGC
>Ga0265342_10000469_pt1 | contig 43738 bp, 35 predicted proteins | sample 4CB327metaG_FD_203125 | JGI IMG/M metagenome (GOLD analysis project Ga0265342, IMG submission 203125) | Rhizosphere microbial communities from Carex aquatilis grown in University of Washington, Seatle, WA, United States - 4-CB3-27 metaG | ecosystem: Host-associated > Plants > Roots >... | reverse complement strand
GCTGCAGGTTTTGCTGCCGGAGGAGCGGGAGTTGCAGGTGCTTTTGCAGCCGGAGCGGCCGGCCTGTGCGGATGGCGCGCCTCTTCCTCTTCCTCTTTTTTCTTGGCCAGAATCGCCTTGAGCACGTCACCGGGTTTGGAAATGTGCGAGAGGTCGATCTTTGGCTGTATCGCTGGTGCAGCACCGCGTGAACTTCCAGAGCCGCCGTGGCCACCGCGCGCGCCATGCGAAATGTGCGCACGTACCTTTTCCGCCTCATCCTCTTCCAGCGAACTGGAGTGAGTTTTGCCGGCGCCCATGCCGAGTTCAGCCAGAACGTCCAGAACCTGACGGCTCTTGACTTCCAGCTCCCGTGCGAGATCGTTGATTCGAACCTTACTCATCCGCCTCTTTTCAGTAGTTCCATCCCAAAGCACTTATTCGGTCATAGCTGCCTCGTGGCGATGGTTGTTAGTCGAGCTTGCGTGAACGGTCGTTTGAACCGAAAGAAAGGCGCGCATACTACGCGCCTTCCTCGCCGGTCTTCGTGTCGTCTTCGTTAATTTCAGTTCCGAGCTCAGGCCCCTGGTCTTCGTTCACCGTGTCAAGGCCGAGTTGGTCGTCTTCCGTTTTCACGGCTTCCACGCTCGCAATCTCATCCAATGCTTCTTGCGCATTCTCGGCTTCTGCTTCCGCAGTATCCACGGCCGCATCCGGCGTGGGCTGTTCGCCTTCGCCGTCTTCAAAGTGGCCAAAATAATGCCGCACGGCAACCGAGATCTTTTCCAGCGTCTTTTCGCCGATGCCCGGAATCTCTTCGAGCTGTTCCGGCGTCATGTCAGCCAGCGCTTCTACCGTGGTGATGCCTGCGGTTACAAGCTTTTGAATAATGCTGTCGCCCAGCTCCGTAACCTGTTCGATCGGTGTTGATGGTCCGCCGCCAAAGACGCCCATCTGCTGCTCGACTTCCTGGCGCTTCTCTTCCTCGCTCTTGATGTCGATCTTCCAGCCCAGCAGTTTCGCGGCCAGGCGAACGTTCTGGCCCTTCTTGCCGATGGCGAGCGAAAGCTGTGTGTCGTCCACAATCACTTCAAGCTGCTTCTCGCCCAGGTCGGTGATTGAAACGCGGCTGACCTTCGCCGGCTGCAATGCCTTTTCGGCAAACGTTGTAATCTCATCGGAGTACTCGATGATGTCAATCTTTTCGCCGCGCAACTCGCGGATGATCGACTGCACGCGCATGCCCTTCATGCCCACGCATGCGCCCACCGGATCAACATCCTTATCTCTGCTTTGCACGGCAATCTTGGTGCGCTCGCCGGCTTCACGCGCAATCGCCTTGATGACCACGGTGTTGTCGTAGATCTCCGGAACTTCTGACTGGAACAGGTTCTGCACCAGCTCCGGAGCGGCACGCGAAACAACCACCTGCGGTCCCTTGGCGGCGCGGTCCACCTTCAGCAGTACCACGCGCACGCGTTCGCCGATTGAGAACTGCTCAAGCCGCGATTGCTCGCGCTTGGGGCAGCGGGCTTCAGCCTTGCCGAGATCGTAGATCACATCCTGGCCTTCAATGCGCTTCACCGTCGCATTCAGTACTTCCTTCTCGCGGTGCGCATATTCCTGGAATACGGTGTCGCGCTCAGCTTCGCGAACTTTCTGGAAGATGACCTGCTTGGCCAGCTGCGCGGCAATGCGGCCCAGCGGGCTGGTGTCACGGTACATGCGAATCTCAGAGCCAACTTCGACGCCCGGGGCCAGCTCATTGGCCTCAGTCAACGTGATCTGATTGACCGGGTCCTCTACATGCTCCTCGTCTTCCACAACCGTCTTGTAGATGTAGGCCGTAATCTCGCCGGTTTCCTTGTTGAGCTCACCGCGCATGTTTTCCTGGGTCTTGTAAAACTTGCGCGTGGCCAGAGCAATGGCCTCTTCCACGGCGCCAACTACGATGCCGGGGTCGATGCCTTTCTCCTGGCTGAGTAGCTCGATGCTTTGATATAAAGGGCTGGCCATACTCTGCTTACTCTCTCAGTTCCTTCCCGGCATGCGGGAACCGTGTCGCCGATTCCACTTCCGGTTCAGTTTGGGTTTAGGTGAAGGAGCGCACCGCGCATCCCTCCTCTGCTTTGATGTTCCCGAACAGTATTTCGTTCAGAATGGTGCTAAATCTCCGGCACCAACTGCGCCTTTTCAATGTTCCCCAGCGCAATTTCAACAGTGGTCACGCCCGCCTTGCGGCTCTTGCTGTTCTGCTTCACCGCGTTCAGGTCGAGCGTAATATTTTTTTCCGCGCCTTCCGGCCCCGCAATCAATCGACCCTGCCAATGCCGGTTGTTGCGCAGCGGCTCAAAAGTTTGTATCTTCACCAGGCAGCCCCTGAAGCGTTCAAAATCTTCAACCTTGCTCAGTTTGCGATCCAGCCCCGGTGAGCTTGCCTCAAGCGTGTATTCCGCTCCGGGAACCAGGTCTTCGACATCGAGCAGCACACCAAAATCCCGACTGAACTCCGCGCAATCTTCGTGCGTTACACCGGATAATTGCTCAATACTCAGCTTGCCTTCGGCCAGACGTTCCGGAAGTTGTTTTGTTCCGCCGGCTTCAATTGCCGCTTTCAACTTGGCCCGGCCCTCGGCATTCTTCTCCAGATAGACGCGCAAAACGCGCTCTTTGGCCGGCCCAACAAACTCCACATTCACCACTTCCAGCCCATGCGAGGCGGCCACTCTCACTGCCGCCGACCGAATTTCGTCCACACTGACTGTCATTGTTGCCACTCCCGGGGTAAGCCATTGGCCTGCGCCGGGACCCGTTTCTTCGCCCGTCCAGCCTGAGCCGCCTGCCGGGCCATTGTCCTGAAAACAGCTCCAAAACAGATGATTTAAAAGGGGTTAACGGTCTGCGGGCAATTTCTGCGTGCCCCAGGGGTTTGCCCCAAATAAAAAGTGGGCTGAAAGCCCACTCATCTCTCCGCCAGCCGGTGCGTACACGGTATAAATCAGGCGGACAAATTCGTCTGCATGCTTAGGATAGGCGAATTTGCCGGGAATTTCAATGGGCAACGGCCCCGAGGCAGGCTATTTTTGAACGTACTTTAAAGCAATCGAGGCGGCAAGAACCGGCCTGTCGCGGATATCCGCCTGTTAATACGGCACTGGAATCTGCAATGCTTTGCAGTCCCCAGCCCCCGGACCGACAATAGGGGGATGAAATCCGCACGCTATTTTGTTTTATTCCTGCTGGCCGTTTGTTTGGCCGCGCCCGCACTGAGCGCGCTTGATAAGCAACCCGCCTCCGTGTACCACCAGCGTCGCGTTGCTCTCGCGTTCAAATTGCACGGTGGCGTCGCAGTGTTGTTTGCCGCGCAGGAACCGCTGCTCGACTTCATGCCTTACCGGCAGGACTCGGATTTTTATTATCTGACCGGATGGACCGAACCCGGGGCAGCATTAGTGGTGATTGCCGACGCGCCGCAAGCCGGTACGCCGCGCAGCTACAAGGAGATTTTATTTTTGCCCACGCGCGATCTGCGCATGGAGAAATACACCGGGGTCAAACTGGACGCAGCGACGCCCGGCGTTGAGCAGGCCACTGGCGTGGATCATGTGCAGGCGATGACGGAAATGCCTGTGGTGCTGAACGCACTCATCGACTCCGACCGGCGCGTTGACGCCAACTTGTGGACGCAGCCCGCCGCAGGGCAGGCGCGCTCGCTGCTGGACTTTACGGCGACCACGCTTGGCCTTCCTGCTCCAACACTGCGTGACGTAACCACCCTTATGGCTGAGTTGCGATTGGTGAAGGATGCAGGCGAAGCTGAGTTGCTGAAGAAGGCGGCGGACGCATCCGTAGTGGCGCAGCGCGTGATGATGAAAGCCGTCAAGCCGGGCGTTACTGAGCGCACCGTCGCCGGCAAAATGACTGCGTCGTGGCTTGAGAGCGGTTGTGAGCGGGCAAGCTACGCACCCATCGTCGGCTCGGGAATCAATTCGACAATTCTGCATTACGCTGAGAACGAGCGCGCCATCGAAGACGGCGATATCGTCGTGGTGGATGCGGCCTGCGAATACTCGATGTACTCAGCCGACATTACGCGCACGGTTCCGGCAAACGGGCACTTCACCGCACGACAGCGAGAGATTTACGACATCGTGCTCGGCGCGCAGAAGGCCGCAATCGATGCCTTCGTCGCCGGCAAGTCGACCATCAACGATCGCGACCGTCATGATCCCAACTCGTTGGACACAGCGGCATATAACTACATCAACACGCACGGCAAAGATTTGCACGGGCAGCCACTCGGGCAATATTGGCTTCATGGCCTCGGGCACATGGTAGGCATCGACGTGCACGACCCTGCCAACTATCCCGCAGTGCTGAAACCGGGAATGGTGTTCTCCATCGAACCTGGCGTTTACATTCCAGAAGAGAAGCTCGGTATTCGCATCGAGTGTGTGTTCATGGTTGACTCGGACGGAAGGCTCATTGACATGGATGCCGCGCTTCCGCACTCCGCCGACGAAGTTGAAGCCGCAATGCGTGGCAAATAGAGGAACAATGCAAATAGGGAAATCATGATTGATCCGCGAGACGAATTCGATTCCAGTGTGCTCGATCCGCTGGCAAAGGCCTTCAGCGAGCAGTTACTGGCATGTCTTGACGAGTGTGCGCGCGGCCGCAAGGGGCTGTTCTCCAGGCCTGTGAACGAAGAATCTCCGTGGCCTGAAGCAGCGCGATTGCGCGAACTTGCTATTGCACTGCAGGGAATATTTGCGCAGCAGGAACAGCGCAACGCGCTCTGCGATGAATTCCTAGACTTGTGTACGATGCATGGCGAAAGCCATCCCGGCGAGCGCAAACTGGCGAGGGCTTTTCTGGAGCGCATTGAACGCGGCGACGTAGGCACGCCGACTCAGGAGGAAAGAAAGCCTTGGTAGCAATGCATGCTTTTTTCGCGCTCACCGCCGGGTTTCTCACCATGGCGGTGCTGGTAGGCGCGCTGACGGCGCTCCTCATGCGGCTTACGCCCAGTTGGGTCGAGGAGCAGGGAAAGCCAAAACCTGGCTACGTCTTCGTCAATCTCAGCTATTCGTTTCTCGCTGCCGCAGCGGGTGGATATGTCACGGCGCTGATCGCTGCCGCGAATCCGCTTTACCACGATCTTGCATTGGCGATTATTGTGCTTGCGCTGGCTGCACTCAGCGCCATGCAGCAACGCGGCAAACAACCCATCTGGTATCAGCTCGCACTCATCGCCATTTCACCCGTCGGCGTGTTTGCCGGAGGCGTCGTTCGCCTGCGCGTACTCGGCATCCTCTAAAAAAACGGCGTGTCGGCTTCCCAGTTGCCCAAGTGCCCGGGACGTCTAACCATCACTTGGTCAAGGTGCCCCAGGCGCCAGGTACGCTGATCTGCCACCACGCGAGGGTGCCCCGGGATGCCGCTTCTGGCACCCGGGATAGCACAATCCATCTCCCGCCTGCGCAGGAACTACCGAGCAGAATTGGCGTGTGGCCAAGGTTTGGGAGATGTTAAGTCTCCCATCCGGTGGGTTAATGGCGGTCGTTGTCGTTATCCGGATGTTCGTGGCGCCACTTCCAGTATTCCGACCTGTCCTTTTCCTTCAGATTGTCGAATCTGCGATCCGTTTTGTGCTGAGCCTTCTGCCAGGTTTGGTAGGAACGGGCTTCGCGGTCGTCCCACTGATGACAATCCTTATGGTCGCGGTCGTAGTATCCCTTGTCGGGGCAGGGTCGATCCCTGTCGTTGGCCTGGGCACCCACGGGCGCAATCAGGGCCGCACCCATCAGAACCGAGCCTAAATACCGATACAGTCGCATGCGTTTCTCCTTAGGCGGGATTTTCATGATGCTTTCAACCCGCTGGTTCACCTTGTATGTCGCCAAACTTGCGCAAAACTGTGCAATGTTGAACACTTCAGCGCTTTCATTCGCCCAATGGCCCTGCTACCGGAAACGCTGATCTACTACCGGAATGCAGTCCTTGGGATTCGATTCCGAAAGTTCCCTGATGGCTGCTTGCGTAATGACAAGAATTTAACCAAGGCCAATCTAGAAAAGCGCAATTGTTGGCCTCCACAAGCACAAAAAGATCCTCCCCCCTCGATTTACGAGGGGGCAGTTGTCCAAAATCGCTAAATTTTAGTGGCTCTGCACGTACTCAAAACGCGCTTTTAACGCAGAACGCGCTCGAAATGCATAAACAGCGCATTATTCAAAAGCGTATGCCTACGTTGATCGGGACCTGGACCGTGTCAGCCGCAACCGTTGTCGCGCCCAGACCATTCGGCTGATTGGAATATGCGGGAGTATAAATCTTCAGGTAGCGAGCCTCGACAAACAGCTTCATCCTGCTGTCGTTGAACATTCCACCCATGCGGTGTTGATACCCGCCTCCAAGGTTCCAACCGGACTGGTTCGAGGAGAAATGTCCCACCACCTGGTTAATCTGAACGATTCCGCAATAATAATAATTGCAATACTCGGCCAGATTCGGGTTCGTAAAGTTCGTCACCTTGCGATAGAACCCGCCGCCGCCAGTCAGATAAATGTCGTTGCTCGATCTTGGCATCAGGCTCACGACCGGTGCCAGCGTAAGCGACCAGATATGCGCATTGCCGCCGTTCGCGCCCGTCTCCGCAATCAACTTTCCGGGGAGCTTGTCATCGATGAACTGGTACTCGGCAAGCATGGCGAACTGCCTGTTGAAGTTCACGCCGGCACCCAGCGTGAAATTCCCACCCCAAGTAATGTAGTTCCTATCAGCGGGCGCACTTAAGCCGCCGCCGACTTCAAAAGCGAGATTGCTCATCGCGTTCCGCCGCCAGCCGCCCCCATCGCGACCGTAACCGCCGCGATCTCGTCCCTGCGCTGAAGCGGGCGTTGGAGCAGAAGGCAGCGCGGCCATTCCACCCGGCATTCCGAGCTCCGCCATTTGAGGCAACCGCGGATCGTTGCTCGATGAGAAACCCGATGGCGACGAAGCCACCGTTGCTGACTGATCGGTCGAAACTGCGGTCTGAGCACTTGCAATACCAGCGGCAACAATCAGCGCCGCGCACGCAAAGCTGACACGCCGTGTAAGCGGGATCAAATTGGGGGATAACATTTGTGAACCTCGATGAAACGAATTTTGACAGGGCGGTCCTCTCAATCGTCGCGGCCAAACCGCGACCCGCCACATGCTTAGACACCGATATGCAGGTGAAGGTTGCGGTCTGCGCGCAGAAACATGAAAGGCCGGAGCGAGTGGCTCCGGCCTTTCTGTTCAATAACTTTCGATTATCAGCCCTGTATGTCGAACTGTTCCGGGTGCAGCGTCGGGTCGCTCTTGACCAGAATATTTTTTCCGGTTAACTCTTCGAACTCAACAAGCCACGAAGCGTTATTTGATTTGAGCACCTTGACGGTCTCCGGGTTTACACGCAGCAGTACATCGGCGCTTTCAAAGTGCCGCTTCATCTTCCGCAACTCGCTGAAGATTTCATTGCAGACGGTGGTCGGGCTCTTCACCATGCCGGTGGCCTGGCACGTGGGGCAGGGAACACTCAGCGTGCGTTCAAGCGACTGCTTGACGCGCTTGCGCGTGATTGCCACCAGCCCGAAGTCGTTAAACTGCAGAACCTTTGTCGGCGCGCGATCGCTCTTCAGCGCTTCTTCAAGCGCGGCCATAACCTTGAAGCGATTCTTGCGCTCGTCCATGTCGATGAAGTCGATGACGATGATGCCGCCAAGATCGCGCAGGCGAATTTGACGCACAATCTCCGGAACAGCGTCCAGGTTGGTCTTGAGGATGGTGTCCTCAAGCCGCGCAGACTTGCCCACGTATTTGCCGGTATTGATATCGATGGCCACCAGCGCTTCAGTCTGGTTGATCACGATAGACCCACCGCTCTTGAGCCAGACCTTGGAGCGCAGCGCCTTCGAGATTTCGTCTTGAATGCCGAAGTGCTCGAACAGCGGCGTTTCCTTGGTGTATAGCTTGACGCGGCGTACAAGGCTGGGCGAGAAGCGATTGAGGAAGCGCACAATCCGTTCGTAGTCGCCTTCAGAGTCCACCCAAATGTTGGCGAAATTTGAACTCACCTGGTCGCGAAGAATGCGTTCGATGAGCGAGAGATCGTGATAGATCAGCGCCGGTGACTTTGACGATTCGGAGCGCTGCTTGATGTCGTTCCACAGGTTCATCAGGAAGCGAAGATCTGCGCGAAGCTCATCTTCCGATGCGCCCTCTGCCGCAGTCCGAACTATAAATCCGCCCGGGGCCTCGCCGCGCTCGTGCATCAGAACCCGCTTCAGCCGGTGGCGTTCCTCGTCAGAGGCGATCTTGCGGCTGACGCCGATGTGCGTGACGGTTGGCATAAACACCAGGAACCGGCCGGGCAGCGCAATATGCGAAGTAATGCGCGCGCCTTTCTTGGCAATGGGCTCTTTGGCAATCTGAACCAGAATTTCCTGGCCCGGTTTCAGCAGGTCGCTGATCACCGGTAGATCTGTCGTCTGCATTGAGCGGCGAGGAGGACCACCGCGGCGTTGGTCGCCACGCTGCTGGCCGCCGCCACGGCCACCCCGGCGACCACGTCCACCGCGCTCGCGGCGTTGCTGGCCGGTGCCGTCAGCGCTGGGCGCTGCGCCTTCACCCTGTTCGTCTTCTTCTTCCTCAAAGACCTCGTTCTCAGTGCTCTTTTCGTCGAATTTGAGTTGAATGCGGTGATCAAGGTGCGCTTCCTGCAGCATCTCTCCCAGCTCACCCGAGCGAACCTGCGTGGCAAGCGTCTCTTCTTCGTAATCGTCCAGATCGCCGGCGTCGCTCTTGTGGTGCCGCGAATGATGAAGCGGGTCGAACTCTTCGCCTTCGATCACTTCTTCTTCAATCAGGCCTGTTCCCGGTGCGTAAGCTGAGACGGACTTAACTGAAGCTTCGGCAGTCTTGGGGGCCGCTTCCTCATCTTTCTTGTCCTTCTTGCCAAAGCCGAACAGACGGAAGCTTGAAGGCGGCATCGGGTCTATCTTGTGCGACGCCGAACCTTCCTCCGTTTCCTCGAATTCGATAGCCGCATGTTCCGCAGTGGCTGTCTCGACTGGAGTCGCCTCTGGTGTCAGGGCATGCTCGACAACCTCATCGAAATCGTCGGCGGAGGTTTCCTCCGTCATGCTCTCTTCAAACTCGGGCGCCGCTTCGTGCGGATCGAGTTCGAACTCCTCAGTCTCTTCAACAAATTCCTGAGCATGGGCCGGGGCAGCTTCCGCTGCATATTCGAGCGGCGAATCCCCGGAAGTCTCGGCTTCTGTCTCAGGCTCAGCCTGGCGGGTGCGGTGCTTTGAAAGCGATTCGCCCGGTAGCAGCCCGCTGCCATCCCATTCAAGTGGCGCTTCAATCAGCGTGGAGGGTTTAGAGAAGTTCCCCGCGCGAGCCGGTGCTTGCACGGCAGGCTTGCTCTCCTCGGCGGCGGAAGTACCGCCATATTTTGAAAGCGATTCGCCGGGCAAAACGAACGGAACTGGAGCGGCTGAAGCTGCTCTTGGAGCTGGCTCGTCGGCGCGCTGCTCTGAAGAGTGCACTTGATGAGCAATCTCCGGCTCATCGGACGCAGCTTCAATCGATTGAATGCGCGGCTCGGCGCTCTGACGGGTTTCGTCACCCTGTCCCTGGCCGCGAGTTCCGCGGCGATGCCGGCGGCCACGCCAACGGCGCGAACCTCCAGGTCCCTGATCCTGCTGCTCGCCGGATTCAGTCTCGGGCGGTGCAATGGAAACCTCGGCTGCCTGGGTAGCCGGTTGACTCACTTCTTCAACTGGGGCCGGCCGACGCTCGCGCTGCTGTTGTTCCTGGCGCGGGTTCCCTCCGCGATTGGCTCCGTCGCCGCCACTGTGCCGGATTTCGCGCGGCGGCTGGTTAGCTCCGCTCGCGGCGGCTTTCTCTAGCTCGTCGGTCTCTTCTGAGTCCTCGAGCTCCATAAAGTCGGTTACGTACAGGAAGGCGTCCCGTTCAAGGCCAAGGTCTACAAAAGCTGACTGCATGCCGGGGAGCACGCGGGTCACGCGACCGTTGTAAATGGAACCTGCCAGGGTGTATTCATTCTCGCGTTCGTAGTAGATTTCCGCGAGCTGATCGTCTTCAAGAATTGCAAGCCGCGTCTCGTGCGGCGTGCTGGAAATACAAATCTCTTTTGCCATCTTACCTTTCCGTCCGGCAGCTTAAGGCTGTCGGTACCCGCGACAAATACGGATGGAGACGCGCAGGACCGGAAGAGGAGTTTGCTTCGGAGATATATGCAGCGGTCTTCTATCGCAGCGTCCAGCCCGGAAGGGCGACCGGCTACGGCAGGTTCCCTTCGGAACCAGACCAACAAATAGTGTGTTACTGCAATCCGATGGCAGAGAAGTGGCGGCCGGAGTTCCAAGCGATGTCGTTCTGTTGCTGTGGAAGAGAGCCAGGTCGACTGGCTGGGCCGCTGTTCCGCTGGCGTACGCATGACTGAGATGCGCCACCGGAATCTGAATGTGTCCGTTGCGTTCCTGGCGACCAGGGGGTCGCGAAGCGTTCCGGATCTGCCTGCGGCCAGCGACGGCCACAGGGTTGGAAATTGACCAGCGCCACCCGCGAAAATACTCCGTCGCTGGGGTGGGGCGGTTTTCCCGTCTCTGCGTACTCATGAACCCAATCCTGCCGGGCGCGATCCATCCGGACCTAGCCGGCGAAATACTTGAAAATACTTCTCCTGTGGCCCGGACCGTTCCGTAGCACACAAGAGGCGAACTTGAAACCAGCGACCCAGTAACCCCGAATCGCCTTAATTTACGAACCGGCGCATGCGGACATTCATGACCGCACCGAGCGCCAGGAACGTGAACAGCACCGAAGATCCGCCGTAACTCATTAACGGTAGAGGAATTCCGGTGACGGGCATAAAGCCGATGACCATGCCGACATTGACCATTATCTGGAAGGTCAATACCGCCACGACTCCCATAATAATCAGGGACCCGGGCAGGTCCGCAGCCGTTTGAGCGTTTTGGATCAAACGCATCAATATGAAAAAGTATAGCAGCAGCACGAATACCGCGCCCAGAAACCCATGCTCCTCACTGAACGCCGCAAAAATGAAGTCGGTGTAGGGAATGGGCAAAAAGTACCCCTGCGTCTGGCTGCCCTTCTCCGCGCCCTTGCCCCACAACCCTCCTGAACCCACCGCAATCAGCGACTGCCGAATCTGGTAGCCGGAGCCCTTCGGGTCGTTATCGGGATTAATAAAACTGGTGAGCCGCGCCTTCTGGTAAGGCTTCAGGATTTTGCCGCTTGACCATGCTCCGCCAGCCAGAGCCACTCCGCAGAGTACAAGGATTGCTGCCTGGCGGAAGTTGATTCCTCCAAAGAAAAGTCCCGCCACCAGGATCGGGGCATACGTCAGGGTCGTTCCCAGGTCCGGCTGGATCAGCACCAGGATCATGGGAACGCCAACCAGCGCAAAGGCCCTCATGATTTCTCGCCAAGTAAGGTTTCGTCCACCCAGGTTGGCAAAGTAACGCGCAATCACGAGTACCAAAACAAGCTTCACCCATTCAGACGGCTGAAACTGGACCGGTCCGAGGTTAATCCAGCGCCTCGCGCCCAGGGCCTTGTGCCCGAACAACTTCACCACTACGAGGGATGCGACGAAGATGCCGTAGGCCCAAGGGGCCCAATCGAGCATGAGATGGTAATCGATCTTCGACATGATGAACATGCCGATCAAGCCGGCGCCGATAAAGATCATCTGCTTGTGTTCAAAGCTGGCGAACCGCGTATGCGCCGTGGTTGAGTAGATCTCCGCCAGCGATATGGCGCAAAGCACCAGCACCGCCAGCAGCATCATCCAGTCAAAATCGCGAAAGCTGAGCATCCGGCGCATCGCTCTTACTCGCCCTTTCTTGAAGCGGGAAGATTGGCATCTTCCTGCCTGGCCGGAGCGGCCGGCGTCTGCCGTGGCTTGCCCGGCAACAGCTTATTCTGCCCATTATGTTCGGCGGGACTCTGCCCACCGGTCGGCTGGGTAGTCTTGGCCGTGACGGAATTCGGTTTGCTCTGCGCAACGATGTTGCCGTTCTGGATGAGGAAGTTACCCGTCTGTACGCGATCTGGGCCGCTCTGCTTGTTTCCGGCCGTAGCGTTGGGATTCGGGCTGGTCCACATTGCGCCCATTTCGACCGGTGCCGGCGCTTTTGAGGGCTCAAGGTTGTTGGCAAGACGCCGCTGTTTGGCAACGTAAGCTGCAACCACTCGCGCACCGAGGCGGGCAGGGAAATAGCTGAAGCCACCATTTTGCCAAAGGACGCACACCACTAATTCGGGGTTACGTCTTGGCGTCACTCCAACAAACCAGACGTTCGGTTCAGTTTCGCGGCCTTTGTTTGTTTTTGCCAGGGCTTCGTGGCTCATCACCTGCGCCGTCCCGGTCTTGCCGCCAAAGTCGATGCCCTCAAGGTGTGCGGAGCCTGCAGTATGGAAATATCCCGGCTGGGTCACGTCAGCCATGCCGTCCGTCACCGTCACCCAGGTCTCAGGATCAATGGCCACGTTCTTTTCGCCGCTGCCGGGATAGCTGTCGAGAATGCCCTGGTGGAAATCCTTGGGCAACTGATCGGGAAACACAACATGCGGTCGAACCAGGTGACCTCCCGAAGCAATGCCGCCGATGACTCTCACCAGTTGCAGGGGAGTTGCCGCAACCGCACCCTGGCCAATGGCAACGTCGAGCGTTTCATCGGGATACCAGCGGGCGTGGTAATTCTTGAGCTTCCATTGCGCTGAAGGCATGAGGCCAGCTTGCTCGCCAGGCAAATCGATGCCCGTCTTCTGGCCGTAGCCGAATTCCGTAGCGTACTTCGAAATCGTGTCGATGCCCAGCTTGTCGCCAAGCATGTAATAAAACGTGTCGCAGGAGAAGGGAATTGCATTGTGAATGTTTACTGCCCCGTGGTGCTCATCGCAGTGGTGGAAATATCCGTAAGGACCCCACCCGCCGGGGCAGTTGATGTTCATGGTCTGAGCAACGCCTTCCTGCAGACCGGCCACCGACATCAGAATTTTGAATGTCGAACCAGGTGCAAGCTGCGCCTGGATAGCCTTGTTCATCAGCGGGTGATCGGGATCGGTGATCAGCTTGTTCCAGTCGGTCTTGTTGATGCGTACTGCAAACGCATTGGGATCGAAGCTGGGCCGCGACACCATGGCAAGTATTTCGCCGTTGCGCGGATCCATGGCGACGATGGCTCCGTTGCGGCTGCCGAGCGCCAGCTCCGCGGCTTTCTGCAAGTCCAGATCAATCGTCAGCTTCAGATCCTGGCCAGGCGTAGCGTGCTGCGTGCGCAGATAACCAACCGAACGCCCGTGACTGTCCACGATTACGTCGCGGGAGCCGTCCTGACCGCGCAGCAACTGATCATATGTTTCTTCCACGCCACCTTTGCCTACCACGTCGCCGGGCTCGTAATAGGCAAAGCGGGAATTGTTCAGGTCTTCTTCGCTGACTTCACCCACGTACCCGATCAGGTTGGCCGCAAAGCCGTCGCGCGGATACAGGCGGCGCTCCTCATCAATGGTTTCCAACTCAGGCAATTCATTGCGGTGCGATTCTATAAAGGCCTGCTCGTCGGCGGTGATGTCCTGCTTGATTGGAATAGGTTGATAGCCGGGAGCCGCACGAAAACGCCGGATGGTGGCCTTCAGCTGATCCAGGTCGAGATTCAACCCGCGCGCAATCAGCGGCAGATCGGCATCCAGATTCCGGTTCTGCTCGCGCAGCAGAAAGCAGGACACAGAGGGGTAATTATCCACCAGCAAGCGGCCTTCACGATCGAATAATTTTCCGCGTGGAGCGAGAATTGGTTCCTTGCGAATACGATTTTGTTCGGCAAGCATGCGGAAGTTGCTGGCGCCAAGAATCTGCAATCGCCACAGCTGCGCGGCCAGCGCCAGCATGATGAGCAGAATCGTGTATTGCACCGCCGTCGACTTGAAGGCGGATAGCTTTTCGCCGCGGTTGCTTCCGATGGGGATCATACTTCTCTTTTTCTAGGATACTGCCAGTGTCATTACAGTTCCTATTCCCTATTTATTATTCCCTGTCTCAATCAGTCTCTGATCTGCAAACGGTCAAGCACCGGGAAGAGCACCATGGCGATGAGCGAATTGCCGATGGCGCTGAAAAGCTCCGTAAACCATTGCCATTGATAGTCAAGGCCAAGCAGAAAACGATAAACGAAGACGACGATGGCACTTGAAAGCAAGGAAAGCAGGAAGTTCAGCAAGAGCCGGATTGTCTGGTTCTCAACCGCGATGCGTACGCCCACCGAAGCGGCAAGAAAGCCCACTACAGTTTTCGCAATACCGTTGATTCCAATCGGCCGATGGGTCAGGGCATCTTCAAATACGCCCATGATCATGCCCATGATTGTGCCCTGAACCGGACTGCGCCGGCCAAGTGCAAAGTAGACCGTAATTACCAGCGGCAGATCGAACCACGCATACTGGCCCACCACGCGGGGCAGCCACGCCTGCAGCACTAGCGCTGCCAACGGCGCCACCACATACAAAAGCTTTGGATAGCGGCGTTGCTCCAGGTAGGTTGTCGAACCGAGCACGGCCATGTCTATTGATCCCTCTGCGTACCGGCTGGTGGCGAAGCAGCACCTGGGTTTGACCGCGTTTTTACTGAAGGCTTGGTCGTGGACGGGGCGCCCGGTTTGCTCGCATCGGGCTGGGGCTCGCTCTGCGCCGGCGAAGTTCCCGCGGTCGCCGCGGCGTTGACTCCCGGAGTAAACCGATCAGGATGCAGTGCCTGGGGCGGATGCGCGACTGGAGTCGGATTGGAATTGTCCAGCATGGGCTGCTGATCCGGAGGCAGCGTCGGATCAATCAGGCCGGGCAGATGCTCCGCCATAATCTCTGAAGCTTTCAACTGATCCTTGATCGCCTCCGCTTCCTCACCCTTCACCGCTTCGCTGGTGGCGATGTCCTGTTGATCCTGCGGAGAGAGTCGCGTCTGCATATTAGTGATGACCAGGACTTCGTCGAGTCTGTCGAGACGGGCAAAGGGTTTTATCATCACGTCGATAAATGCGTCACGATCCGGATCGCGCACCACCTTGTCGACCACGCCTACCGGAAGTCCGCGTGGATACACCAGGTCCCCGCCGGCCGTCAGCACTTTTTCGCCGGGCTTGATGCGTTCGTCTGCAAGAATACCCACAATTTCCAACTGTCCCGAGGCATTGCCAGTAAGGATGCCGCGGATGCGCGTGGTTTCAAGAATCACGCCGGCGCCGCTGGTTTGGTCGTTGATCATCAACACCTGGGCAGTGCTGGGAAAAACGTCGCGCACCTTGCCCACAATTCCATCGGCTGTGATCACGGCCATGTCCGGCTTAAGTCCCGCGTTCGAGCCCTTGTCCAGATAGAAAACATGCGATTGCAGATTGCCGCTGGAGCCGATCGCCTGCGCGGCCAGCGTGCTGTAGATGTAGCGATGCTGGAAGTCAAGCATGGCCTGCAGCCGCTGCCCTTGGCGTGCGTCTTCAAGCAGCGAGGCCTGCGCAAGACGAAGTCGATCTACCTGCTCCTGCAATTGCGCGTTCTCTTCCCGGACGTGACGAAGATCCACATAGTTCTGCCACATCCAGCCCAGCCCCATCTTTGAGGAGTGTGCGATTTTTTCAGGAGGCGCTACCAGGCCTTCAGCCCAAAGCCGGATCAACCGCACACTTGCGGGATCGCGGGCGTCTATCGTGCTGCGGCCCTCATTGGTGCGGCGCACTTGAACGGCCAGCCCGATGATCTGCACCATCAGAATGGTCAGCAGTACGATGAGGTTCCGATAGCGGGTGAAGAATGATTCCATAATAGCCAGTGGTCAGTGCACAGAAGTCAGTGAACAGTCATCGTAAATCGCTGATCACTGGCCACCGATCGCTGTTCACTGTCATTAATCGATTTTGATTTTGCGCAGGAGCCGGAAATCGGAAAGCATCTTTCCGGTGCCGAGCACCACTGAGGCAAGCGGGTCGTCGGCCACTGAGACCGGCAATCCGGTTTCTTCGCGAATGCGCTTGTCGAGATTCTTGATCAGCGCTCCGCCGCCGGTCAGCACAATGCCGCGATCGGAAATATCAGCGGACAACTCGGGCGGCGTGCGCTCTAGCGCAACGCGAATGGCGTTCATGATCACGGCAATGCACTCGCCCAGAGCTTCGCGAATTTCGCTGTCGTCGATCGTGATGGTCTTGGGCACGCCTTCGATAAGGTTGCGGCCCTTGATCTCCATCGAGAGCGGCTTGTCGAGCGGGAATGCCGAACCGATTTCAATTTTGATGTGCTCGGCGGTGCGCTCGCCGATGAGCAGGTTGTACTTGCGCTTGAGGTAGTTGGTAATGGCCTCGTCCATCTGGTTGCCGGCCATGCGCACGGATCGCGAGTAGACAATGCCGGAAAGCGAGATGACTGCAATGTCAGTGGTGCCGCCGCCAATATCGACGACCATGTTGCCCGAAGGCTCCGTAATAGGCAGGCCCGCGCCGATGGCGGCCACCATGGCTTGTTCCACCAGGTACACTTCGCTGGCCTTGGCGCGATAGGCGGAGTCTTCAACCGCGCGCTTTTCAACCTGCGTAATCTCAGACGGCACGCCGATAACAATGCGCGGATGCACCAGCATCTTGCGGTTGTGGGCCTTCTGGATGAAATAGTTCAGCATCTTCTCAGTGACTTTGAAGTCAGCGATGACGCCGTCTTTCATGGGCTTGATGGCCACGATGTTGCCGGGCGTGCGGCCAAGCATATCCTTGGCCTCCTTGCCCACGGCTTCAACCTCGCCGGTGTTCTTGTTGATGGCGACAATGGATGGCTCGTTGACAACGATGCCTTTGCCGGCCGCGAAAACCAGCGTGTTCGCCGTGCCAAGATCAATGGCCAGGTCGCTGGAAAACATGCTGAAGAGCGAACGCAGACCGTGCGATCGCGTTGAGCGCGAAGGATAACCGTTCAATGACATTGGAAAGCTGGAGCTACCTCAGCATTATTGTACGGCTAACCGGGCGGCGCCGCACCGCAGGTTGCTAATCCTTGAGAAAAACGTAACGTAGCACCAGATTTGACACTGGCGTTTCCTTGAACACGCTCCTCCATCCGCATCTGCGACCATTGAGTATTCAGCCAATACCCTGCTGAGATGGAGTACTATTTCAGCCGGGTTCCGGGTAGAAAGGCATAGGTTTATTGTCGCCTGCTCCCGATCTCTGTTCTTTCGAGGTTTTTTATGTCCTATCCCGTATTTCACAACCTCATCGGCGGCCAATGGCTGCCCGCAATCAGCGGCAAAACCATTCTGAACCTGAATCCCGCTGACCAATCCGACGTCATCGGCGCCTTTCCGTCCTCACATGCCGAAGATGTAGACCTGGCGGTTGAGGCCGCCAAAAAGGCCTTTGCCGAGTGGCGGCTTGTGCCCGCACCCAAGCGCGCCGAAATCCTGTACCGGACCGCCTACTTGCTCTCCATCAAGAAAGAAGAGTTTGCTCGCGACATGACACGCGAGATGGGCAAAGTCCTGGTGGAAACGCGCGGCGACGTGCAGGAAGCCATCGACGAAGCCTTCTACGTTGCCGGCGAAGGCCGTCGCCTGTTGGGGCAAACAACTCCCAGCGAGTTGCCGAACAAGTTCGCCATGAGCATCCGCGTGCCGCTGGGCGTAGTCGGGCTCATCACCCCATGGAATTTCCCCATGGCCATTCCAAGCTGGAAACTGTTCCCGGCGCTGATAGCCGGCAATACCTGCGTGATCAAACCCGCCACTGACACGCCGTTATCCACCCACAACCTGGTCAAGACCTTGATTGAAGCGGGATTGCCTCCGGGCGTGGTCAACATCGTGGGCGGATCGGGCTCGGCTGTCGGCGCTGCGCTCGTCGAACATCCTGGCGTACGCGCCATCAGTTTTACCGGCTCCAGCGCCGTGGGATCGCAGGTGGCTCAGCGCGCCGCGGCCGGCTTCAAACCGGTCTCGCTTGAAATGGGCGGCAAAAACGCTCAGATCGTGATGAACGACGCCAACCTTGATCTGGCGCTCGACGGCGCACTGTGGGGAGCATTTGGCACCACCGGCCAGCGTTGCACCGCAACCAGCCGCATCCTGCTGCAAAAGGAAATTGCCGCTGAGTTCACTCAAAGGTTCGTCGAGCGGACAAAGAAGCTGAAGATTGGCAATGGGCTTGATGAAACGGTTGAAGTCGGTCCGCAGATAAATCCCAACCAGCTTGAGACGTCCGCGAAGTACGTCGTCGTCGCGCTGGAAGAAGGCGCCCGCCTGCTTACCGGTGGCCGCGCGCTTACCTCAGGTGAATATGGCGACGGAACCTACTTCGAGCCGACCGTGTTGGACCAGGTGACGCCCACGATGCGCATTGCGCGCGAAGAAGTTTTCGGTCCTGTCGTGAGCCTGATTCAGTTCGACACTTTCAACCAAGCCATTGAGATTGCGAACTCCATCGACTACGGTCTGTCTGTCTCGCTTTACACCAGGGATGTAAACCGCGCCTTCACGGCGATTCGCGATCTTGAGGCGGGCATTGCGTATATCAACGCTCCAACAATCGGCGCTGAAGTGCATCTGCCGTTTGGCGGCGTAAAGCACACGGGCAATGGGCACAGGGAAGGGAACGGCGCTCTCGACTTCTTCACCACTTGGAAAGCGGTGTACGTCGACTACTCAGACAAGCTGCAGCGCGCGCAAATCGACTAAAAACAATTAACAAGTTGACGAGTTTGCAAGTTAACGAGCTTCAGACATAAATCCCGCGTGCCGCAGGACACTCGTAAACTTGTGAACTTGTAAACTTGTCAACTCGTAAACCGTCTTACTGCTTTTCCAGCCACGCCCGCTGGATGCCTGAATTAAGTCCGGCGAGCGAGCAGGCGCCGAGCTGATCGCAGCGGTAGTGGATCGGAATCGGAAGCTCCACGCCCTTGAGCGAACTGGCGACAAGGTCGCGCTTTTCCACCAGGAACGATTTTCCGGCGCGCGTTTCCACAATGCCGGTAGCAGTCTGATAACCGACAAGAGAGTCGTCCATTTCCACTGAGAAGTGCGAATTAGGCAGCGGCACTCTCCGCGCTACCTTGCGCTCTGTCGCAGAACTGCCGTTGCCTTTGGCAGGTGCAGTACCGAAGGCGTCGAGGCTGTCGTTCGTATCGGAATTCTGCGGACCTGCATTCTGAAGCACACTTGGGAAATTCGTCAGAAACGCCCACGAAGCCGCGCTCTGATACTGTTTTTTGCTGCAGGGAAGCGTACCCTGTGCGGCAATCGAAGAAATCTGGCCGTCCTCGCCGTTCACCGGTTGGAAAATGTCTTTGCCGTGCTCTCGGCTCAGCTCCTGGCCCACCAGTCGAGCATTATTCAAGGCGCGCTCAACCTCGGCTTGTGTCTGCACTGACTCATCGATCTTCACGTTCTTCGCGTTTCCGGTACTCGCAGAGCCATCGCGCGTAACAACGTTGGGAATTTTCTTGAGCGGATCGTACTTTAACAGGATTGGCGTATCGCACAGGACACTGCCGGACACATCTTTCAGCTGCAAACTGACTGAGATCGGCTGCGGCGGATTGTTGATCGCTGTCGCAAATGCATCTAGTTGGCTGGCGTCGCTGGGCTCAATACTGAGTTTGTAACTCAGCTGATTTCCCCAGTTCGTGATCAGATGGCCCTTCAAACCAGTGCTGGTTGAGGTCACAGAGCCCATGTCATAGGTCGTGTCTGCCGATTTGCCCGGCATTAGAACAAATGCGACGATTGCCAGCGATGTAAGAATGCCAAGTCCGGCGGCCAACATCACGTACATCTTGGTTGACGAGCGCTCAACTTGTCCCGCTTCATATTTCACCGTACGAACGGCACTTGCCGCTTGCCGCGCGATTCGCTTGGGAGCCTTTGCCTTTACAACCGGCTCTGGTGCAGCGGTTACTGGTGCGGTTTGGTCTTCCTCTTCGTCAAGTTCAGACGCGACAAATCGCTGGTCTGAAGCAATTGGTTTGGCTTCGACCACCTGATAACTGGAAACCGGACCTTGGAACTCGCTTGCTTCGTTCTTCGGGTCCACTGTATCAACAGCCATGCTCTTGGCCCTCTAATGTCTTCGCGGCTGGGATTGAATCGTGAATCTGAGGAGCAATCTGTTGTGCGTTACTGCAAATGCCTCGGAAATATGATGTTAGAGCGATTCCGCCCGGCTTGATTTCCGCAACCAGCCGGGTATGACATACTTCTTCGTGCGCTCGGCGCATTTCACCCGAGAATCGAAGTATGCCCCCTATTCGGGCAAAGGAGAATAACGCTTATGAGTTATATGCCGGACCCCAAACGGTATGAATCCGCGGAGTTTCATCGCTGCGGCCGCTTCGGGCTGGTGCTGCCACCCATCTCCCTCGGCCTTTGGCAGAACTTTGGTGGAACAGACGTTTTCGAGACGGGAAGGGCAGTTTTGCGCCGCGCCTTTGATCGAGGCGTAACCCATTTTGATTTGGCGAATAACTACGGGCCGCCCTACGGCTCGGCAGAGGAAAATCTCGGCCACATCCTGCGCAAGGATTTCGGCGGCCTGCGCAATGAACTGGTCATCTCCACCAAGGCCGGCTGGGACATGTGGCCGGGCCCCTACGGCATTGGTGGTTCGCGCAAATACCTGCTGGCCTCGCTCGATGACAGCCTGAAGCGTATGGGCCTGGAATATGTCGATATTTTTTATGCGCACCGGCCGTGGGCCAACTGCCCTCTGGAAGAAACCATGGGTGCTCTGGCCACTGCTGTCTTCCAGGGCAAGGCCCTCTACGTCGGCATTTCAAGTTACAGCCCCGAACGGACTCGCGAGGCTGCCGCAATTCTGAAATCGATGGGTGTTCCCCTGCTCATTCATCAGCCGTCGTACTCCATGCTGAATCGCTGGGTTGAGCAGGGATTGCTCGACACTCTGGAAGAACTCAGCGTGGGCTGCATCGCCTTTTCGCCGCTAGCCCAGGGCCTGCTGACCGATAAATATCTGAAAGGCGTTCCGGCAGAGTCGCGCGCCAAGGCTGAAGGTTCTTTTCTGAAGGAATTTCTGAGCGACACCAACCTCAGCCGCGTGCGCTCTTTGAGTGAAATAGCCAAACAACGCGGCCAGACGCTGGCCCAGATGGCAATTGCCTGGGTGCTCCGCGACAAGCGCGTGACATCGGCACTCATCGGTGCACGCAATGTGGAGCAGTTAGACAACTCGCTGGACGCGCTCAAGAACCGCAAATTCTCTGAGGACGAGCTGAAAGAAATCAACCGCTATGCCATCGATTCCGACATCGACCGCTGGCGCAACGCACGCGAAAGCATGAGCTAGTAAAGACAGGGAATTGGAAACAGAGACCAAGCGGCTAGAAGCTAATTCCTATTCCCTGTTCCCTACTCCCTGTCCTTCACCCCTTCCAGTACATCGCGCAACGCGAAGCTGGTCTCAAGCCGCGTAACGCCGGGCAGGCGCGAAAGCTCTTTCTGGTGCAGACGTCCGTAGTCGTCAATGCCGGAAACGCGCGCCACCAGCATGTAATCGTACTGACCGGCCATCAGGTGACAGGTCACCACATCGTGGCAGTGCCGTACCGCCGCCTCAAACTTGCTCAGCACATCGGCCGTCTCGCGTTCCAGCGTCACGCGGATATACACGGTTTTCGACTTGCCCAGCAGGCGATCGTCGACAACCGCGCGATAGCCGCGAATGGCCCCTGAAGCTTCGAGCGCCTGAATCCGCCGCGACGCCGCCGAGGCGGACAGCCCCACCGCTTCGCCCACTTCGGCGTTTGTAGCGCGCCCATTGTGTTCCAGAACACCAATAATTGCGAAGTCAAAATCGTCTAAAGCGGAACTTGCGGACTCTTCGCGCGGCTCCGGCCGCCTTGTGGTTGACTTATGCTGATATTGCCTATTTATTGCATCTTTCGTGCTCATGCCATGGTTTTATCACGAAATTTGCACACACCAGCATCAAAATACGCAGTAGGATTCAATTCGTTGCACACACGAATGCGTGCCCGGCGCCAAATCAGCCCTCCTCCGAGATGCTTCATAGGCGCCGGGCCGCAGCAACCACCCACTTGCTGCCCCGACTGGCTGCCCTTTTCGGGCATCGAACACCCGGGGGGCGCCCTGCGCAGCACCTAGCAGGTAGACGCCTTGGGAGAAGCTCATGATTATCGGCGTTCCCAAAGAAATTAAAGACAACGAATCCCGCGTAGGCATTACTCCCGCAGGTGTAAAAGCGCTTATTGAGGCAGGACACAAGGTTCTGGTTCAAACGCAGGCCGGCGCGCAATCCGGCTTCCCCGACGACGAATATCAGAATGCAGGCGCCGAAATCGTGGGCGACGCAGGCTACGTGTGGGGCAAGTCGGAAATGGTAGTCAAGGTCAAGGAGCCCATCGAGCCGGAGTATCCCTACTTCCGCGAAGGCCTGGTCCTGTTCACCTATCTGCACCTGGCTCCGCTGCCTGACCTGACCAGTAAACTGCTTGAGTCCAAAGTCATCGGCATCGCCTATGAAACGGTGCGTGATCGCCAGGGAGCGCTGCCGCTGCTGATGCCGATGAGCGAAGTTGCCGGCCGCATGAGCGTGCAGGTGGGCGCAAGCTATCTTGAGCGTGAGCGCGGCGGCCGCGGCATTTTGCTCGGGGGTGTGCCGGGTGTGCCTCCCGCACATGTCTGCATTCTGGGCGGCGGAGTCGTCGGCACCAATGCGGCGCGCATCGCGCTCGGCTTCGGCGCCAAAACCACGCTCATCGATGTCAATCTCAATCGGCTGCGTGAACTCGACGACATCTTTAACGGACGCCTCTACACGCTCGCGTCCAACAGCTACAACATTGAACAAGCAACTCGCGAAGCGGATCTCGTTATCGGCGGCGTGCTCATTCCCGGAGCAACCGCACCGAAGATCGTGACGCGCGCCATGGTTTCAAAAATGAAGAAGGGCGCGGTGATTGTGGATGTAGCCATCGACCAGGGCGGCTGCATTGAAACCGCCAAACCCACTTCGCATTCCAATCCCAGCTACACGGTTGATGGCGTCGTGCACTACTGCGTCACCAACATGCCCGGCGCGGTCCCGAACACCTCCACCCTCGCGCTCACCAACTCCACCTTCCCGTACGTCTTGCGGATGGCTAATCGCGGTGTGAGCGAGGCGCTCAAGCAGGACGCGGGATTTGCAGAAGGCCTGAATACGTGGCACGGCAAACTTACCTATCGAGGCGTTGCAGACAGTCAGCAGCGCCCATGGACAGCCGCAGCCGAAGTGCTCTAATTCGTAGGCCAGTGAACAACAGGCCGCGTTCAGCGTAATCGCTGGTCGCGGCCTTTGTGTTTCCGGACGGTGCAGTGGACTTGTCATACAGGCAGACCTCGGCGCGCAGGCAATACCGTAGAATGGTCGTTCACTCGGAGGGTCAACATGCAACGCCGTCAATTTCTCGCCGCATCACTCGCCACCTCGGCCGCCGCGCTCGTTGGCAATTCCGCAGCCGAAGCTCAGACCACTGCCAGTCCGCAGACTGCAGCCAGTCTGCAGACTGCCGGGCAGCGTGAGTTCTATCAGCTGCGCCGCTACACGCTGGTGAGCGGACCGCAAGGGCGCATGATTGAACACTATTTTGCCGATGCGCTTATCCCGGCGCTGGGTCGCATGGGCATGGGCCCAGTGGGTGCGTTCAGGCTCGAGTATGGCCAGGAAACTCCGCAAATTTACCTGCTCATTCCCGGCCCGACGGCTAACGCGTTGGCGACCCTGGACTGGCAATTGGCTAAAGATGAAGACTTCTTGAAGTTAGCCGCTCCATATTGGAACGCCACCGCCGCCGCGCCCGCATTTGAGCGTGTCGAAATCTCGTTGCTGGGTGCGTTTGAAGGTTGGCCAAAGCTCAAGCTGCCGCCCATGTCTGTCGCTAAATCCAAGCGGATTTTCCAGTTGCGCACGTATGAAAGCCCCAGCAATTTCGAGCACATTCGCAAGGTGGAAATGTTCCACTCCGGCGAGTTCGACATCTTCCAGAAAACTGGCTGTAATCCAGTCTTCTTCAGCGACGTCCTAATCGGCCCGCGGATGCCCTCGCTCACCTACATGCTGAGCTTTGCCAACACCGCCGAGCTTGAGGCCAACTGGGACAAGTTCCGTAATGATCCGGATTGGAAGAAGCTCACTGCCGACCAGCGCTTCGCATTCGATAGCATCGTGTCCAACATCACGAACATCGTGCTGAGCCCGCTCAGCTGCTCACAAGTTTAGAGGTTGGTGGCGTAGTTCGCTGATTACTGCGAAGTCCTGCCAACCGGCACTATAATCCGGGAATGGCTTTCCTGGGCGACCCGCGGCGCCGTTCCATCGTCCTGTTCGGACTGGGCGTGGTGTTGCTTATCGCCCTGCTGGGCACACTGCAGGCGTTCAATATCCGCATTCTCAACCCTGAAACTCCCGGTGAAACCATCCTGTTCACAGGGTTGATCGTCCTGGTCTTCCTGCTGCTGATGGTGTTGCTGATGCTGCTGCTCAGGAACATCCTCAAGCTTTATGCGGACCAGAGCAGCAGTGCACTCGGCGCGCGACTGCGCACGCGGATGGTGCTTGGCGCCACGCTCATTGCACTCACGCCTGCGGTCTTCATGTTCCTGTTCAGTTTTTTGCTGATGAACCGCTCTATCGATCGCTGGTTTTCATCGCCCACAACAGAGCTACGCGAAGACTCGACACGCGTGATCATTGAGTTGGCGCAATATGTCACCGGCAATGCCCGCGGAGAAGCAGCCTCCATCGCTGCTACGGGCGCGGCCGATGGGGACGCTCAAGCGCTGCAGGCCGTTCTCGCTTCTCATCGCGTTACGCTGGACGGTGGCTTTGTCGTCATCTTTGATCGCGACCAGCATATTGTGACGGGCTTTAGCGCTCCATCGGCCACGGCGGACGCCTCAGTGATTCCCTGGCAGGATGCGGCGAGTCATCCTAACGAGGCCGTCCACGGTACGCTGCAATCGATCTTGCTTTCCGCTGCGCGCCGCAGTGACTTGCCGGTGCTCAGAGTGGCGGGGCAGGAGTATGCGCTCGGCATGGCGCCCACTACCTCAGGCAAGCTGGTCATCGCGGCTCTGCCGCTGCCGCAGGGACTCAGCCAGACCACCGCGCGCATTCGCACCGGCGCCCAGGCTTACTGGCAATTGTTCCGCGCTCGCAACAGCATTCGCACCATCTTCTTCATGCTGCAGTTGCTCATCACGGTGTTCATTTTTTTCTCCAGCCTGTGGCTGGCTATGTTCCTTTCAAAACAGATTACGCGCCCGGTTGAAGCGCTTGGCGTTGCCATGGACGAGATTGCTGCCGGTAAATATGACCATCGCGTTTCGGCCATCGCTACTGGTGAAATGGGCGATCTGGTGAGAGCCTTCAACCACATGGCTGCGGACCTTGAGACCAGCCGCCATCTGGCTGAGAGCTCTTCGGCCAAATTGACGGCAGCCAACCAGGCAATTGAAGAACGCCGTCGCGAGCTTGAAACCATCGTCGAGACCATTCCCAGCGGCGTCGTCACGCTTGACGGCGCAGGAACAGTGCTGCAGTCGAATCGCGCCTTTGCCGCGCTCATGGGCCTCGGCGACAGTGCCTCGCTTACCGGTCAAAGGATGGAGAGCTTTTTGCCGCCGGAGATTGCGTCTGATGTTGCCGGCCTGATCCGCCGCGGCCACCGCATGGGCGCAGCATCTTCTGAGATTGAATTCCGCTCAAAGGGCCGCAATATTCACCTGGCCATCACCAGCGCGCGTCTGGAACTCACGCGCGGGCAGCCCGGCAGCGTGATCGTTGTAGAAGACACCAGCGAACTGCTGCGCGCGCAACGCCAATTAGCCTGGAAAGAAGTGGCGCAGCGCGTGGCGCACGAAATCAAGAATCCGCTCACGCCGATTGCGCTTTCTGCCGAGCGTATCGCCCGGCATCTCGATCGTATGCAGCCCGACTCGCCCAACGTCATTCGCAAATGCAGTGAAGTTATTCTCTCCTGCGTTGGGTCGTTGCGATCGCTGGTCGATCAGTTTTCTGCACTGGCGCAGTTTCCAGCGCCGCAACCGCGCGCCTCTGATATGAATACAGTGGTCGAAGAGGCGTTAGCGCTTTTCGCTGGCAGGCTTGAGGGCATCACTGTGCAGCGCGACCTCGAAGCTGGGTTGCCAACTGTGCTTGCCGACCCTGAAGCCTTGCGGCGCGCTCTCGCCAACCTTATCGACAATGCGGCTGAGGCTATGCAGGGCAGCCTTCTGCGCGTGCTTAAGATTCACACCTGCATGAGTGAAGACGGCGGCGCGTTAGAAGTTACGGTCAGCGACACCGGGCACGGCTTGACTGACGAAATTCGAGAGCGGCTCTTTCTGCCGTTCTATTCCACAAAGCATCGCGGTACAGGCCTGGGCTTGTCGATCGCCGCCAAGATCGTGCAGGAACACGGCGGCTCAATTCGCGCCGAGTCGAACAGTCCCAAGGGCGCCCGCTTCGTGCTTCGTCTTCCGCTGATTGAAACCCCTATGCTTGATGGTGCAGCCGAATCAACGGCGAAGGGATCGCCTTCATGAATCAAATTCTGGTAGTGGACGACGAAGCGGAGATACGAACTTCGCTTGAAGAGATTCTGCGCGAAGAGGGCTATGGCGTTCGTGGCGCAGCAACGGCTGCAGAGGCCATGACGCTCTTGCAGGATGCTCCATACGACGTCCTGCTACTCGACATCTGGTTGCCTGATCGCGACGGCCTTGAAGTGCTGTCAGAAGTACGTCAGCAGGCGGTAGAGACGCGGCCGGAGGTCATTATCATCAGCGGCCACGGCACCATTGAAACCGCAGTCAAAGCCACCAAGCTCGGCGCATACGATTTTCTCGAAAAGCCACTTTCACTCGATCGTACATTGATTGTTGTCAAGAACGCTGTTGAAGCGCGCCGCTTACGGTCGGAAAATGAAGAGTTCAAACGGCAGTTCAGTGCGTCGTCCGTTCTTACCGGCGAAAGCGTTCCGCTCAAGGCGCTGCGCCAGCAGATTCGACTGATGGCGCCGACGAACGGACGCGTGCTCATCTATGGTGAATCGGGCACCGGCAAGGAGCTTATTGCGCGCTCCATTCATGCGGAGAGCCTTCGCCGAGATCGCGTCTTCGTTGAACTAAACTGCGCCGCAATACCTGAAGCGCACATTGAGGCGGAACTCTTCGGCTATCGCCATGGCGTTCACCCCGGAGGACCGCCCGAGCAGCGTGGCACTCTAGAGCGCGCCGACGGCGGCACGCTGTTTCTGGACGAAGTCGGCGATATGAGCCTGAAGACGCAGGCCAAAGTGCTCTGCGCTCTCGACGAACAGTTATTTACACCTGTCGGTGGTTCGCAGCCGCTGCATGTGGATGTGCGCCTGATTGCTTCGACAAACAAGGATCTCGAAGAAGAGATCGGCAAGGGCAACTTCCGCGAAGATCTTTTCTACCGTCTCAACGTGGTTCCGTTTTATGTGCCGCCGCTGCGCACGCGCAAGGAAGACATTCCATTTCTGGCGCGCGAGTTTCTTGCTGATTTTGGCCGCCAATATGGCCGGCCACGTATGGAAATCTCAGCCGACGCGCTCGATGCGCTGTCGCAATACCACTGGCCAGGCAACGTGCGCGAGCTCAAGAATGTGGTCGAGCGAGTGATGATCCTCAATCCGCGCGTGCTGCGCATTGAACGCAAGCATCTGCCGCCGCTGACGCACAAAGCAGGCTCGCGCAAGAAAGAAGAATTTTCAAGCCTGCAGCAGGCTCGCGATGCCTATGAGCGGGAATACATTCTGAAGAAGATTGAAGAGGCCCGCAACAACGTCAGCCATGCTGCCGAGTTGCTCGGTCTCGAACGCAGCCACCTTTATCGCAAGATGAAGGCGCTCGGCATCGGCGTGCGCGAATAGCTACCGCCGATCAAACGACCAGCGCCCCGCGCCCAGGCAGGCAATCGCAATCAGTCCCAACAACATGCACACATCCGTGCGCGATTCATGCAGCGCCGCCCACCAACCGTCGTGGCGCACCATGGGCCACTTAGTCGTTACGATGGCAACTCCAATGTCGATGAGCAGTGGAATCACCGCGTACAGTGTGGCAATGCCAAGAATCAGCATCGCTCCACAAACTATCTCAACCACTCCCACAAAGGGCGCGGAGAAGTGTGGCAGCGGAATTCCAATCTTTGCAAATCTACCGGCGCCGAGCGCGCCCGGGAAAATAAATTTTTGCAGCCCTTCAGACAGAAACACTCCGCCCACCATCACGCGCAGTAGAAGAAGTCCAAATCCACTGCGAAATCCAGATCCAGATGCCATACGTGCTCCGAGATGAATGCCGTTTTCGTGCGCCCCGCGCCCACGGATTCACGGGGGAATTGTAGCACCGGGCAAATCGGAGTACTAAGAAGCGCGGGCGGCAGATACCTATTTGCCCGCGCGACGGTCCTTCAAGTTCACACGTCTATCTTCGGTGTTCTGGCGTCGCTCAATTTTGATGATGCGCTCGTCGGGCGCTCCCATACGTCGATCGATGCCTATGCGTCGATCAGTCCTCGCGGTGCGGCGACCAACATGGGAACCTGGAGTTGAAGACGGAGCGTATTGCGCCGAGCCGTTTGCCGAATCCCGTCGAATTGGTACCGCTTCTGCCTTACGAATCGCGATTTCCTCGCCATCTTCCGCTGCACTTTCGGTGCTGCTTGTCAGAAGTCCATTCAGAACGGGAAGAACCGCTCGTTCGTGCTCAACAAAGTCGACCCCCTCGGCAGTGAGCGCAAAACAAGCGTTATCGGACCGCAAGACATATTTCTTCTTCACCAGGTACCACATGGCAAAGTCGAGATAATCCCTGGGAAATCCCATGCGCTCTTCGATCTCCGCGAGTGGCACATCCGGGAAGTTAGGACTGGTTCTCCGTCGATAATAGAGCACAGCCAGGATCGCCATGCGTCGATTGGTCTCGCCGTCAAGGTGGTCCATAAAGTCGATGGTGGATGAGAGCGGACAGGCTGTGATCAGTTCTCGCCGCTTCGCATCGTACTCTCTGCGCCGCTGCGCATTGGACAGGACATCGTAAGCGGTTTTGACGCGCTGAAATTTCGCGGCATCTCCAGTTTGAAGATTGTCGGGGTGCAGGCGCGCCGCCAGGTACTTGTAGACACGGTGAATCGTGTCATTGTCGGCGTTGGGGCTAATTTGTAAGAGCTCGTAACAATCGACCATTTATGTCCTGCGACCTCCAACCTAGTCTTTCGGATTCTATCGTCACCCGAAAAAGGTAGGGAATCCCACATTGGATGCACCACCAGTCGAAGTTGAATGGAATTAAGGACGTGCATGTTACGCTAACCGACATGCTACCGGCCTCAAGTAAGGATGCCGAGCGCGATGCCGCCTTAACGCCGCAGGAACGACCATGGCTGTTCAACTTTCTCATTGCACCCATGGCGGTCATGTCCATCGGGTTAGTAGGTGGATCGCTTTCCTACCTGCTGCGTCGCGAGGGCGTCGATCCAGCGCGCGGCGCCAGCATCGTTGCCTTCGTCACGCTACCCCATACAATTTATTTCCTGTGGGGCCCCGTCAGTGACTTTTGGATGAGCCGGCGCAACTGGCTCATGCTGGCAGCCGCCGCCGCCGCCGCCGCTGAACTGGCCGCCTTTCATCAAGCTCGACTTAGCTCATCCTTATCTGTCGGACTTTTGTTTCTCAGTATGTGCTTTGGCGGGCTGGTGGTGGCTGCTTGCGGCGGCATCATGGGAGAGCTGCGCAGCCCGAAGAGCCGGCGCCTGGCCGGCAGTTTCTACCAGAGCGGATCACTCGCATTCGGCGGTGTCGCTGTCTTTCTTCTGGTTTCGCTTGCCGCGCGGGCACCGCTTCGCTCGCTTGGCTGGATTGTTGCGGCCATGATCGTTTTGCCTGCGCTGTTTGCCTTAGCTGTGCCTCGCCAATTCGAGTTTGACACCCATACAGCGCGTGACGCCGCAGTACGCATCTGGCTCGAATTTCGTGCCACATTTTTGCGATGGGAAGCCATCCCCTACACGCTGCTCATTACGTTCCCAATGTGCAGCGGAGCCATGATCGGCCTTCTTCCCGGCGTGGCTGCGGATTACGGTGTCAGCGGCAATCAGGTGGCTTGGATGAACGGACTTGCCGGCGCGTTGCTTACTGCGGCCGGAGCTGTCGCGGCATCGCTCATTCCAATTCGCATTCGTGCGCCCATCGCATACTTGATTTCAGGCCTGGTCAACGCTGCCACACTCGCCGTTCTGGCCTTTGGTCCATTGCGTCCTGCCGTCTACTTCACCGGGACGGTGCTGTACCTCTTCAGCATCGGCGTCAGCTATGCGATGTTTACTGCCGTCGCGCTGGAGTTTCTCGGCGGCTCTGGCAAGAGCGGCAGTTCGCGCTACGCCATTATCAACTCGCTCGGTAATCTGCCCGTGGCCTACATGGCGTTTCTCGATGGCCGCAGTTACGCTCACTGGGGACCGCGCGCCATGCCCGGCGCAGACGCTGTATTGAGCGCCATCGGGGCCACACTGCTGCTTACACACTTCGTCGTGAGCCGCCGTCGAACGCTGCCCAAAGTTGCCCAGCGCGAAAGCGCCTGATCGCGTCAGTGTGCGCTTGTCTGCTTCAGAAGTGGCCCAATCGATCCAGGATTGTCAGGCGTGGCCGGATTGACACGAAAGTCCCATACAGACTGATTGATCTCCGACGGAGAAATGATCTCAATCAGCGCATATTCGCCAATCGTGAGCTGTTGCTGCGGCTGAATGCGAAGCCAGTGCTTGCCGGGCATCACTTCAAGCTTGGTCGGAATTACGTTTTCGTCCTGGGTCACATTGCCCGTTATGCTCACATTGATCGCGCCGACAATCCGCAATGCTCTGCGCTCATCCAGGCGGATGAGCGCGAAGCCTGACTTGTCAGAATGCGCGCCGCGCTTGCCGTCTACTGCATTGGCGCGCTTTGTGTCGATGGTCATGGCGTGCGAGAGTACTGACTCCTTGTCGTCGACCACGCCCAGCGAAACAAAAATTACGGGATCGTTAATATGTAGATGCACCTTGGCATGAGCGCCCAGCAGTTGCATGTTCATTTTCGACATTGCCAGCGGATTAAGCGTCCTCAGTCCCTTGTGCACCTTGTTGTCAATATCCAGATCGGTGGGCAACAATTCCACCAGTGCAGGCGTGCCTTCATAGGTGTCCAGTGCAAACACGCTGTCCTGGTCCGGCAACTCCAATCCTGGAGCAATCTCCGGCATGCGAGCCTTCATCAGCGCGCGCTCGTCGGCGGCCTCCTTATCCACCGCCTCGGCCTCTTTCATTCCGGGCGATGGCTCTACTCCGTTGGCAGTAGAGTGATCGCGTTCCCATTTCTCCGTGGCAACCCAGTCCACCAGGTCGGCCGGCATCTCTTCCCATTCGCCACGTTCCAGCGACAGATAACGCACACGGTCGCCGGCAAGCGTGTACTGCCGAACCATCTGATAGCTTCCGTCTTTCAGAATCAGCCGATGATTCCGTGGCTGCCCCGGAGCGTCCGGCTTGATCGGCAGCGGCTTTTGCCCTTCGCGAGGCGCGTTGGTCGCTGATTTTTGCGCGTTGGCCGTCGGCAAAACCGCAAGAGCCAGCCCAAACGCCAAACCGGCCGCAATCGACACCCGTCGCATTCGGAATGTAGGGTTCATCGCACCCAGTTTAGACGAAGTGGTGCCGCAGAGGTTTCTCACCCTGGCGGGTAATCAGGCTGGCTCGCTACTTCGCAGTCGCATTCAGCGCCTGCCGGTAGCTCGCATACACCTCATCGCCAAAGCACGCGAAGATCACTCGCTCGATCCACTTATTCTGCTCAAGCTCGGCACGCGTCTCGCGTACCGCAATCTCCACCGCCCGATCGATTGGAAAGCGGTACACGCCGCAGCTGATCGCGGGAATGGCGATGCTGCGTACCCCGTGTTCGCGCGCGACTTTAAACACCGACCGATAGCAACTTGCCAGCAGCTCCGGCTCTCCCCGTTCTCCGCCGCTCCACACCGGCCCAACGGTATGGATTATGTACTTTGCCGGTAACTTGTAGCCTCGGGTCAGCTTTGCCTTGCCTGTTGCGCAACCATTCAGCTTCGCGCATTCGTCGTACAATTCCGGTCCGGCCGCCCGGTGAATCGCCCCGTCCACGCCACCGCCGCCCAGTAGAGTCGAGTTGGCCGCGTTCACAATAGCATCGACTGCCAGGGTGGTAATGTCTGTCTTCTGAACCAGAATTCGATCCGTCACTGCCGCCTCAATCCTGTCACACGCAGTCTACATCCATTCCAGTTTGATGCTGGTCCAACGGCAACAAAAACAGACGCTTAGATGAGGAAAACGACGGGCTTTTCCTCAAGCTGTACCATTTTCCGGTTTCTTCGCGCCTCAAACTCTGACATACTTGATTGTGCCCACCAGGTACGTCCAACCACAACAACTAAAAAGTGAGGTTGCATCGATGTCGGCAAAGTACGTCTTTGTGACGGGCGGAGTTGTGTCCAGTTTAGGCAAGGGTCTTGCCGCAGCATCCATCGGATGCCTGCTTGAGAGCCGCGGGTTACGGGTCAACATGATGAAGTTTGACCCGTATCTGAATGTTGACCCCGGCACCATGTCTCCGTTCCAGCACGGTGAAGTTTTTGTCACCGACGACGGTGCGGAAACCGATCTCGACCTGGGCCACTACGAACGCTTTACGCACGCCCCGCTCTCGCGCGATAACAATCTAACCACCGGCCGCATCTACGAACAGATCATCCTTAAAGAGCGCCGCGGCGACTACCTGGGCAAGACCGTCCAGGTTATCCCGCACGTCACGAATGAAATTAAAAACGCCATGCGCAAGGTCTCGGCCAACGGAGCTGACGTCACCATCGTCGAAATCGGCGGCACAGTTGGCGACATCGAGTCGCTGCCGTTCCTTGAAGCCATTCGCCAGATGCGCCAGGAACTGGGCCGCGAGAACACGCTTTTTGTGCATCTCACGCTGGTGCCGTACATCGCCGCCGCAAAAGAGCTGAAGACCAAGCCCACCCAGCACTCGGTCAAGGAGTTGCTCTCCATCGGAATCCAGGCCGACATCCTGCTTTGCCGTTCTGATCGCCCGCTGGGCCGCGAAATGAAGCAGAAAATCGCCGCCTTCTGCAACGTCGAAGAGCGCGCTGTCATCGGCGCCACCACGGTACCGTCCATCTACGAAGTTCCTCTTCGTTTTGCCGATGAAGGCCTTGACTCCCTGATCCTGAAGTACCTCCACAGAGACGCACCCGAAGCGGACCTCACCCGCTGGAAGGATCTCGTCGATCGCTGCTACCACCCCAAAGACGAAGTCTCCATCGCCATCGTGGGCAAGTATGTGGAATACGAAGACAGCTACAAGTCGCTTAATGAAGCGCTCACCCACGGCGCTGTTTCGCAAAACCTCAAACTCAAGGTTACCTGGATTGAAGCAGAGGGTCTTGAATCGAAGACGCCCGAAGATCGCAGCTACGAAACGCAACTGGAAGGCTTCGATGGCATCCTGGTTCCCGGCGGTTTTGGCAAGCGCGGCATCGAGGGAATGCTGAACGCCATTCGATACGCGCGCGAAAAGAATGTGCCCTACTTCGGTATCTGCCTCGGCATGCAGACGGCCTGCATTGAGTTTGCGCGCAACGTGTGCGGCCTTAAAGACGCAAACTCCAGTGAGTTCGATCCGGCCACGCAGCACCGCGTTATCTATAAACTCCGCGAGCTGCTGGGCGTTGAAGAGATGGGCGGCACCATGCGACTGGGCGCGTGGACCTGCATCCTGCAGGAGGATTCGCTGGCCGCGAAAGCATACGGTGGAGCCACGGAGATTAGCGAGCGCCACCGCCATCGTTACGAATTCAATCGCGAGTATGAAGCACTGCTAACAGGCGGCGGCTTGAAACTCAGCGGCACCACTCCCGACTCAACATATGTTGAGATTGTGGAGATCCCGAGCCACCCCTACTTCCTCGGCTGCCAGTTCCATCCTGAATTCAAATCCAAGCCGCTGGAGCCGCACCCGCTCTTCCGCGAGTTCATAGTCGCAAGTTACAAGAACCGCAATGTGCGGCTGCAATCAGAATCGCGGATTTCCGAACAAGTGATCCAATAGCTCACAGAATGCATTAACGGCTGAGCGGGAGCAGCGGGCGATCACGGAGCAATAGGCCAATTTTGCCTGAGCCCACGTAAAACGGCGGAATAGACTCGCGCCGCCGCCGAAAATGCTGATCGCATGCAATTGCAACTTTCACCTGATCAATTTCTGCGGCTGGAGAACCCATCAAGATGCGCCTTGGACCGCTGTGCGGTCCAAGGTGCCAATTGCACACCCTTCATCGGCGGAAGCGTAATATCAGGAAGAGAAGTCGGCCGGAAATAGAGTCCGCGATTCGTCACTTTCTGGATTCGGGCCGATTAGCTTCGCAGGAATCGCAAGACTATGAATCCATGAAGCTTTGATAGATTCATCCCCCCCAAAAAAGGTCTCAGACAGGCAGATTCTGCGCTTTTTCCGGGTCCCTTTCGTGCTCCAGCGGGGCCCATTTTGACTGAGAAAAATACGATGATTCCAGACTGGTATTCTGGCGGCATCGCCCAAACTGAAACCGCGGATTGCCAAGTTTGAACACTTTAATCTGCCTTCCCGCAAAGTGGTATTCCAAGTGCCCCGCACGCTATTGACAATGCCCCACGCCCGGCCTAGAGTTTGGGAGTTTTGTATTGTATGGAGGAATAGAAAATCATGTCGTACTTTCAGCTTCAGCCCGCGGAAATGGAGCTTCAGGAGCTGGCCGACAGTTACTGGCAAGAAGCCGGTGAACGTGAACGTCAGCTTGAAGCAGCGGCTTATGATGCAGGAGCTTCTATCCGTGCCGGCGAACATACGCTCGGCAACCTCGAAACCATCGTCCGCTGGAAATCGGAAAGAATGGTTCATTACCTGATTGGCAACAGCAATGAGAGCATTCGCAGCGCATTGGCTATTGCAGCCTCGCCCAATGCCTCAACAGAAGACGCCGTCAACGCTCTCGTTTCATTGCGCGGCGTCGATATTGCCATTGCCTCGGCTGTCATGTCGGCCATCTACCCTGAGCGTTACGCCGTTCTCGACTTTCGCGCTCTTGAGGCGCTCGGTCATGCGCGTCATGACGTCCACTTCTACACCGAGTACAACAATGCGTTGAAACATCTGGCCGAGTGCGGCATTGTCACGCCGCAGGGTGACCTGCCTGCTCCATCGCCGCTGCATGCTCTGGAACGTGCGCTCTGGCAATGGTCGCGGACGCATTCCGAGGAGCTGCAAGGCCAGTCTGAGGCTGTTTTAACCAAGTAGTACCACAGCGGATAATGCGGCTTTTGCCGTAGAATCCCTGTGTGAGTCAATCGTTCGAAATTGGTCCAGTGCACGTGGGTGCGGGCCGGCTTTTTCTCATCGCCGGTCCGTGCGTTATTGAGAGTGAACACCACGTGCGAACCATGGCCGACGCGCTGCAGCGCATCACGTCGGACCTTGCCGTCCCCTTCATCTTTAAAGCCAGCTACGACAAAGCCAACCGAACCAGCGTAAAGAGCTATCGCGGCCCCGGTCTGCTAGAGGGCACGCGCATCCTCGGCCGCCTCGCGCGCGAGACCGGGCTGCCCGTGCTGACTGATGTGCACGAGCCTGCTCACTGCGAAGTTGCAGCGGCAGCCGTAGACGTGTTGCAGATTCCAGCGTTCCTGTGCCGCCAAACCGACTTGCTGGTGGCCGCAGGAAGAACCGGCCGCGCCATCAATATCAAAAAAGGCCAGTTTGTTTCACCGTGGGATATGCTGCACCCGGTTGAGAAAGTGCGTTCTACCGGCAACGATCGCGTGGTCCTTACCGAGAGAGGCGCCAGCTTTGGCTATAACACCCTGGTAGTGGACTATCGCTCGCTCGCCATCATGCGCGAAATGACGCCTGTAGTTTTTGACGGAACACATTCAGTACAGCAGCCTTCGGCGGCCAACGGCGTAAGTGGCGGGCAGCCGGAGTTTATCCCACTGCTGGCGCGCGCCGCCGTAGCAGCTGGAATAGACGGCCTGTTTCTCGAAGTGCATGACGATCCGCTGCATGCGAAATCCGACGGAGCCAACGCGCTCCACCTCGATCTGCTTAAGCCGCTGCTCGAAAAATTGCTCGCCATTCATCAGGCAGCAAGTTAGACGGCAATCAACACGCTCGGTAGCGGATCAACGCCAGCCGCACTCGGGTTTGGCCGCAACGGTTTTGCCATCGAGCACAAAGCAAGAAATACCGTTTGTGTCGGTCCTCAGGGTACGCACATGTGCGGCCTGCAGTTCTGCAAGAATCTCCTGACGCGGATGCCCGTAGCGGTTGCGCGCCCCGCACGAGATTACGGCCCACTGCGGTGCAACGCGTGCGAGAAATTCCGGCGTTGTTGAAGTCGTGCTGCCATGATGGCCCACTTTCAGCAGTGTGCTTTCGAGGCCCTTTTCCCCGAGCATCGCTTGTTCTACTGCAGCTTCCGCGTCCCCTTCAAGCAAGACTGAAGTGCCACCATACGCAATGTGCAGAACCAGTGAGTCATTATTCACCGCCTCTGCGCCCGGTCTGTATTCCGGCGTGGGAGCCAGCACATTTATCCTTGTACTTCCGAAGGCAAAGGCGCCGTCGGCACGCAGTGCACGTATCTGAACATGCAGAGAGCGGGCTTCGTTCAGCAGCGCATCGTAAGCCTCGCTCGGTGGATTGTTGCCGAGCCACAATTCATCGGGCGTGAAATTGCGCAGAACCGTTGGCAGTCCACCCATGTGGTCGGAGTGCGCATGACTTAGCGCAACTGCATCCAAATGCCGAATGCCGAGATCCCATAGGACAGGTGAAACCACCTCTTCGCCAAAATCGTAATCCTGCATCGCCTGACGGGGACCACCGCCGAACCCACCTGCATCTATGAGGAGAGTTTTGCCGTCCGGCGTAATAATCAGCATCGAGTCGCCCTGCCCGACATCAATTGCTTCGGCCAGCAGCGCATCCTTCGGGCGATCAATGGCGCGCGGCAAAACGGCCGCAATTGCCCCAATCAAGAGGCAGGCCCACGCTGACCTTCGCAACCATCGGCCGTCACGCCCCAGGCTTCTATGTGCCATCAGAATTGCCGCGCCCATCATTGCGTAAAATGCCGCCGACTGCCACAGCTGTGGCGAAGCGATCCTCAAATCTCCATACGCGAATGAGCCGAAAATGCGCACCAGGCTCACGCCCGTATGCAGTACAACCGCTACGGCCGCAGCAGGAAACGCCGCGATGCCTGGCCAAATTACCAGGGCAACCAGCATCAGTAGCGCCACGGGCATGAGCACAGCGAGCAACGGCAGGATAAACAGATTTACCGGTAGCGCGAAAATCGTAATGCGATGGAAATAGATGGCCATAGATAGCGTCATGGCCAGTTCAACAACGCACGATACAACGACCAGTTGACCCACGCGCATTACAAGGCGCACCGTCCACGGAAACCAAGTCCATGCAACTCGTTTGTTCGCATTCCGCTGGATTCGCTCGGCGATCATGCGCAGCAGCGTTCGAAATTGGGCAACGCGCGGTACAGCCTTGACATCGATGGCGACCAGACGCAGATCCCGTGTTGCTTTAAGGTAGGGATTCACAGTGCCTTCCAAGAGCGGCATGGCCACGCCGGCAATCGACACCACGGCGAGCAGCGTCATCTGCAGACCGGAGTCGAACAAGCTCCGGGGGCTCACCGCCAGCAGGCATAGCGATGCAAATCCAATTGTGTTCAACGCACTGCGTTCGCGATAGTAAAGTCGCCCCACCAGGTAGAGCGTCACCATCCACAGTGAACGCTGCACGGGAGTGGCAAAGCCGGTAAATAGCGCGTAGCCAAATGACGCTGCAATGGTGATCAGCGTGGCCGGAACGCGCGGCATGCGCAGGCGGCGCGCAAACCAGAAGATGCATGCGGCCACAATCGCCAGATGAAAACCCGAAACCACCAGCATGTGGAAGGAGCCGGTACGCTCAAAACCAACGCGGAGTGAATGAATGAGAAACGTGCGATCGCCTGCCACCATCGCCGCCAGCATTACTGCGTCTTCCTGCGTAATGCGCAGGGGCCCGGGCCAGCTTCGCATTGCTGCCGGAAGACTCATTAGGCGGGCGGTCGTGGCGTGTTGCATCTGGCTTAACCTGCAACGAAGCTGCAACCCAACATCCGCATGGTGTTCGGCAACCGAGATCCTATCGATACTTACGCTGCCGGTCGACGTGATGCCCTGATCGAGCAAGTAGTCCGCGCGGCTCCACACTCCGGGGTCGTGATAGACCGCGGGCTGCAGCAATCGCGCATCAGCCTGAATTCGATCACCGCAATGGAATGTCTGTCCGGCCATCTCCGTTGTTGTTCCCGCTGGCCAACGAACCGTCAGCCGCACCTGGCCGGTCATGGGCTCCTGCGTGTCAGCGGTGTCGGTCGCTTTTTCCAGGCTGCCGAGCTGTACGTCAATCCTTTGCGTTGGCTCGGCCGGAGCTGACGCCTCTCGGGCTTCGTCGTCGTTCAAATTCTGCTCAGACTCATTGCGTACCGGCGCGGCGTCGATTACCGTGCCTTCAAGTGTGCGCGCCAATCCGTCGGAGAGGGAAGCGATGTCAGCGGCGGGAGCGGGATGCGGCTCCATCAGCCCGCACCATGCGCCCAGCAGGCACCAGAGCGCTGCCAGCGGAACCAGCAGGATTCGTTGTGTCTTGACTGCAGCAATGCCGCACAGAATTGCCACCGCCGCCAAGGCCGCCAACAACAGGCCAGGCCGCAGCCATAGCCAATGTGTAACGGCGATCCCCACCGCAAACAGCCACGCAGCATGGAATAAGGGCACGGCATCCGGACGCGAAGCGGTCGCGCCGGAACTGGAGGGTTCTACGCGCATAGGACTCTAAAAAGTTAAAGGATCTATGCCGTCAAGCCTATCAGGCGCGGCGCAAATGGACCACTGTCTCCAAGTGGAAGGTCTGGGGAAACAGGTCAGCGAGTGTCACGCGTTCAATCGCGTAGCCCGAAGCCAGCAGCGCGCGAAGATCTCGAGCAAGGGTCGCTGGATCGCATGAAACATAGGTCATAGCCGGCGCACCGATCTCCGCCAGAGCCGTCGTGATCTCCGCGCCAAGCCCAGCGCGCGGCGGGTCGACGACGATCAGGTCGGGTTGTTCGTGCTTCGCTTTGCCGCGCAGGAAAGTCAGCGTCCATGCCTGAACAGCGGAGCCGTTGGTGCCGCGAAGATTCTCCTCAAGGCCCGGCATCGCGGCGGGCGCTGATTCAACTGCAATTGCACGGTCAAATCTCCCGGCCAACTTGTGCGCAAACAGCCCGACGCCGGCAAAAAGATCCCATGCCAGCGAGCCTTTGCGGTTCGCAGTCACGCGGTCTACCAGTGCATCTACCAAATGGCGATTCACCTGAAAAAACGCGCCGTGATCAACGCGATAGTCGAACCCAATGGCGCGATACGCGAGGTGCGCTTTGCCCCACCGCGCAATTGTGCGCGGAGCTTGCTCGGCGCTCCGCTCTCCGATAGCTGAGGCAAGCTCCATTCCGCTGATTTCAGGAGTGCGAGCGGCCAATGCATTCGCCAACGGCTCGAGAATGTTCCTCGGAGCGCTTTTGACAAAAGCAGTGGCCAGCAGGGCCGTCTCCGTCGTGTCGCAAAACAGCGAGAGCTCTTCCACGCGCATTTGTGGCGCAACCAGTCGTGCCACTTCGGCAAACGCAAGCGCAGCGCGAACGAGCAACGGCGCGGCAATCGGGCATTCAGCAATCGGAACTACGGCATTCGAACGCCGGCCACGATAGCCGGGGTTGCCCTGCGCGTCGAAGGCCACGCGGATTCGATTGCGATAGCCCCACGCTTCGGTTTCCGTCCCGGCAAGCACGTCGATTTCAGACGGCGCGTGAACACCGCCCCGCTCCAACGTCTCGCGCAGGATCGCCCGCTTGAGCGCAAGTTGCGTCGCGTAATCTGTGTGCTGGTACTGGCATCCTCCGCAGACTCCAAAGTGACGGCACGCGGGCGTAACGCGCTCCGGGGCCGGCGTGACAATCTCCATCACTTCGCCAGTTGCGTAGCCCCGCTTCTCCTCTGTGATTCGAACCGAGGCCGCTTCGCCCGGCAACGTTAGCGGCACAAAAACGGCTTTACCTTCCACGTGCGCCAGAAATGATCCGCCGTAAATCGCCTTCTCAATTTGAATCAATTGCGGCGGACCAGTTTCTGACCGCGCGGACTTGTGCTCCGCGTGCTTGCGCTGCGCCGGTTTCGGTTTCCGCCGATCTCTCATTGCTGGCTCATGTAGAACAGGCTGAGGCGCGGCAGATTGTATTGCACGAGCAGCTGCTTTCGAACGAACTGGTCTTTCACTTGCCGCATCTGTACCACTCCCATTCGGCTGCCGTACGGTGCAAGTTCGCGTGACGCATGTTCGTCCAGATCAACCAGAAGCTTCTCCGGAACTGCGGCCTTGAGTGCGGCGAACAACTTGTCTTCCAGTACAGTTAGCGAGCGTTCCAGCGATTCCAAATCAACGTGCGCATTATTTGCAGCTGACGCACGCACCTCCGCCGCCAATTCGCGCAAGCGCGCTGCGGTGGCTTTGCACGGGTCGGCAGCAACCTCTGCCGCATCCAGTGCCGATGCTGCCGATTCAAGATGCGCAGCAACGCGCTCGTGTTCAAATCCGGAATCGCTCTGAGCAGTAGTCGTTGCGGGGCTACCGGCAGCGGCCTCGCTCAACTCCTGAGCCGCTTTCATTACCGCCTGCGCACACCATGCTAATCCGTTGATGCGCCGCATGCGTCCACGCTTCTGCCGTGTTTCGTATTTGTCAAACGCGTTGTCGATTCCTCGCAGAGCGGCCTCCAGCGGAATACCCGCCTCGCGCCACATGTCGATCAGAGCCCAGTCCAGCGTCGACAGCAGAAGGATCGATCCGCGTCGCTGCTGAAAGCGCTCTTCGATCTCGGTGAAGTAATTGAAATAGTTATTTTTGGATGTCAAATGGTCACCCATCGCCGAGTGATCAATGGCGACTTCCTGGGTCTGTCGGCATCAATGCGGTGTCCCGAAAGAATGCCTTGCATACACATGTTGTAATCATAAATTCTAGGCCGCATTTGATATGGCGCGATCAGCATGTAATCTGTGGAGTCTGTATTTCGTCTATGCAACCACGATCTTTGTCCCAGCATCAAAACATCGATCTGAAGTTTTGCGGAGGCACCGTGGACGGCGAAAGAGCAGCACGCATCTGGAGAACACTTCACCGGCTACGATCGCAAGTTGAGGCGAGCCTTTCTTATCAGCAGCGCAAGCCTGTGGCAATTAGTTTTCACCGGACGATTAACGACGTCATCACCGATTTCGAACCAATTGCCATTTCGCTGCCACCCAAGCCCAAAAATCGTCCGTCTCAGCCATCCGACGGCGAAGCCACTCCCATTTGAGGGCCAGACTGTTTTGCGCCACTCGGACGTAGCACGCTCAATGTGGGCGTAGGCGCGGTTTGACACTCCGGTTGCGCTCAAACAGAATGCGCAAGCCGTCAATCGTGAGCAGTTCGTCGATCTCGCTGATGTATTCCGAATCTTCTGAAACCATCCGCGCCAGCCCTCCGGTTGCAATAATGCGTGGCTTCCGGTCCCCGCCCAGTTCCTTGAGTATGCGCGCAATGATTCCGTCCACCAATCCGATGTAGCCGAAGAAAAGACCGCTCTGCAGGTGGCCCACGGTGTTGGTGCCGATGACTTTTGCCGGCTTCTTGATGTCCACGCGGCTCAGTCGAGCTGCACGAGAAAACAGCGCATCGGCACTCAGGCCCAGCCCCGGAGCGATTGCGCCTCCCAGGTACTCGCCCTTTGCTGAGACCACTTCAAACTTGGTTGCTGTGCCAAAATCAACCACAATACACGGACCGCCATAGCGCTCGTAAGCGGCAATGCAGTCCGCAATTCTGTCTGCGCCTAGTTCGGTAGGATTGTCGATCAGCATCTTCATGCCGGTCTTGATTCCCGGCTCCACAAACATGGGATCAACGTGAAAATACGTTTCGCAAACTCTGCGCAGCGTCGAGTCGACCGGCGGCACAACGGACGCGATGATGATGTGCGTCACCTGGGTGGGAGCCAATCCGTGCATTTCAAACAGATTCACAAAGAGCACGCCGTACTCGTCAACCGTCTGTGAGCGATGTGTTGCCACACGCCAATGCGCAGCCAGTTCGGGCTTTTCGCCGTCGAGCCGGTAAAGGCCGAGCACGGTATTGGTATTTCCTACATCCAGAGCAAGCAGCATCGAACCATGGCTCCTACGTTCCTCGCCGACCGTTTCTTCATGATGAATCTGAGGCCCATGGCTGCTCGGCAGGTTAAAAACCGGCAGCTAGTCTTTGACTCGGATCCCGCCCGTTTGTACCGTCACTGTTCCAGCATCCGTGCGCACCAGCAGAAATCCGTGCTCATCCAGGCCTTCGGTTACGCCATGGCAGGCCTGCGGTCCGTGTACCTCAACGCTTTTGCCGCGAACCCACGTTGAAACTTGTTCTACACGCGTGGGAATTCGCTCGGCCGGCGATCCTTCAGCAAGCGCAAGTATCTCTCGCTCAAGAGATTTTAGCAGGGCCACAAGCAGCGCCTGTCGCGAAACCCTGCGCCCCGTTTCAATATCCAGCGAGGTTGCCGGGGTGCTCAAGTCGGGCGCGAAACTCCGCTGATGCACATTGATCCCAATCCCAACCACAGCGTAGGAAACGGAACTGCCCTCGCTGTGCGCTTCCACCAGGATGCCACCTGTCTTGCGCGGCCCAATCAGCAGATCGTTGGGCCATCGCAAATCCACGGTCAATTTGGCAGCCGTGCCAATCGCCTCAGCAGCCGCCAAGCCAGCAACGAGCGGAATCAGCGGCAGTCGGGCAGCAGCAATGCGCGGCCGCAGCAGCACGCTCACATAGAGCCCTTCGCCAGCAGCCGAGTGCCAGCCGTGATCGCCACGGCCGCGGCCTGCATTCTGCTCGTCGGCAAAGTATACAGAGCCGTGCGGAGCGCCATTGCGCGCGGCAGAAAGTGCATCGCTGTTGGTTGACCCTGTAACGGCGGAGTAGTGCAGCTTGCCTGCAAACACTGTCTCCGCCAGCCCGTCTTCTCTCGATGATTCAAGCGCTGCCAGATCAAACATCGCGAATCACTCGGCCGTAATCGACATTGAAATGTCGGCAGCCTTCGCCGAGTGCGTCAGAGCGCCCACGCTGATAAAGTCCACACCTGTTTCGGCAAAAGCGCGGATGTTGTCGAGCTGAATGCCGCCGCTGGCCTCAGTAGGAATCCAGCGGCCTGTCTGCCCCTGCGCCTCCTGGCGAATGCGTTCGACGGATTGCTTCACCTGCAGCGGAGACATGTTGTCCAGCAGAATCGCTTCGGCTCCATCGGCGAGCGCTTCTTCAAGCTCGCGCATACTGCGCACTTCCACCTGCACGCGCTGGCCGGGCTTGCGCTTTTCGAGCGCACGTTTCAACACTGCAGGCAGCCCGC
>Ga0265342_10000468_pt1 | contig 43740 bp, 32 predicted proteins | sample 4CB327metaG_FD_203125 | JGI IMG/M metagenome (GOLD analysis project Ga0265342, IMG submission 203125) | Rhizosphere microbial communities from Carex aquatilis grown in University of Washington, Seatle, WA, United States - 4-CB3-27 metaG | ecosystem: Host-associated > Plants > Roots >... | reverse complement strand
CTTTCTTCCCGCCCCCAAGAGCGGTAATTTCCCAGTGCACTGTTTTGTCCTCCTCGGAGTTTCTTTCATCCAACTGAAACTTAACCGAGTTCGGGCAAAACAGTGCTATTCAATTTCGGAATTTAGGCTAAAAGGTTTATTTTCCGCCAAACCCCCAGGCTGCCGCCGATGCCTATGTGTACATCTTAATTGGCCCGACGGGTGATTGGCCAAAACCTGTATCGAGTAGCTATCCTTGATCGCCCCGCTCTCACAGCTTATATCAGCTAGTCAGGCCGTAGGAATAGGCATTGGGCGCAGTTAAGAAACAGGTGGCGCACACTAACTACGCTACAATCGAATATATTGTGAAAATTATTAAAAAGTCGATGAGAAGCAAAACTCTGTTACAGGATTGTTTATCCTTAGATTAATATCCGCCTTTTGGCGGTTCGGTCATTTTCGGCCATAGGGGACGGCACGGCGTGGGATTCCATTTCGCGCCGTTCGGCTCAAGTCTAAATTGTCCGCTGATAATAAATTTGTCTCTAAGGTACGTTGGATCTGTTACCACCGACGTCACAATCAGGTATGCCTCGCCATTTTCCTCGAACCGGTCGAAATACTCCGTGAGCGTGGCATTCGCGCTGTAGGGCACGCCATTCTTGCGCAGGTATCCGGGCCGCATGTGCGTCGTCTCAACGTGCAGAGTCCCTTGACTGAATTTCTGCTCCTCGAAGCCTTCGGCGGCATATTCGTCCCGTTGAATCTGTTTTTCCCATTTGGCGACGGAATCGCCCTGCCACTGCGGCGGTCCGCCCTTCCACTTGGAGCCGTCAAAATGGAATAGGCGCGTCTGCATACCCGCGTCGGTGTCCATGCGCAACGTATTGTCGTTTTCCCAGGTAATGTGCAGCCGCTCGGGGATGCGCAAAATGTTGGCCGCGCCGTAGGCCTTGCAATTGTTGCCCTCGCGCTCATCCTTGGCCGGATCCCACATGTCAGCGATGCGGCGGCCTTCCTTGTTTAGAGGCAAACTCGCATAGTCACCCTTGCCCGGAGTCATCATTCTCCAGCGCCAGTCTTCATCCACGATGGAAACCCAGTAGCCGGTGAGATCGATGAATGCTCCGGACTTCGCTGTTGGCGTCGGCGCAGTTCCGCCGGCTGCGGGAGTTTGGGCAGCGGCATGATTCCCCAGCGCGCCGAAGGCCACGAATAAGGCAGCGGCAAACTGCCAGGTGAAGCACCTTTGGAAAGTCCGCCGGCTCATCGCTTGCCTCCGTCCATTTTCATATCCTGTTTGGAGCCCTTCGATAAATCCCGATACACCGCTTCGATAAACATGTCTGTGGTCCACGGGCCAGTCGTAGCGCCGTACAGGCCGTCATAATCCACGGTCGGTTTCGCCGCTTTCACCTGCTCCAGCGTTTTCCCCTGGTCGATCAGGTCCTGGACGCGACCGCGAATAATGGTCAACATGTCACGGTAATTCACAACGTCGTTTCTGTCGCAAATATGTCCATGCCCCGGAATCACGTAGGTGCCGCCCTCTTCGTTTTCTTCGGCTTCGAGAATGTCCAGAATCTGGTTCAGCGTATCGATGAGGCCGTTAAAATTGCCGCCTCGCTGCGCGTCGATCACCGGGTAGCTGGCCAGGGTGAAAATATCTCCTGTGCTGACGACGTCGGACTTACGGAAATAAACATAGGTGTCGCCGTCGGTGTGCGCGTGCAGCGGGTGATACAAAAATACCCCTTCGCTGTTATAGATCTTCCAGAGGTCGGTATCGTAGGTGTCCGTGGGCCACGCTCCAGGCCGAATAGCTTTGGCGGTCCCGGCTGTCGCGCTCATCCGATTCAGCACATTGATGTGCGCAAGGATTGCCGCTCCCGGCGCAAGGTTTAATCCGGTGGGATTTTCTTTGACCAGAGGATTCATGCTGGCATTCGGCAGAGCCCATCCGGCTTGCGACAGGTTTTCGTTGCCTCCTGTATGATCTGCATCGTCGCTGGTGTCGATGACGAAAATGATGTGCTTGTTCGTCAGACCTCGAATTAACGACAGAACTTCTTCACTCTTCTGCGCGATTCCGGCGTCCACAACGGTGACGACTTGCTCTCCCACCTGCACGGTGATGTTCGCGCCCGCGCCGGAGATCACGTACACGTTCCCCTGAACATGCAACATCTCAACTTTCCCTTTGCCCATATCCTGCTGCGCACGAACGCCGCGGACGGTTCCCAGACAAACAAACGGCATTAGCAGAAATGCCAGCCGCAAAGTTTTCGCGAAATCCCACGTTTTTCCGGTCATGGTTTTTTCTCGGTGTCCGGAAGTTTGGGCGGCGCAGGCATCTTCGCCAACTTCTCCTGATACTCTGGATACATTGTCTCCCCACCTCCCCGAACTGCCTCTGCCGGGATGCCCCACCGTGATGCGAACTCGTTCAGCCAGGGGTTCTTACCCGGCAAGTGGTATGCAACCCAGCCTTTCGGATGAGGGACTTCAACGCTGGGCAGGCAGTAATTGGGAGGGAGCTGGCCGCCGAGGTCCTGGACCCAATTCGAGGTTCGAACGAACGGTTCGGTCAGGTAAACGGGGTCCGTTACGTAACTAACCACTGTGAAATAGTCTCCATGGCGAATGTAATACTCGATCAAGGTGGCCCGCTCGCTGCGTGGGAGCCCATTCCTGCGTACCCACCCTTCTTTCAGGTGGGTGGTCTTTACCCGCAGCATATCGCCGACCCACGAGCCGGTGGAGAACCCCTGCCAAGTGTGAGCCGCGGTCTCCGAAGGATGCTCCCGCCCATCCATATAGAAGACTCTTTTCGGAAGCATGAACCGCAGCGTCACATGCCACGCCAGAGTTCCCTGGGTGTACGGATCGATCTCCCTCATGATGCGCATGTCCGACGGCCCGCGCGGCGCGTAATCCGCCGGATGCGGCTGGCATTCCCGCTCGACCATTTCCCACTTCTGGGCGTCCCACGAATCGGCCCTCACACGCGCTGCGTCATTGACGGGCATCGCCGTGTAATCCCCAATCTCGGGACCGGGACCGCGCTCCGGTTCATCCTCGTATTGCTTCGTGCTCCATTGTCCCGACAAATCGACTTGGGCAAACGCTGAACGGCTTATTAGCCCGAAGGAAAACAGTAAATAGACCACCATTATGAAGCGTCGAGACCTGCCGATCATATTCGTCCTCCCGAATCTAAATGTTTACCTGGCAAGCGGATCGGGGCGAATTTGAAAGTGCACGACGAACGGCGTCTTGCCCTTTTCGCCCTCTTCCTGCCAAGGGACGCGAGTTTCGTTGGCTCCCCACAAACCGCGGCCTTTCCACCCAATCTTAGGATCGTCGATGCGGCCTTCCAAGCTGCGCGTGTAGAAGCCCATCGGATACGGCACGCGCAACATCACCCATTTTTTGGTTTGCGGCAAGAATACCTCCAGAGAATCGGAGCCGGTTCCGCTGACGACCGACACGTCTTTGCCCATGCCGAACGTGTCGTAGCGATCGACCCAGCTATTGTAGGAAAAATCCGCGATCAGGTCCGTACCTTTGAATTTCGGGCCGGGAATCTGATACATCGTCCAGCCTTCCGGGCAATGCTGACCGGTTGCCGTCGGTCCGTTGAGCACTTTGCACTTGCTGCGGTCGAAGCTGGCCAACTGTCCGCTGCCGGCAAGCGCGGCCCATACGACTCCTTTCGAATCGATATCGATTCCTTCCGGCGAGTAATATTCCTGCTTGCCCTTATCCTTGACGTCGAACGGCGCTTGATAAACTTCGGTCATGCACGTTGACGGAGGATTATCGCCGATCGTCATTCGAACGATCATTCCCGGAACGTCCAGCGACGTGTACCACACGCTGCCATCGACCGGATTGACCATGTCGATGTAACCCGTCGATCCGCCAATGTAACGGTCCAGTTTCGGATTGGGCGGTTCGTTCGGCATGGTAAACGCGCCGGTCTTGCCGTCGCCGTTGTAGTCGATCACGGCGGGGCACCAACCCTGCGATTTTTCCATGTCGTGAGTCTCATCCCACACGCGAGCCTTCACCCAGCCGATGCCCTGAAGGCGCCGGGCCGTGACGTAGAGAGTCTCGTCTTTGTCATAGCCGAACGCCACGTGAGATCCGCCGAAGCAGGTGTCGATCGCGGTGAACTTTCCCGCCTTTGGATCGTAGAAATTGATTCCCGCAGCCTGATTGCGCACTTGCGCCAGGCTTTCCTGATCTTTCGTGGGGAAATTTTTGGCGAATGGATTATTCGAACCCGCCTTGCAGAACGAGGGAATATCGAGCCGGGTCTGCACGTTGAACCAAATGCGGCCCTTGCTGTCCATCATAGTGGGGCCGGCATTGATATTGTCCCTTCGGACGACTTCGTTGCCCCAGTAGGGCGACGGATAGTCCACCTGGGTATTGGAGAACGTGGGGAATTTGGGGCGATCCGCTTCGTTGGGCAAGGGAACGTTGAGCATATATTTCTCGTTCGTAGCGGGATCGAGAACGGCCAGCGCGCCGGCCGCCCAATCGGGAGAGTAAATCGGGCCGTACGCATTCTCCGTGGGCTTCTGCCGCATCGTGGTGGTCGTATCGTGGGGGAATCCCGTGGGAACGGAGAAATCCCAGACGGTCAGCACGATGTTGCGCTCGACGCCCTGCGGACGCGGAGGAGTCGGCGGGAGTTCGCCCTTGGCAATGCGATCGCTCCAGTCGCTGAGCATGTCCAGGCCGCGGTCGAAACCGAAACTTTTCAGCGCGTCGAAATGCTCGTATCCTATCTGGCCTGACCGCAGCAGCCGGGTCCATGCGTCCCGGGTGGAGTCAAATTTTCCGATACTCGCGGGAATCTCACGCGTCATTTTTTCGCCCATCTGGTGGCAGACTTCGCATCCGCGCTTCAGTCCCCAGATGTAATCGGCCTGGGACTTGATCGTGAACGTGCTGCCTCCGGAACTCGCAGTTTGAGGATGCCCACTGGCATCGAGCGAGGACTCGCCCGTTCCCGGCGGAGGATTGGTGCCGGTCAGGGGAAATTCGCTTTTTGCCGGGACTTTCATCAGCGAATACCAATAGTCGGGCGGGTAAACTTGGGCCGCAGCGCGAGCGGTGGGCGCTACAACCGCAGCAAGCGCCACCGTGTCGCCGGGCGCGCCCGCAACCGGACTGGAATCGACCAGACCGTATCCCCGCACCCACACTTTGTAATTCGCCTTCGGGAGATCGGGGATCAGATATTTTCCCTGATCGTCGGTAACCACGATTTTGCGGTACTTGGTTCCCAAATCCCCTGTTTCTGCTATGACCCACACGCCAGCTTCAGGTCCTCGCGCGCTGAGCACAGTGCCGCTGATGAAACCGGCGCTCGGCGGCATTCGGGATGCCGGCGTTTTCTGCGCTGCGGATTGGGTCTGGGAGCGAACTTCCGTTCCAGCAAGCACGATCAGAACGGCCACGAAACTGCACCTAAGAATCATTACGATCCTCTTGCTCCAAATCGTCACATCGTGCATGGCGGTCTCCTTCTGAGTTAGCAACGGGCAATTCTAACTGCTCTCGTTTCGTTTGCGCACTAATGCCATCTCTCACAAAATTCCATCAGCCAATCATAAGGAGCATCATTTACTCTTTATATTGATGCACGTCTGCCAAATGTCCTTCAGTCTAAAATTCCGTTAATCTGGATTGCAGAAGCTAGATTCCATTGAGCATAACCCCGATTTTTCGTAAATCCGACTAAATTCGACCTTATCCATTTTTACAGCGCTTTATTCATCTAGTCGATCGTGAACTTGGCCCACCCGCGTGGACATTTCTAATCTAATTACTTAGGGATTGGAATCGAAATTCGCAACAGACAAAAATATTCTAACAGAATAAATGAACTGTCCCCCCGCGTTAAATGCTGCTTTAAGCCAACTTGTTTACGAAGCTAGCTCAATTTGGATTTTCGCGAATGCCTTTTTTTCACGGTCGGAAAAGTGCCGGGGAAAGAGATAAAGTTATTGACAAATAATTGAAAGCCGCCAATGATGGCCGCTCCCACGACTGAGGATTCAAATGACAAGAATCATGAAGCGTATTCTGCTGGCCGCAGTGCTGATTTTGCTTCCCGCAATTTCCATTTCCTGGGCGCAGGATGCGGCAAAACCTTTGCCGCCTTCCTCGTACCACAGGATCGACAACGGGCTTAAATTGCCCCCCGGCAAGCCGCTTGGATCGATTACCTCACTGGATTTCGATGCCCAGGGCAACCAGTTCGTTCTTCAACGGTGCGTCACTTGCGGACAGCATCCCAAAGACGGCGATCCCCCGAGCGTCATTTGGAAGTTTGACAGCGACGGCAAGTTCCTGGGTGAATGGGGCGAGGGCGCCATTGCTAAGGAAGGCCACTCCATCCGCATCGATCGCTTCGGGTTTATCTGGGTCACCGATACGATGGGACATCAGGTGAAAAAGTATCGTCCCAGCGATGGCAAGGTGGTTCTGACTTTGGGCAAGTACGGCGTGCCCGGCGAGACCGAAGACACATTTAACCAACCGACCGACGTGTTTGTCCTGGCGAACGGCGATACTTTCATCACCGACGGCTACGGCAATCAGCGCGTGGTGAAGTTCGACAAGAACGGCAAGTTCATCAAGACCTGGGGCACCAAGGGCACTGGCCCCGGACAATTCCGGCTGCCGCATTCGATCATCCAGGACAATCGCGGGCGTCTGCTCGTCGGCGATCGCTGTGGGATCAGCACGACCCACTGCAAGGGCGCGCGCATCGAGATCTTCGATGTCGAGGGCAATTACCTCGATCAATGGCCGACCATGGGCGGCGATGATCGCTTCCCGATGTCCAGCCCCGCAACGCTGTATTACATCCCAAAGACCGATACGCTCTATGCCACCGCCAGCGACATGATCTATGTTGCGGACGCCAAAACCGGCAAAGTGCGCGACTATGTCTCAACGCCCGGACTCGTGAATCATGGGCTCGCCGTGAATCACGGCGGAGATATTTTCTCCGCGGGGATCGATCGCGGGGGACTTGTCCGCTATACGGTCAACTCGAACAAGTAGTTTCGGTGATTTAAGGGAAGCGCATATCGTGGAATGAAACGAAGACGGCGGATCATCTCCGCCGTCTTTGCATTTAGCGTTGCTTTGAATTGTAAGAAGAAGTTGTCCCAGAAATTACTTCGTGACGGTTTGTTCTCTCCGAGACCAAGGCGCACTTGTCGCGCCAACGGCGCGAAGGATTCCAGCCCGGGGCAACGCCCCGGGAATCGTGACCAAGTTTCATGGTCCGCCCTGAAGGGGCGGAGGAGTGCTGCGCCCTTTCAGGGCGCACCGCGATGAAATTGATACCGGAACCCAGGGCGTTGCCCTGGGCTGGTGCCCTCCGGCGCTTTCAGCGCCGGGAGCTCGTGATTTTGTTCCTGATTGGAATGATCGAGCGATAAATGCCATTACTTCCGCTCGGCTGAGCAAGTTGCAATTTGGCCTCTAGTTGGAAGCCCTGGTTGTCATAACTTGCGACCCCGTGCTCTCGCCTGTTGGGTCCACGAAGCCAATCCGATCGCCGAAATATTCCGTGAACCACACCCTGCCTTTGGAGTCTGCTCCGATGAACCGCGCATACGTATGATCGGGGCGCTGCGGAATCGTATATTCGGTGAATTTTTCGGTCTTGGGGTTAAAACGGGTAATGTTGCTCCCGCTCATGTCCCCGTACCAAACGTTGCCATCCACGGCGTTGTAAGCAACGCCGTAAGGGGTGGTGTTCGGCGTGGGCGGCTTGTAAAACTTCATTTCACCGGTTTTTGTGTTCAACTTGCCGAACCGATGCCCGAGGAAGTCGCCGAACCAGAGGTTATCCTGCGGATCGATAGCAATTCCGCGAATGCTGACCGCCCCTTCAGGATGCATCGCCTTGGATTCGCCGGTGACCGGATTCAGCTTGACGAGCGTGGCTAGCGCCACCTGGCTGAACCAAACCATTCCCTGGCTATCCACGGCGACGTCGTAGGAAGTCGCCTGCAACGGCAGCGGCTTCGTTCCCGGGACGTCGTTCCATAGCTGAGCTGTACCGTTTGCGGCGGCTGCCGGAACGGGGTAGCGGTGCGAGGCGAACTGCTGCTTCGCGATGTCGAAGCTCCACAGATCGCCGGAGCTGCCTCCGGATATCCAGACCATTTTGCCTGCATGATCGATCGTCAAAGTATGAGAGCCGCCGATTTTCATTTCCGGCCAGTTGTATTGCGTAACTTTTCCGGTTTCAGGGTCCACCGACGCTAGCTTGGGCGGCAGCGCTCCATCGGCAAGAGCCACGTAGTAAGTGCCATCGGGCGCAATGCCGCCTGTGTGCGGACGGGCGTTTGCCGTCAGCAGCGGAAATTCCTGAAACGATTCCGTGTTCATGTTGAAGCGCGTTGCCTTGTTCCCCAAAAACGATTCCTCGCCAAACCAGGCCACATTTGTTTTCGTGTCCACTTCGATGCTGTGTGCAAGGACATCCTTGGTCGGCACGTCATATTGAATAATCGTGGACGCCAGCGCCTCATCGGAAGGCTCGAGGTGCTTCACGTTCTTCATGATCTGTGATGTGTCCGCGTCCGCACCGAAATACGGCGAATCGGGACCGAAGTATTTCGCCAGCGCCGCGCTCAGGCCATCCAACTCTTCCGACGACGCGCCGGCAAATCGCTCGGCCATCTTGCCCCGGACCATATTCGGAAGGAATGCCCGCCACTCCTCGGCCGTTTCCCCGCGGCGGTGGATGATCGTTGGGAAGCTATGACACTCGACGCATCGCGCCTTGATCAATCTTGTCTCGGCAGTATCGGGCAACAAGCTTTCGAGTTCCGCGCCGTTGAGCCGTTCCAGGGTCATAGCCGCAGGAGACAACTTGAAATCGGCGTCTCCGCTCTTCGTGGTGTCCACCGATATTCTTTTTACGCCGAATCCGTAGGCGTTGACGCTCACATCGTAGATTCCGCCAGCGACGGCAATTTCATATTTGCCGTCTTTCTGGCTGTACCGGCTGATAGTCTTCATGCCGGACGCGGCGGAAATCAGCGCTCCGCGGACGGGTTTGCCTGCGCTATCGGTCACCATCCCTTTTATTGTTGTGGGCGCAGCAGCAAGTGTCCCGCACAGAAATATCACCGCTCCAATCGCGAGGTAAACTGAGCTTCTCATCCGCATCGTAGGTCTCCATTCTCAATTCTTACGTGCCAGTTTTTCAGAGTCAATCGACCAGCGCTGCTCACTACCTATCTGGGTGATCGAGGGAATTCGTGCCCAACTAGTTGCCTATGGTCGAAGTTATGCCGAGTGCCTTCGGGTGTCAATCTTAAATTCCATGAGTAAGAAAACCATGTTCCGGTTGGCCTTTGTTTCGCCGACTCCGGGTTTTCTCCAGTCGCAGACCCCTACCGGAAAAATCGCCATGAGCTTGTGGTTTGTGTCGAAGCGTCTGGGTGCTGTGCTGGGAATTGCTGGGATTTCCAATTTGGCCGTTCTGGATCGGCACTCTTCTACACCGAAATCGTCCTGGCATACTCACCATAGATTTCTCCATGAGGATGGCATTTTCGCATTGCGACAGGTGACAGAACTATGTTACTCCTAACCCTACTGGTCACTAGAATTTATGGCGCTGGCCCTGGCATTCAAAAAGGAGAGTACCGTGGGAAACTTGACGATCCGCTACAGGACGCTTGTGACAATTTTGGTCTGTAGCCTCTCTTTGGCTGTCGTTGCGATTGCCGGGACCAACGCGCCGACCAAACCCGTGGGCGAGAAATCTACGGTGGGACGAATGCCACCCGCTGCCGGATATATCAGCGGCACGGTAACCAGCGAGAAAGGCCCGGAAGCTGGCGTCTGGGTGATCGCCGAGACGCTCGATTTGGGAACCAAGTATCGCAAGATCGTGGTCACCGACGACCAGGGCCGCTACCTGTTGCCGGAACTTCCCAAAGCGAAATACAAGGTATGGGTCAGAGGATACGGCCTGGTCGATTCGGACGCAGTGCTGGCGTCGCCGGGCGACACAGTCGCATTATCTGCGGTGGTGGCTGGAACGGCGCGGGAAGCGGCAGAGTATTACCCGCCCGATTACTGGCTCTCCATGTTGCAGATTCCCGCCAGGAACGAATTTCCCCAGACCATTGCCGAGCAGGGCGGATACACAATCAAATCGCAGGCCGATTGGGTCTGGACGATTAAGCGCAATTGTGAGGTCTGCCATCAGTTGGGCAATAAGGCCACGCGCGAGATTCCCGCCAGCCTCGGCACATTCTCTTCGAGCAAGGAAGCGTGGATACGGGTGCTGCATTCAGGCCAGGTAGGCGCTGACCCCATGAAGACCATGGACAAGCTGGGCCACGACAGTGGCTTGGCTGCGTTCAGCAGCTGGACCGATCGCATCGCGGCAGGCGAAGTGCCCGCTGCGCCGGACCGCCCTCAGGGCGTCGAGCGCAATGTGGTCCTGACGGTATGGGATTTCTCGATCCCAACAGGCTTCCCGCACGATACCACCATCACGGTTCGCAACAAACCGTCCACCAATTCGTACGGACCCATCTACTCGCCCGATTGGGCGTCCGGAGCGCTCGCTGCTCTTGATCCATCGACCAACGAAAAATACATGCTCAACATTCCTCTGCCCAACGAAGAGGACCGGAAAAAGCTCAAGATGTTCTCCGATGCGAAAGTGGAATACCCCTCGCCCTACTGGGGCGAAGAAACCAGCGGCCTCGGTTACCGCAACGATCCCATGAATCCGGGACCATCGATGATGGATAACAAGGGCCGCGTCTGGTTCAACATTCCCACCCGAGTCACTCTTCCAGAGTACTGCAAAGCGGGTTCCAGCAATCCGTTTGCAAAAAATTATCCCATTCCGGACATTACCAATATCTCTCAGGTGCGCCACGAAATCGCCGGTGTGGACTATTACGATCCGAAAGCGGGGAAATTCACCAGTGTCGATACCTGCTTCGGTGGCGGCCATACGGCCTTCGGCTACGACAAGGACAACACCCTCTACGTCACCGCCAGAGGTGTTCAGGGACTTGGCTGGATCAACACGCGCGTCTGGGATGAAACGCACGACGCGGAGAAATCGCAAGGCTGGTGCCCGGCCGTCATTGACTACAACGGCGACGGCAAGACCGGCGCTTTCACCAAGCCCACCGAGCCGCCCGATCCCAAACTCGATCGCCTCCTCGACGGGCCCACCGGCTACATCATCGCAGTCAATCCCGTCGACAACAGCATCTGGTACACCTCGCTGGGCGTTCCCGGCAAAGTCATTCGAATGGTCACCGGTGATAATCCCCCCGCCACCTGCAAGACCGAGGTCTATCAGGCGACCTTCGATTACAAGGATATTTCGAAACAGCAGTACTTTGCGCCCGAAGGCATCGACATCGATTCGAACGGCATTGTGTGGATTGCCCTTTCCGGAAGCGGCCAGCTGGCCAGCTTCGATCGCAGCAAGTGCAAGGTCCTGAACGGTCCCACAGCCACCGGACAACACTGCCCCGAAGGCTGGACCATGTATCCTGTGCCCGGCCCGAAATTTAAGGGGACTGACGTGATCTCGGATTTCTCCTATAATAGCTGGGTGGACCGGTATAACACGTTCGGTCTGGGCAACAACGTATCGATTGTTAGCGGCACTGGCTCCGATTCCTACAAAGCGTTTATTCCGGAGACTAAGAAGTGGGTGACGTTGCGCGTGCCGTACCCAATGGGCTTCTACACACGCAGCCTGGAAGGCCGTATCGATGACCCGAATGCAGGTTGGAAAGGCCGTGGGTTATGGGGCGCCAACGAAAGCCGCGCCCAGTGGCAAGCTGAAGGCGACAAGCTGGATCATGATTATGTGCACGACAAGACACCGTTCGTCGTCCACTTCCAACTTCGTCCTGACCCATTGGCAAAGTGAGCGGTAGGCAAAAGTTCCGCAGCAATTGATTTGCAGTTTATACTCGCATCCGAGAGGGCACGCATGATGAGAAAATGGGCGCTCAGGTTTATTGTTTTATGTGCAATTCCTGCAGGGGTTTGCGCCGGGCAGGCCGGTTCTACTGCGCCTGCTCCATCGCCCGTCGCGTTGAACGATACGCAGGTCCTCGGCCGCCGCTTGTTCCAGCAGCGTTGCGCAGTCTGCCACACCGAAGCGGTGCCCGGTGCGCGGAGGTATGGTCCTGTCTTGTACAAGGAATTAATCAACGGCAATGAGGACACTATCCGGACCTTCATCGGCAATGGCTCCAAGGGGAAGATGCCGGGATTCAAATACGGGCTGGAGCCGGCGGAGATCGGCGCGATTGTCGAATATTTGAAGACCGTGCCGCGCCCGGTTGTGCGAAGCGGCCCGGCCGCGGAAGCTTCGGTCGATTAAGGTACAAATTGGTGCAGAATTGAGAACGGTTTTGGCAGGAGGCGTAATGAGAACTGCGCGTACGTCCATAGTGACCTTCATAGCCTTTGCACTGATCGTCGTTTTGGCTCCAGTGGCGATGCATGCCGCGCCTGAAAGCGCTCTGTTAACAGGCACAATTAAATCAGCAGCAGGCGCAAAAATGGGAGGCGTAACCGTCTCCGCCAAGAGGGAAGGACAGACCATCACGACGTCAGTCTTCACCGACGAGCAGGGCAACTACTACTTCCCGCCGATGGAACCGGGATCATACAAAGTCTGGGCACAGGCCGACACGTTCGAAACCGCGCGAGGCACAGTCGAATTAATGGCGACGCGGCATCAGGATTTCTCGATGAAGCCGCTGAAGGATTTCGAACGCCAGTTGACCGGCGACCAGCTCCTCGCGGCGCTCCCTGAAGATACTGCTGAAGATCGCCGCCTCAAGCATGTGTTTCGAAACAACTGCACAGCCTGCCACCAGCCGAATTACATTCTGCAGAACCGATTCGACAAGGATGGCTGGGTTTCCATCATGAACCTGATGCGTGACCTGGCCATCAGCGGAAACTACAATGGCGAAGATGCCCCGGCCGAGCCGATGATCGAATATTTCAAGGAAGATTTGGCGGCCTATCTTGCCAAAGTCCGTGGCCCCGGCCCCAGCGCGATGAAATTCAAAGTCCGTCCGCGCCCCACGGGCGAAGCCGCGCGCGTCGTCTTTACCGAATATGATGTCCCGCTCGATCCGAGCCACGACCCGCATACGGTTTACACCACCAACGATGGAAGCGACTGGTCCCTGGGAACGACGTCCACGCTCAATGGAAACCACGGCGTCCACGATGCTCAGCTCGACTTCGACGGAAATATCTGGTTCTCCAACAGTGTGTCCAGCAAAGTGATCAGTGTGGGCCGGATCGATTCCAAAACGGGCGAGGTTCGTTACCTCACGGTGCCGGGTCTGCATGGCAATGCGGCGGTTGGACACGCGATCGTCAAGGATCAAAAGGGAATCCTGTGGATGAACATGAACAACACCGGGCCGAACGGGCAGAGCAGCCTCGCCAGCCTGGATCCCAAGACCGAAAAGTTCCAGATGTATCCCGCGCCGAAGACAATGAACGGCACCAGCGTCGATGTCGATGGCAAGGGCAAGGTTTGGGTAACGGCGGTTCCCGGAGCGCTGCGCCTCGATCCGGATACCGGCAAATACACGCAATTCAATTCCATTCATTTTGACACTCCCATCGGCAACGGAAGGCCCTACGGCGTTGCCGGAGACAGCCAGGGCAACGGCTGGTGGTCGGAAATGGCCCTCGATATCGTAGGCCACGGCGACACAGAAACTAGCAAAGCAAGCGAGGTGGTCATTCCGCCCGTGCCGGGGATCAAAGAGCTCTTTACTCCCGAGCAGATGCAAATGTTCGCCATGACCGGAAATGAGTACCACAACGCGCTTCCGTGGGTGCAGGGCCCGCGCCGAATGGCTGCGGACAAGAACGGCGACTACGTATGGGTGTGCGACTTCTGGGGCGGCAATCTCGCCAGGATTGACATTCGCACGCTGAAGTCAACGCTCGTGCCTTTGCCTAACCCGGAAACGCAGCAGCCCTATCAGGCCGCCGTCGACAGCAATCACAACGCCTGGACCAACCTGATGAACGCCGATCAAGTGATGAAATACGATGTGAAAACGTCCCAGTGGACTGCGTATCAACTGCCCACGCTGGGCGCGGAAACGCGATACATGTCCATCGACGAACACAGTGGCGTGATGAAAGTGGTCCTGCCGTATTCCAGAGCAAGAAAGGTCGCCCTGATGACGTTGCGCTCGCCGGAAGATATGCAGGCGCTTCAGAAGCAGGTACAACAGCAGCAACAGGCAAGCGCACGGTAACGATTGAATCTCAGCCTGAACGGATCGATTCGGAGGCAACACAAAAATGCAGGATGAAATTTTTGGCAAGATGGATTTGGTGTGTGGCCTGGGTATCGGCAGGCGTGAGCTTTTGAAATCTATCGCAGGCGTCGCCGGCGGAGTTATGGCGGCGCACTTGCTGTTCGAATCGAATGCCCTAGGTGCGCCTTCCATGTTCAGCCAGACGGCGCAAACCGACAACGTCGACACGGAGAACGTAACTTACCCTTCAGGTGTTTACACGATTCAGGCGTACCTGGCCAAGCCCAAAGGCGAGGCAAAGCATCCCGCTATCATCCTGATCCACGACCTCCGCGGCCTGACGGATTCGTTCAAGACCGCCGCCCGAAAATTTGCTGCCGAGGGCTTTGTGGTGTTGGCCCCCAATCTGGCTTCTCGTGTAGCGGACACAACGAATATGACGAGCGCCGAAGCCGCTACCGCAGCCATCAGCCAGATTCAACCTTCCGCGAGCGTGGACGATCTGAAAGCGGGGTACGCATTTCTCGAAAAATACCCGGACGTCGATCCCGCCAAAATCTCTTCCGTTGGCTTCGGCTGGGGAGGCTGGCGCAGCTTCATGTTGGCGACCGCCATTCCCACCCTGTATCGCAGCGTCGTTTTCTACGGGGTCACGCCGATCAACGGACTGGAAAATATCCACGCCCCGGTTCTCGCCCATTATGTCCAGTATGACTTCAGGACCGCTGGAAATGCCATTTACACGGAAAAGGAAATGAAGCAATTGGGGAAAAAATTCACGTACCACTATTACCCCGACGTAAACGGAAACTTCCTGTTCAGCGATGCCGGCCCGCGCTATAACGCCGCCGCCGCTGACCTGGCCTGGACCAGAACTCTGGAATTCCTGAAATCTTAGGGCGAAGCCGCGAAGCGAGAACTGCAAGCCAACCCGCAAAGCGATTGATGAAGTACCTCTCAACAGCGACTTGTGAGTGCGGTGCTAGTGGCACAGGTTTCAACCTGTGCGGTCTTGGTTTAATTGAAACGAAGCCCAAATTCAAACCTAAAAACGCACAGACTGCCCTTCGCATACTCAGCATGACTGTGCTACACGTCTTATTCCGCAATCTTCTCAATCATTGACGTGCATAGCCTCGCCCCAATTACTGCCCGGCGATGGCCACCGCGAACGGCGTGGCATCATGCGAGTAGGGTGAACCCTTAATCGGCGTCAATCCGCCTGTCGAGCTGTTGATGGTGAACGCCATGATGTTGTTGGAGCCGGCATTGGCCGCGTACACGAATTTGCCCGAGGGATCCACAGCCACAGACATGGGAGCCTGTCCGAGCCGGTAGGGCGACCCGCTCACCGGCGTCAACGCGCCGGTCGCGGCGACGGTGAATGCGGAGAGGTTTGCGCCCCCATAGTTCGCCACGTAGGCCAGTTTCCCAGCTGGGTCCAGCGCGATGCAGAACGGATTCGCTCCGGTCTTGAACGGAGAAGCGGTGATCGGCGTCAACGCGCCCGATTTCTTATTGACGTCATAGACCCAGACGTCGCTCGACCCGTAATTCGCCACATAGACGAGTTTGCCTGCGGGATCCAGCACAATTGAAAGCGGGTTCTGCCCGGTTGCGAACGGTGAACCTGGCAGGGGCGTCAACGCTCCCGTGGCGCCATTTACGGAGTACACCGAAACGCTGGCGCCATTGTAATTCCCCACGTACACGAACTTGCCCGACGGCGATACGGCTACGGACGAAGGATACGACCCCGCCGCAAACGGCGAACCCTTGACCGGCGTCAATGCGCCGGTGGCCTTGTCGATTGAATACGCCCAAACGTTATCCGAATGATAGTTCGCCACATACGCGTATTTGCCCGATGGATCGATCGCCAGCGACATGGGATTGGTTCCGGCCTTAAAAGGCCCACCGCTCACCGGAGTCAACGCACCGGTCGAGCTGTTGATCGTGAACGCCGAAATATCGTTCGAAACATAATTGGTCGCGTAAACAAATTTCCCCGAGGGATCCACGGTAATCGAGAAAGGGTCCATCCCCGTGGAAGTAAAGGGCATTCCGTCCACCGGGGTCAGCTGTCCTGTGGAGCTATTCACGGAGTACACCGCGATATCATTGGCATAGTAATCGGCGATGTAGGCAAATTTTGGTGTCGTGCCGGCAGAGGCAGGACTTACAAATGCGCAGAAAGCGAGAAAAATGCCCCCAGCTGCTGAAAATGCCATGGACGAAATGCGTGACCGGTTCATCGTGCACTCCTGTTTTGTGCTCAAGTTTCTGGCAAGCAGCCAGCAAGATTGAAAAAATAGCGTAACAATATCGATAAGAGCGCAAAACGCCGTAATGTACTCGTCCGACTACCCGCAGGTCAAGATCAATCCGTCCCATCTGTCCTGACGCGATCTCTTGTCCGGAGGTTTCATATATTCCTTTTTCTTTCACAAACGCCAATGTAACTACTTTGTTTTCAGAAAATCAAAAGCCTGGGTTGCAGGCCGAAGGGCCAAGTCGGAAACTATCGGCAGTGTATCGAACTTATATTCTGCGGTGAGAATCACGATGAGCAATCACAGAATTGGATGGCGACCACCAAACCAATGGGCCGGGCTGGCAACAATGGGTGTGGCAGGACTTATTCTCCCAGAGGTGGGGTCTGCTTCTAGAAATCTTCCAGGGTCTTGCCGACCATTCCAAATCTCGCTCCGAGTAGAACTGACGCCCTGTTAACTGGCTGATCCTAGTCCGCTTCTGTCCCCGCGACCCCCTAAGCGTGCCTTTAAAGCGTACACGGGAAGCACTGTTTTTAGATGGATTCTTCGCTTCGAAATAGTAATTGCTCTTCAAGGCGACCCTTTCCTTGGCAGATTGAGAATGGAGTTTCTCCATGTTAAGCAAGTGTAAAAACATAGGCCAATCATTGACAGGGGCTAAATGCGCGAATAACATTAAAGCAAATATCTTTAATGAACCTTCCGACGGATGGTGAAGCATGTTGAAAGTGGCGGCTTGTTTCGTGGCGCTAATTGCTCTTGTCCTGTTTTCAATGCCGGTATCCGCGCATCACGGATATGCAGGATATGACATGCAGACTTCGATGACTCTGAAAGGGACGATCACTTATTTCATGGTCGTAAATCCTCACGGTCAAATCGGGCTAGACGTAAAAGATGACAGCGGAAATGTGGAGCATTGGGCGCTGGAAGGCGGTCCTTCGCCGCGGGGAATGAGGGATAACGGATGGGCACCCGATTCGCTCAAGCCCGGCGATGAAGTCACGATTACTTATCATCCGGCAAAGGGCAACCCTCATGTGGGCCTGTTTGTGAAAGTCCTGTTCCCGGATGGCCGTGTGCTGCCCAACAGGCCCAAGGCTGCCGCCGACCCGGGTAACTAGCCGGGACGGTTTGAAATTGCGATGTGCTTAGAGCAAAGCTGATCTGCAACAGGGTTCGTCGGAGATCCAAAATGGAAGCATGGTGTAAACGGGCAATTAAACTTCGCTTCCTGGGAATGATCGCCGTCGGTTCGATAGTCACATGGATTGCTATATTTGTTTTCGCACCGCTAGTGCGCGGCCAGGGATCCGCCGCTTCGAAAACCGATACGCCGGCTGGCGCTCAGATTGCCCCCAAAGATTTGTTCGACGCATGGATGGGCTACAACTGGCGCAGCTCGCTGGGACCCGGGAAAGGGCCTGGAGGGATCCAGAATTATGCTGCCGTCGACCAGAAAATTCCCGAGCCGCCTTTGACTGAGTGGGCCAAGCAGCATTTACTTTACAAATCCATCTCGCACGATCCGCTCGACGGCAAGCGTGTGCCCGGATGGGACCAGCCGGGGCGCGTCTGCCCGAGCGAAGATTATCCCTGCTTTTCGGAAGATCAGAATGGCGTGCCGGTGAACGACATTAACGGAGAGTATGCCGGCAGAGATTGCGAACCGTTATCTTCGCCCGCGATTTATGAGTTGCCCTTCCAGGGGGAATTAGAATTTCTACCCACGCCGGACGGCACGCGCATCCTCGAGTTTGTCGAATACCATCGCGAATGGCGCACGTTCTGGCTGAATCGCGAGCATCCCAAGGACCTCGATCTGACCTACGAGGGCGATTCGATCGCGCATTGGGAGGGAAGCGATCTGGTGGTCGATACGACCGGCTACAATGACAAGACTATGATTTCCGAAAATGTGGCGCATCGCAAGAGCGACACTTTCCGTCTGGTGGAGCGCTTCCACTTGATGGACAAAAATAAACTGGAAATCCAGATGACCCTTTACGACCCGAAAGCGTGGGGAGACAAATCCTGGCCCGGATTTAAGAAATATTACTACCGGGGGTCGAATGAAAGGTTCCGGGAATACATCTGCAGCCCGAGGGAAAACAGGACATTCGATAACAACGTAATCGACCCTCGGAGCAAGGCGCTGCAAGGGCAGTAGCCGGTTTCCGGCGCAAAGTCCGCGCAACCGGATGAAACGACGATGCGTCTTATTACGTACGCGAAGCAAAATGTGGTAATTTCAGGGAACGAATCTTCCAACGGATGGTGAAGAATATGAAAACCAAATCAATCGCCTTATTGGTTGCGGTCGCTGGGCTGCTGGCGTTTTCAATGCCGGTACTCGCGCATCACGGGTATGCGGCGTACGACATGCAGATAACCCGAACGCTGACCGGGACGATTACAAACTTTATGATGGCCAACCCGCACACGCAAATCGGCTTGGAAGTAAAGGACGAAAGTGGCGCCGTCGTCCCTTGGGTGATTGAGGATGCCGGCACTGTGCGCGCCATGAGAGAGGGCGGGTGGGAATTCGATACTCTCAAGCCGGGAGATGTGGTTACCATCACCTATCATCCGGCCAAGGGCCCGGGTCATGCCGGAATAATGATGAAGTGCGTGCTGCCCGACGGCCGCGTGTTGCCCAAGCCTCGTGCCAATACCAGCGGCGGGAATTAGGCGCAGCGATTTTTGGCAGTGTGCGATTAGGAGAGAAGTATCTTCCCAGAGTTCGGCCTTTTCGTTATATAAGGGAGCATCTTTACGGTACGGAGGAAGCAGGGGATGAGAGTTCGATTTTTTGGTTTCATTTTCACGTTAGCCCTTGTTCTCACTTTCTCGCCTCTGCTGTACGGCCAGGGGCAGAGCGACTCCGCGGATGCCAAAGCCAAGGCCAGCGCCGCTCAGCCGTATAATCCGCATGATTTGGCTGGCCCCTGGATCGGAAACTTCTGGCACGTGCAGGTCGGCCCCGGCAGAGGTCCGGGTGGGCTTCAGGATTACGCCAGCTTTGACCAACGGATTCCGGAACCGCCTCTTACCGACTGGGCGAAGAAGAATCTGCTTTATAAATCGATCTCGCACGACTCGCTGGACGGCAAGCACATGCCCGGCTGGGATCGCCCCGGACATTTCTGCCCCAGCATTCAGGACCCCTGCTATTCCGAGGATCAAAATGGCGTCCCCGTAAATGTGTTGGAAGGCGAATATCCCGCTCGGGATTGCGAACCTCTTTCCGTGCCTGCGATTTACGATTATCCTCAGCTGGGTGAAGTCGAGTTCGTTCCCACTGCCGATGGTAGCCGCATGTATATGTTGTTCGAATATCACCACGAATGGCGCACCTTCTGGCTGAATCGCGACCACCCCAAGGATGTCTATGAGGACCTGACGTTCCTGGGCGATTCGATTGCCCACTGGGAGGGCGACGCCCTTGTAGTGGATACGGTCGGATTCAACGGGAAGACCATGATCTCCCAAAGCATCGGCCATTCGAAAAGCACCAAATTTCATCTGATCGAGCGTTTTCGTCGCGTGGATCACGACAACCTCGAGATTGAGATGACCTATGCCGACCCGTTAGCCTGGGGGGACAAAGTTTGGACGGGATTCAAGAAATACTATCACTTGGCACGCAAAGAAGAATTCCGGGAGTTCATCTGCAGTCCCCGGGAATATCAGATTTATGAGAAGGGCGTAATCGCTCCGGAAGCCGAATCGCTAAAAGCTATCGACAAGAAGTAACTGTACCGCGCGCCCCGGTGGCGCACTCCAGAGGAGAGTAGCATGCGAAATTTGACGTTTCGACGCAAAGTAATCACAGTGACCCTGGCTTGCAGCTTTGTCGCTGCCTTGGTCGCCATCGCGGGCAGCAAAGCGGCTGCGCTGCCCAAGCCGGCAGAGCCCAAGACTGTGGTGCGTATGACGCCTCCGCCCTCCGCCGGTGTAATCAGTGGTGTGGTCACCAGCTCAGCGGGACCTGAGGCGGGCGTCTGGGTGATTGCCGAGACCCTCGACCTGGGAACCAAGTATCGCAAGCTCGTCGTCACCGACGACCGTGGCCGCTACCTGGTGCCCGATCTCCCGAAGGCAAAATATAAGGTGTGGGTCCGTGGATATGGCCTAGTTGACTCCGATCCGGTGGAAGCCGCGCCCGGCGCCACTGTCGCACTGACAGCCGTGGTCGCCCCCTCGCCAAAGGCTGCAGCGGAATACTATCCCCCGGATTACTGGTTCTCGATCATGAAGATTCCGCCCAAGAGCGAGTTTCCCATGACGATCCCTGCCGGCAGGGCATTCGGGCCAAAGGCTCCCGCCCCGAAGGACACCGTGATCCAGACTCAGGCGCAATGGGTGACCGCCACAAAAGGATGCGCCGAGACCGGTTGCCACCAGATGGGAAGCAAAATGACCCGTCAGACCTGGCCGGAAGCCGGGAAATTCGATAACACCGTTGACGCTCTGGAGCACGAATTGGTGCTCGGTCAGGTGGGCGATGAGCATTTTAGGATGTTGGGCGCGCTCCGCAACGAGCGCGGCATGGGCATGATCGCCGACTGGATGGACCGCATCGCCGCTGGGGCACTGCCACCTGTGCCGGCGCGGCCCCAGGGCGTGGAGCGCAACGTGGTCCTGACCGTATGGGACTACTCGATTCCAACCGGCTTCCCGCACGACACCACTACGACGAACAAGTACAAGCCTTCAACGAACGCGTATGGCCCGATCTATTCGCCCGATTGGGCTGCCGGCGCGCTCGCCGTTCTCGATCCATACACCAACGAAAAGTACATGCTCAATGTTCCCCTGCCCAATGAAGAGGACCGCAAGAAGCTGAAGATGTTCTCGGAACCGGAGGTGTACTTCGATTCGCTGTTCTGGGGCGATGAAACCAAGGGTGAAGGTTACCGCAACGATCCTATGAACGCCGGGCCGTCCATGATGGACAGCAAGGGCCGGATTTGGTTCAACATCATTACTCGAATCGACCTTCCCGGTTATTGCAAGGCGGGATCCAGCAATAAGTTCGCTCAGTATTACCCCATCCCGGATATTAAGGACATCTCCGAGGTGCGGCACCAAATTGCCGGGTTCGACTATTACGATCCGAAAACAGGGAAGTTCACCAGCGTCGATACCTGCTTCGGCGGCGGCCACACGGCATTTGGCAACGACAAAGACGAAACCCTGTACGGCACCCCGCGCGGGGTGAATGGACTTGGCTGGATCAACACGCGAATCTGGGACGAAACGCATGACGCCGAGAAGGCTCAAGGCTGGTGCCCTGCGGTCATCGATTACAACGGAGACGGCAAACTCGGCGCCTACACGAAGCCGCCTGCTCCGCCCGATCCGAAACTTGACCGCTACATTGGCGGCGGCACCGGCTACATCATTTCGTTCAACCCGGTCGATGGCAGCGTCTGGTATGGCTTGGGCGGCGGTTTCCCAGGACGGATTTTCCGGTATGTGAAGGGCGACAATCCTCCGGCGACGTGCATGACCGAAGTCTATGAACCGCCGTTCGACTTCAAGGACCCCAACAAGCAGCAATATTTTGCTCCGAGAGGCATCGACTTTGACTCCAAGGGCGTTGTCTGGACTGCGCTGTCGGAAAGCGGCCAACTGGCCAGCTTTGACCGCAGCAAGTGCAAGGTAATCAACGGTCCCACGGCCACCGGCCAGCATTGCCCCGAAGGATGGACCATGTATCAGATCCCCGGCCCGCAATTCGAAGGGACTGGTGTAATCTCGGACTTCTCCTATAACAGCTGGGTCGATAGGGAGAATACCTTCGGCTTAGGCAAGGACGTCGCGATTGTTTGCGGGACAGGCTCCGATTCCTACCAGGCGTTTATTCCGGAAACGAAAAAGTGGGTCACGTTGCGTGTCCCTTATCCCATGGGCCTGTTTACACGCAGCCTCGAAGGACGCATCGACGACCCCAATGCCGGATGGAAGGGCCGTGGACTGTGGGGAGCAAACGAGGCTCGCGTTCAATACCTGGCCGAGCACGACAAATTCATGAAGGACCCGCGCCACGAGCAAATCCCGTTCGTCGTGCACTTCCAAATCCGTCCTGACCCGCTTGCTAAGTAGGCGGGAGGGAGTAGTTCCCACTTGCTGACTTTCCGTTGTTGGGTCAGCAATCTGACTGTAAATGACGTGGCAGCAATCAAATTCAACCTGTAAGGTGTCAAGGCTGCGAAAATAAAACGGGCGCCCAGAACGATGCAGGCGCCCGGCTTTTTCACCCATCATTAACTAATCAAATCTTCTTCGAAACTTCCATGTAGATGGCTTCCGTCAAGGTCGCCGGAGGCGGAGCGCCATTCGGATTTGGCGGCGTTGCGGCAGTGGACTCGCCAAACGAAGTCTTGATCTCGTCGAGCGACTTGCCCTGCGCGACCATTGCCTTGATCCTGGTGTACTTATCCTGAATCAGATCGAGTTTTTTCTGCACGCCGTCTCTGGTCAGCATCTCGCCATGACCGGTCAGGTACGTATCGGCATCCAGACCGAGGATGCCCTTGGCATTTTCGATCCATCCGGCAGCGGAGCCGTTCTTTTCCACGTGGACCAGCGCATCGGGGCGGTTGGTGACCAGCAGGTCGCCGCCGAAGACGATTTTCTGATCGGGGAGATATACGACCGTGTCGCCGCTGGTGTGCCCCGCGGCCCAGTGATACAGGCGAATTCGAACGCCATCGATCGTCAGATTTTCCGTCTTGCTGTAGGTCTTCGTAGGCAGGCGATCCTGCGGCGCAGGATTGCGCCCGCCGACAGAGGCTTCCATTTCCTTTTTGCAATTCTCCTGCGCAATAATGGTTAAGCCCGCCGGAAAAGCCGCAAGCCCGTTGACGTGGTCGCTGTCGCTGTGGGTAATAATGGCCGTATTCACAGCTTTGGGAGTGATCTTCGCGATTTCAGCGATCACTTCCTTTTCCGAATCCGGTGTGGTTTTAGTATCCACGACGATGACGCCGGTGGTGCCCACGATGACGCCATCATTCGAACCCGCCCCGCCCTGCACCCAGTAAATATTATCCTTGATCTTGGTCACTTTAAGCGGGGTGACCTGCGGTGTCTGTTGCGCTACGGCCACTGTGACAAATGAAATCAATGCCGCCAGCACCAGAGCCAGTTTCTTCACTGCGTTCATAATCGCCTCTTTCTGAATTCTGGAATTTCCATTGGACATTTGAATGTACATAATGACGTTGGCGCGAAGGCTCACTTCGCCAGCGGATCGGGTCGCATCTGAATATGTGCGATGGAGGTTGTGTTGCCCTTGCCGTCTTCGAGGTGCCAGATCACGCGTTCCTGATTGCCGGTCCATATTCCCCGGCCCTTCCAACCGGCTTTGGGATCGTCGATGCGACCGTCCATATTGCGGGTGTAAAAATCCAGCGGATAGGGCACGCGAATCGTCACGAACTTCTTCGTATCCGGCATGTAGGCGATCAGCGAATCGGCTCCGGTCCCGTTCACGATGGGAATGTTTTTTCCGAGGCCAAGCGCGTCATAGCGGTCCACCCAATTGTGATAGAAGTGGTCGGCCGAAATATCGGTTCCTTTGAACTTGGGGCTCGGCACCGGATAGAGAGTCCAGCCTTCGGGACATTGCTGCCCCATCGCCTTGGGACCATTCAGAGGTTCTTTGCATTTGCTGCGGTCGAAGTTGGCAAGCTCGCCGCTGCCGCTCAGTGCGGCCCACACCCTTCCCTCGGTATCGATCGCGATACCCAAAGTTCCATAGGCTTCTACGCCCGGGCGCTTCGGATTGTCGAACGGCGGCTCGTACACTTCGGTCTTGCACGTCGCGGGAGGATTGTCGCCGATCTCCATGCGGACGATTCTGCCGGGTATGTCGTTACCCAGCCCTGCATACCACACGCTGCCGTCCACCGGATTGACCGCGATTCCATAGCCGAAGCCCGGACTGACCGCGCGGTCCAGTTTCGGATCGGCGGGCTGATCTGGTGTGGTGAACGCGCCGGTCTTTCCGTCGCCGTTGTAATCGACCACTGCTCCGCACCAGCCAATCGATTTCTCCGAGTCGTGCGTCTGGTTCCACACGTGCGTTTTGATCCAGCCGACTCCTCCCATAGCTCCCGGAGGAATGGGCCGTGACACGTGGTAAATCGTTTCGTCTTTATCGTATCCGAACGCCATATGGCCCGTGGACATGCACACGTCGACCAGTTCGATCTTCCCGGTCTTCGGATCGTAGTTATCGGCGCCTCTGGGCATGTCGCGTGCCGCTTCATCATTTTGGCTCGGCTCGGGCAGGGACATCGGGAAAGCTTTCGCGAAGGGATTGTCGGAACCTTTCTTGCAAAAGGCCGGCAGGTCCGGGCGCGTCTCCGCTTGAAACCAGATGCGGCCCGCGTTGTCCATATGCGGCATCGCGATGTAATTCGGATCGGTCCACACAATATCGTTTCCCCAATAGGGAGACGGCGCCGTCACCGACTGGGGAGTGAAATTCTTCATGAGTTTTTCAGTTCCCGGGCGCAGGGGAACCTGAACGACGGATTTCTTGTTCGTCTTCGGATCGAGCGCCCAGATCGTGGCCGCTTCGTAATCGGTGACGTACACCGGACCGTACGCGTTCTGCGTAATGTTGCGCTCGTTGGTGCTCACCACGTCATGAATGAACGACTTGTCCGTATCGACTTCCCACAGCGTGACGACGGCGTTGCGCTCGACTCCCTCCGGACGCGGCGGCGCGGCCGGCACTTCACCGGCCTTGATTCGGTCGGTCCAGTCCGCGAACAACGCCAGCCCGCGCGTATGCCCGAATTTGCCGAGCAGTTCGATCATTTGCGCGCCGACTTGTCCCGACTGCATCCGCCGTTCCCAGGCCTGCGTCGAGGTATCGAACGCGCCCAGCCCCGGCTCAATTTCCCGCGTCGCCTTGTTGCCCATCTGATGGCAGACGCCGCAGCCCCGTTTGAGCGTATAGACAAAATCCGCCTGCGACTTCATTCCTGAATTCGGCAGCGGAAACGTGCTCTTGGCGGGAATATTCAGAAGGGAATACCAGTAGTCGCCCGGATAATACTGTGCCGCGGCGCGCGCGTCAGGTGCGACAATAGCCGTCAGCGCCAGTGTGACGCCCGGTTTCGAGATGACAGGCTTCGAATCCACCAGGCCATATCCCCGTACCCAAATCTTGTAAGTGGCATTCGGCAGTTCGGGCAGCAGATAGCGACCGGCATCGTCGGTGACGACAATCTTTCGAAACTTGGTCGGCAACTCGGTGGTTTCCGCGATCACCCACACGCCGGCTTCCGGACCTTTCGAACTAGTCACGACGCCGCCGATATTGTCAGCGCCTGCAGAAACAGGACTTGATTCTGCTTGTGCCGCCGCGCTTGACCGTGGCGCAGCTTCGATTCGAACAATCCAGCACGCCGTGACCGCACAGCAAACTATCAACAACGAGATCGTCCCGCGCACCCAGCCCATCCGCATAACTCCTCCTGTCACCATCATGGCGCCAAATTCGTTCGAATGAATAGCACGTCACTCTCTGGATTAATCACAGAGCGCAGCAAAATCACAGCATCGATCATGAGTTTTCCTGACACGGCTTGTAACTTTTCACGAAACCCTTGTCAAGCAGTTTAACGTCTTAGGGATGCAGCAAATTCATTGCGCCAACTGAAAGAAATAGATATAAGATGTCGGCCATAAGTTTAAGACAAGCAAAACTTTGGCTGGCACTCCCGGGCGGCGTGTCGTGTTCGCTGAAGTAAGTTTGTCGGAAGATCGAGCCGATCTTGCGGCGGCTGCGTCGCACGGGATAAAGTCAATCCGAAAGAAGAGACGGTACTCAGGCATACATATGATTCGTCTTCGCTATGTTGCAGCGATCTTGGCCATCTTGATTGCTAAGTGCATGATGCCGGCGTCTGCCGTGGCCCAAGAAACCCCCGCCGGCGAACACGCGGCAGTGCCCCCGCAGACGACTCCATTCTGGGCCTATCCCACCGATCCTCCCGGCGAGAAATTTGTGCCGATGCTCGATGCGTATCTGGCGGATTCGCACCAGACCATCACTGACAAAGACGCTCCGATCCAAATGCCTGGCGTGGAAGTCAAGCTGAGCCTGAATCAGGTCCGGCAAGGCATGGACTGGAATCCGAGCGACCATCCCCCGATGCCCGATATTGTCGCAAAAGGCCGGAGGCCGGCCGTGTTGGGCTGTAGTTTCTGCCACGTGCCCAACGGTCGGGGCCGCGTCGAGAGTTCTCCGCTTGCCGGCCTTCCAGTCGCTTATATGAAGGAGCAATTCGCCGACTTCAAAAACGGCGCGCGTTTAAGCGCCGAGCCGCGGCTGGTGCCTCCGACGCTCATGCAGGCGATCGCCAAGAACGTGACGGACGAGGAGATCGACGCTGCCGTAAAGTATTTTGCCAGCTTCTCTTATAAGCCCTGGGTCCGTGTCGTCGAATCGGCCACCGCGCCGAAGACCCGCCTTGCGGGAGGCATCCTGATCCCACTGGAACCGCAGGTGATGGAACCGATCGGCAACCGTATCATTGAGGTTCCCGAGAGCGTACAGCACACCGCGTTTCATGACTCCGAATCCGGCTTTGTAGCTTACGTTCCACCCGGCAGCATTAAGAAAGGCGAAATCCTGGCCACCACCGGCGGAGCGAAGGTAGTCGGCGGCAAGATTGTCCAGGGCAAAACAATTCAGTGCGGTATCTGCCATGGCACCGACCTGAAAGGGCTTGGGAACGTGCCGGGAATCGCGGGATCTATAGCAACTTACACAATCCGGCAGCTTTACGACTACCAGAAGGGCACGCGCAACGGCAAGGGAGCGGAATTGATGAAGCCGGTCGTCAAGAATTTGAGTCAGGAAGACCTGATCGCGCTGGTTGCGTACGTGTCTTCGCGCAAACCGTAAGGGGCATTTCGTTCGAATAGGGATCTGTAATCGAAGCAATAGGCTATTAGGAGAGGGATTATGGTTAAGATTTCTCGAATTTTCGGGTTCGCTTTTTTCGCGCTCATCGCCACACTGTTGGTGGGACTCCCAGCCTCTGCCCAGGTAGATTTCTCCGGCGGATGGGTCACCAAGAACCATGAAGACGCACCGGAACGAGGTCCCGGTCCCGATATTGGCGACTACACGGGTTTGCCGATCAATAATGACGCACGCGTGCGCGGGGATACCTGGGATGCGAGCATGCTCGAGATGGTCGAGCACGAGTGCGAGCCGCACCCTGCCGACTACGGACCGCGAGGACCTTCGAACATGCGCTGGTGGGGCGATACCGACCCATTCACCAAGGGAGTTACGGCCTGGCACTACCAGGTGGCGTACCTGTTGCCCCTTCGAACCATCTACATGGATGGCCGGCCCCATCCCTCGGAGAACGCGCCGCACACCTGGCAGGGGTTTTCAACCGGTGAATGGGTGGGTGACATGTTGAAGGTGACGACGACGCACCTGAAGGAAGGGTGGACCAGAAGGAATGGCATTCCGCGTAGCGAGCAGTCTACGCTAATCGAATTCTATATTCGGCACCATGACCTCCTAACGCTGGTCGCCTATGTCGAGGATCCGGTTTACCTCACCGAGCCGCTGATTCGAACCAGTGACTGGGTTGCCGCGCCGGGTTTTCAGCAATATCCATCAGTCTGCATCCCCAGCAATGAAGTTTCGCGTCCGAAAAGCTATGTTGCCTACCACTTGCCGGGGAAGAACGAATTTCTGTATGAGTTTGCATCGAGGCGGAACGTCCCCATCGAGGCAGTTCGCGGCGGAGCTGAAACGATGTATCCAGAATATCGAAATAAATTGGCTACCATGCCCGATCCACCGCCACTTCCGGTGAAAAAATAACCATGGACTTTAAATTGAGGAATTATTCGATAACCTTGGGAGTGCCTCTCGCCGCCCTGTTCTTCGTGACGGCGGCCCCTCTGCTTGCGCAGCAGGACACAGCATCCGGCCAGCATAACCGGTCGGACCAGAAGGTCACCCGTAGCGGGGTCGAGTTGCGGCGTCAGGAGAAGGTTTGCAACGACCTGCCACCCGGTGGAATATGCCTTACCTTCGACAACGGGAAAGTTGAGCTGCTACACGTGCAGGGCCGGGTGTACATGATCTCCGGGTTGGGCGCAAACATCACTGTGCAAATCGGGGACAGCGACGTGATGGTGATCGATACCGGACTGCTGCACATGAGCGACAAAGTCCTTACCGCGATCCGGGCGCTGACGGACAAGCCTATTTTCTACATCGTCGATACCAGCATGGATGAAGACCACACCGGAGGCAACGCGAGCCTGTCGAATGCGGGATGGGCCATCCCGGTTGGATCGAATCTCCCGTTCGGACACGATGTCAGCGACCTGACAGGCCTCACCTTCCCGCCGGGCGCGGCAATTCTCGCGCACATCAATGTACTGAACAGGATGAGTGCGCCCACCGGACAGAAATCCCCGGTTGCGGAAGGAATTGTGTCGCCCACGGACGTCTACGAAGACGAGAGCTGGAAATTCTTTAACGGTGAGGAAGTAATTCTATTCCATGCACCCTCCGCTCACACCGATGGCGATACCTTTGTTCTTTTCCGCAGGTCCGGCGTCATAAGCACGGGCGATCTATTCACGTCCATGAACACCTACCCGGTCATCCAGCCGGACAAGGGCGGAAGTATCGACGGCTTCATCAACGGACTGAACCAAATCATCGACATGATTGTGCCGGAGGAAAACGAAGAGGGTGGCACCTACGTGATTCCAGGGCACGGGCGGATATCCGATCGAAACGATATCGTAAATTACCGCGACATGGTGACCATCGTTCGCGGACGCATCGAAGCCTTGGTCAAATCGGGGATGACACTGGAACAGGTGAAAGCCGCAAAGCCCACCGCGGGCTACGATGGCTTGGGCGGCTATGCCGCCACGAGGGACCAGTTTATCGAAGCTGTCTATCGTGATTTGAGCAAGGCGCGCACGAAGCAGGGGAAAACTGCAACTGGAGCGGGGAGATGAAGATGCTCGGGAAAATTTCAGGAAAACGATCGGTATGGCAATCCGCCGCCGCGGTAGTGATGTGCTCTCTCGCCGCCGGCACGGCGACCACTGCAATGGCCCAGGCCCGTCCAGCGGGCGCTGCCGCGCCTCGAACCGCCAAGGACAATGCGCCGTTCGAAATGACCGGCTACTGGGTGTCCATCGTGAACGAAGACTGGCGCTGGCGCATGCTCACCCCGGCCAAAGGCGATTATGCCAGCGTTCCCCTCAATGCAAACGGCACCAAGGTCGCCGATACATGGGACCCGGCAAAGGACGAGGCTGCCGGGAATCAATGCAAGGCGTACGGTGCCGGCAACATCATGCGCATTCCGGAACGCCTGCACATCACGTGGGAAAATGACACCACTTTGCGAATGGACACCGATGAGGGTATGCAGACCCGGCTGTTCCACTTTGACGGTTCGAAATGGCAGCAGGGCGCGACCCCGGATTTGCAGGGGGACTCGGTCGCCCAATGGGAAAGGGAAACCGAAGTCAGGGGAAGTTTCGGCGGATCGTTCCCCGGGAAACGCGGGAATCTGGCCGTGGTTACTAAACACATGCGCGCTGGCTACTTGCGCACCAACGGCGTGCCCTACAGTGAGAACGCGACTTTGACGGAGTACTACGACCGTGTCGATATCAACGGCGTGGCATACCTGATCGTAACCAGCGTCGTGGACGATCCCATCTATCTCAGAGACCGATTTATCACCAGTGGGCAGTTCAAGCGTGAGCCGGATGGTGCTAAGTGGAATCCGGTAGCCTGCCGTCCGCTGTGGCCCCGGCCGCCGAAGTCGCCTGCTGTTCATGTGGACTTCGAGAAGGGTCTTGGCCTGCCTCAGCAAGACCAGGATAAGTAATCGGCGCTCATTCTTGTAAGTTGGCTCAAACCCATTGTGTTCTTGAAGCTTGTGCCTGGGAGAGGCGGCGCGAATTGCGGGGTGGCTGCCGTGGCGTCGTGTCGTGGCCGCCACTGTTTTGAGATAGCGGGTTTTCGGGAGGGCAAAGCGCAGGACAGTCGGCACGTGTGCCGGAGAAGAGTATGTTTCGCTCGGAAGTATCTTTGGGATCCTTCTTGTGAGAGGCATTGATGCTCAACATTTATCGAGTTCATGTGCTCGTTGTGTTCGCACTTTTTGCAGCCGCATCTACGGCTGTCCCCGCGTTTGCCCAAGCCGACCTTTCAGGGGGATGGATTACAAAAGCCCACGAGGATGCGATTGAACGCAGCGATGGCCCAGAGATCGGCGATTATACGGGCCTGCCAATCAACGATGCCGCGCGTATGAGAGCGGACGCATGGGACGCTGAAGAAATTGAGACGCTCGAGCACTTGTGTCAAAAGCATCCCGCGGATTACGCTCCCCGTGGACCATCGAACCTGCGGATGTGGCCCGAAATGGATCCGTTCAGCAGGACCGTCACAGCGTGGCGTACGGAAATGACATACATGCTTCCCCAGCGCACGATTTACATGGACGGCCGGCCTCATCCCTCGGCGAATACCTTGCATACGTCGCAGGGGTTTTCGACCGGTGAGTGGGAGGGTGACAAGCTGAAGGTGATCACAACCCATCTGAAAGAAGGAAGAATCCGGAGAAACGGAATCCCTCGCAGTCCGAACGCCACGCTCACCGAATACTATATAAGGCACCATAACATCCTTACACTTGTGGCACATACCGACGATCCGGCATACCTGACGGAACCACTGATTCGAACGACAAGTTGGGTGCTTGACGAAAACTTCCAATTCAGCCCAAGACACGATCAATGTATTCCGAATGCCTCGGTTCCTCGTCCTAACGGATTTGTTGCTTTCCATTTGCCCGGCGAAAATCCGTATCTTACTGAGTTTGCGTCGAGGCATAATGTGCCCGTCGAGGCCGCCCGCGGCGGAGCCGAGACAATGTACCCCGAGTACGTACGCAAGTTGGCGAACCTTCCGCCTCCACCCCCACTTCCTGGCGATAAAAAACAATGAAACCCCCAATGCGGCGCAATGCCAGAGCAGTTCAGATTGTTTCTGCGATCGCCTTGTTCGCGTCAGCCGGCCGTATTTCCGCACAGCAAAATGCAGGCTACGCTGAAAGCAGCCCATTGCGGCTGGAGCCGACTTGTAGTGTGTCGCCTGTGAGCAGCTCCTGTCTTCAGCTGGACAACGGCAAGATCGAACTGATGCATGTGCAAGGGAATGTGTACATGATCGCAGGGGCAGGGGCGAACATCTCGGTGCAAATCGGGGATAAGTCCGTGTTGCTCGTGGATACTGGAAACGGTCAGGCCAGCGACAAGGTACTCACAGCCATCCGCGCTCTGACGAACAAGCCAATTCTTTTCATCGCCTCAACCAGTCCGGATGAAGATAACACGGGAGGCAACGCGAGCATCGCCAATGCGGGATCGGCCTTGCCTAACGCGTTTGCAACCGATCCAAGCATCGTAGCCGCCGGCGTGAAGATGACATCGGGCGCGCCGATTTTTGCCCAGTTCAATGTGCTGGGGCGGATGAGCGCGGCCGGCCAGAAGGAGGAAGCGCTGCCCACGGACACTTACGAGACCGACAGCTGGAGGTTCTACAACGGCGAATCGATCTATCTCTTTCACGCTACAGGTCATACCGACGGCGACAGCATCGTCCTGTTTCGCGGTTCGGATGTCATCAGCACGGGAGATCTTTACAATCCTCTGATCAGCTATCCAATTGTCGATACGAAAAAGGGCGGGAGCCTCGACGGGATCGTGGATGGGCTAAATCAGATCGTCGAACTGATGGTTGCAAAAGAAGATGAAGAAGGCGGGACCTATGTGATTCCGGGGCATGGTCCGATCTCTGACAGGAATGACGTCGTGAACTATCGCGACATGGTGACCATCCTGCGCGCCCGGATTGCCTCGCTGGTGAAAAAAGGAATGACGCTAGAGCAGGTGAAGGCTGCAAGGCCGACACTGGACTACGATGGCATCGGCAATTATGGTGCCACGAAGGACGTCTTTATCGAGGGCGTCTATCAAGACCTCAAGACCAAGAAATGATAGAGACTTAACGCGGGCACAAAATCGATCACTCTTCCTGGCAAGTAATCTCACCCGTTTTGAGGATTGCCGAACTACAGCAAGCAAGATCAAAGCCTCCCACCCTTCCAAATCCGGGAGGGATGGGCCATCCGGAACTACAAACCTACGGCAAAGGCTCGTCCACATGCCAAGGCATCCGCAGCGAAGGTAACGAAAAGTTCGAATTTTGCAGGAAAATCGATTTCTATTTTCTACCCACCGTCAGGCTGCTGCCGACGCCCGTTGTAAAATCCCAGCCTATTGCGGAATTGTACCTCCCCGCACTGCCGGAAGTAATGTCACGGAAGTCCGCGTTGGAACATTTGGTGGAGGGGCCTGAGCCGCAAATGCTGTAAATTGCGGAGAGCTCCGCCGCGCTGCTTTGATTGAAGGAGTGCGCCAGATTTGCGATGCCTGACAGGGCTGGAGTGGCCACACTGGTTCCGCCGATAATCCACCAGCCTGCAGAACCCTGGTAAGGTGTGGAGTCATAAATGAAGACTCCGGTATTGGGATTCGCGTCGAAAGAGAAGTCGGGCGTGCCGCGCTTTTTCCCAGTGAGATTCGCAACTGGGTTTTGATACGCAGGCACTGGCTCATAGGCGCTGGGTCCGCCGCCGCCGCTGCTCCACGCCGTCTCGCTGACGAAATCGCCGGAAGAATTGCGATTGACTGTGGTGCCGCCCGCGGAAACCACGTAAGGCGAAACGCTGGGATAGAGGGTTCTGCCGCCAGTGTCGCCTGCCGCGGCGAAATAAACTACGCCGGTAGTCTTAAAGTAAGAGTCATACGAAGATTCGCCGGAGAATTCGCTGCCGCCCCAGCTCATGGAAACTTCGCCTGAACCGCCATGTTGGGTGACGATCCCGCTGGCCACGGACACGGCTTGAAACAGATCGGAATAATTGGCCGAGGCTGCCTCTACCAGTACGATTTTTGCCCCGGGCGCCATGGCGTGCGCCCATTCAATATCCAGCGCGGCTTCCAGCGCCCAACTGCCGTTGGCAGCCGGCTTGGTTCCCGCAGCATAAGCTTGCGCGAAACAATTGGATGTCACTGAACCCGAACACTGAACCAGGGCAGGCAATCCAAATTGATTGGAGAAAACAGTCAGGTCCTGGTAAGCAGTGGGGTAGTCGTAGGCGTCCACTATGGCTATAGTTTGCGATCCTCCGATGGGGTTCGGCAATCCGTTATTGCCACTGGAAAGCTTTCCCGTGATTGGGCACCCCGTGCTCAGACTGGCGCCGGAAATTTGATACACGCAAGCCAGCGAGCCTGGCGTCTCTCCCACAGGGATGGTCGAGCCGGATTGCTGCGTCTTCTCGGGGCGCACCAGGATCAGGTGGTTGCTGTGCACTCTGCGGCCCAAGTCTCCGGGAGCCTCATTCGTGGACTCGGGCACCTCCACCGGGCGATCCTTGACTGAAGGTTCCCCATGCCGACCCTCCTCCTGAGCAGCCAGAGGCAGCACAGTAATAGCCGCCATGATTCCAGTGGCAATCAACATCGAGACGCGAGAAAGAGTTCGCATGGGTATTCCTCACATTTTGAAATTGGGAGAGATTTCTCCGCAATTTTCGATTCGGAGATTAGGGAAGATAAGTATACCCTCCTGCTGTCTCAAGGAATACAAAATTTTTCCCCTGAGGTGTCGATTCTTGTACTTCACCAAAGTTCAATTAGGCTTTGTTTTCTATGAGATGCGACACCGATGTTCCAATCCGAAGCGCGACTCAAGTTCGTATGTTCTCCTGACAACTAAGCCGGGGATTCGATCGCCGAAACCTGGTATTTCTTTGCGTATCGGTGTTCTGTTATCTGGCCTAAAACCGGAAGGTCTGGTCGCAAGTCAGATCGTTTGCGGCTGGCTTGTTGAGCCCTGTTGAACCCTTTTGAAGATTGCGAACTACAGCAAGCAAGATCAAAGCCGCCCACCCCTCCAAGTCCGGGAGGGATGGGCTACCCGGCTGGAAACGATTATCTACTTGCCCTTCACCTCGCTATACACTTCGGTGATGAATCGGGTCTTGCTCTGGGGTGTGTCACCCTTGGTCGTCGCGTCGTACGGAGCGGTCAGGTTCTCAGCCAGAACATCGTCCAACGATTTTCCCTGATGAACCAGCTTCTTCGCCTTTGCCAGGATATCCACGACCATCGCGCGATAGGGAAGCAGATCGGCCTTCCTGACCAGCGTGCCGTGACCGGTGATCAGCGTCGTGTCGGGGCCGGCCATCTTCGCGATCATGTCGATCGCTGTGACCATGCCCCGGATCGACCCCCCATTGGCCTGATCGGCATAGGGATATCCGAAATTGCGGTAGAAATCGCCGATATACATCGCGTTCGCCTGCCGGAACCGAATGACCGTGTCGCCGCCGGTATGCGACGCCGGAACGGGAATAAAATCGACGACTTCTCCGTCCATATGAATCGTTACCGCGGGCGCGCCCGGCGTGCCCAGCGGATAGGTCACCACAGGAACACCGGTCGGATCGGGCTCGGGAGCAGGGGTTCCGTTGGCCTGGCGTGGAGGGTGCAGCAATTCATCGCGCAGTTCCTCGCGCGAGAAGATCAGCGCGCCTTGCTTCGCGAAGAAGGCATCCCCGCCGGTGTGGTCAGAATGGATGTGCGAGTTGACCACGATTCGAATGGGAGCGGAGCTGAATGTTCGAATCGTCTTCAGAACCTTGTCGTGTACCTCCTCATTCTGGGAGTCAACCATCAGGATGCCGTCCGGGCCAAAGAGCACGGCGACCCTCCCGCCGGACGCATCAGGGTGGTTCGCGTCAAGCTCGGGCGACCCCTGCAGGATGTAAAGGTTAGGCGCGAGCTTGTCCGTCACCGAAATCTGAATCTTGTCCCATTGCGCAAACGAGCGCCCCGGTACCGATGTCTGCGGTGCCTGCCCCAGCGCCCAAACGATTGCAGGGACAGCCGCCATCGCAGCCAGCATTCCCAACAAGAGCCTTTGACGTTTCATTGGCATTATCCTTTCCGTTCGATCTTCTGGCTGACGATAATCCGATGACAACACAGCTTGCGGAAAAAGTAGCACAGCCACTCCTGGCTGTGCGGGTTTTCCACCCTGACGCATCCCTAGTGCGCGAAGCGCACAAAAACCAAATAGCCAAGAGCGTCTGCTACCAAACCACTGCATCAAAGTGGCACACACTTTAGTGTGTGTGCTTTTGGTTTTTTGTTTGTACGCAGATCTAAACCAGAAAAACAACCCCACGCACACTAAAGTGTACGCCACTAGATGCCGCTAAGAGCGGCTACTGCATACGGTTCTGTGCCGTCACATTCGCGCTCTGCGGCGCCGCGCTGCACCCGGAACTACAAACCCACGGCAATGGCTCGTCCACGGGCCACATCGCGGAATTTTTTCGGCGGATAAACCGCGCCCCTTTGAGTCCGCTGGCGTTATCGGTCACTGGGAGCAATATTGGGCGAAAGACTCGACCCGCTGCGCGATATCTTCTAAAATCCTTGCATTTATTTCCTTTTGGGTACCGATAGAGTAACATCCACGTTATTATAAGACAGTACCTCCGCTCTCAAGTCCATATGCAAACGAGCGGCATTCGACAAGCAACGACAGTATTGAGGTAATAGGAGGAGGCATGCTCGAAAGATTAATCGAAAAATTCCTGGATACCTTGGAGAAAAAACTGGGGTCACGCAAATTCATCGAACTTTCAGTTTTTCTATTACTGATACTTGTATCGTATGATCTCGTGATTCATGAAATTAAGTATACAGCTCTTATCGTAGCATCATTTGTGATATGTGCAGGGATTTGGTACGTCTGGGCATTTTATCTAAGAAGATTCAAAACCATCCAAAGTCATTTATTTCTGGCACTTGCAATATTGACTTCGGTGGCTTGGGGGGCTGGGTTAGAGCGCCTCTTGACTTTGTCGCACAGTAAATTTGTTCAAAAGATGGCCCTTAGCCAGCAGTTTGAAAAGAATGGAAATTATGACGACGCAGCTAAAGCAGTCGCGGAAGCATTGTCTATCGCTAACAAGGCTGCGGACAAAAAGGAAGAACTACAGAGCGTTTGTCAGTTGGGTGAATATCAAGGATTGTTGGGGCAAGTCGCGGATACCCAAAAATCTCTTGCGTCGTGTCTCTCTTTAGCCGCTGAACTCGGAAATGTCCGCGAGCAAGCTGGAGCTGATATTCGTTTAGGGCAGTTCGAGACCACGAACGGTAACGTTGATCGTGCCTACCAGTATTTGCAGGATGCTCTAGACCTCAATAATAAAAAATTGCAGGACGACTCCCTTATCGAGGGTACTGCCATGCGCGCTTTTGGCGATCTAGCCAAGAATCGGGAACATGATGACGAAGCGAGAAAAGATTACCAGACTGCTCTCGAGATGTACGACAAGATTCACAACCGGCAAGGGGAAGCAGACGCCCTCCTCGGTTTAGGCGACCTAAATTCTGGCGCGGGGAGCAAGGATGAAGCCCGAAAGAACTATACACAGGCCGCTAACCTTTATCATGAGATATCCAACCGTGAGGGCGAAGCCCATGCGCTTGTAGGTTTAGCGGACTTGGAACGCGAGTTGGGTTACAACAACGAAGCTCGCAAGAACTACGGGGCGGCGTTAGGAGCCTACCAGGATCCGCATGGAGAGGCTAACGTTTGGTTTGGCGTGGGTGAGCTTGAGCGTAGGTTAGGAAACAGCAGCGAGGCGCGACAGGATTACGAGAAAGCCCTTGACCTGTACGGGGATGACAAGCTGGACAAAGCTAATGTTTTGGTGAGCCGGGGAGTTTTGGAATTCACTGTAGGGAACTATAAAGAAGCCCGTGAAGATTTGACAACTGCTCGCGGACTTTCTCATGAATCGGGTGACCAATCGGGTGAGGCAAGCAGTTGGGAAGCTATGGCCGACCTCGAAAGCGAACTAGGGAATTACGATCTGGCGCGCAAGTATTATGGGGATGCTCGCGATTTTTACCAATCTCACATGGATCATGCAGATGAGGCGAATTGTCTGCTCGGTTTGGGCAAGTTAGAGAGTAAGTTAGGACACACCAGCATAGCCAACCAAGATTTTGAAGAGTCGGGCAAGCTCTTTGGAAACGAAGGCATCTCATATGGCGAAGCCGACGTTCTGTTTGCCAAAGCAGAGCTGGAACGCAAACTCAAGAAGAATGACGGGTCCCGCTCAGACTATATGATGGCCCGTGAAATATATACAAAGGTGGAAGGGCATGTAGGCGAGGCACAAGTCTTACTTGGCCTCGGCGACCTGGAACGGGAGTTGGGAAATAGCAACGAGGCGCGCCTAGATTATGGTGAGGCTCGCGGGCTGTACCAGAAGCAGCAGAGCCAGATAGGCGAAGCCAACGTCGATTACTCGGAAGGCTTGCTTCCGGTCAAAGTTGGACAAAGAAAAGATGCCTTGGATTTACTAAATAACGCACTAAGCATGTATTTGAAGATCGGAAGATCAGACAAGGCCCGCGAAGTGCGTCAGCAGTTGGACAAATTGGGAGGGTCGACCACTTCGACGGGTGGCAGGCCCTTTCGTTCTTTTTGGGGTGACGAGCACTAACTCTTGAAGTGTAACACTCGAGTAAATGAATATGAGTAAATGTTCTGGGTTTTTAGGGTGGCAGGTCCTTCGTGTAGTTCGAAGGGGCTGGATTTAGATTGGCGGCCATTCTCTGAATGATCCAACTTTCAAGATCGTCAGCGGCGAATGGAGGAAAATGGTCGGGGCGATAGGATTTGAACCTACGGCCTCCTGGTCCCGAACCAGGCGCGCTACCAGGCTGCGCTACGCCCCGACGGCGGGCAATCGGAGGCGAAAAATCACTCCGAACGGGACAACCAGAATAACATAGCTCGATGTCTCCACCTAGAGGCTGCGTCAATGCAGGGTGTTGTCCTAATTTCAAAAGCGCCGCATCGAGTCTGAGCCTTCGGAGGTCCGACCTTTAGGTCGGACATTGAAGTCGTTTAGCACTGGGCTTTAGCCCCTGAAGCTCCAGGGGCTGAAGCCCAGTTAGACCAAAATCTATGTCCGAGCTAAAGCTCGGACCTCCTAAAATTCAGGAACTTCCCGACAATTTTCAAGTTAGGACACTACCCAACGCCGCCGATCGAAAGGGAGGGGCAGCCGCTGTGTTATAGTGGACCCGAAATAAATCTTCCGTTTCCAGCACACGATCGATAAATTCAGGGGAGGATCACGAACGGCTGGTTCGTGGACAACGCGATGGCATTGATCGAGCGCATTCAGAAAGACTTGACCGAAGCGATGATGTCCAAGGACGAATTGCGCCTGAGCGTGCTGCGGATGGTGAAGTCCGCGCTCAAGTACAAGGAGATCGAGAAAGTCCGCCCCCTGGACGATGCGGAATCGATGCAGGTGCTGCAAACGCTGGTCAAGCAGCGGCGCGAATCGGTCGAGCAGTTTACGAAGGGTGGCCGCCAGGACCTGGCCGATAAAGAGACGAAGGAAATCGCCATTCTCGAAGCTTATCTGCCTGCTTCTGCCTCCGACGCTGATATGAGCGCTGCTATTGAAGCTGCCATCGTCGAAACCGGAGCGAACTCCCCGAAATTCATGGGCGCGGTAATTAAGGCTGCCAAGGCGCGCCTCGAAGGAAAGACGGTGGACGGCAAGATGCTTTCGGAGCGGGTCAAAGAGCGGCTTGCGAAGATGGGGTGAGGGTAGAAGAAGATGAAAGTTAAAAGTTCAAAGTCAATCGCCCGACCACCTTTGTTTGCCGATCTTTTCTTCTCTTATCGACTTTTCCCCCGCTCTCCGCGTATCCTCCCTTGATGCCGCTGCCTGAAACGATTCCTGTTCGCTATACGGATGAAGAAGCCGGGTACGTAACTGTGCGTCCGGTTGTGCGACAGACGTTTCGGTTGGATGAACTTCTGGATATGCTCCTGAGCGTCACGGGCAAGGATACAGCGCGCGTGCGGCAGCTTCTTCATTCCGGGACGGTCGTTTATCACTTTTACCGCTATTCATGGGATGGGATCGACGCGGATGAAGCGGAACTCATTGCGGCCTTGGCGCAATTCCCGGATGCCGATCCGTCGCGTCCCTTTCCTCCTGCGCAATGCACATTGGTGCTGTTCGAATCTGGCGGACTAAATCCACGGCATTTAATGGAACTGCCCCGCGCAGCAGGATCGAAGCGCCGATTGCTTTGGGGACAAAGTTTCTGGGAGGTCCTGCTTGAAATTTCTGTCCATGAAAAATTGTGGTACCACGGCTACTCCTACGGGCGCCGCGCGGACATCTATCGCCTGGATCTCGATGGGGAGAATACGGAGTTGATTATCAGGGCCGCGAAACGCGTGGCCCCGCGCAGTTTGCGCCCGGTGATTCACGTGCTGTCTGGAACTTCGAGTCTTTTATTTGTCTGTCCGCGTTAAGGAATGTTACTCGGACGCGCTGTTTAACACCTGGCGCACGATCATGTTGAGAACGCTCAGAATTAAGCCTCCCCAGAACGCAGGCCGCAGTCCGTGGACTTCGAAGCCGGGCACGAAGACTGCGGCCAGCTTCAGCATCACCGCATTGATGAGCAGCCAGAAAAGCCCGAAGGTGAGGATGGTAAGGGGAAATGTCACAATCTTCAGCAACGCGCCAACCGTGCCGTTCACGAGCCCGATAACTACCGCCGCGAATAGGGCCGTTCCCAGTCCTCTTACAAAGATTCCTGGAACGAAGTGCGCGACCAGCAGCAGGCAAAGCGCGCTCAGTAACCAGTGGACGAGAATTTTTACCATATCGTTCCAATCTTGGAGCACTAACTAGCTGCAGTCAGGCCAACAGAATAGTACGCTGAACCTGACGATTCGTACAGTTCCGCCTCACTTGCCGAGATGTGCTCGATTCGCTGTAGAATCAGTTCGCCCGACAATCGCGGAGGTGACGTTTGGCCAACAAATCGTGGAGCTCGACTGCACCGCCGGCGGAATTTCGTCCCTACGTGGACGAGTCCTCGGTGATGACGGAGTTCAGCTGGCGCGCGGTGATTCTGGGCGCAATTTTCGGCGCGCTGTTCGGGGCGGTCTCTGTGTACGTTGGGCTTCGCGCCGGGCTGACGGTTTCCGCTTCGATTCCGATTTCCGTGCTGTCGATTTCCATCCTTCGCGCGTTCGGCAAATCCACGATCCTTGAAAATAATATGGTGCAGACCACCGGCTCGGCGGGCGAATCGGTGGCGGCGGGCGTGATTTTTACTTTGCCCGCGCTGATCTTCATGGGTTTTTCGCTGAACACGGAATACTGGCGCGTATTTTTTCTCGCGTTGATCGGCGGATGGCTCGGCGTGCTGTTCATGATTCCGCTGCGTCGGCAATTGATTGTGAAAGAACATGGGAACTTGACGTTTCCGGAGGGCACTGCTTGCGCCGACGTGTTGGTGGCGGGGGAGCGCGGCGGATCGTTTGCGAGCAGCGTGTTCTGGGGACTGGGCATCGGCGGGGTGTACACCTGGCTGATGAACTCGATGCAGATGTGGCCGGTGCAGCCGGAGTATCAGCCGAAGTGGCTGCCGGGTTCGTCGTTTCGTGCAGCGATCACATCAGAGTATCTCGGCGTGGGCTACATCATCGGTCCGAAAACAGCGGGCACAATTTTTGCGGGCGGCGTGTTTTCGTGGCTTGTGCTGATGCCGGCCATCAAGTTCTTTGGGCAAAACATGCCCGGCGCGCTTTATCCCTCGACGATTCCTATTGCGCAGATGTCGCCCGATCAGATTTGGGCCAGCTACATTCGCCCGATTGGAGCGGGCGCGGTGGCTGCGGCGGGACTGATTACACTGCTTCGAACGCTGCCGACGATTGTGAACGCGCTCACGGCGGGACTGAAGGATGTCCGCGCGCAGCGCGATCTGGGTGCAAACGCGCCGCAAGCGGGACGGCTCGAACGCGACCTGCCAATGAAGTTCGTTCTGATCGGGTCCGCCGTTCTCGTCGCGATGATCTGGGCGCTGCTGACGTTCAAGCCGATTCCCGGAGCGGGCACCGGACTACTTTCGAATCTTGCGGCAGCGCTGCTGGTGATGGTCTTCGGATTCTTGTTCGTGACGGTCTCCTGCCGCATCTGCGGGCTGATCGGGACGTCTTCGAATCCGGTGAGCGGCATGACGATTGCGACGTTGATGGCCACCTGCGCCATGTTCCTGGTGACGGGCTGGACTGGCGGCGCGTACGCAGCGCTGGCGATCACCATCGGCGGCGTTGTAGCCATCGCCGCGGCCAACGCTGGAGGGACTTCGCAGGACTTAAAGACGGGCTACCTGGTGGGAGCCACGCCGCAGCGGCAGCAGATCGGATTGATTGTCGGCGTATCGGTAGCGGCGTTTTTCATCGGCCTAACGCTGATAGGCATGAACAAGGGCCTTGAAAAATATACGCCAAACGTAATTCCCATCAATCTGGCGCAGCTTCCCGAGGGCGTACAGGTCGAGTCGCAAAATTACGAGCACGCGGGCAAGACGTTTGTGCTCGTCAACGCGCTAGGCTCGACGGAAGTGCCCGACGGAAAATATCTCTACGATCCCGCGACGAGTCGGATCGAAATTCAGTGGGTGCAAGGCATTGGGAGCGATGCGGCACCCGCTCCACAGGCGCGCCTGATGGCCACGGTCATCAACGGCATCCTTACGCGGCGTCTGCCGTGGCGGCTGGTGCTGCTCGGCGTATTTCTGGTGATCGCCATTGAGTTACTGGGGGTCCGCTCGCTGTCCTTTGCAGTCGGCTCGTACCTTTCCATCGCCACTACGGCTGCGATCTTTGCCGGCGGCGCAGTGCGCTGGCTGGTCGAGCGCAACAAGCCGAAGACCGCCGAAGGCGAAAGCGAAGTCAGCCCCGGCTCGCTCTATTCCAGCGGATTGATCGCGGCGGGCGGCGTCGTGGGCCTGCTGGCAATCATCATCAAGCTGATGGAAATTCGCGGATGGGTCGCGCCCGACAAATTTAACGTCGGCGAAAAATGGATTGGCAGCCTCGTGACAAGTGGGTGGTTGGGTGTTGCAATGTTTTTGCTGCTCGCGTCGTCGCTGTTTTTCTTTGCCCGGAAGAAATTGCAGTAAGAGCAACTGTTCAATATTGAGCAGTTTAACCAGCATCCAATCAAGCACCATTATCGATGGGAACGGCCCAGTCATCGGAGGTTCCGTGGCTTCTTCTATCGGTCCGAAACTGTCCAGAACTTCTTCCATGGAATGTCTTCAAGGATGCTCACTGTTTTGCGCGCTGTCGCCTGATTCCTTGAGAGCTTTGGATAACATCATTCAACCGATTCTCTTCACAAAGGGCGCAAATCTTTTCGTTCAAGGCCAACCGAGTTACGGACTTTTTATTCTTAATGCCGGGCGCGTCAAACTTACTTCGGTAACGGCTGGCGGGTCGGTGGATTTGCTGACGATTGCCAATGAGGGGGAAGCCATCGGCTTGTCGGCGACGGTTTCCGGCAGGCCCCATGTAGCCACTGCCACCACCATGGAATTGACGCAGGCCGTTCTGGTTCACCAGAATTCGTTCCTGGAGTTCATCGAGACGCATGGCGATGCAGCGGTGAGAGTTGCGCAGGTTTTGGCCGACCTTTACCATGTGGCGCAAGAGGAACATAAACATCTGCTGGTTCGCCAATCTACCGCGCAGAAACTGGCCAGATTTGTCCTCGATTGGTCCATCCACCAGCCTGAAGATGGCGACGAGCTCCATTTTGAATTTACGCATGAGGAAATCGGACATGCAATTGGCACTACACGCGAAACGGTCACCCGCGCTCTGGGGAACTTCAAGAGCCGGAAGATCCTGGCGTTGCAGGGTTCCAGGCTCATGATCCAAAACCGCTCGACGCTGAAACACATCGCTGACGCTTAGAAGCTATTGCACAACCCTCCGCAAGACGATCATGAAGCAAGCGATATGAAAGAAGGCCCCATAGATCGTGAGCGAGCGGTCGTAGCGCACGACCAAGCGACGGAAGTTACCGAGCCAGGCGTTG
>Ga0265342_10000467_pt1 | contig 43776 bp, 30 predicted proteins | sample 4CB327metaG_FD_203125 | JGI IMG/M metagenome (GOLD analysis project Ga0265342, IMG submission 203125) | Rhizosphere microbial communities from Carex aquatilis grown in University of Washington, Seatle, WA, United States - 4-CB3-27 metaG | ecosystem: Host-associated > Plants > Roots >... | reverse complement strand
GGCCATGGCGAGTGTCTGTCCGTCGACGTCCACGGCCTACGACGAATGTATCGTGGCCAATGGGTCGGCTGGGCTGGCCTGCGACGATGTGGTTGAGCGGACGGTCTTGCTGCCTCAGGTATGCCCACAGGTGCAGGAGGACTTCATCGCGTGTGAGCTCGGCATTCCCCAGGGTCCACCGACCTCAGGCCCTTCCAGATCCATCGGAGCCTGGCTTCGGCTGCTCCGTCCTCTCCCGGCGAAGATGCTTCCGGCGCTCCGTTGACGTGCCCGATGACCAGCAGGTCGGTCGTCAGCCCTTGCCGCCGGACTCGGCCAGCTTCGTCGCGCCACGCTCCGTCATCGACCGCGGACTGGACGCTCCGGCCGGCGAGATCGAGGATGGCGCCACCATGAAGAAGCTCTCGCTCGACGAAGTCCCGATTCGCTCCGGCTGCGGCTATCCCGCGCCGTTCGACCTTCCTTGCCGCGATCGAAAGCGGTGGCGTCTCGGCGCCGCGGCCGGGCTGACCCAGGTGGGGGTCAACCTCCTGCGCCTGCGGCCGGGGGCCTGGTCCAGCCAGCGGCACTGGCACACCGAGGAGGACGAGCTCGTCTATGTCCTCGAGGGGGAGGTCACGCTCGTCACCGACGAGGGGGAGGAGGTCCTCGCCGCGGGAGACTGCGCCGGGTTCAAGGCCGGCGATCCGAACGGACACCACTTGCAGAACCGAACCCAGCGCGAGGCCGTGCTCCTCGAGATCGGGACCCGTCGCGACGCGGACGTCACCGAGTATCCCGAGATCGATCTTCGGGCGATACCGGCAGGATATACTCACAAGGATGGACGGCCCTATCCGGAGAGCGGCGGTTGATGCGGCGAGGAGCTGGCTCGTCGTCGGGATCACGCTGGTGGCGGCCAGCGTCGGTCCTGGATGCCAGAGCAGCCGCGACCGGGCGTCCTCGGATGGTGCGCTCGCCGAGATGACCTCGGCCGATCGAGCCGCGAATGGCGCATGCCCCGGGAACGAGCCTGCGGAAGGGGCCGACGCATCGGTCTCGACCGGTGCTGGCGGGGCATGCGACGTCCCGAGCCCGCCAGGCGACCGGTCGTCGTGTCGATGGCCGGCCGACGCGGCCGTCGATTCCTTCACCCCACAGCACGGCGCGTGCACGGCGGGGCCCATGTTCGAGGATTGCCTGGTGCCGAACGATGGCACGGTCGAGGCCGACGGGACCATCGTGGCGCCCGACGGCGCAGTCGTCACCGGGACGTGCCACAGCCCCTGCACGCAGGACGAGTACACCCTGACCTGCCTCGGCTCCTCCTCCCTCGTGGGAGCGATCCCCGCGCCGGACCCATCCCTTGGATGCAGCGCCATCCCCGTGCCCACCCCGTCGAACGTCCTCTTCTACTGCTGCCCTTGCAACAAGCAGGCGATCCTCCCGATGCGCGCGCTCGGGTCGCCTGCTCAGAACGCGACGTCGAGGGCGACCTCGCCGGTGACGCCGACCCGGTAGGCCGAGACCCGGCGCTCGAAGAAGTTGGTGACCTCGTGGACGTCCTGGAGATCCATGAAGGGAAACGGGTTGCGGGCCCCGTAGCGCCGCGGAAGACCGAGGGTCACGAGTCTCTGGTCGGCGATGTATTCCAGGTACTGCCGCATCTCCATCGACGAGAGGCCGACCACGCCCCCCGACAGGAGATCCTCGGCGAACTGGCTCTCGCACGCGATGGCCTCGTCGAGCATCTGGTGCACGGCGGCGATGAGGTCGCGATCGAACAGGTGGGGCTCCTCCTGGCGGACCACCCGGGCGACCTCGAAGGCAAAGGCCATGTGGGCGCTCTCGTCACGGAAGACCCAGCTGGTTCCGGCCGCCAGGCCGTGCAGGAGGCCCCGGGAGCGAAGATAGTAGACGTAGGCGAACGCGGCGAAGAAGAACAGCCCTTCCACGCAGCAGGCGAACCCGATCAGGTTCAGCAGGAAGCGCCGCCGCTTCCCGGCGTCGTCGAGGGCGTCGAGACCTTGCAGCTCGCCCATCCAGCGCAGGCAGAACTCGGCCTTCCGCCGGATGGATGGGATCGTCTCGACCGCCGCGAACGCCCGGGCTCGGCTGGCCGGATCGGGCAAGTACGTGTCGAGCAAGGTCAGGTAGAACTGGACATGCAAGGCCTCCTCGTAGAGCTGGCGCGAGAGGTAGAGCCGGGCCTCGGGGGCGTTGATGTGGCGGTACAGGTTCAGGGCCAGGTTGTTGGCGACGATGGTGTCACCGGTGGCGAAGAAGGCGACCAGCCGCTCGACCAGATGTCGGTCGGGGCCGGTCATCTTTCGATCGAGATCCGCGAGGTCGGTGGAGAAGTCCACCTCCTCGACGGTCCAGGTGTTCTGGATGGCATGGCGGTACATGTCGAAGAAGCGGGGGTAGGCCATGGGCCGAAGGGTGAGGTTGTTTCCAGGGTCGAGAAGCATGGGCTCTCCTTGGGTCGCGGGTGGTCGACTGGAACCGGGGCGCTACTGGCACGCCTCGCAGGTCCCGGGGTTCTCGAGCGCGCAGCGGACGGACGGCTCGTCGGTGATCGCGTCGCGCGCGGCGCCCGACGGTGGATTCGGCGGCGTGGCGGCCGCGGCCTCGGCCGTCGTCGGCGCCCTGGTCTTGGCGATCTCGGTGGCGGGCCGCGACCGCAGGTAGTAGGTGGTCTTGAGGCCACGCTTCCAGGCGTGGAAGTACATCGAAGAGAGGATCCCGATGGTCGGGCTCTCGACGAACAGGTTCAGGCTCTGGCCCTGATCGATGAAGGGCGCGCGCTCGGCCGCCATGTCGATGAGCCCGCGCATCGGGAGCTCCCAGACCGTCCGGTAGAGGTGCTTGACGGCGGCCGGAACGCTCGCCAGGTGCTGGACCGAGCCGTTGGCCTGCTTCAGGGCCTCCCGGGTCTCGCCCGTCCAGAGGCCGAGGCGTTCGAGATCCTCCACGAGGAAGCGGTTCACCTGCAAGAAGTCACCGGACAGGGTCTCGCGCTTCCACAGGTTCGAGACCTGAGGTTCGACGCACTCGTAGCAGCCCGCGATGGAGGCGATGGTCGCGGTGGGGGCGATGGCCACCAGCAGGGCGTTGCGCAGGCCCACCTCGGCGATCCGGCGCTTGAGCGCCGCATAGCGCTCGGCTTGCGCAGGCGACACCCCCCACAGATCGGGTTGAAGCTCGCCGCGGGCCGCGCGCGTGTCGGGGAACGCGGGATGCGGACCGTGCGCCGCGGCCAGGTCGGCCGAGATCTCGAGCGCGGACAGGTAGATCTCCTCCTGGATGCGCGCCGAGAGCGCGCGGGCCTCGGGTGCGTCGAACGGCAGCCGCAGCGCGAAGAACAGGTCCTGGAGCCCCATCACCCCGAGCCCGACCGGTCGCCAGCGCTGGTTGCCGGCCCGCGCCGCCTCGATCGGATAGTGGTTGAGGTCGATCACCCGATCGAGCTGCTGGACGGCCACGCGCACGTTCCGCTTCAGTCGGGCAAGGTCGAATCGCCCGGCCTCGTCGAGGTGCCGCGCGAGGTTGATCGAGCCGAGGTTGCACACGGCGGTCTCGCCGCTCGAGGTGATCTCCAGGATCTCGGTGCACAGGTTCGACAGGTGGACGACGTTGCCTGGCAGGGCGGTCTGGTTGCAGCGGGCGTTCGCGCTGTCCTTGAAGGTGATCCAGCCGTTGCCTGTCTCGGCCAGGGTGCGCATCATCCGCCCGTAGAGCGCCCGCGCGGAGAGCTGGCGGACCGCCAGCCCCGCGCGCTCGGCGGCCTCGTAGGCCTGGTCGAAGGCGGCTCCCCACCGGTCGGGGAGCTCGGGGACGGTCTTCGGATCGAAGAGTGACCAGGGCGCGTCGCGCTCCACCCGCCGCATGAACAGATCGGGGATCCAGTTGGCGAGGTTCAGGTTGTGGGTGCGCGAGGCGGGATCCCCGGTGTTGTCGCGCAGCTCGAGGAATTCTTCGACGTCCGCGTGCCAGGGCTCGAGGTACACGCAGCAGGCGCCCTTTCGTTTGCCGCCCTGGTTCACGGCCGCCACCGAGGCGTCGAGGGTCTTCAGCCACGGGACGATCCCGTTCGAGTGGCCGTTGGTGGCCTGGATCAGCGAGCCGCGAGAACGCACCCGGTGGTAGGCCACCCCGATGCCGCCCGAGAACTTGGAGAGCAGCGCGATGTCCGCATAGCGCTGGTAGATGGATTCGAGGTGGTCCTCTGGAGAGTCGAGCAGGAAGCAGGACGACAGCTGCTCGTGCACCGTCCCGGCGTTGAACAAGGTGGGCGAGCTCGGGAGGTACTCGAGCGAGGAGAAGAGCCGGTAGAGCTCGAGCGCGCCGGGGATGGCGTCGGACAGGGCGCAGGCCACCCTCATGAAGAACTGCTGCGGGGTCTCGATGGCCTCCCGGGTGACCGGGCTCCGCAGGAGGTAGCGGTCGTGGAGCGTGCGGATGCCAAAGTACTCGAAGAGCCCGCTGCGCTCCGGCTCGATCGCGTGGTTGAGCTTCCGGGCATTCTCGGCCACGAAGCGGGCCAGGCGGTCGTTGATGAGACCGTGCCGTCTTCCGGCGGCGATGGATTGCGAGAACGAGTGGATCTCCTGGTTTCGGACCTCCTTGTCGATGAAGGTGGAGAGCAGGCGAGCCGCCAGCCGGGCATACTCGGGCTCCTCGAGGATGTGCGCGGCCGCGGTGCGAATCGAGAGCTGGTCGAGCTCGCGGGTGGTGGCCCCGTCGTAAAGGCCGCTGATCGTCTTGGTGGCCACCCGCAGAGAATCCACCCGGGGAAGACCCACGCAGCAGCGGGCGACCGCCCGCACGATCTTGTTGACGTCGACCGCCTCGAGCCCTCCGTTGCGCTTGCGCACGCGCATCGAGCTGCCGGCCGGATGGCCGGCCTCCGCCGTGGCCGCCGGGGGGGTTGCCCGCGGGGATGAACCGGACTCGGCGCGCGACGCCGGGTGCGACGGGTCAACAGACTGACCGGAAGGGCGCTTCTCCTCGACTGAGCTCAGCATCTTCGTTCCTCCATCTTTCCCTCGGATGGACGCCGCTCGAGCGAGGGCCGGGAACGCACACGACGGGTGTGGTCTGCCAGCTCTCCCCCGAGAGCGCGGTTGAGCCACGCGGGAGCTCCGCGCGGATCGCTGGCAGGTCTTCGGACTCGCAGGCACCTCGCGTGAACACGCGCGCTCCTACCGGCCGTCGCTTCCCAGGGCCGAACGGTCCCAGTGCGCTTGACGGCTTTCGTTCCTGCTCACCGCTGCGGGGCAGTCCCGGGCTTGCACCGGGTTCCCTTTTCAGCACCGGGGCGACTGCCCCCGTGCACCAGCAACGAGAGCGAAAGTAGCGGCGGCTGTTCCGCTTGTCAACCCCTAATAGTGGGTCGATGCCAGAGGACCCACTGCCGGTAGCGTAAGTGGTCGCCGACGGTGGTTGCCGAGCGGGGGCTGCGACCACCGCCGCCTGGGGGTGGTCATCGGGAAAAGTGCACGCGAACGGGAGGCGACCAGGCGGCGATGGCCGAACCGGCGTCGTCGCGGGCCGGGGCGAATCGGGTTCGTCGGGCGCACACCTCAGCCGCAGCGCCGAAGCCCGCCCCGGGATCGGACACGAGCTCGACCGCGTCGACGACTCCGCTCGGGCCAACCCGGACACGGATCACCACCGTCTGCGCGTCGATGCGCTCGGCGTCTGCTTGCGCCGGCCAGGGGCAGGCCCAGGTGCCCTCGGCCAGCGTCACCGGACGGCCGCCTTGGGGCGACAGGCCGTTCCCCCGGCCGTCGGCGCCGGCTGCGGCCACCCGCGCGTGGAGCTCGACGGTGCCTGCGACCGGGTCCGTGCCGCGTCCCTGACCGGCGGTGGGCCCGCCCGGAAAGGCCCGCGCCGTGCCGACGGCGAAGGTCTCGGTGGTGAGATCGACCGGCGCGTCGGCCGTGCGGGTCATGACCGTCGCCGCCGCGGCCGGTGCCACCGGGCGCGGCGACCGGGCGATGCGGCTCGCGGTATGCGCACTCGTCGGTGACCGTACGGGATCGCGCGCAACGTCCACGGGAACGGCGGGAGAGGGGGGCGGTGGCCGTGGCGGAGGCGGGGAGATCGCGATCGGCCGCGGGTCGGCCAGCCGCGCGCCGATGGGCACCGCGGAGACGGCGCCCCCGCGCCGATGGCCCGCCACCACCGAGAGCGCGAGGGCGAGCACCCCGCCGTGGAGGGCGATCGCGAGCCCGAAGGCGGCCCCCGCGCGGCGCCGCGCGCCGCTCCGTGATCGGTCGCCGCCCTCGCCGAAGACAAGGATGAAGATGGAGATCGCCTCCGGATCGCCGGAGCGGAATGGATCGGCGCCATCGGTGGTGGTGCTGGTGCTGGTGCTGGTGGTTGTCGTCGGGGTCATGGTCACGCCGCGGTCACCGTCCCTGATCATTGCGCCCGGGCTCGCCGTCGCCCGCCGGCCCCGGCTCCGGAGGCAGCGCGCCGAACGCGATGCGCTCAATGCCTCCCTGTCGCAGGAGATCGAGGAGGTGGATGATCTGGCGATGCGGGATGGCGCCGTCGGCGTCGATCACCGCGCGCACCTCGGCGTCCCGGCCCAGCGCCGTCCGGATGCGGGCGACGAGCGCGGCATCTCCGCCGACGGCCGCGCCATTGATCAGCGTCGGGCCCTGACGTGGGACCACGATCGAGAGGATCACCTGGATCTCCTCGGTCCTGGCCGCCCGTGGGAGCTCGAGCGGGACCGCGGGGGTGACGATGAGCTTGGCCGTCACGATGAAGATGATCAGCAGCACGAGGGTGATGTCCACCAGCGGCGTGAGGTTGATGCCGCCGATGATCTCACCTTCGCCGCCGGAGCTACCCGACTGCATGGGGCTTCGCCTCGGCGTGGGCGGGGGCGTGGGGTGGCTCGGCGGTGTGCATCAGGTAGGCGAGCACCAGGGTCGACAGGACCTCGGTCCCGCGCAGGAGCGTGCTCACCCGCCGCTGGAAGAGGTTGTACGCGGCGACGGCCGGCAGCGCGACCAGGATTCCCACCGCGGTCGCGACCAGCGCCTCGGCGATGCTCCCCATCACCGCCTGCGTCGCGACCTGACCGGCGGCCGTGGCCCCGGCGTGGCCGGGGGCGCCGCGCCCGAGCTCCTCGAAGGCGTGAATCACCCCCACCACGGTGCCGAACAGTCCCACGAAGGGGGCGTTGTTGCCGACCGTGCCGAGGAAGGCCAGCCGGCTCTCCAGCCTGCCACGCTCGAGCGCGGCAGCGCTCTGCATGGCCTTCTCGGCGGCGGCCGGCCCTCGCCCGGCGAGGCGCAGCCCGGCGGCGGCGATCGACGCCGCCACCGCGGGGCTGGCGGCAAGCTCTCGCCGGGCGCCGGGAAGATCGCCCGCCCGCAGGCGCGCGTCGAGGCCCTCGGCGAGTGCGCGCAGATCGCCGCCGCGCGTGCGCAGGAAGAGCCACCGCTCGACCATCACCACCACCGTCGTGAAGGAGAGCCCCACGAGCAGCCAGAGGACCGAGGTCGCTCCGGTGCGGAGCAGGAGATTCTCGACCGTATCCATCGCGTTCATGTGGGCACCTCTTTCATCAGGGGGGCGAGGGGTAGTGTCGCTCGACGGCACACAGGCCATCCGAGTCGAGGTGGCCTTGTGTGCTCTGGTCATAGGTCGCGAAGTCCTGGTAGTCGCGCAGGCCCGTCGCGGGATCCCCGCCGGTCGCGTGGGGGACGCTCTGGGGATCGAAGGCCATGGGCCCGCTCAGCATCGGATGAACGTCGGTGGGGGGATCGATGCAGTACCGCCAGTCGAGAGGCCTGCCCAGGGCGTCGGTGTAGGCCGTGTAGTCCACGCCCAGGGTCATCTCGAGGGTCACGGAGGGGGCTCCCGCGTCGGCCGCCGGTCCGAGCACGCGGGCGGCGAACTGATCGAAGTGCGCCGGCGAATCATGCAGGACGCTGTCCCAGAAGGGGTGGTCGGTGTGAATGGTGACCTGGCCGACCACCGACTGGCCGGCGAGGAAGGCGATGCCGCGTTCGTGCTCCTCGCCAGCCAGCGCCCGGGCCGGATCGTTGTCCGGGTTCTGGCAGTTGGCGTAGGTCGTGGGCGACTTGAAGCACAGGCGGAAGTGGACCGTGCTCGGCCAGCTGGCGTAGGCGCCGGCGTTGCAGTCGGTGTGGCCGGGGATCGTGCCGCCCTTGAAGGTCGCGGTCCCCACGTAGAGGACGGTGCACTGGTCCGCGACCATCTGCTGGTAGTCGGACATGGCGGCGGCATCCAGGTTCACGGCGAGGGCGCTGGCCACTGCGGGGACCACGTCGAACCCGAAGGCGTAGCGGGTGCCATCGGTGGCGAAGGGCTGGTTGCCGTTCCGGTTCTGCTTGCCGAGGGCCGCGATCGGCACCGCTTGCTCGCCCGGGCCACCCTTGCCGGGCAGGTTCCGGGGATCGCTCCGGCTGAGGTCGATGGCCCAGGGACCATCGACCTCGGCCACCAGCGCGCCGGTCCGGGACTCATCGCCGGGTACGAAGTCCGGGTTGGCCGACAAGGTGAGCTTGTCGATGGTCACGAGGAGCCGCGTGAAGTCGACCTGCCACCCGTCGACGAACACCGGATCTCCGTCGCTGGCCGGAGGAAAGGCGTAGCCCGTGAGGGCCAGGAGCTCCCCTGAGGCGGCGAAGAGGATTCCGCCCGGCCCCGGGTCCGCGGGCGCGGTGAATCCGGTGGTCGTTCCACCATCGGCGAGGGTGTCCGCTTGCTGGCCGCTCGACGAGCAGGCGCCCATCGCCGCCAGGCCCGAGGCCAGGAAGAGGATGAGGAAGAGGAGGTGGAAGAGGAAGCGGTTGAGGTCGTCGAGGTGAACATTCCGGGTCATGGCGGATCTCTCCTTTGTCTGGTGTGGGCGAGCGCGTGCGCGGGCTCGCTAGAGATCGGGCACCCACGAGAAGGCGTAGGGGCCAGTGTTGCGGAGGTTCGAGTAGAGGTTGGTGCTGGGCTGGGTGTAGTCCGGCGCGGTGGGATCGTCGCTGAAGGCGAAGGTCCCTGGGGTTGGCCCGGGCGGGAGCTGATCGAAGTCGACGTTGGTGAAGAGCCGGCAAGGATCGACGCGGAGGATCAGCGCCCCCGCGGGCGCGATGGTGATGGGCGCCGGGATGGGGGTGACGATCCGCTCCTTGCAGATGGGATCGCCGCCGGCGACGGCCCCGTTCGGAGCTGGACCTTGGCGGTTCGAACCGATGGAGATCTCCGCGGTGAAGGGAACCGCGGCGCCCACGCGGGTGGCGGTGCCGGCCACCCGCAGCACCGGCTCGGGATCCGGGATGGTGTTCACGTCGCCGTGGGTGAGCCAGACCTGCCCGACGAGCGCGGGCGGCTCGGTGATCCCATGGGCCAGGGTGGGGAAGGGCGCGAGGACCGGGGACAGCAGATCCACGTCGAGGCCCGAGAGCTCCTGTCCCACGTAGGTGCCCGGGAGGTAGCAATCGGTGGCCTGGCCCCCCGAGACGGGCTGGCTCTGGTTCAGGTAGACCGCGCCGATGTGCATGGCTGCCTGGCCGAGCGCGATGGTCCACGGACCATCGCTCGTGCACGTGAGCGGCTCCCCGGCGATGGCCGTGGCCGGACCGGCCGCCATCACCGGGAAGTCGACCGCCGTGCCACCGGTCTGGCCCACGCAGCCCATCTGGGCGATCCCAGCCAGCAGTGGCAGAAGCAGGCAGGAAGGACGATGGGCGCGCGGATCATTCATGGCGTCCCCCCGAAGTTGACGCCGAGGCCGAGGAGGATCGCGCGCGGGGCACCCGCCGTGAAGGAACGCTCCGGGACCAGGGTCGGCTGGGGCTGACTGTGGAAGTCGGACGCCTGGTTGTATTCGCCGAGGCGGTACCGCCGGTCGAGGAGGTTGGTCGCCGCGAGCCGGAGCTCGTAGTGCGTCCACGAGAGCCCCAGCGACGCGTCGATGGTGAAGATCGACTGGCTGACCTGGCCGTAGGGGAGCGGCCGGCGACCCACGAAGGTCACCCCGGCGTTGAAGGAACCGCGGAGCGCCGATCCCCCCGGACGAAACGGGAGCTCCCCGAAGAGGGCGGAGTCGGAGCGGACCACGCTGCCGGGCACGTAGGCCACCGCCTGGTGATCGTCGTTGAAGGTCGCGCGGACCAGGGTCACGTTGGCCGAGGTGTCGAAGAATGGCCCGGTGACGCGCAGGGCTCCCGCCCAGCCGCTGCGGGTGGTCCCCACCCCGAGGATGTTGCGCCCGGCCGTCTCGCTGAAGATCAGATCCTTGTCCACCACCGTCTGGAAGAACACCGAGCGCGCCACCACGGTGGTTCGGGCCAGGCTGCCGGCATAGCCCGCGCCGGCCTCGTAGGCCTTTATGCTGGCGAAGGGAGTCTCGACGTCCTGGGTGATGTAGACGGGATCGATCGATCGGATGCCGCGGCCGGCGCTGGCCGAGAGCGTGACGTTGCGGAAGGGTCCGACGATGAGGGAGGCGCGCGGCAAGAGGGCCAGGCTGGAGGTGGAGGAGCTCTGATTGGGTTCGCGGGGGCGGCCGAAGCTCTGCTGCGAGAGGCAGCTCTGGTCGGTGGGGAGGTTGGTGCTGGAGGGGTGGCTGACGCTCTGGGCCGCACAGTTGTCGAGGACCGAGTAGGTGAGGAGATCCGCGCGGCCGCCGCCGCGCAGGCTGAGCCAGCGGGCGAGGGACAGATCCGCGTCGGCGTAGAGCCCGATGTTCTCGAGCTGCGAGACGAGATCGCTCTCGGTCAGGTAGGGGACGCCGGTCGAGGCCTCGAGGCGCTGCTGGGTCCCAGCCGACTGGTCGGCGCGCGCGAAGAAGCCGAGCTCGAGCTCCTGCCTGTGACCGAGGATGGCGCCCTGCAGCCGGGTGGCCCCGCGGGATCCGAGGGTGAGCTCGTGCACGTTCAGATCGAGCAGATCGCCGCGTTCGACATGCAAGCTCTGCAGGGGCTCCTGCACGTCGAGCAGGAAGCCCGTGAAGTTCTCGAGCAGGCGCATGTCGCGCTTGATGAGGAAGACCTGCAGGGCCGAGGTGGCGTCTCCGGTCCGGGTCTCGAGATCACCGGCCAGCGAGGTGCGCGAGGCGTCTCCACCCTCGGGGACGCGCTGGCGTGCGAAGGGGCTGAGGTCGTAGCTGTCGTAGAAGCCGACCCTGCCGGACCGGAGATCGTCCTCGCGCAGGAGGCCCGCCGAGTGGAAGTGCGTGGCGTAGCTCTGTGCGGTGAGTCGGAAGGTCCCGGCGTCGCCGAGGCGGCCCTCGTACTGTCCGAGGGCCGCGCCGCGCTCAGCGTCGCGGTTCTGGCCGAAGCCGGCGGTCCTCGCCAGCTCGACGCCGGCGAAGGTGTGGCTGCTCTCGCCGGCGGGACCCCAGAGGCCGAGCAGGCGCTGGCTCCCGAAGCTGCCGGTGGTCACCCGCGCGGTGAGGCCGCGCTCGGCGAGCCCGAGCGCGTAGTCGGCGCTGCCGGCCACCGCGAAGTTCCCCTGGCGCGGATCGAAGGGGCCCTCGAGGACCCGCAGGGATTCGACCAGCTCGGGGATGATGAAGTGGGTGTCGGCGTAGCCGTTGCCGTGCAGGTTGCCGCTCTCGTTGATGGGCACCCCGCCCACCGAGAGCTCGATGTCCTGACCCTCGCGCGCGTCGAAGCCGCGCAAGAAGATCTGCTCGGCGTGTCCTTCGCCGCCCTCGTTGGTGAGCAGGATCCCCGGCGCCAGCGCGAGGAGCTCGGTGGCGTTGGCGCGCGGGGTCCGGGCCAGCGCGGCGACCTGGATCTGGAAGTCGGAGGCGCCGCGGCTCGTGGCCAGGCGCCGACCGCGCACGGTGACGTCGAGGGCGGGCGGGGGCGCGGCCGTCGCGTCGGTGGTTGGCGCGGTGGGCGCGGCGCCGGGGGCCGACGCGAGAGGGGCTGCCGTGGTGGGTGGCACCGGCGAGGGCGTGGGGGGCGGGTCGAAGCGAAAGGGGAGCTTGATGCGGCTCGGGATGGGCTGACCTCCGCGCGTCGCGGGGCGGAAGAGCCAGCGGCGTGCGGCGCGGACCGCGGCCCCGTCGAACGCGGCACCGGCCGACTCGAGTACGGACACGTCCTCGACCCCGCCGGAGACGTCCACGGTGACCAGCAAGATCACGGTTCGCGGGGCCAGCCGATCCGCGGTGGACGACGGCCCGCGGGCGAGCTCCTCCTCGGGGTAGACCGCCTCGACCCGCTCGAGGATCTCGGGCGGGCGCACCGGCGGCGCGTCGAGCAGCGCTGGAGGCGCGCCGAGGGAAAGCCCCGGGGCGACGATGGCCCCGAGCAGCGGGAGCCAGGTGCACAGGGTGACGGTCTTCTTGCGAGCGAGACGGGTGTTCATGTCGAGGTGTCTCTGCTGGTGAGCGGAAGATGGCGGCAGTTCCCAGGGGCGCGTGCGCTCGGTGCGCGCGGGCACCATTCGCTCCCCTCCACGAAAGCAGACCTTGCGGCCCTGCGGTGAAGTGGGCCCCTCTCCCTGACCCTCTCCCCGCTTGCGCGGGGCGAGGGGATGGGGAACGGACCCTCTCCCTGGCTCTCCCCGCTTGCGCGGGGGCGAGGGGATGGGAGATGGGAGGCGGGAGCCCGCCCCGCTCTTCTCCCCTGTCCGCGCGAGCAAGAGAGGCTCAATGGGCTGTGGCGCCCATCCCTGCGGATGAAAGCCGAGCCCCACCCCGCTCCTCACTCCCTCGCCCCGCGGAGCGGGGAGAGGGTCAGGGAGAGGGGCCCACTTCATTCCCGAGGCGGCACCGCGAAGTACGTTGTTCACCTCCCGCTGTTCGGGCGAGAGGGGCGCGGGGACGTGCGAGCGGCAGCGAGCCACGTCCCCGATTCATAAAAAGCCCAGGGAGAGGGTCCCACTTCATTCGACGCAAGCGGGAGATGGAGGGCGCCCTCCGCTCGACGTCAGCAGAACGCGGCGATACGACGCGGTGGCGCGATCTTGGGCGCGCTCAGCAGGATTCGTTCCGCGGGCGCCGCCACGATGGGTGCCGCGCGAGGCTCTGGAGGAAGGGCCGGCTCGGGGGCCGGAGCGACGAGCAGAATCGGCTTCGAGCGCTCGCGTCGCCCGGTGAACAAGAACGCGCAATGGGCGTGCGCCACGGACGCCACGGCCGCCCGGTCGGCCACCGACCGTGGTCGCGCTGCCCTGCTCTCGAGGGCGTCGAGGGCGGCGGAGGACCCGGCGGAGTCAGCCCCCGCGCCGACGTGACTGAGGTCCCCGTGCTCTGCACAGCGGACATGGCGTTCGGTGGCCTCATGAGCCAGCGAGACCAGCTGGCCGAGCAGACAGACCACGCTCACGACATAGACCGCGCCGGGTATGCTCCCGCCGCGTCGGGTGCGCGCCGACCTGTTGAGACTCTTGCCCACGTGCTCGGTGAGGTTTACGACCGCCCGCCCGGAATGGCAAGTGGGCCGTCGTCGTGACCATCGGCGCGCAGGTCGCCGCCGTCCGCGCGGCCGCCGGCAGGACCGTCCTCCTCGCTCGTGTCCCAGCCCGCCGCCCCCGCGCCGGTATCGAGGAGCGACAGCAGTTCGGTCGTGTCGAGCGGCGCGGCGCCATCGGCTCCGTCGAGCACGGAGCGGGCGAGCGCGCGCTTGTCGGCGTGCAGGGACAGCACGGCCTCCTCCACGGTGGCGCGCGCCACGAGGCGGATGACGGTGACCGGACGCCGCTGGCCGATGCGGTGGCTCCGGTCGGTGGCCTGGTCCTCGACGGCGGGGTTCCACCACGGATCGAGGTGGATCACGGTGTCGGCCTCGGTGAGGTTGAGGCCGGTGCCCCCCGCCTTGAGCGAGATGAGGAAGGCGTCCGCGCCTCCGGCTTGAAACTGCGCGACCACGGTGGCCCGCTGCGCGGCCGGGGTGCCCCCGTGCAGCAGCAGGACCCTGGCGCCGGACGCTTCGAGAGCCGCCTGGGCCAGCCCGAGGAAGCCGACGAACTGGCTGAACACCAGCGCCCGGTGCCCCGTCTCGCGCAGCGTCGAGACGAGCTCGACCAGCGCGTCGAGCTTGGCCGACGCGCCCCCGAAGGTCTCGTCCTGCAGGCGGGGATGACAGGCGAGCAGGCGCAAGCGGGTCAGTGCGGCGAGGATCTGGAAGCGCCGCTGACCCTCGCTGTCCACGCGGATCTCGCCCGCCGCGCGGCGGTCCCCGGTGAGGGCAGCGACGGCGGCTGCGCGAGCGGCGTCGTAGAGCCGCCGCTCGGCCGGCGCCAGATCGACGAGGCGGGTGATCTCGGTCTTGACCGGAAGCTCGGGGGCGACCTCTTGCTTGGTTCGGCGCAGCAGGAACGGACGCATCAGCTCACCGAGGGCGCGTCGGCGCTCGGCGTCGTGGTTGCGCTCGATGGGGACGGCGAAGCGCTCGCGGAAGTGCTCCCAGCCGCCGAGCAAGGCGGGGGAGACGACGCGGAACAGGCTCCACAGCTCGCCGAGGTGGTTCTCGATGGGCGTGCCGGTGAGGGCCAGGCGCCAGTCGGCGGCCAGGCGGCGGACGGCGTGCGTGCGCTGCGCCTGCGCGTTCTTCAGCGCCTGCGCCTCGTCGATGACCAGGGTGGCGAAGGTGACCGCGGCCAGGGACTCGATGTCGCGGGCGGCGATGGCGTAGCTGGTGACGAGCAGATCCCCGGCGGCGAGATCGCCGAGCAGCAGGCCGCGATCGCCGCCGCGGTAGAGCCGCCGCCGGAGGGACGGCGCGAACCGCTCGGCCTCCGCCAGCCAGTTCGGCACCACGGAGGTGGGCGCCAGGATCAGCGCCGGGCCGCGGGGCGCGCGTTCGAGCAGCACCGCCAGGGTCTGGATGGTCTTGCCGAGACCCATGTCGTCCGCCAGGCACGCGCCGGCGCCCCCCTCCGCGAGGCGCGACAGCCACTCGAAGCCCTCGCGCTGGTAGGGCCGCAGCGTCGCCAGGAGCCCGGTGGGCATCACCGGGGTGTGGCGCGACGCACGCGCTCGCCGCGCGCGCAGCTCCTCGAAGGACGGGATGGTGTCGAGGTGCGCGGGATCGTCCACCAGCCCGGCCAGGAGCTCGGGCGCGGCGGTGCCGAGCTCGACGGCACCTCGGCTGACCAGCAGGGAGTCGTCCGCCGCTGCGAGGCGCCGGCGCAGGGTCTCCTCGATGCGGGCGAAGCGACCGGGACCGAGGATGACGTACTTGCGCCGGCGTCGTACCGCCTCGAGGAGGGCGGCGAGGGAGACGAGGGCGCCATCGAGCTCGATGCCACCTTCGAGGCCGAACCAGTCACGCCGCGCGGTCACGCGCAGGCGCAACGCCTGGGCCCTGGCCGCGTCGATGCGCCACGCGTCCTCGGGCCACTCCACCACCAGATGGGGACCGGCCTCGCGCAGGGCCACCACCAGATCGAGGGCTTGTTCCGGGTCGGTGAGGGCAAAACGCCAGGCCGACGTGCGGGCGCTCTCGGGAAGGCCGAGGGACGCGCAGAGCGCGTCGGCCGCTCGTCGCTCGCCGTCGAGATCGCGGCGCGCGGCCAGCCGGGCGGTGTCGGTGCGCGCGAAGATCACGGCCGGGCCCTCGCCCGGCGTCTGGAGGGGGGAGCCGGGCAGCGGAGCTGAAACTGAAACTGGAAGTGGAAAGGGACGAAGGCCGATCTCCAGGGTGAGCCCGCTCTCTCCAGTGGGTGTCAGCTGGCACACGATGCGGGCATCGGCGTCCACGGTGTCGCCCACCAGCGCCGTGGGGAGCTCGAAGGGGATGACCGCCTGCACGCGCTCCAGGCGGGCGAGCACCGGCTCGATGGCTTCGGCCGGCAAGGTGGCGGGCTCGCGGTCGAGGGCGTCTGCGAGCAGCGCCACCTCGGGCGGCAAGAGCGCGAGGCGCACCTCGTTGGCGGAGGGATCCACCGCGATGACGTGGCGGCGATCGGGCGCCACGTCGAGCAGGCCGCCGGCGTCGCGGGGAGGGCCATCCCCGAGGGAGAAGCGAAGCGCGTACGCCCCGCCTGCCGGTAGCTCCTCGACGAGGAGGCGGGGCGAGACCCGCCGGACGCTGGCGGGGAAGTCGCGGCGCTCGCCGAGGAACACGGTGGTGGCGCCGACCAGGGCGTCGAGGGCGCGGAAGACGGAAGCGGGCTCCGACAGCGTGGACAAGCTCCAGAGCTGGATGTTCGCGGTGACGAGATCGATGGCGCGGGCGTCGGCCGCACCGTCCGGTGCGCCGGCGGACGCTCGGCTCCGGCGGGCCAGCTCCGCGATGGAGATCGACGCCCCCTTCGACCATCCGCGCGCTCCGAGGCGCTGCAGGAGCGGCGAGAGGGTCACCGAGCCGTCGGCGCGCTGGCGGACCATCCACGCGACGCGCTCGTTCTCGCCGGGGGCCGTGACGGGAAGCTCCGCCAGCTTGCGCTCGAAGCGCTCGAGCACCCGCTGCCAGGCGGGTGTGGCGAGGAAGGCCTCGAGCTTCTGGTGCCCGGGCAGGGAGGGGCGCTCGAGCAGATCGAGCACGGCCATCAGCGCCGAGCGTTGGTGCGCGCAGGACTCGGAACCCGCGGCGCAGGTGCACCTGGGGGCGAGGGCGGTGGTGCTCCAGGCGGCGAGCGGGATCTGGACCGTGAACCCACCCGTGTGCACGAACGTGGCGCCCGTGCCCTCCGCGGGCGCTTCCTGGTACTCGAGACGGGCCGGATCGTCGGCGAATTCCAGGCGGGTGACCGTCGTTCCCCGAGGCCGGAGCTCCGCGGCGCCGCCGGCCGCGTCCCGCTCGGCGATGGCCTCGGCGACGGCCGCGCGGAAGCGGGCGAGCGGTCCCTGGCCCGGGCCGATGGGCACCCGGGGATGTGCGGCCTCCCACGCGGCGAGGGCCCGGCGGTTCTCCGCGACGGCCGTGAGGTGGTGGTGGATGAGGTCGTTCACGATCCTCGGCACGGCCGTGGATGCCGGCGGGGGATCTGCAGGGGCAAAGGGCCGGTGGCGCTTGGACCATCCTGGTACGGACGCGGGCAGTGACGCCGGCCCGCGCGCTGGTGTCGACGCCGGGCCCGAGGTCCCGACCGGGACGGCGAGTCGAGCCAGGGCCTCGCGGACCGGCGTGGTCGCGGCCAGGCGCAGCAGAGGCAGCACCGCCGGCGGCAGCGCGCGCCCCACCGGCTCGTCGAGCGCTTCGGCGAGCCCGAGGTCCTCGGCCCAGGCCAGCAACGCCGCCGGATCGGCCGCCGATGGGGGCGAAGGATCGCCGTTCGCCCGTCGTCCACCGTCCGAGGAGGAGAGGCCCTGCGCGAGGACGGACCCTTCCGCGTCCGCCCCCGAATGCCCCTTCGAGCGTACGTCGGGGACCAGATCGAGCCCGTCGAATTCCTCGAATTCCTCGATCCAGGCCTCGAGGAGGCGCGCCACCTGCTTGACCACCTTTCGCCCACCGACACGGACCAGAGCCTCCTCGCCGCGGCTGGTGCACAGCTCGGCCAGCGTCCGCGCGCCGAGCCGGTTGGCCGCCTGGAGGAGGCTGTTCGACACGCGGACAGACAGTCGCTCCTCCCCGACGAACCGTTCGATCGGGAACGCCAGGGCACGGCGCAGATCGTCGTCGTCGGTCGCCGCGACCCCCAGCGCTTCGAGCACGCTCATGGAGGCGCATTCATAAGCAACCGGGTGCCTGGACACCAGGGTCCGGCGTGGAATTCACGGCCATTGCGGGGGGAGCATCGCTGAAGTATTTGCTTGACTATCGGGTGGGTCCTGGAATATTGAAGGACATGCTTCAGCATTCGCCGCTCGACCGGGTCTTCCACGCCCTTGCGGATCCCACCAGACGCGCCATCGCCGAGCGCCTGGTCGCCGGGCCAGTGTCGGTCAGCGAGCTGGCCGCGCCGTTCTCGTTCACGCTGTCCGCCATCGGTCAGCACGTGCACCTGCTCGAGTCGAGCGGGATCGTGCGCAGCGCCAAGCTCGGGCGGGTGCGAAGGGTCGAGCTCGTCCCCGAGCGGCTGGCCCTCGCCGAGCGCTGGTTCGTGACCCATCGCGCGCGTTGGGAACGTCGCCTCGACCGACTCGGTCTCCTCCTCGCCGAGCCGTCGGACGACCAGGACCCGCGGGGGGGGCAGCGATGAGCCTTCCGGTGATTCACCGGGGCTTTGCCATCGAGCGCATCTACCCCACGACCCCGGCGAGGGTCTTTCGGGCCCTCTCCGACCCGCAGAAGAAGCGCCGGTGGTTCGCGGAGGGCGAGGGGTTCGAGGTCGAGAGCTACACCCTCGACTTCCGGGTGGGCGGCTTCGAGCGGACGCGCTTTCGTCCCACCGGCGGCCCGCCCATGACCACGGACGCGGTTTACCTCGACATCGCCGCCGACGAGCGGGTGGTGTTCGCCTATGCGATGACCGTGGGGGGCGCTCCCATGTCCTCCTCGCTCGGCACGATGGAGCTGACGCCGACCGCGTCGGGAACGCGCCTGCTCTTCACCGAGCACACCGCCTTCGTGGACGGACAGGACGGCTCCGAGGGGCGGCGCGAGGGCTCGCTCGGGTTGCTCGAGGCGCTGGCCAAGGAGCTCGAGACCCACGGATAGGGCCTGCCCGTGCGGCTCGACCGGCAGACCCACCAGACGAACGAAGAATGAAAGGATGAACCATGAGCAAGGTCTTCTTCAGCGTCACCATGTCGCTCGATGGGTTCGTCGCGCCCGAGTCGCGGGGTGACGACACCGGGGATCGACGATGGATCGGCCAGTGGATGGAGCTTCAGAAGTACGTCTTCGAGCAGAAGTTCTTTCGCGAGACCCTCGAGCTCGGGGAGGGTGGCCTCACCGGAGCCGACAACCGGGTGCTGGAGGAGACGTTCGCCCGGACGGGGGTCAGCATCATGGGCAAGCGCATGTTCGACGGCGGCGAGCGGAGCTGGCCGGAAGAAGCCCCCTTTCATACCCCGGTCTTCGTCCTGACCCGGCAGGTGCGCGCGCCCTGGGTGCGCAAGGGGGGCACCACCTTCCACTTCGTGAACGACGGGATCGGAAGCGCGCTCAGCCAGGCCCGAGAGGTCGCGAACGGTCGGGACATCCGTATCGCGGGTGGCGCCCACACCATCCGCGAGTACCTCGACGCTGGCCTGATCGATGAGCTGCACATCGCCCTCGCCCCCCTGTTCCTCGGAGGCGGTACGCGCCTTTTCGACCGCGAGCCGCGCCACGAGACCGCCCTGACGATCCAGCGCACCGTGCACTCGCCCCTCGTCACCCACCTGTTCTATTCCATCCGCCGATCGGCGTGACGGCGGGCCGCCCGCCCTCTGTCCTCAGCCGGCCTCCGCCTCGAAGCCCGCGTCGATCCAGGCCTGCAGGCCCCCCGCGAGCGGCCGCACCGACCGGACGCCGCGATCCATCAGCAGGCGCGCAATGCGGGCCGCGGAGGCCTCGCTCGGGCAGTTGCAATACAGGATGACCTCGCGCCCATCGGGCAGCTCGGCCACCACGGCATCGACCTGCGAGAGATCGAAGGCGATGGCGCCCGGGATGCGTTGAGGATCGCGCTCGCGCGCGCTCGGCGTGCGAACGTCGAAGACCACCGGCTCGGCGCCGATGTCGACCAGGCGCCGGAGCTCGCCGACCGTGATGCGGGCCATGCGCAGGCGCCGGTAGAAGCGCCGGCGTTGAACCCACTTGCCGCCGACCAGCGCCACCAGCAAGATCCCACCCAGCACCGGCGCCCAGCCGCCGAGTCCGGTGAGCGCCGCGAGCACGCGATCGACCTGTCGATAGAAGACCAGTCCCGCGCCGATCCCGACCGACGACCACAGCACGGCCGCCGCGAGGTCGAAGAAGAGGAAGCTCGACCACCGGGTCCGCATGGCCCCGGCCAGGGGCGGCGCCACCATGGAGAATCCCGGGATGAACTTGGCGACCGCCAGCGACTTCAGGCCCCACCTGGCAAAGGTCTGCTCGGTGTTCCGCACGCAGGAGTCGGGTGACAGCGCCAGCCGGCAAACCACGCGCAGGACCTGGTTGCCGTACCGCCGGCCGAGCCAGTACCAGGTGGAGTCGGCGATCAGCACCGCCAGCCAGGTCACGGCCACCAGGCCGGGCAGCGGCAACAGGCCGCGCGCAGCCAGGCTGCCCGCCACGACCAGCGTCGGTTCGGCCGGAATGGGCACGCCGAGCTGCTGGAGGAGCACGTTGACGAATACCAACGCCAGGCCCTGGTCGGCGATCACCGTGACCAGGTTCACCTGGGTGCCTCTTGGTGGTGTGATGACATTCGGATCCTGGGCGTCGTCGACCAGACAAAGTTGGCAGCCGGACGCCCTCGGGGCAAGGTCGGTGGCCGCCTGGTCGGAGCAGACCCGGCGCACCGGAGCTCCAGGTCAGGCGCTCATCCGGGCGCGAGCGGCAGCGTGAACCGCAAGGTGGCCCCGACCGCCGCCTCGGGCTCGATCCAGATGCGCCCCCCGTGCCCTTCGACGATGCCCTTGCAGATCGCGAGGCCGAGCCCCGCGCTCTCGGGCGTCCCGCGGGTCCCTTGCCAGAACCGATCGAAGACGTACGGGATCTGCGCGGGGGCCACGCCAGGACCGTCGTCGATCACGGAGAAGAGCGCCTGGCCAGCCCCCGGAGGCGCGCCCGTCGGCTCCCCCTCGGTGCGCACCTCGATGGCTCCTCCCGGCGGCGTGAACTTGATGGCGTTTCCGATCAGGTTCTCGAGGACCTGCAGGATGCGGCCCCGGTCGCACCGGACGCGCACCTCCGGATCGAGCCTGGAGCTGAAGGTGAGCCGCAGGCCGCGTTCGAGCGCCAGCGGTGCGGCCCCTTCGGTGGCTTCGCGCACGAGCTCGCCGACGCGATGGGCTTCGCAGACCATCGACAGGCGCCCGCTCTCGATGGCCGTGATGTCCATCAGGTCGCGGATGAGCGCGTCCATCCGGCGCGCCGCCCGCTCCACCGCCTTCGCGTGGGACAGGACCCGGGTCGGATCGGTGGCCCCGGCCTCGGCTTGACGTCGCAAGCTGGTGGCGGCCATGAGGAACACGTTGAGGGGATTGCGCAGATCGTGGCTCACCGTGGCCAGGAGATCGTCGCGGCTCCGGATCGCCAGCTTCTGATCCTCGATGTCCGCGGCCGCGCCGTACCACGCCACGACCCTCCCGTCCTCGAAGTTCGGCACCGAGCGGCCGACGTGCCACCGATAGACCCCGTCCGCGCGCCGCAGCCGATATTCCATCTCCCAGGGCTGCTCGGATTCGCGCGCCCGCTGCCAGGTCTCGAAGCAGCGGGCGAGATCGCCGGGGTGGACCGCGTTCGGCCAGCACTCGCGCATCGGCATGCCGGTTGGCTGCCCGGTATAGGAATACCAGCGGGGGCTGAGGAACTCGTGCGAACCGTTGTCGCTCACCGCCCAGACGATCTCGGGGATGGCCTCGGACAGTTGCCGGAACCGATGCTCGGCCTTCTGGGCCGCCCGACGGGCCTCCTCGGCGGCCTCGAAGAGGATGGAGTTGTCGAGCGCCAGGGCGGATCGCCGGGCGAGATCCTCGGCCAGCGACACGTCCTCCGCATCGTAGGTCCGACCGGACTCCGCGGTCGCGAAGGTCATGGCCCCGAGCGTGCGAGCACCGACCTTGAGCGGCGCGCAGATGTACGAACGCAGGCCGAGCGCGCGCAACTTGCCGCGGTGGGCGTCGTCCCGAGCCGAGGCGGTCAGCAGCTCGTCGGTGATCACCGGGACGAAGGCCGTGCGCCCGGTCTGGACCACCCCCCACACCCCGCGGGTCGACTCCGGTGCCTCGGGGTACTGGCTCGCGAGCTCGTGCACCAGGGCGATCTTCTCGGGATCCACGTGGGCGGTCGCCAGGCGTTCGAGGCGGGCGGAGGGCGCCACCATGTCGACGGCAGCCCAGTCCGAGAAGCTCGGCACCGCCAGCCTGGCGACGCTGGCCAGACGGTCGCGGTAGGCCAGCGACGCCGAGAGCAGGGCCACGCTGGCGTCGCTCAGCAGACGAAGCCGCTCCTCGATGCGGCGCTGGTTGCTGGCGTCGCGGAACACCAGGACCGCACCGACGGTTCGTCCATCGGCGGCCCGGATCGGGGCGGCGCTGTCCTCGATGTCGAGCGCGCGGGCATCGCCCTCACGCAGCAACGCATGGTGGCCGAGGCTCACGGGCGCGCCGCTCTCCAGCACGACGTGCACCGGATTGGCGCGCGGCGAGGTCGCCCCTTGGCCGGCTCGGATCCGACCATCGTCGGCCAGTCGAAAGATCTCCTCGAAGGGGCGTCCGACCGACGCCTCGGGCGGCACGCCGGTGAGGCGCCCCGCCACGGCGTTCATGAAGGTGATCCGCCCGAGATGGTCGGTGGACATCACGGCCTCGCTGATGCTGCGCAAGATGGTCGCCAGCTGCTCGTCTCTGAGGCGCAGCTTGTCCTCGACGCTCTTGAGGTGCGAGATGTCCGCGAAGATCGCGAGAGCCCCCACCAGGGTGCCGGCCGGGTCGAGGATCGGGGCCGAGCTCCCGAGCAAGGTCGCGTGCGTCCCGTCGAAGCGCTGGATGTGGAACTCCTCGGCGGCGTTCACGGAGCGCTCGGTGAGGCAGCGGGCCATCTGCCAGTCCCCGGGACCATATGGGCGTCCGTCGGGGTGAAAGGCCCGGTACTCGGTCCAGTCCGCCACGGTGGCGGCCGGGGCGCTCCCAGCCCATATGCGCCTGGCCGCCGGGTTCTGGATCACGATCCGCCCGTCGGCGTCGCAGATGATGATGCCGTGCGGGCTCTGGTCGAGGACGGCGTGCAGCAGGCCGCTGCTCCGCTCGTCGAGGCGCCTCAGCCGATCGACCTCGCTCCGCAGCTCGTCGAGCTCCGCCGCGGGGCCCCCGGGCAGGCTCGCGGGCGGCGGATCTCGGTTGACTCCCGGCTCTGGCCCTGCGTTCTGCAAGCGGGGACTGTAGCAGACTGGCCCGAGACGTCCGCTCGCTTGGTGGGGGATTCTGGCGGTCTCGCCTGCAACGACGCGGCAAATCACGGTTTCGCGGGCGAAGTCCGCCGAGAGGTGGGCAGGCGGGTCAGCGCCCGTAGCCCGCGGCCACGATGTTGGCCTGCACGGCGGCATCGGTCGCGTCCGACGAGGCGCCGGAGGTCATGCATCCTTCGAAGAAGTTCCCCTGGGCCGCGTTGCTGTTGTCGCCGCCGATCCCCAGGATGATGGCCCCCTCCTTCTTCATGGGGTTGTAGCCACTGGCGGGACGGGCGCCGCTGTACATGGTCGTCAGGTTGGTGGTCAGGGTACCCGACTGCGAATTGCCGCCCTTGATCGCAAAGCTCCCGGAGTTGCCAATCACCATGGCCGTCACATAGGCGGAGGTGAGGGGCGTGTTCGTCGAGGTGGGCCCGAAGTCCTTTCCAGCAAAGAGACCGTTTTCGAGATCCGCCATCACCCATGGCCCCGTGCCAGTCCCCTTGCCCCAGTTCGTGCAGTTTCCGAAGTAGATGGCTTCCATGGTGCCGTTGCCGTTGTCCAGGTTGTTCATCTCCGCGTTGCCGTAGTCGAAGCAGCACCCGGCGTTGTAGAAATTGCCGCTGGTCACCATGTACATGGACTCCGGCTGGTCCTTGACCGCGATGCCCGAGGTCTTGTCGTTGCGATAGCCGACGCCAGCCGGAATGTGAACGCCGTAGACCGTGTGGCCACCCACGGTCAGCTTGAGGGCGTTGGCGACGGCTTCGTTGTCCGGTGTGTTCTTCGCCCCGCCCGCGGGCGCCTTCGTGAGGTGGTTACCCTTCCCGGACTGGTCATAAATGACGGAGATGGTGCACGACGTGCCGGCGCAAAACGCGTCTTGCGCGGCGGCGTCGGCGAAGCCTCCGGGGACCAGAGCTGCGATGTCCTTGGTCGTGTTGTCCGAGGCGCGCCTGACCTGATAGAGGTTACCGCCATACGCCCCGGTGAGGGCTCGCACCGTGCTGTGGGCTGCGACACACGGAGTGTTGCCGGATGCGTAGATGTCGCAAGGCCCGGAGGTGGAACCGCCGGCACCGCCGGCACCGCCGGAACCGCCCCCGCCGATCGTGCCCCCCGAACCAAGCGCGGTCCCCGTGCCCGCCGCGCCTCCGGTCTGCTGGGGCGCACCGGTCGCATCTGTTCCGCCCATGCCTGCCGCGCCTCCGGTCTGCTGGGTCCCACCGGTCGAGACTGGACCACCCACGCCGGCCGCGCCTGGGCTTCCCCCGGTGGCAAGGGAGCCACCCGTCGCGAGCGCGCCGCCCGCACCTGCGGCGATCGAGCCGCCACTCCCTCCGGCCCCTCCCGTGCTCACGCTTCCGCCGGCCGGGCCGCTGCCTCCCGTGCTCGTTACCCCTCCGGTCGCCTTCGCGCTTCCGGTGCCGTCTTGGCCGCCTGTTCCCCGCCCTGTGGTCCCGCCAGAGGCAGAACACGCCAGCAGGAGGGCTCCGACCATTCCGGAGAGCAGGAGAGCCCCGGCATACCGAGACGTCTGCTCGGTGCCGGTCGCCGTGTACATCATTCTTGGCATCGCCGTGCAGGATAGCAATCCCGACACCCGCTTCGCCAAGGGCGCCGCGGGGCGGGGCACCACCCGCCCGCCGCAAGGGGTCAGCGTGGCGCCGGAGGCGAAAACCGGAGGTAGTCGAAGTCCACGAAGTCGGGTTTGACGGCAGGCATCGCGGAGGGCCTCTCAGCCGCGAAGAGCCCGATCTGCGCGCCGACCCAGCGCCCTGGGCGGGCGGTGAACGAAGCAGCGATGGTCTGTTCGTTCGAACCGGCCACCGCGAATCGGAAGCGGCAGTCGCCGCCATCGACCATGGTGACCGAGAGGCGAATCGTGCCATCGCCGACGGGGGCGGTGAAGGCGATCCGATCGTCCACCCGGAGAATGACCTGCCGCCGCGTTGACCAAGGCGCTCGCTCGACGGTCAGGGCGGCGGAGTTCTGGCCGACCACGATGAGGCCCCCGGCCGGGCCGCCAGGACTGACCTCGCCTGATGTGCCGCCGCCGGCTTTGCCGTCGTCCAACCGGTCTCCGGCCAGGCTGTCCGGGTGGGCCCTGCCTTCGTCGAGCTCGACGGCGGTCTCGGCGGTGAACGCGCGCGCGGGCAACTTCTGCAAGAGCAGGTGCGGGGCCGCCACCAGCCCGCGCTCGGGGAGCGGGCGAGCGGTGAGGCGCAACCAGCCTGGCCGCGTGCGCAGGTCGTACCAGCCGGGATCGTGGTTGGCGTGCCATTGCCATTGCGGGCCGAGCCGCCCATCCAGGCTGTCGAATTCATCGGTGGTTTGCGGAGACCCGATCGGCTGGACAGGGAGATCGGGTTTGCCATGCACCAGGACGGGTTCGCGCTCGGCGGTGCCTCGCCCGGGGACGCCCATCGCTGGCCAGTCGTCGATCCAGGTGACGGGGTTCAGGTGGACGACGCGCCCGTAGAGCCCCGTGTCCTGGAAATGAACGAACCACCACTCACCCGACGGTGTGTCGACGAGGGCTCCCTGATGTGGACCATTCACGGAGGTCCTTCCCTGGGCCAGGACGATGCGATCTTCGTACGGGCCGAAGATGTGCCGCGACCGCAGCGCCACCTGCCATCCTCGGGGGACGCCTCCTGCCGGTGCCAGGATGACGTACCAATGGTTGTGCTTGTAGAGCTTCGGACCTTCGAGGGTGGGGTGACGTGCAGGATCCCAGAAGACGATCCGACCCTCTCCGAGCAGCCGCGAGGCGTCGGGGGCCATGGGACGAATACGCAGGCGGTCCTTGATGCCGGCCCGCGAGCCGGCATAGGCGTGAATCAGGTAGGCCTGACCATCATCGTCCCAGAAGGGGCAAGGGTCGATGAGGCCACGTCCCGCCAGCAGCAACCGAGGCGCCGACCACGGCCCCTCCGGATCGAGGGCGGTGAGCACGTAGATCCCCTCGTCGGGAAGCGGCACGAAGAGGTAGAAGATGGCGGCGTGCTGGCGCAGCGAGGGGGCCCACACCCCCTCGCCCGGCTGAAAGTCCGCGTAGCGGGGATCGGGGAGGTTCTCGAGCGCATGGCCGACAATGGTCCAGTTCACGAGATCCCGCGACTTCAGGATGGGGAGGGCGGGGGTGGAGGTGAAGCTGGAGGCGACGAGGTAGTAGTCGCCCGCCACGCGAATCACGTCCGGATCGGAGTAGTCGGCGAAGAGGATCGGGTTGCGGTAGCTCCCGTCGCCCTGATCGGGCACCCACGGATACGTGGCGCCCCCGATCCGGGATCGGGGCGGCGACGGGGCAACGCAGCCGTGGACGAAGCAGGTGAGGGCCAGGACCCGCACCAGGGACAGGGCCAGCGTGAAGGTCTTCGTCATTTCCAGCTCACTCCGGGAGATGATCTTGCGGGTTCCAGAGACGAAGTCTTCATGTCGGGACTCATCGGCGTTCGAAGGCCGAGATGGCTGAGCTCGTATCGACCGCGATCGCGGCAGATATTCCTCGTGGGGTGGTTGGCGTCCGAGAAAACGCCCCCACCATCTCTGGACGCCGGGGTTCTAGCCGAACCCGCGTCAGGATCAATCAATCCGCAGGAGGAAGTGCCATGGAGCTGAATCTCGGTAACAGTGATCGCCAGGAGGGCGAGGTGGCCCGGACCATCGAGCGCGAAACGTCGAAGATCCCGTCCGATCTGTTTCTCTGGGCCGGCGGCCTGGCCATCGCGACATCGCTCGGCTTCATGGTCGCCGGGAAGGGCAAGGTCGCCAATTTCATCGGTCAGTGGGCTCCGACCATCTTGATCCTCGGCCTTTACAACAAGCTTGTGAAGGTCGCCGGCCACGACCGCCAGTCGGGGGGCCTCCACTGACCCGCCACGCGAAGGGCAGAGAAGGTCTGGCAGTGGGCCAGGAGGGGCGAGGAGTGGGCGGGGAGCTTGGTGGGCGCCGACCGGGCCTTCCTGCCCCCTGAAGGCTCGGCTCCGAGAGCGGCGATGCACGCCGCCGCAACCTGCTCGTCCTCGCCGAAGCAACGCCGGCGACGCCGACGGCACCGACGCAGTCGGTGCCGTCGTACGGGATCGGCAACATGCCCTGGACGCGGGGGAACCCCGGCAGGGCTCGGTGGGCCCTCTCCGATCAGCGATTGGCCAGAACGAGGACCTCGGCCGGCGGCAGGTCGCGGATCTCGACGAAGCAGGCACCGCCGCGCGCCTTGACCGTGAGGCGCTGACCGACGGGATGAGGCCCGGTGTAGGCCGCCCCCGCGCCGGTCTGCGCGGAGTTGGCGACCACCTTGAAGGAGGCGCCGCCGGCCGCCGCCGCGGTACCGGTCGGGTTGAGCGACGCGTCCACCAGGACGTCTCCACCGCGCGCCGCGCCGCCGTTGGGGTTTGCGATGCACAGCGCCTCCTCGTCATCGAGGATCCGCGACCAGGCGATGAGCTCACCCGCGCCGGGCAACGCGAAGGGAGCGCCGAAGTTCGACAGCGGTCGCTGGTACTGACGGCCGTAGCGCAGCACGGGGAGAGTCTGGCGCACGGCGATCAGGCCGGCGATGCGCCGGTAGGCTGGCGAGCCCGGATCGAAGCAGTGGGCGCCGGCCGTTCCGAACGGGCCGAAGCCTGGCAGGGCGGGGTCGAAGTGAGTGGCGTCGCCGCCAATCCCGGCCCTCCCGGACTTCCGGGGGTGCTCTGGTCCGAACATCGCCTCGCGGAGGTACTTGTCCGTGCCGCCGAAGTCGGGAAGGAACTGCTGGCGCAAGCTCTGCTCGGGCCCCGCGAAGGCCTGTTCCGTGCCGTAGTAGATGCAGGGGATGCCGACCCCGAACAGTTGAAGGGCCACACCGACCACCACCTGGTGATCGGCGGGCTGGGCGTCGGTGGAGAAGCGGACCTTGGCGCCGCTCACGTGGTCGTGGTCGTCGAGGATCGAGACCCGGTGCAGCCCGGCGTCGCGGTGGGAGCCGAGATCGTCCTCCCACTTGAACGCGAGATCGAAGTACGAGTTGGGCGCGGCCAGCCCCTTGGCCACGGAGGAGAGCGCGGGGCGAATCTCGCCGATGTCGAGCGTGGCGCTCAGGTTGGCTCCGAGCACCTCCAGGAAGCGATCGGCATCGCTGTCGGCGCCGGCGACCTCGCCGACCAGGAAGAAGTTGAGCTTGCCCAGGTTCGCCGCGAACTCCTTGATCGTACCGCAGAAGTTGCGGCCGTTCTGCTGGTCGACGTGTTTCAGGGTGTCGATGCGCAGGCCATCGCAATCCGTGAGCGCGATCCAGTACTTGTAGCAGCGGGCCACGTCGTCGAGCGCGGCCGTGCCGTCGTAGTTGATGTCGCGGTTGCCATAGAAGTCGGTGCGCCGAAACTCGGCGTGCGGATCGTCGATCGACCCGGCGCCGAGATCCCCCATGCCGGCGCGGGTGTAGTAGCTGTCGTTCTGCAGCTCGGACGGCCAGACTCCGTCGTCGTCGGCGGCGATGGACGACACCAGGCCGCCGCTGCCATCGCGCCACTTTCCCTTCTCGTGGAACCCGGGGAACGGCAGGAACGGAGGCATGTCCTTCCCGTCGGCGTACAGCCAGTTGTCGCCGGAGTGATTGAAGACCACGTCCAGCAGCACGCGCATGTTCCTCTTGTGGGCGGCCGCGACCAGAGCCACGAGATCTGCTCGGGTCCCGAGGCGCGGATCGACCTCCAGGAAGTCCTGGATCGCGTACCCGTGGAAGTCGTTGTTGTGAGCGCGCTGCTTGAACACCGGCCCGACCCAAAGGGTGGTCACGCCCAGCCCCGCCAGATAGTCGAGCTTCGAGCTGATGCCCGCGATGCTGCCGCCCTGGTAGCGGCCACCGCCGGAATCGGCCCACCCGTCGAACCGGAACCCGTTCTTGCGAAAGGCGGCTCGGTTGCCGACGTCCAGCAGGGGACGCGTCGCCTCGCGTCCGTCGCTGAAGCGATCGGGCAGCAGGAAGTAGATGATTTCGTCGCGCCAGTCGCCTGGCGACGCAAAGCCTCGTTCTCTCCGCGGCAGCACCACCTTGCGAATCGAGGACGGCCGCGGGACACCCAGGATCTCTTTGGAGAAGGTCATGTGATCACCTCCGATGAAACGGCCATCCCCGTGGTTCTTCCCGCGAGCTCGCACCTGACCACGCTGATCGGCTCCATCATCGGGCTCGAGCTCGCGGGAAGCGTTCTGAATTGACCCGACCCGGGCGTTAATGGATAAGGGGGAGGTGGAAGCCGCTCCCTCGGGTCGAAGGAAGACCGGCGCCTTGGCGGCGGCGTCCGCGATCGCCCGCCTCGGCCTGCTGATTCTGGCGGCGGGCGCGGGCGACGCGGGCTGTGGCACGGGCAGCAGCAGTCCCGGCCGCACAGCATCGGCTGGTGGCGGGACGACCGGGGGAAGTGGGGCTGCGCGGGGCGGGGGGCCGTCGCCTGGAACGGGAGGAGAGGGCGTGGAGGGAGCCCAACCCGGAACGGGGGGCTCTTCAGGGATAGGAGGAACGACGCTCGCGGGGCCGAGCCCGGCTGCCGGCGGCGGCGGCGGCCGCCAGGGTACGGAGGGGGGGAGCGCCGTCTCGGGGGGAGCGCCGGCATCCGCCGACGCTGGCCTGCCGGTGAGCGGCCTGGCGGGCGACAGCGGGGCAGGCGGCGCCGGCCCCGCCGGGGGCGACCCGACGTACAACCCTTGCCCGTCCACCGGTCCCTGCGCGATCATGCCGCTCGGCGATTCCATCACCGCGGGCACCGGGTCGTCCGATGGAGGCGGCTACCGGGTGGAGCTGTTCCGGTTGGCCGTGACCCACGGTCAGTCGGTCACGTTCGTGGGGCGATCGGCCTCGGGGCCGACCATGGTCGGAGGGATGCCCTTTCCGAGGAGCCATGAAGGGCACTCCGGCTACCTCATCGACACCGGCCCACAGCGGCCCGGGCTCATGCCCATCCTGGACGCAATCTTCGCCGCCGCCACCCCGCACGTCGTGCTCCTGATGATCGGCACCAACGATATCCCGTGGATGCTGGATCTCCCCAACGAGCCCAAGCGCCTCGGGCTCCTCATCGACAAGATCGCCTCCCTGGCCCCCAAGGCCCTGGTGGTGGTGGCTCAGATCGGTCCGAGCTCCATGGACGACCGGACGGCTCTCATCAAGGCGTACAACGACGGCATCCCAGAGGTGGTGCAGGAGCGGGCCACCGCCGGGCAGCATGTGATCATGGTCGACATGTTCACCCCGTTCGTCAGCAACCCGAACTACAGGACCGCGCTGCTCTCCGACGAGGTGCATCCCAACGACGCCGGGTACGTCATCCTGGGGCAGACCTGGTACACGGCGCTCAGTTCGGTCTTGCCAAGAGCGAACTAGGGACCCGGGGGGGCGGGAGGGGAAGCGGGAGGGGAGGCAGGAAGCAGGCGCCTCACGCTTGACCCATCGCTGAACTCACCCGCGTCTGCTCTCGATGGACCCATCGGATCGGACCGGATTGTCCCTCGTCCTGTCGAGGCCCTCCATCCTCAATTGCCTCGAGGGACGCCTCCAATACCCATGAGTCCGTCAACGCACCGGCTCGTCACACGACCGACAGCCACCCGGTGTCATTCGAGGGAGGTCAGGCCCTTGCGAATCGCGTACTTGGTCAGCTCCGCGATGGTCCGCAGGCCGAGCTTGTCCATGATCTGACGCCGATGGGTCTCGACCGTGGAGACGGCCACGTCGAGCTGGGCGCCGATCTCCTTCGAGGATCGTCCTTCGGCGAGCAGCTGCAACACCTCGCGCTCCCTCGGGCTCAGGTCCTTGCTCGCTTCCCGTGATGAGGACCGCTTGCCCTCGACGGCGTCCTCGACGAAGATCGAGGCGATGGACGGGCTCACGTAGGTCAGGTCGTCCGCCACGGCGTGGACCGCCAGGATGAGCTCCTCGGCCGCCGAATTCTTCAGCAAGCAGCCGACCGCTCCCGCCTTGAACATCGCCACCACGTACCGCCGATCGAAGGTCATCGAGAGTCCGATGACCTTGGTGCGGGGACCCTGGCGATCAGCTGCCGGGTGGCGTCGATGCCGTTCAGATCGGGCATCGACACGTCCATGATCACCACCGCCGGTTGCAGGCTCCGCGCCAGGGCCAGGGACTCGCGACCGCTCGACGCCTCGCCGACCACGTTCAGGCCCTCCTTCTCGAGGATCGCCCGCAGGCCATCCCGCATCATCTTGTGATCGTCCACGACCAGGATCCTCACGGCGCCGGCTCTTCGGCACCGGGCCTCGGCGGCTGCGTGGCCCCGAGGGGCACGCGCAGGGTCACCCGCGTCCCGCGGCCTGGTGCGGACGCGACCTCCATCTTGCCGCCGAGCCGGCCGATCTGCTCGCGTACGCTGAACAGCCCGAAGCCGCCGCCAGACGACCGCTGGTCGATGGCGGCCTGGGGACGAAGGCGCAGGGACCGGGACCGTCCGCCGGGCCAGAACCTTCTTCGCCCTGGCCTCGTCGATCGTCTGGCGCAGCGGCAGGCGCAGCTCTTCCCGGACCATTCGGAGCAGATCGAAGCTGGCGACCCCCGCCGCCGGATCGAGGAAGGGACCAGTGCGGCCGCGAAACTGGACGATCGCGAGGCTGTCCGTGACCACCACGCCGGGCGGGGCGAACTCGGCCAGGACGAGCCGATCGACTTCGCGGTTGACATCCTGCGCGACGGTCGGCCTCAGCGCCGCCGGGACGTCGGAAGATGCGGGTTGGGCGGACCAGAGATCGGCGAGGTCGACCAGCTTTCGCGGCGCGGCCGACGAGCGCGCATAGATCCTGTTCGGAATCCTCCATCCTCGAAAACCATGACAATCGCCATCGAGAATGATGAGCGGCGCTTCGCTGCAGGGTGATTCCCGGCGCGTCCACCAGGAGCTCGACTTTGGTTGCGCCACTCCCTGGGGGCAGACAAATGCCTGCCAGCTCGGCGGCTCGAACGCCAGGATCCCTGCAGCGCGTTCGACGGTCGATCGAAGGACTTGCGCAGGTTGCCCGCTCGCGTTGGGAAGCTCACTCCAAACCGCGCGGCATCGAACACGAAGCCTTCGGCATGCGCGCGATGCGCGCGGCGCCGTCGACACCATCGTTGGGATGAACCTCATCGGCGCGACTGCCACCGCGCCCCGTGAGAACATTTCCGGAGTTCCCGTTTGGAGGGAGCCGGCCCGATCGACGGCCGGAGGGCGCATAATGGCGGGCGCGGAGCCCCCATGGTAACACCGTGACGGTTGGGCTCGCAGTGGCCACGCACCCGCGGGGAGGGGCGACGGCACGAGGGGAGAGGCGTCCATGGTCCGGAAGTCCGAAGCACGGGAGCTGAAAGCATCGGGCGACCTGAGCGTCGATGCCAGGAACCGGAAAGGCCTTGGGCGGCGCGTCCTCGTCGTCGGGGACGCGGGGACGATTGAGGCGAGTGAGACGGGCACGTCCAGGCTCCTGGCGGCGGCGGGCTACGAGGTCGACGTCGTGGGCAACGTCTGCGAGGCGCTCGAAGCCTTCTACACCGACGCCCTGCCCGATGTCGTCGTGCTCGATCTCGCAGCCGTCTCGAGCGGCTGGCAATTCCTGCTGTTCCTGCGGGAAGACCCGAAGCTCGGCCACATCCCGGTGGTGTCGATCTCCGCCGACAAGGGCGTGCACACGGTGATCGTGTCGGGCAAGCCGCAGGACGGAGCCTCGGTCGAGGGTGCCCCCGTCGGCCCGGAGGCGCTTCTGTCCGAGGTCGCGCGGGCCGTGCCAGCGCAACACCACCGGGCCGCCGAAGACCGGCTGGAGCTCGAGGACCGTCTCGCGTCGCTCGGTCGGGCCACGGATCTCCTGGCGCATGAAATCAACGATCCGCTCGCGATGATGATGATCAATCTCAGCCAGTCCCTCGAGGCCCTCCGCCCGCCTCTGCGGACCCTTGCGGGCATCGCGCCGGTCGTGGCCATGCTCGAGGATTGCCAGGTGGGGGCTGCGCGGATTCAAGATTTCGTCAAGATGCTGGCGCACCTCTCCGACCGCGCGCGCGCCGAGGCTCGTCGGCCAGCGCAAGCGCCGTGAAGGGAGGGGGGCCTCCCTGGCGCTGATCTGGTCCAACCGACGCATCTCCGCCGGCTCTAGCTTGGGTGCGTCGTTGGTCCTCGACCTCGGGTGAGCGCGGGTTCGGCGGATGACTGGAGATTCAGCTTCCACGGCTACCTGCGCGGCCCATGCGGGTCAGCTTCGGTCCACCCACGCCGTCGACGCTGATCACGATGCAAGCGCCCTCTCCGGTCACCTCGGGCACGCAGCTGCACAGCACCCCTCGCGTCCGCGGAGCGAGCGCCATCGACTGGCAGTACACGAACACCATCACGGGCCCCTGGTCGCAGCTGAACTTCTCCTACGGCAACTCCCGGGCGATGATGGCCGTCGTCGTCGACGGCTACTCGCAGACGTCGGGTGGCTATCGCAACCTGCAAGCGCAGCAGGGCATCGATCAGGCCTTCATCACCCTCAACTTCCCGGAGGCACCTGGATGCCAGGAACATCAACGCGCTGGCCGACTCGATAGAGGTCCTGAACTGGGGTGCTCGCCGAGGGGGGGGGCCCGTCGGGCGGGCCACGGAGATCGCGCTGCAAGTCTGCAGTGGATGGCCGCCGCGCACACGGCGGGGATCGTGCATCGAGATCTCAAGCCCGAGAATCTGTTCGTCTGCCGGCGCGAGGACGGGACGGACCTGGTGAAGGTGCTCGATTTCGGCGTCGCCAAGCTCGAGCAGGTCGACAGCGGCGAGGCGCCGACCCGCACCGGCGCGATCGTCGGGACGCCGGCGTACATGGCGCCCGAGCAGGCCCGAGGCGAAGAGCACGTCGATGGCCGGATCGACGTGTACGCGATCGGCGCGATCCTCTTCGAGATGCTGTCTGGAGAGAAGGCACACCCGGGTGGCTCGCCCAACGCACTCCTGCACCATGTGGCGTGTCATCCGGCTCGGCCCCTCGCCGGCGCGCACCCGGGCCTGCCGCCCGGGTTGACGGGCGCGGTGGACCGCGCCCTCGCGTTCGATCCTCCGCTGCGGCATCCCTCCGCCGAGGCGCTCGGTCGCGACCTCGCGCCGTTCGCTCGGCGCGGGGTGTGGCCAGCTCCGCCGCTTCGTCGCGATGTGGGGGGCGCTCCCTGCGAGGACGAGGCCTCCCCGGACGCCGCCCCCCCACGGACCGCGCCGGCGGCGGGGGGCCGGCGCACGCCAGGTTCCCGCGCGCCTCTCGAACCCGATGCCGGCCCTCGGCGCGGCAGTCGGTGCGACGTTGGTGGGCGCGCTCGCGCTCCGTCTCGGACATCGGGAGCTCGCCAGGCCCATCGACTCGACTGCGCCGATCTCGCGGGCTTCCACGACTTCGCCGGCTTCGCCGATCACGACGGCCACGGTCCCCGCGCCGGGCACGGTCTCCACCGAGACCGTCGAGCCGCCCCGTCGCCCATCGCGCCTGCGATCATCCCTGCCACGCGAGAGCCGGTTCTTCGGTACGGAGGTCATCCAGGGTCTGGCCCGAGGGGGATGGTGCAATCCCCCGACGCGGGTACTCGGCCCGCGGCCGACCGCGGACACCGGGTTTCCCCTGGTCGACGCCTTCGTCTGGGCCACGCCGGGCGGATCCGATGGGTCGTGTGACATCGCGGGCGGGGCGCGCGCCTGGGACCATGCGCGCTACAACCCGTGGGGGATCGGCGGCGATGCGCGAAGCCACTTCGACCCGCTGTGGGGGACGGTGGACCCGGCCGCTGGCGAGTGGTTTCCCGAAGCCGCCCGGCAGCTGGCATTGAACGCCCGTCCACCGCTCGACGTCTCGGGCCCGACCGGCCCTCTCGATCCGCCCCACGCGGGGAGACCGGGGCGCTCCAGATGACAGCGGCGGCGGCCGCGGACGTCGACGCGACGCCGTCGGACGTCCGCGGGACGTCGTCGGACGTCCGCGGCGCCTCTTCGGGAGATCGACGGCGGAGCGATCGACGCGGAGGTTCCTGGCCCCATTCCCGGCGAGCCGTCGGCGCGCCGCTTGCTGGGCTCGAGGTTCCAAGGAGACGAGGACGCAAGCATGACGACACACGCGACAGCCGCTCTGAAGACCCACCTGGAGGCCCATCCGGAGACCGAGTCGATCCCGATCCCGATCCCGCGTGCCGCGCGTCCGCGATTGGTGCTTGGATTCCGGGTGGTGGTGGCCGTCGCCGCGGGTGGCGGAGCCGTGGCGGCTCTGGCGACCGGGTGCGTGGCGGCGGGCTCGACACCGGCTCCTCGGGCGGGAGCGGACCCCCACCTCGAGGCGGCCGCGGCTCCTGCTCGGTCGCCGGCGGCGCTGAAGCCGGATTCAGGCGCGGGCCTTGGGCTTCGGCCCGCCCAACCGGCCATCGTCGGGACGCTGTCGTCGCAGTCCTCGCGGCCGCTCGGAGACAACCTGCTGTGGAACGGGGCTTTCGATGGGGAAGGAAGACCGGCCGAGATGGTCGGCGAAGACGGTGATCGCCCCCTGCGGCCATGGAGCCTGGCCTTCGACTCGCCCCGCAACGGCCACCGGGTTCCGGCGGATGGGGAGCTCTGCCTGCGGGTCGAGGAGCCGGGGGTGCACAGCTTCGACGTGGCGCTGCGCCAGAGCCCGCTCGCCCTCGTGCGCGGCCACGCCTACCAGTTTCGGCTGCGCACCCACGCCACCGTCGCGACCGGGATCCGCGCCACGGTTCGAGGCGTGGGTCTCGCCGCCCGGGACTACTGGACCGCGACGCTGGCTTCTCGACCCGAGACGGCGACCCTCGCCGGGACGTGGACCTTCGACGGCCCCGCCGACGACGGCAACGCCGAGGTGGTCCTCGAATTTGGCGGCCCGCTGGCGGTTCCAGCGCCGTTCACCGTGTGCGTCGCCGACGTCGAGCTCAACGATCCCGCGTTCACCGCGCCCGCCGAGCGAACCGCCCGCACGCCTCGCCCCCGCGTCCGCGTGAATCAGGTTGGTTACCTCCCGGGGCTGGCCAAGCACGCCACGTTCGCCACGCTCGAGCCCGGCCCGCTCACCTGGCAGCTCGTCACGGCGAAAGGCAAGGTGGAAGCCACTGGCCAGACGCAGCCCTTCGGCGTGGATCGCTCGTCCGGCGAGCGGGTCCATGTGATCGACTTCTCGTCGGTGACCACGCCGGGCACGCGCCTGCGCCTGCGCGTCGGCGCCGAGAGCAGTGGTCCATTCGACATCGTTGACGTCGTCGACGTCGTCCATGGGGTCTACCGCCGCCTGAAGTACGACGCGCTCGCCTTCTTTTACCTCCAGCGCAGCGGTGTCGACATCCGGATGCCCTTCGCCGGGTCCCCCGCCTACGCGCGTCCGGCCGGACACCTCGGGGATCGCAGCGTCCCGTGCGCGCCCGAGGCCCACTGCACCTACAGCCTCGACGTCAGCGGCGGCTGGTACGACGCCGGCGATCATGGCAAGTACGTCGTCAACAGCGGCATCAGCGTGTGGACGCTGCAGAACCAGTTCGAGGCGCTCGGCCGATTCGGCGTGACGGTGGGTGACTTCGCCGATGGGCGGATGAACATCCCCGAGGCGGGCAACGGGCGCCCCGACCTGCTCGACGAGGCTCGCTTCAACCTCGAGTTCATGCTGAGGATGCAGGTCCCGGCCGGGCAGCCGCACGCGGGGATGGTGCATCAACGCATCCACGGCGAGGCCTGGTCGCCCATCCCGACCATGCCCGACCGGGACGACATCAAGCGTTTCCTTCACCCGGTGAGCACCGCCGCGACGTACGATCTGGCGGCGACCGCGGCGCAAGGGGCGCGCCTGTGGAAGGCCCTCGACCCGCCCTTCGCCGCCCGCTGTCTCACCGCCGCCGAGACGGCCTTTGCCGCTGCCCGGGCCACCCCGACCATCCTTGCGGAGCCGCTCGGGCAGGGCGGGGGCGCGTACGGTGACGGCGACATCGAGGACGAGCGCTACTGGGCCGCCGCCGAGCTCTTCGTGACCACCCTGCGACCGGCCTACCGCGAGGAGCTGGTCCGCTCGCGCTTCCATGCGTCGCGGGCTCCGGACGCCGCGGGGGGAGTCCTCGGATGGGACCACGTCGCGGCGCTGGGAAAGATCTCGCTCGCCGAGGCCGCCGGTCGGCTCGGCGGCGCCGAGGCCGAGGCCGAGGCTTCCGAGGCACGCGCCGCCATCCTGGCGGCCGCCGATCGCCTCGTCGAGACCATCGCGAGGCGCGGGTATCGGGTGCCGGCGGCGTCGGATCGATCGTACGTCTGGGGATCGAACGGCGGGGTCTTGAACGCCGCCCTGGTGATGGGAACGGCGTCGCTGCTCTGCCGTGGGAGCGCCAGCGGCGAGGCCGCAGCCACCAGGTATGCGAACGGGGTCGTCGACAGCCTCGATTACATTCTCGGACGCAATCCGCTGGCCCACAGCTATGTCGCCGGCTACGGCACGGACTTCCTGCGCAACCCGCACCATCGGGTGTGGGCGCACCAGAAGGACCCCAAGCTCCCCGAGGCTCCGCCCGGGGCCGTCTCAGGTGGGCCGAACTCGATGCTGCAAGATCCCTACATCCGCACGCTCGGGATGGCCGGCTGCCCACCGCAGACGTGCTACGTCGACCACGTCGATTCGTATTCCACCAACGAGGTCGCCATCAACTGGAATGCTCCCCTGGCCTGGGACGCCGCCTTCCTCGACGACGTGGCGCGCCGGGCAGCCCCCGTCGCGCGGCGCGCGGACCCGGCGACCCGACCCTGACCGTCATTCTCGGCGTCCCGGCCGGGACGGGCTCGACGTCTCGGCCGAGCCGAGCCGAGCCGGGTCGGGGCGAACATTGGATCGCCCACGCCGTCAGGCGAAGGTGGGTGACAGGGGCCGGACGAGCTGCCTGATGCGTCGACTGAGCGGCGGCTGCGAGACGATCGGCGATTCCGCCGCGACTACCTCATCGCGGCCACCGCCGAGCTGCGCATCCAGCTGGCCGGGCCCTTCAGCGCGGTGACCTTCGGCGAGCTCGGCAGGGTCTGGGCGAGCCTCCCATCCGCGGGCGTCAGGCGACCTTGTCACCCGTGACGCGGGCCACGGCGATGAGGGTGCGCGAGGGCGCCCGGTAGGGCAAGCCAATGAGCACGACACACTGGACCCCCGGTACGAGTGGAGCATCGGCGGCGGAAGGCATGCGCGCTTGTCGAGATGGGTGGGGGAGCGCCACGGTTGATGTAGCGTCTTCCGGAGGAGGGCCGATGGCCGCCTGGGAGTCGAGGGGTCCGAATTCGTCTGGTGGTGCACCAGGTCGGTGCTCGCGTGCAGGCCGTCTTCCATCCCTCGCGCCATCCCTCGCGGCCGTCTCCCGTCTCCCACCTTCCTCCAGATCGTCTTTCTGAACCCGCCGTGACCTGCCGATTCTCTGGCCTTCCTTTCCTGTTGTTCGTTGTTCACACAGGTCCTGTTGTTCACAGAGGAGACCGATGCCCATGCGTACCACGAAATCTCCACCTCGACGCGGTATCGGCCACGGGCTTGTGCTGGGATTGGCCTGTTGCTCTGCCGTTGCAACCTGCGGCGGGAGTGGCGGCGATTCATCCACCGGCCCTGGAGGCGCGACGATGCCAGCGGGATCTGGCGGGGCCAGCGTTCCCCCCGGTTCCGGTGGTGCTTCCCTCCCGACGAGCTCCGGTGGGGCCATGGGCAAGGAGGCGGGCCAGGGGGGCCGTAGCTCGGCCCGCGCCCCGGACCTGAGCGGTTCCGGCGGCGGCTCGTTGCCCGCGGGCCTGGGCGGCGCGCCCGACGACTCTGGCGGAGCAGCCGGCTCGGGTGGGGCACCGGGCGTGGGAGGTGCACCCGGCTCGGATGAGGCACCGGGCCCCGCAGGTGGCGCCAGGGCCACCGGGGGTAGCCCGGCGGGCTCCCTGGGCGGCTCGGGCTCGGGAGCATGCGCCGGGCTATTCTGCGATGGATTCGAGGGCTCCATGAAGCCCGGGTTCCCCAGGTTCCCTTGGATGGTGGACAGTTCGGTCTTCGGCAACGTCGTGGAGGTCGTCTCCGACAAAGCCCACACGGGCACCAATTCGGTCCACATGAGCTTCACCGCGACCGAGGGGTTCACGTTCATTTGCGAAAACCAGGGACTCCTGGGTTTGCCACTCTGGGGACGGGTGTGGATGTTCATCATGAACGATCCGTCGAGCGCTGGCCCCGACGTCTACCTCGAGACCTCGGATGGGTATTTACAGACTCACGGCGTTCGGGCCCTCAGCACCCAGGGTGGGATCATGACCATCAATGTCGATTCCACCACCGGGGCTGGAACCGGCGAGACTGCGAGCTCCAACACGCCTCTCCCGCGCGGGGCGTGGACATGCTTCGAATGGCAGATTGCCGCGACCGGAGCCACCGGCTCGGTGACCTTGTACATGAACGGCGCTCAGCTTGCGAGCTTGCCGAATGTGGGACTTCCCAACCTGACCTCTCAGTGCATCGGCTATCAACACGACGCCGCAGACAGTGTCGCCGGGGACATGTGGATCGACGATTTCGCGATCGGGACCACCCGCCTGAACTGCATGTAGGCCGGAAGTCCGGGCGATCGATCCTGCCCGGCTCAGCCAGTGACGACCGGCTCTACGGCGTTCGACAGTAGCGCGCGAGCGTGCTGTCGTCGAGGACGGCGATGATGTCGCCGTTGGGGGCGAAGGTGGATATTTCGGCGGTGGGGGCAAAGACCACGGTCTCGCTGGTCGGCACGTGCAGCGCGGTGTTCCCGGAGACAATCCAGTTGCCCTCACCCGAGAAGCGGGCTTGCGTGCCCGTGATCTCCGGAAGTTGCTGGATGAGCGCGCCGTCCGACACGGCCCGAAGCTCGTGCGCGCAGCCGCTCACGCCGCCCGGCCCGTCGCATCGAGACACCAGCAGGGCCTGGTCTCCTGGCGCGAACTGGGCATCCCTGAAGGAGTACCCCGCAGCGCCCGGGCCCGGCGGCGGTTCCGGGACGATCTGCGCCGGCCAGACCAGGGACCAGTCGCTGGTGCGGTAGATCTCCGGTCCCGACATCGCGACGAGGCTGTCGTCTCGGTTGAAGCTCCCGCGGGCCTGGCAGCGCGCGATCGGTAACGACGTGATCTCGTGCAGATCGGCGTCCGCGAGCAGGCTCATCTCGGCACCCTGGGTGCTGCTCACCGCCAGCCACCGACCGCTGCTGGAGAAGCGAGCCGTGGTGAACACGCAGCCCGCGGTCCCAGCGTCCTGGAACGGCGGGGGCAAGCCTTCCAGATAGGCGCCGTCGTCGGCGGAGTAGATGCCCCATCCGTCGCCCGAGAATATGACCTCGCGACTGCTTGCGGAGAAACTGACTTCCAGGCGAATCGCCTGTCCCATGGAGCGCACGGGCACCGACGCGGAGAAGTCGGCGGCCACGCGCCACAGCAGCGAGCCGATCGGACCGGACGCGGTGGCCAGGCGAGCTCCGTCCGGCGAGATCGAGAGAACGGCCTGTGCATTGGGCTGGGTACCCAGCGATTGAGGCAGCGATCCGAACAGGCGTCGCGCCGTAGGATTCCCGTCTTCCCCCGTGGCCGCCGCGGCGTAGAGATTGCCCAGGGAGGACAAACCGGCGACCAACCTTCCGGTCGCATCGATCGAGGAATACAGCTCCTCGTCCACCGCGGTGTTCGTCCAGTGCTGGTTCGATGCGACATCGACGACTTCGTTGCCGAGCAATGCCAGGGCTCCGGATGCGGAATAGGCATAGGCGGGGGCGTTGCCCACCAGTGCGCCCGGTACGCGAAACGACCCGAGGAGCTTGCCATCGGCGGACCAGATGGTTGCGAAGGTCCCACTGAGGAGGGTTGCATTGACATCGGAGAGTGCGCCCGCGAAGGTGTCGCCTCGCGGTGAGATCCGCAATCCGCCCTGCGCCGGAGGTGCAGCCGGGTCGGTGAGCTCCTGTCCCGCCGGCACCTCCAGGGTGACCTGGGTTTGGGCCAGACCCGGGAGCGTCCAGCTCTTCACCCCGGGGGGAGAGCCGAGCTCCGCGGTCAAAATGCGGCCGTTGGCCATACCCGCCGAGCTGAAGTTCCCCGCGAGTTGACCGACGAGCGCGCCGTCGCTGGTCTGCCACACGCACAGTGACTTTCCGTCCCAGGCGAGCACATGGGTACCCTCGGCGGAAAAACGCACCGCCTCGCCGGTGCATGCGCCGTTGACCGTCATGTTTCGCACCGTCCCTCCCGTCGCGACATCCCGCAGGCGAACCACACCCGCGGCGACCTCCGCCAGGGTGCCGCCGTCCAACGAGAACGCGATGGTCGTCGGGGTTCCTCCCGCGGGACGTATCAGCCTTGGGCCCGCGCCCTCCTGCCGGGGGTGCAGCAGGACCCGTCCGTCGTCGTACAGGACGGCCAGCGAATCCCCGACGGGCGGGAAGATGGCCTGCAAGGCGCTGGCCGTCGTCGGCGCGATTTCGCCGCACGCTTGCCAGCGCCACAGACGCGATATCTTGGGATCCACCGGGACGAACTGGACCAATCCCGCTTGCCCCGCTTGCCCTGCCTGTCCACCTTGTCCCCCTTGCCCAGCCGCTCCGCCGGTCCCGGCGACCGTTCCTCCCATCGCCGCGGTGCCCGCGCCGCCGTCCTGGCCACCGAGGAGGTTGAAGCGGGCGCCGTGGCAGGCAAGACCCCCGAGCGCCGCCGTCGCCAGGGCCCCAGCCAGAATGCGGGTCCGATGGTCCATGTCCCTCCAGTATCCATCCATTGAAAAGCGAGTCAGTCCTCGTCGTCGCCACCAGCGAGGTGAGCATGACGCGCGGCGAGAATCCTGGGGTCGCCGCCGCCTTCTGGTAGGTCTCGAGGGACCGTGATCGGCCGGGCGGCGCAGGCGTCGGATCGAGGCGGGTTGGATCAGGGAGCGAGCGGGGGCGTGGCGTTCCGCGCGAGCTCGAGCGCCTGCTCGGGGAACCAGGCGCCCGCGGCGGGGTCCACCAGGCCCCACAAGGGATCGAAGTGGTTCTGGGCATCGCCGGTCAGCGCCCACGGGTTGTAGGCGGTGTAGTCCCAGGCGCGGGCCCCGCCCGCGATGTCGCACGACCCATCCGATTCGCCCGGGTCCTTGATCCACAGGTACGCGTCGAGCAACGGAACGCCGGTGCTCGCCGAGGGGCGCAGGCCGAGCCCGGCCCCGACCGGGTTGCACCAGTTGCCGCCGGCGAGGCCCGCCAGGACCGTGGTCGGCTGGTTGTACGGCGCCGCCGCAAACGGCGTCGGATCGAGCGGTCCTCGACCGTTCCGCCCGGTGTCGATCACGAAGTGCGCCAGGACCTCGGGTCCGGCGGGCGGGTTGACGGCGCCGTCGACGTTGTCCGCGTACCACTGGTCCGTCAGGCCCCAGGTGGAAAAATCGGCGGGCGTCGCTGGATAGTACTGACTGGCGCAATAGTCGTAGTGACCGACCCGCCAGCCGCCCTCGGCCGGGTTGTTCGCGTAGTAGATGCACTTGGCGATCCAGGTGCCGAACTTCGTCAACTGCGGCGTCGGCTGAAAGTTCGACACGTTGACGAAGAACCCCTTTGCCCGCTGGGCGCCTGCGGTCACCAGACGGTACGCAGCCTCGCCGACGCCAAGCCAGCCGCTGTGCGTCCCATCGAGATACACCGACGCGTTCGGCGCGGACGCGGCCAGGCTGTCCACCGCGTGGTTGAGCTCGGCGTAACGCTCGGTCGGGCTCGCGCCCGGTGCGGGAACCGTGTTGCCGGCAGCGTCCGTCACCGTGGGCTTGCACCATTCGGCCTGGCCCGAGAGGGTCGTGTTGTACGGAATGATGCCGAGTGCGTCCGGCTCGAGGATGACCACGGCCTTGACCGCGCCGATTCCCTGCGCGAACCCGTCGATCCACGCGTCGTAGGCGGCGGTGTCGGTCGCGCCGCCGGCCGAGTACTGCGCACAATCGCGGAAGGGGACGTTGTATGCGACCAGGATCGGCACGCGGTGCTCGCGCGCGGCGCGCGCGGTCGTCAGGTGCACGGCGCTTCGCACCTCGTCGGGCGAACCGCCGGTGAACCAGACCGCCTGAGGCGTCTTCGCCAGTTCCCTCAACCGCGCTGCGTCACGAAGATCGTGGCTCCTCTCCAGCCCCTCGATCTGGGCCAGCGCCGCCGCGTCGGGCGGCCGGACGAAGAAGCGGGTGCTCGAGGGCTCGTCCCCGCTGCAGGTGGTGGCTGCGCCGAGCGCGCTCGCAGCCGTCGGGGTCGCCGTCGGGGTCGCCGTGGTCGCCTGGTCTGCCCCCGCTGTCGAGGGGTCGCCCAAGCCCAAAACCAGACCGCCCACCAGCAAGAACTTGTTCATGGCCTCCCGCTCCTTCCCTCTGAGTTTGTCGATTCAACCGCAGTCGAAAGTGAAAACGGTGCTCTTCACCTTTCGTTCCCATCGAGCGATGAATTTTCGATCGCCGGAAGGTGGAAGGCAGAAAGCGCAAGGCGGAGACGGTCGATTTCGTCCGCTCTGCGACGCCATCTGGTCACGAACTTGCGGGGACCTGTACTGGACCACGCACCCTGGGTGCGAGCCCAGCAGGGAAGGGGATGTGGCCGCACGCAAGCGGCCAGGCGCACCTCCTTGTCCGGACCGAGGTGCTGGATCACGGCTCCGTCGTCGCGGGTTGGACTGGTCTCGGGCCGCTGCTGAGGGTCTCAGCGCCACGCATAGGGCGGCGCTGGTGTGGCGTCGGTACCTGGCGCCACGCAGGTCGAGGCATCGACGAACCCCGAACATGTGCCGCTCGAAATGCTCGCCCGCAGCTCGACGTCACCGGTGAGCGAACCTCCGCTGAGCGTGCGCCCCTCGAAGAAATCGAGCGGGTAGAACGTCGTCATCGCCTTGGTCGACC
>Ga0265342_10000466_pt1 | contig 43809 bp, 40 predicted proteins | sample 4CB327metaG_FD_203125 | JGI IMG/M metagenome (GOLD analysis project Ga0265342, IMG submission 203125) | Rhizosphere microbial communities from Carex aquatilis grown in University of Washington, Seatle, WA, United States - 4-CB3-27 metaG | ecosystem: Host-associated > Plants > Roots >... | reverse complement strand
GCTCTTCAAACTCCACCTGAACCACCTTTGGCCACTTCCCTTTCAGTGCCCATTCCGATCTTTGCTCATCACTGAACCCTGACCCCACCTCACAGATGTATACCTCCACCCCAGCCGAATTCAATTGGTACAAGGACAGGGTGCCTACGCGCTCTCTGTTCTTTCCTGTGCCGTAAGATCCTAGAGGACGTTCCTTGCTGCTCTTTTCCGGGAAGAAGTAAGCGATGAAGTCATCCTCCTCCGAACCCTTCAATTTGAAACAGCAACTGGGCCTGTCTGGCTTCCCCGTGAAGCAGAAACTTCTGTCCCCAAGCTTGGCTTCCTTGTCGTACACAACCCACCCTTCAAACCCGAGTCTGTCTGCAGTATCCAGAGCCATGGTTGCATCTGCCATGGAATAAATTTCCAAAGTACTCAAGAATCTACCAGCCTCATGATCTTCGTATTGCAAGAATCGATCTGTGAAAGCATTCTCGATGGTGAGGATGTTGATACCATTGGGGTACTTTGCTTCGAGATGCTCCCCATCCAGGATAGGCACGCGGAAGAGGTAGAAGTGGGCCCATCCGGTCTCTTGTTGCTTGGCAACGGCAAGATCGGAATCGGAGTTCATGATCTCCTGGATAAGGGCCATGTCTTTCTTGGTGTTCCCGTCTCCCCTCCAAGCCTCAAAGAGAAGAATGCTTCGCGGTGGAACTCCAAGATTCTTCAGAGCCTTCACAAGGTGCGGGAATTTGTCTGTGACAGGGTCCATACGCCGGGAGTAGATACAGGGGGTTCCATCTGTCATGATGTGGGCAACTACCATCATGCCATTCACCTTGCGGGTGTAGATAGATTTTTTGGCCAAGTCCAGCTTAGAGATCACACTGTCAGATACACTGTTCTTGGGCTTGCTGAAACAGAGGTTCTTGGGGAGTCGTTGGTCATGCAGAATCTCATCTGCAGCTCCACCAAGCAGAGGCTTGCCATCCAGCCCGAGCTCCACGTATCCTTCTTCCGTTTTCTTTCTGATGGCACGGTCGTGAGTGAAGACAGCGTTGTCTTTGGCACCCATGAAGGCTTTGGTGCCCGCCTTGCCTTTGGGCTGTACCTTGTCTTCGGTATGCCCATGTTCCCTATGCTTGCCGTCAACCACGGCTCCCCAGTTTGTGCTGACTGTATCTTTTTGAAGGTCGATCATCCAGTACCGTTCTTGTCCTCGTCCAAGTCTCTGCCGAAATTCACGCATGTTGCTCCTTTTGGCCGTATGTTTGGGAGTGAACATGCTGCTTATAACGTGATATCATGAGGTTTTCATGTCTGAGCTAAAGATCAATGTCCCCGTTTCAATAAGACAGCCCCAAGGAAGGTCATTTGCCGAGTGTAATGTGGCTGAGAAGTTGACTGCTATGGCCCCCGAACTGGAGGCATTCAATACATACATGCGGGGTCTACCTTCAGACCGTGGAGGAGGGCAAATGTCTCCTATGGAGATGACTTTGATACGCACTTACATTGCGTGGAAGCTATCCAATGTCCCGCAGACGGATTTGCATACCACAGATTGAGAGAGGTATTATGGGCCGAAGAATAGTAGAAGAGATCAAGTGTGACCGTTGTACTCGTACTGAACACGTACCCACGACCAGTACAGACCTACAGAAGAAGGAATCGTTCTTCATGGGTTACTGTGGGGGTGAGACACTCGAGTACAAGGATCTTTGCACAGCGTGTAAAGAAATCATCATGTTGCACTGGGGTGCTATGACGCGCAACTTAGTGAAGGCATCGCCTGTACATGACAGGACGGCGAGGCTAGCTAAGATCTCAGCAGCACCCAAGAATCCTGGGGTAAAAGCGGGACTTCACGGTACCTCCTCGAAGCCCTGACCTCCCTGACCATCGGTCGGTGGTCCTTTAGCTGCGAGCTGTAGCCCCTGTCCTCTCTGCGTCCGGAGAGGACTCGTAATACTTATGCCCTCTATTCGTTGAGATTTTCGCAAGACAGTGGTACGGTTGTGCTGAGGCGAAAGCACTATCTATGCCACTTTCCAGCTATCAAGTTTCTGGAATGATGAGCGGACAGCAGCAGATGTTCGCCAACTATGCTGCGTATGCTTCTCAGCTTTCTCCAGAAGGCCCTCCTGGGATGGCAGGATATGGTGCCCCACTAGGGCAGCAGTCTCCTATTGGTCCACCTCCTATTTTTGATCAAGGACCCTTCAATGCTGGTCCTCGCGCAATGGCAGGTATGCACGCTGCTATGCCTGCCATGATGGGGGCTGGAATTCTTGCTGGCTCTTTCTTGCCGGGCGCACTTGGTAGAGGGATTGGCAGATTAGATCCATTCCAGGCAGGGCTTTCTGGTTTTGGTAGAGCCTCTGGTATTACCAGTGGGATTGCACACGGTGCGGGAATGGGGGAAATGTTTGGTGGGATGGCAGAGAACCTGGGCAGAATTGGCGCTGGTGGGATAGGGAACATCGCCAGAGCTGGCATAGTTGGTATAGGTGGGGCTGCAATGGCCGCTCTACCCGCCTTTGTTGGTATGAAGGCTGTAGGGTACGCAGGTGGTCAGATGGTAGAGGGTGCTCAGTTCACCAATCAAGTTCAGCGTACTCTTGGGCAGAATTTCCGATTCAACAACCCACTGTCTCAGACTGGGCATGGGTTCAGCAGAGAGCAAGGTGCCGAGATAGCGGGAACTATTAGGCAGATGGGCAACCGCGAGATCATGTCATCTCCGCAAGAGATGCTTAGGATCATGGAACAGGGTGTTCAGGGTGGTCTCTTCCGTCCAGTACAGGATGCCAAAGCCTTCCAAGCCAAGTTCAAGGAGATGGTTGGGGCACTGAAGGAAGTAGCCAAGACCTTCAATACTACTCTTGAGGGGGCCATGCCCTTCCTACAAGAGGGCCGGAGAATGGGGTTCTGGACTCCTTCAGATGTCATGCGCATGGCCTCTTCTACTCGAGCTACAGCAGCTACCACAGGCATGACAGTCGCCCAGGTCCAGCAGATGCAGGAGCAGGGTGCTGGTATGGCTAGGAGTGTAGGGGCTCAAGGAGCTATGGGTGCTCTGGGAATGCAGAGGACCATGGATGTGGTTGGTGGAGGTCTTCGCAGTGGAGTGATCTCAGAGCAGAGGATGGCAGAATTGACAGGAGGTCTACAAGGAAGTGAGGCCATTGCATCCTTGTCTGGAACTCTCCAAGCTGGGACCACCAGGTTTGCATCATCTCGTACAGCTAGGTGGTTGTTAGCGGCTACTGCAAACAAGAGTATGACTGGTCTTGATGAGGGCAGGTTGGGGATGTTGGCCAGTGGTCGTATGGGAATTGGTGAGATCAGAAGCTTGGCAGAAAAGAATGTACAGGGGCGCGGGGCTGATTTTGTTATGGGTGAGGAGGAGATGCGTGGGGAATTGCTGAAGAAAGGACCTGAAGCTCAAGCTGGCTTTATTGCTGGCGTAGCGGGTAAGCGTCTCTATGGCGACTCTGCTATGGATAAGCTAGTCACACGTAGATTGATCCAGAGATATTTCGGTGGTGATGCAAGACAAGCAGACACCATGGCTGAGTTGGCACGTCACATGCCTCAGATCTTGAGAGACAACTCCAGGAGGGCTGAAGCGGAAGCAGATAGAATGGCCATGTCTCATGAAGAGATGATGGATCATTCTTATGAGGGTTTGAAGCGTAAGGTGACTGACTGGACCAAGAAGTTCATAGAAGAACCTCTTCAGAAGGCCGGTTCTGAGTTTTCTCAGGGTATTGGGGACATGTGGGAGAAGGTAACAGATAAGGTATGGGGCAGAGCTCCTCGAGGTCTACGACTTGGAGGTGTAGACAGAACAATGGCTGAGGCTCTTAGATCTTCAGCTCTTGGTGATACCAAAGCAATGAGACGCACCTTCGCTAGTGCAGGTGAGATTTCACGTACACATGCAACTGCAGAATCTACTCAAGCTTCTATGGAGCGTGGGGCTGAGTCACTTGCGGCCTCTTTGACAGGTGGCACATCCCTTCTACAAGATGTCGGCATGGACGTTACCAGCGGTGTTACTGGTCAAGCTATGCGCTTCTTAGGTGTCAAAGATCCATTTGCTGATAAGCGCATGAGTGGTGGTCAGATCATAGATATGTTCAAAGGCCCTGAAGCTGACGACTTCAAGAAGGCCCTAGTACATTTTGCTTCTGGTGAGACTGGTAAAGGGGTAGGCATACTCGAGGAGATGGCAAGCAAAGCAGAGAAGAATGATCGCCCTGAGGATGCTGCACGTTACAGAAGCTTAGCCCAGAATCCGGCTGCTTATGACAAGTTGGCTGGAATGGGAGGGCAGCAGAGGAGACTCAACGAGCTTTCTGGACAGAAAGAGATGCAGTTGCGTATGGGCAGGGCCAGAAGTGCTTTTGCAGAGGGTGGGCACTTCCAAGATCGTATAGCCGCACTCAATGAAGTGAAGTCTGGGAATGGTAAGTCTGCCGGCATAGGCGGGCTTGTTCAGGGGTTGATTACTAGCCCTAACTTAGATCTAGAGCAGATGCAGGATAAGCTAAAGTCCATTACTCAAGCTGCAATGGACTTGAGCCCAGAACAGATAGCTACCCTAGTCAGTCAGATGTCTGAACCGGGTATGGAGGCACTTCACCCAGTAACAGAGGCGTTGATGGGGGCAGGAGATCTAAAGGGTATCAAGTCAGCCATAGGCGGCAAAGGTGGAATTGGAGCACTGTCTAGAGAGCTAAGCGGAGCTACAGACAAGCTGGGACTAGGTTCGCTATCACAACAAGATATCAAAGCTCTCAGAAGTAAGAATCCCACCAAAGAGCAACAAAAGTTGCTGGAAAGTCTCACTTCACGAACTGAGGGTAGAGATCAACTCACAAAGAGCAAGTGGGGTAAGTTGCTGGAGTCAGTAAAGACCGGTGACTCCGCAGGCATGATGGACTTCGCAACAGGAGCGCAAGCCTTCTCGCAGGCACGCTCCGGTGTTGACCCTGGTGTTGAAAAATTAGCTGCCTGGAAAAATTCAAAGTTCGCCGGGGAGAGCATAATTGGGAAGTTGGGAAGTACGGAAGGAATGCATGCCGAGTTAACCAGACACACAGCACTTCTGGAGCAGATAGCTTCCGGTGTAAAGGCCCATCCAGACGTTGGCGCTCCTAGCAGCAAACCTGATAATGGTGGCTTTGTGGGCCCAACCCAGGAGCATTCATGAGAACTGAAGTATCACGCACCTACTCCTTGGTTAATGGGAGAAGACTCACAGTCACCCTCAGAGATACCATTGTTCCCGAGGACCCATACATCAACATGTGCCGAGCCAAATGTCTGGCATTGCGTACTGGAGAACCATACGACTCTGACAGGACGAGCCGGGTAATCAAAGATCAGTTGATTAAGACCAACGTCACGCTCTAGGAGGTACTGGTGGCAACTTTCATAGAGCTACGTACTGATGCCTTCGCAGGCAACATGAATGGTATGCAGATAGACCAGTCAGGTATAGGAGCTGGTGGGGCTATCACACAATTTCCTGTACGTCGTCCACTTCGCGGAATTGAAATCAAGGATGATAGGTATGCCACTATCCGTGTGATCAAGTCGGATGGTACCAATATACCGTTGCTTGATTCAGGGTCTACTACATCACGGTCAAGTGCTGGTTTAGATGATCCTTGGCAGGGCCCGTCACCAACACCAGGCGCTTCCTCAGCTGCATCCTCCCTCGTGTATTCGAACTTCATTCTTCAGAACGTGGATGACGTACGTCAAGAAAAGTCACAGTTGATGGAGACGTTCGGGGATACCTACGTATTCTTTTTCGGTGAGAGACCACGCATACTTCAGGTGTCTGGTTTGCTGTTCAATACTCTGGACTTCAACTGGAGAAGTGAGTTCTGGAAGAACTATGAGACGGTGTTCAGAGGCACAAAGCTGGTGGAGCAGAATGCCAGACTGTACTTGCAGTGGGATGACATCATAGTAGAGGGCTACATCTTAGGAGCTCAAGCACAGGACGTGGCAGATCTGCCCTACCACATACCCTTCAACTTCACCCTGTTCGTAACCAACCACACGTACCTCAGTGCTATCGGCGACGATATGTACCCAGTACGTTATGGTGCTAGGGTTACGCCACTACAGGACTCTCTTGGTGGGCCGCTGAAGTCTGCTTCGTTCATGGACACACTTCTTCACGGCTCTTCTGCTGCCGCTGGAGTCAACCAGCTCAAGACTCTTGCAATAGGTAGCGGCACTCTGTTGGCAGCTAATGCAATCAAGGCGCAGCTTCATCAGTCGAACAAACCACTGGCGACACAGAAGAACATACTGGCTAGTGCTCTAGGTCTTGGTCTACAGACCGCAGGCATGACGTTTCTTAACGTAGTGGGTGAGTACTTCAAGAATGCACGTATTGCCATTCCTCGTCGTACGACTCCTCTGCGCACTAAGATCTCAGATAACTTTGACGAGTACATCAATGGACCTGCAGGACCACCTCCCCCATATGACCAGAGTGCATTGGCTTATGCACAGCAACGACAAAAGATGCTACAGACAGTAGATCAGGTCACCAAAGCAGCTCAGTTTGGTATGCTGTTCGCTGGCACTAATCCTATTTCAATCACACAGGCTGGCATCTACAATCCATTCACCAGAGCACACAGTGTGAGTGCGGTCCCAAGCACACCAGATACAAACTTGCAGAACTTCGATCCTCAAAGCAGTACAGGGCACTAATCTATGGCTATCGGTCACCAATTAGGACTTCGGCTCTTCCTGGAAGGTGTGGAGGTCCCGGTCATAAGTGCTCAGATTCAAGTCGTGGGCGATGCTCCTGCTGCGGGTACGCTTCAGATCATAGCCACAGACAATGCGTTGAAAATACTGCCGCGCACAGTGGTACACCTGTTCTTCTTCGATTTCGTAGATGCCACTAGCCCACTCACGACAGCGGGTGACAACCCACCTGAAAACTTCGATTACGAAAACTACAAGCTTCTGTTCGCGGGAGAGGTTCAGGGTATATCCTTCTCCAAGGAGCCTGGCAACAGATCGATCATACTGAGCTGTGTAGACCTATCGAACTACTGGGACACTACCTACCAATACAACTTCCAGGGGCAGCTACTTGGTGGCCGGAGAGAGGCAGCATTCATAGGTGCAAATGCAAATTTGCTGAATGGTGTACTCGGTCATGGGGTAGGTCTCATATCCAGACTGTTGTCTCAGCGCTCTGTGAACTTCCCAAACCTTACGGGCCTTTTGGGCGGCATTGTACATGTGCTAGAGGCCGTAGGTGGTTGCTACTATGGCAACAACACCTTCTCTGGGGCTAATCCGTTCACGTCCATAGCAGAGTTGCGACTCAAGATGCTTCAGCAGATATGGGCGGCAGAGATGGACTCGAGTACCAAGAAGCTGTTCACACGCAAGACATTCAACATGTGGATGAACCGGGAGATAGGTGGGCTGGATAAACTTGTCACATTCCGTGGTCTAGTACAGCTCATGCAGAGGTTCATCTACCATGAGGTGTACCCAAACCCGGCCCCACTGTATATTCCAACTCAGACTGGACTACAGAAGAACAAGACTACTGTCACAGACATCTCTCAAGATCCTAGGACGGCTAACTTCTGGCAAGAGATTCAGAGCATAGAGAAGGCTCGCAAACAAGCACAAAGTGCCCTTAGTACGATCAAGGGGGACCAGGGCGCTTCTGGTGCTATACAAGTTCTGCAGTCTGCTCTGTTCTACATGAGTACTAAGCTTCATACTGTTGCTGTTACTGTACCCTCAGTTCCTGGTTTGAATCTCCTCAAAGATGTCAGCACTATGAGGGATGCACTAAAACAGATCAGTAGGTGGCTGTGCAGTGATAGCAGTAGCCTGGCTATTGACTCATCGAAGATAGGTAACCCAACCAATGTGGGCGAAGCGGATAAACAACTAGACAGGATGTTCAGCGCCTATACAGACATCGTCGGTGCTCAGATCAAACAGGAACGTACAATCACATATGATCAACCGGACAGACTGAATAATCAACTGTTCAGACCAGATATCTGGTTTGGCGCTGCCCCAAGATGCAACGTGCTCTTTCCAGAGCTCTACTCCCAGTTCCAGTGGAGTCGTAACTTCCTTCGTGAAGTGTCTCGCATGGAGCTGCAGCTTACTCACGAGATTCTAGGGGATGATGCCCTATTCAATCAGAGGAACTATGCTCCTGACGTGCTAGACATGAGAAAGGGTCTCAAGCTCAGCAGTCGTAAATTCAACAGCTTGATCATGCGGCATGAGCTACTTACTGGCATCATCCCCATGTATGAGAAGATGACCCAGGCTAACCTGTTCGCTATGAAAGCATCTGATGTAAAGGTTGGTGGGGCTAAGATCCCATATGCACAAAGGGCAGTTAACCACCAATACTTCAAGCATAGGTTTTCATCTAGGCAGATGTCGGCTAGTGGAAGGTTCAATCCTTGGTTTGTTGCTGGGTTCCCGGCCGTGATCATAGATAGGCCCATGAACTCTGATGACTTGGCTGTAGCTGCTCTTCCTATAGACGAAATGATCTCAGCACTATCAGACAGACCTGGCAATAACTTCTTAGACAGCAATCCCACTACAGGCGTGCAGATGTCTAAGGCAAAGATGCTGCAGTACTTGGTGGGAACACAGTACACAGGTGTTTGCGTACAGCTGTCACACTCCGTCACTCAGCAGGGCGGTAGTACATCATACGGCTTTGCTCAGGCACGTGTGCACCGTGAGGATGTGGAGTTCTTGGGCGTAGATAAGGTGCTGATGTCCAAGAGGACAGGTAAGCCAAGTCACCCAAAGACAATAGTGGCATCTCTTCCAGCAAGCACACCTACCATAAATGGACGGGGTCCTCGTGGAGGGATCATAACGTCTATTAGAGACGTTACAGATGCCAACATAGGGAAGGCTCTGTTCCTTTTTCCAGGTCCTGGAAGAGTTACGATCTTGACTACAGGAAGTGCCAATGCGGCCAAAGCTTGGGAAGTGTCCGAGACTATAGATCGTAGGACAAAGGTGGAGGTAGATATACCTATAGAGCTGGCAGTCTGCCCACCGTGGATTTGGGATGGTTGGAAGAATCTCAAGATAGGAAAAACGTACCAACAGATGATTGGTACCACCTCCATAACAGACCCTATGGAGGATTCTATTCCGAGTGTGGATGATCTAGAGGCACTTATGGACTCTAGTGAAGGCTTGAATCTTGGCTCTGGTACAGCGCCCGATAAGGATAACCAAGACCCATTTCAGTCAAGAACTGCACAACCACTAGTACAGACTCAACCGGTACGGAACACTGCAGACCCCATAGATACGACTCTACAAGGAGCAGAAGATCAAAAACTGAGTGCAGCAGATCTTCAGATCATAAATACAGATAGGACTATCGAGACTGGCATAGACTGCTTGACCAGGGTTTACAGCCTGATACGCACTGGTGGACTAGATGTTGGCGCGTTCATCAGACAGTACACATGGCGTCCCATTGTAACCATGATGCAGATGCTAGGGTCTCCAGATTTAGTACTTGATCCAGTAAGTGGTGTACCAGTACAGGGTACAGAGGGTTTCCACAGTCGTGCATTTGGCGATGTTTCAGATCTAGCGGGCCTGGTGAACCCCAGCGTCACCAAGATTCTGGGAATGTCCACGACCAAAGATCATGCAACCATGCAAAGACTGGATGTCCGTAAGCGTCGTCGTGATGTTATTATCGACTATGTAGATGAGCTCACAGCTTCTAAAGGGCTCCTAGGATAGGATACACTATGGTTATGCTGAAAGACCTACTGCCCTCCTTCACGGAAGAGCTCGAGAAGATAGCTGTCACTACAGCCCTATCTCCTTTTCCGCAATTTCGTAAGGGGCGTCGTCCTATTCGAGTGCACAACCTACTCAATAATGAGAACCAGAGAGACCGGATGGACTCCAAGGTAGAATAGCTTGAAAAGGCCCCAGACAAGAACATAGAGTACGAGGGTGGGGCTGGTGTACAAGATGGTACTGGGAGTGATCTATGAAAACAGGACAACTAGTAACCAGGGCAGAGTTCGAGAAGGCTGCAGCTCTGGGTGTGGACCTTCGCCAGAATGGCCTGGGAGGCGTCAAGCGCCCATCTTTCGAAACGGAGGGTAGTAAGCAGCATGCGTTTGGTCTGCTTAAAAATACCCAGGATGTTGGTAAGTTCACCAACATGACCAAGCCACAGACTCTGGTAAAGCCAGGACCGTCCATAAAGCAGGTCTCAACCCTACCACCAGTATGATCACAATGGACCCTGTATCTGAATTCCTAGAACTCTATGGAGGCTTCGACAAGGAAGCTGTGTCCAAAGAGCAGCGAGATCAAGAACTAGCCATGTGGCACACATGGAACAACAATGGCCGGAAGCAGGAGGACATGAGGCCGCTCTTGAACTCTATGCGGCCACTCATACTCAAGGAGGCAAATAGCTGGGCACGGCAGAGGGATGTACCACCTGCAGCCATAAGAGCAGAATTCACGAACCAGGCTGTAAAGGGATTCATGACGTATGACCCTAGTAGGGCCGGCCTACACACCCATCTAACCAACCAGATGCTTCAGGCTAGGAGATTTGTAGTTGCAAACCAGAACCCCGCACGGATCGTAGAGAGTCGTGTATACAAAGTGGGTGCTTTCAACAACGCTAAGCAAAGACTTTCAGACACACTGGGTAGAGAACCAACTCAATTGGAGTTGGCAGACGAACTCAAGTGGTCTCCACGCAGAGTGAAGATGATACAGTCGGAGATAAAGGTGGCTGTACCAGCTAGCCAGTTTTCTGCTGACGTAGCCTCGATGGTTCCGTCAAGGCAGCAAGAAATCCTACAGCTGCTACCCTATGAACTAACGCCAGACGAACGAGCGGTATTCGAGCACATATATGGTATAGGAGGAAAAGCGAAACTATCTCCAGGTGAGATTGCCATCAAGTTGAACATGAGCGCACCTAAGATCTCTAGAATAAAGGCTGCTATTGCTGCCAAATATGAGGGCTACATCAAATGAGTGCTACACCTGATGCTGCAACTGCTGCCAGAGATCAACGTCTGGATGATCTAAAACAGGCAACGTCTGACTGGGCAAATAAAGAGACACAACGATTAACTGATGAGTCAACTTTCTTGAAGTCTATTCTACAAGGCCGAACAGGAGCAGGCCGGCTCACAAATCAGAATGTGGCAGATTCTTCCAAGTTGGTCGCGGCCTCGATCAACGATTTTTTGACAGGCTGAGGAGAGATCAAATGAGTACCGAAGTAGACCTACCAATCGAAGCACCCGTAGAGCAACCCAATCATCTGCTTCAGTCAGCTAAGATGAAGCAGTCGACTGTGAAGTTGGACCAAGTTACGATACGAGACATTGAGCTTGTGGTTGTGAGAAAGAAACTAGCTGAGACAGAGATCCAACTGGCTAAGATAACACTACAGGATGCACTACAAAGACAGAAGCAGGTTCAAGGGGAAGAGGCTGCCATGCTGCTGGCATTAGAGCAGAAGGTAGGACAAAAAATATCAGGACCCATCCAGTTGCTGGATAGAGAAAACGGAATTTGCAGAATAGGATAGACTCATGGAAGATGCGATCAAGGCACTGCTAGAGACATCTGGACAGTACGGGCCCGGTTATTTAGTCGCGGCCCTTACTCTAGTTCTGTACTGGGTCGCCCACAAAGATCTTGCCAAGGAGCGTGCTGCCCACGCTAGCACCTCTGAGAAATTGATTGAGTTGAGTACCGCCTCTATCAGGGCGGACATGGAGCACACATCAGCTATTGAGGCTCTTTCCAGAATCCTAGATAGCATAGAACGGAGGCTACGATGAGTCGTAAACGTAGATCTACCCTCATTCCACCTCCCCCACCTGAGGATGACCCCACCTCTCTTGGGTCTATCCTTACTAAGATTGGGGCCATATCGAACAAGCAGCTTCAGGATGCTCTCGCATTCAAAAGGAACTCTGAAGATAATTCCTTGGTCCTGGGCCAGATCTTAGTGTCCACAAATACATGTACCCAGGATGATGTGACTATCGCACTATCGATCCAAGTTGGTATGAGGAGTAGCAGTGCGAATACCAAGGCATCTGCTGTGGCAGAGCTAGCAGTACGAATGAAGAAGAGTCGAATGGGAATGCACAACCACATCTTACAGGCCGGAAAGATGCTGGCGGACAAACTGAATGGACTACCACCACTGATAGGTGCTGGGCTACTTCATCTAACATTGAAGCGGTGATCTAATGTCAGATGGCCCAAAGATGGTTGGTTCTATAGAGTTGCGCCCAGTTACGCACACCGAACCAGTGTGTACTGCAGACACACTCATATCACCTCACCCAGAATGGCAGCAAGCAGAGTCCAAACATCAGGAGTGCACGGATGACCATCATCAAGATCAAAATATATGTTCCTGAGCTGCGCAGCACTATGCAGCTATTCGATAGAGTGGAGGTACAGAGGTCTGTTCTGGGCTCTCCGCTGTACTCTGATGCTTTATCCATAACCAAGATAACTGCGGCTGCAGCAGCACTTCTCGGCAGGATAGTGCAGCCGTATACAGGTCTATCTGGAACTCAGCTAAAGCTGAAACTGAATCAGGGTACGGAGATCACCATACCGTTCACAACCTCAGACCCAATCAGCATTCAGACAGTCATAGATGCAGTCAACAGAGCAGTTCCTGGACTCGTGGCTAGTTACGATGGCAGTGGTTGTCTAAGTCTAGTTACAGTACAAAAGGGAACCAAGGCGAGTGTTGAGATCACAGATGGTACTGCTAATACGCCCCTAGGCTTCGCCACAGGTGAGAATGCTAGCGGAGAGGATGAGCACATTCAGCTTATGCGTGGAGTGGCTACCTACTCATATGAAGACAGGTTTGGCCTAGCTACCAACTACTATCGAACGAGGTACATCAACTCACTTTCCGGCAATTTCAGTGACTGGTCTGACTGGATACCAGGCATATCTGGTTCAGGTGTTCAGTCAGCAAATCTGATCTTAGGAACCATCAAACTGGCTGGAATAGATGGAGCAGCTTTGGTGGGTGCCAAGGTTACTGTAGTGAACGTATACAGTCCTATCATTCAGGATGGCTACTTCATTGCCGGTCGAAGCAAGACAGTATCTACAGATGGAGTGGGGCAAGCGCAGGTCACACTGATACGCGGTTCCACGATAGATGTCATAGTAGAAGGCACCACTGTTATCCGCAGGATAACAGTGCCTAGCGAGGGCGATTCTTTTGATCTACTAGATGCCTCTCTGCAGACAGACGATGCTTTTGGCATTCAGGTTCCAGATCTACCGGCGGCACCAAGGAGCTCATAATGCCTGGCAAGAACAAAACTCCAGACAATTGGCTGTTGCAGAGTGCTGGGCAGAGAGATCTACAAAAGATTCTGCTAGAAATCCGCAAAACGCCTAACCGAGACACAAGGACACAGAAGCTGCAAGAGCTTCGTAGTGTACTGTCCAGTATGGAAAGCCCTGCCAAAGCGGTAATAGTACCTAAGGAGACTGTGTCAGTTCCTACTGTGTCTCGATCTGTAACCACAAGACAATCCACAGAAAGTGTACCAGAAGCACCGCGTGGAGTTACGTTTAGTCCGATTATACGAAGTACCGCACACGCAGTTACAGTAGATGGCCAAGGCCGTAATGATCTAGTTCTGTTTGAGGAAGTTCGATGCACAGATATCAATCCAGCTAATACAGGATCTGAGTATCTGTGGGCTTTTGTAGATGCACCACTCGGCTCAAGTGCGAATATAGTAGATGCTACCAGTGCTACGTGTACCTTCACCCCCGATGTGACCGGGTCCTATGAGATCAGTTGTACTGTAAACGAGGTTTCAGTTTCTGTAGAGATACTGGCTGTTCCTCTTGCAAACACTGGTGCTCGTATTCCTGCATTTTCCGAGACACTAGAGTATACAGGTGGCGGAAATGCAAAAGGCTGGCATGAAGCTCTTACACAGTTTATGAGGGCAGTCGATGCTAGTGGGGGCAGTATTGCAGGGCCCTCTGGTCCATCAGGACCTTCCGGTCCATCAGGAACATCTGGTCCATCAGGGGCATCTGGTCCGTCTGGCCTATCAGGGCCATCAGGAGCACCTGGACCCTCGGGAGCACAGGGACCGTCTGGGTTTGGACCATCAGGGCCTGATGGTCCTTCAGGAGCACCTGGACCATCGGGAGCACCTGGACCATCGGGAGCGTCAGGGCCTTCAGGAGCGCCTGGTCCTTCAGGGGCCCAAGGACCGGCAGGAGCTTCTGGACCTTCAGGCGCTTCTGGACCTTCAGGAGCGCCTGGTCCATCGGGAGCTTCTGGACCTTCGGGAGCTTCTGGACCATCAGGAGCTGCTGGTCCGTCAGGAGCGCCTGGTCCATCGGGAGCGCCTGGTCCATCGGGAGCTTCTGGACCTTCGGGAGCTGCTGGGTCATCAGGAGCATCAGGAGCAGCAGGAGCACCCGGTCCTTCAGGGGCCCAAGGACCGTCAGGAGCTTCTGGTCCTTCAGGGGCAGCTGGTGGGCTAATGGATTTTAACGGATACTTTTCCGCTGTAGGTGCAGCACTTTTGGGGCTTGCACCTCCAGAGTACTCAGTTTGGTACTCTAGTCTCATGATGCATAATCCAGGCAGTACTACTGTCAGCTTGGAGATGAATGTAACCACATTAACATCTGGCACTGGATATAACAACTTGGTCAGTGGAGTAGCGGGAGGAGTGATTGTTGTTGGTACGGGTGTTACCGTTAGTAGTGTTGGTAAGGTATCGCCAGGTGCTTTGATGCCTGGGATACGCAGTGCTGTTAAGTGGTACGTGTCTGCTCGTATGAAGCTGGTATATGGAACGCACGCCGTTATAGGTATTTGCGTGGATGATGGAGCAAATCATAACGTAGTCATGGGATTCCATGGTTATTACAGTACCACACACTTTGGCATATCCGACGACAGCGGCAGCAGTGGCAATGGATTCCTGGATTTAGGGGTGGTTGCGGATGGTAATTATCACTACTTTGAGATGTGGTCAGATGCGTCTGGCACTTTGTTTGCGCGTGTGAACGGACCTTCGGGTACGACAGTTTCGCGGCCCTTTGCTACGGGGGGTATATCGGCTGTAGTGTTGCCGAGTATCTTGGCTCTGAATGAGGACAACGGTGCTGATCGTCAAGTCTACGTGGATGACTTTTTGTTTATCACTCCTAAGGCAGCATGACTTCTTACTTTAGCATCAAGGGGGACGCTAATGGCAATTCCTACCATTAGAAGCGTAGCACACGCAGTTACAGTAGATGGTCAAGGTCGCAATGATCTTGTTGTATCAGAAACTGTACAATGTACGGATATCAATACAGACAACACGGGTCATAACTATCAGTGGTCTTTTATCGACACACCAATCGGTTCTCACACGAATATCGTAGACTCCACCAGTGCTACGTGCACATTTAGTCCTGATGTGACTGGTTCCTATGAGATCAGTTGTACGGTAGATGGAGTCTCTTCTGATGTAGAGATACTAGCCGCTCCCTTACTCCGTACTGGTGCTCGTATTCCTGCCTTCTCTGAAACTTTGGGATATACGGGTGGAGGAAATGCAAAGGGTTGGCATGCGGCGCTAACACAATTCATGCGTGCAACAGATGCTACTGATTTTGTAGGGCCCTCTGGTCCATCAGGAGCTTCTGGTCCATCAGGAGCTGCTGGTCCGTCAGGAGCGCCTGGTCCATCGGGAGCGCCTGGTCCATCGGGAGCTTCTGGACCTTCGGGAGCTCAAGGATCATCAGGACCATCAGGCGCTTCGGGCCCATCAGGACTCTCAGGAGTTTCAGGACCCTCAGGACCTTCAGGGGTTAGTGGTTTGGGCTTTGCTGGCGCACGTGTATGGCATGTCGGCAGCGGGGCAGGAATGTACAGAACAATTCAATCGGCGATTGATGCAATAAATGCCGATCCAGTGCCCCCATCATTCGACTGTCGTGCAGTGGTTATGGTTTGGCCTGGTAGATACGACATCATTGTAATGATTACCCTTCCAGCCTATGTGACTGTTATGGGTGCGACTGACAGAGAGATGGTTCGTTTGAATTTCTCTGGCTGCAATCTTTTTCAATTCTCTGGATACAACCACGTAGACAGTCTTTATATCTCGCCTCCTAACGAATCACGTGTTGTATTTGTTGGGGGTGACACCTCCTACAATCGGCTTAAAGACCTGCACATAACTGGTGGTCAATCAAAGCTGTTGACCATGGCGGGGACAACCTTCTACGACACCCAAATATGGGACATTATGTGTAATATGAATGTTCCTTCCGGCCCAATAATCGAGGCATACAATACGTCTGGTGAGCGTAGAAACGGTGGCTTTCTAGTAACTAATCTATGGTCGGAGTCCTACGCATTGACGGGCATTGGTGGTCACATTGACTTGCGGCAACTAGATGGAACGGTAGTCAGAAATTCGTACATGGGTTCTGGAGGACCTGGCGGCCCGGAAGATGGCCCTAATGGTAGGTGTATCATCGTAGACCAGGATGGCGTTCCAGATGGGGTGTTTGCCAACATCAACCACTGTCACCTACAAGCCTCAGTTCCAGTAAGCTCAGCAGGTACGGGTGCCGGCTACAATCTTTTCTGTGTGGTGGCCCTAGGAAGCACGACAAGCGGTTGGCGTAACCTGTACAGTGCTAGTGTTTGAATTCAGATAGAGGAATACAATGCCAGGATCACATGGATACGGCCCAGCTGGTAAATGGGTGCATGATAGGGCCCACAGGATTATGGCTGAGGGTGATGTCCCAAAGCATATTGCATACGCTCTAGCCACTCAGCAGGGGCATAAGGTCGACAAGACTCCAAAAGACTTCAAGACGGAGAAGGGTATGCGAGAAGCAAAGCAGAAGTACAATGCACCTAAGTCGGAGTACAGGAAGACCGCCATGCTCGCCGCCTTCTTTGATGAATTAGATCAGATGGAGAAGGATGGTATGGGCTGGTTTGGCAGGAAGGTGGTAGCACCACTTGCCATAGCTGGTGGACTGGCTGGTGGTGGAGCAAAGTTGATGGCACACATGGGGGCAAAAGTTCCCACAGCTATTACACAGACAGTGGGACGAGGAGTTGCTAATATGGGTGCTGGCGGAATGATGGGTGGTAGAACACTTGCAGGACAACAAGCCTTGAGAGAGGCAGGAATGTAATGGACAAGAGAACACTACAAGGATTCTTCGAAGAGACTGAGAAGCTGGCTCTAGACACAGCTACCATGACAGAGGCTCTAGGAGTACCTGGGGCCATGTACAGTGGTCTCAAAAGTCATGGAGTTAAGGGATTGGTGGGCACTGGCCTAGGTGCAGCTGCTGGTATAGGGGCGGGTGTATTGGGTGCCCACTACCTCCACAAGAACGTCACTGGTGGTGCGTGGGGTCAGGCAAATCCTCTTGCCAGGAAGTTGATCGAAGCAGCACCGATTGGTCTGGGTGGCCTTATAGGTGGTGTAGGTGCAGAGCACTTGCTAGATAGAGCCAGAAGTCCCATAGGAAAGATGGCCAGTGCGGCTTCCGAGCTACTGGAAGGCGTTGTCAAGCGGGCTCCTATGATCTATTCAGAGCAGAAGAAGATTGAAGCACTTCCAGAACGCTATCGTAGGGCTATGGAGGCTCTGGAGCAGAACATTCCTATGAGCCAGACCCTGTGATTCGGTATCTAGATGTTCTTGAGGAAGTTGGCTGAGCAGGTATTGAACAGGGGCGAGTTCGCCCCAGGGATACCCTCATCCAAACAGATTCACCCCATCCCCCGCGTTCATCATGAGAAACCGGAGGTATGGCACATCAGCACCCAGTTGCACGATGCTGATGTAGCTGGGAAGCACTTAGATCTAAGACTGGTAGACCCAAATGGTTTGGCACATTCTTGGGCTATACCAGCAGTCAAGCTACCTGGGCCGGGTGAGAAGGTACTAGCTATACAGCAACCGACCCACACCAAGGATTACGCGGCCAGGAAGGGTACTTTTCAGATCGAAGAGGGATATGGGAAAGGTACAGTTGAGTCTTCCGGCCTACTTCCAGCAGAGGTAGTTCGTTCCCAGCCAGGCCACATCAGGTTCAACACCTACGGCGGGAACAAAGAGGGGGTGCAGGAGTACAATCTGATCGAAACACCCAAAGGTACTCTGCTCCACAACATCACCTCCACTGCTGAGTCAGGTGTTCGCGGGCAGGGTGGATATCCAATTCCCAATGCCAAGCCGGACTACAAGGAGATACAGACCAGTGAGGTCAAGTTCGATGACCCCAACGAGGTGCACCAGGCCAAGCTAGATGGGGCCCATGTGACGGTGCATCTAAGAGCGGACAGGCCAGTCAAGTTCTTCTCCTACCGGCCCACTGAGAGGGCCTCTGGCGTGCTCGAGCACACCCACAAGCTACCAGACTACCGAGCTCTGAAAGCCCCGCCTGGGCTCGATGGTACGGTTCTACGGGGTGAGTTGATAGGTGTGGACAAGAAGACTGGCAAAGCCCTACCGGCTGAGACTACAGGTGGGCTTCTCAACGCAACTGTGTGGAACAGTAGGGAGAAGCAGGAGACATTGGGTGCTGAGCTGCGCCCAGTCATCTTTGATGTTGTCCGTTACAAGGGTAAGCTGATGGAGCAAGCTCCTTACGCGGAGAAGCTGAAGGTACTCGAGGAAGTACAGAGCAAGGTTCCGAGACTGACCATACCACCCACGGCCAGGAGTTCCGATGAGAAGATTGATCTGTTTTCTCAGATCCAAGGTGGCAAGCATCCTCTTACTAATGAGGGCGTGGTTGTTTGGAAACTCGATAGCCCCAGACCTACCAAAGCAAAATTCAGACCCGATGTCGACGCTGAGGTCGTGGGAGTCACTCCTGGACAAGGAAAGCATACCGGAAGAGTTGGAGCTCTCAGAGTCCGACTTCCTGGACGAGAAGCCATCACGAATGTGGGAACAGGTCTATCAGATGCGTTGCGGGATGAAATTGCAAAAGATCCCAGCCTGTTCATTGGCAGATTCGCTAAGGTGAAAACCCAACAGGTCTTCCCTAGTGGCCGCCTTAGAGCCCCCTCCTTCTCCGAATGGCATATAGAGAAGGGTAAAGTGGCCGGAGATAATCTAGATGTGGAAGCCTATGTCATCGGCCCATCAGGCGCGGGTAAGACTACCTATGTGAAGGAACACTACCCAGAAGATAAGTTCTTCATCCTCCACAGCGACAAGTATGCAACCAAGCTCAAGGATGGTACTGTTTCGATCAATTGGGAGAAAGCTCTTCAGGATGGTGTGATGTCTTGCAAGCCCATTGTGGTGGATGCCTACCAGGTCAATCAGGGCCTGATGAGGATGGCACGACACAAGATTCTTCTGGACCCAGGTAAGGTGAAAACTCTGGGTCAAATGATCGGAAGAAGGAAGTCATCCCTGAAGAGTAACTGGAAATACTCGCCAGAGGAAAAGCTGGAACGGTTCAATACCAAGACTAGACCTGTAGCTGAGGCATTGGGATTTCAAGAAAAGACAGCTAGCACTATGCGAGCACTAGCTGCACAGGCTCTCAAGGAGTGTACGCATGTCTAATCCAGAAACTGTAGTCTTCAACGTATCAGATCAAGATAACAACCCTATAGTCGGTGTCTTGATACGTGTGTATGATGCTGCTGGTGCTGTCTTCCAAACACAGCAGTATACAGATGTGAATGGTGTGGCTGAAATAGATGGCCTGGCAGGAAATAATCCAGCTATCCCCTATACCATCCGCATGTCTAAAACTGGTGCAGCCTTCGATGGCTCCCTAGGAAGTGCCAGCAAGACCCCACTGCTCATCACTGTCTTCAGTCCTCCATCAGCTGTACCAGGGGGCAATAGCTTCGATATCAAAGGAGAGACTTTCGTACGGCCAGTATCCCCAGACTTGAGACTGTGTAGGTGCAGTGGCTTCTTCAAGGATATCACTGGCAAACCTCTTCCCGGCCTTGAGATCAAATTCATCAATGAGTTCGGTCCCTCCGTGGTCGATGGTAATGCAGTGATGGGAGAGGGCATCTACTTCAAAACAGACCAGTATGGTTATGGCTGCATAGACCTGTATAGAAATGGTCAGTACATGGCTTGGGTAGCAGGTGTGCAGGCTGCTGATGGCAACAGTGAACATGCATTGGGCTTTCCAAGGAATATGGTCATCCCAGATCAGGGCTCTGCCAATCTGGTGAACTTGCTGTTCCCAATCGTCAGCAATGTGGATGTCTCTCCAAACCCAATAGCCCTAGCCCTCAACCAAGCCGTCAATCCTAGCGTCGTGGTTACCGCAGATGATGGACGTACATTGGTGGGTACAGCTTGCGAAGATGTGTACTATGATGTCCTGGATAAGAGTGTGGCAGGAATCAGCGTCACTATGGATAATCTGTTTCTGGTAGGAGTGAACCCAGGTACTACACAGTTGACTGCTGTGCGGAAAGATCAGAGCATCGTCAAGATTCCCTCCAATAATCTGCTCTCTGCCCCAGTCATCATAATCGTAGCTTGAAAGGTTGTAATGATACTCAGCATCCGACCAATCAATCCAGACGGCCATTCGGAGATGCTTCTGTGGGCAGCTGTCCTAAGAAGAGCTGCCTACGATATCGCGCTGTACAAGAATGATAGAAGACTGAAGTTCCGTAGGTGGGGTGATGAGGCTTATCGTTGGATGTTCGCAGACGATACAGAGAACCTCAACTCCTTCCTGAATCTCTGCTACTTCTTGAATCAGAATCCCACTCAGTTTCGACAGAACACCTTGAAACTGAAGAAGACGGATGTGCACAAGTATGACATGGTAGACCCCTATGGCTAACTACACTCAGGATGAGATATCAGCTGCCGTCTCTAAGTTCATCAAGAGCAGCATCACGGTTACAAAGGATGCACTTGGGCCTACAGACGTGTCGGCCAAGTATGAAGAGACACTCCAGCTCTTCTCAGCTACTCTGATCTTAGACCCCAATTCGATCTATTATCTCATCTATCTGGCTACCAACAAACTGTGTGCAGAAGTCCGGCAGGCAATAGACCTGGTTCAAGACATCGACAAAGCCATTCAGGAGATGTCCAACACGTCTACCCCCATCACCAACACAGGACAGCTTGGAAATGCAGCTGCCGCACTACTGACAACTAACAACATCTTGACCCAGAATGCAGCAGTAAGTGCAAAGCCCCTAGGGCAGTACAACAAGGCTGTAGACAACTTCGTCAAAGCCACACTGGCACCGAATATCAGGAAGAACGGAGCCATAGTAAGACCACCACAGGCTGCCCAGGTAGCCGCCAAGTCAGACCTAGCTAGCCTGGCACCCATGTACACTGACATACTGGCCTGGGCTGCACAGCTGATGACTATCCTTCCTCTAGCCGGCGGAGGGCAATTCAAGAGCTTGAATCTACAGGCCATAGCCCTTCAGGAATCACTCATTCAAGCACGAGCAGATTTGATCAGTCTTCAGAAGTCCTTTGAGGACCCAACCACTACCCAGAACCAGAAGATAGCCCTGACAAAGGATGCCTATCTCCGTATCACTGCAGGTCAAGCTGTAGTCAATAATCTGTCTGCGACGAGGGACCCACTGGCCCCACGAATGCAGTCGGCTGTAGCCACAAATACAACACCTGCTGTGGCCGGATACCTGGTTCCACCAGGCCCCTCAGGTACTCTGGGCCCAGCAGCTGTTATGTGCTCTAGGTCAGCACCTTGGGCTATTACAACCGGCATAAACGATCAGTTGGTGATAGCTGAAGATGGGAATGCTCCCACAACCTACACCATCCCAGTACCTACTCAGCCTAGTGTGGAGAGTATGGGAACAGCAACAACCTATGACCTACATGATGCTACTGCAGCTACCTTGATTGGCGGAGGAGTGGCTCCATTCACCATTCCAGATGTCCCAGGTTGTGTGTTCGAAGTGGCTGTGGATAGTGTTCCGTTCTCAGGCCCTATACCAGCTGGTACATATGACCTGCCTACCCTCCTCCCATTCCTGCAGAACCTTCAGAATGCAAGCAGTGTCCCACTGTCTACCTTGGTGAATGTGGCCGATGATGGCTCAGGTCATGTGCAGTTCACCTGCATCAATGCTGGGGTACACACCCTTATGGTTGGAGAGTTCAATCCAGCAACCGAACCTTACACCACTCCTCTGGGATTCACAGGTAACCCATCGAACACTGGTGTGAATGCCAATAACCTCATAGAGATTGATGGAAACCTGTCTCCGGCCTTAACTACAGGCTCTCCTCTCTACATCGCAACCCAACTGAATGCCTGGTTTGCAGCCATAAGCATCCCATATAGTGCTGGCAATACCCCAACTACGATCAATATAGTGAACAATGGCAATGGGGCACGGTCCATCACTATGACAGCCAAGTATACCGAAAAGGACATAATACTGCGGGCATATGCAACTCTAGGGTTCTTTGAGGGACAGTCGGATGAGCGCTTGGATGTAACAGCTGCGGATGTAGTAGATAAGATCAATAGTATAGGCAAGTTGAAGGCAATTGCTGTTGTACAGACGTTTGCACGTGGCAATACAGGTACTGCCCTAGGTTCTAACGTCTTCCGAGTACCCGCTGGATTGATACCTAATCTAGATAGCCATTCCGGAGATATGCTCTACGTTTTGAACGGGACCAATGCAGGCTACTATAGGATAGATGCCATTTACAACTATGGCATCTATGACCAAATCTATATAGATGTCACTATCGAGTCTTACCTTATGCCCGGTGCACCGGGCATAAGCTGGTCAGTAGTTCGGGAAACAGTAGAGCTGGAGTCAAAGGCTGCGGACCTGACTACAGCCATAGACATCAGAGATGCCTCAGCCAACAGTGTTCTAGGCTTATCTGTAGGAATAGCCGGAGGAACAACTACTGGCTTCATGGTGAAGAAGTCTGGAGCTTCACAGGACTTCTCTCTGGCGGATGTAGAGATAGGAGATCGAATAGTAGTTGGCTCCTATACCTGTACAGTAGCCTCATTTACTCTTGACCCCAAAGGCAACCCTACACAGCTAGAGATGTCGGCGGAAGGAGAGGGACAGGAATTACCTCCAGCTTCTACTGACCCGCAGACCTTCTCCATCATCAGTGCTGACTTCATTGCCTACAAGCAGTTCGTAGAGGACATGACTGCCTGGCAAACAGCAGTGGCCGGAAGCAAGTACAGCAAGGATATTCAAGAGTTGGATAGGGTGATGAACCCACTACTGGTGAATACCAATCCTTCCCAAGGTCAGATCAATGCTGCTTGGCAGGATGGTACATGGCCTCTAGCTACAGATCATAGACCAGGCTACTTACAAATACTTCCACAGCTTCGTGATGCCCTGACCAAGTTTGTGGCCCGTACCAGCCCCAGGATTGATGCTGCCATCAAGATGCTCCAGGAGCGCGGTTTTGATAGAGCCTACAATACTCTGATGGATGGAGACCTGGTCAGCTTCTTTGGCTATGACAAAGATGAAGCAGCCAGCGGAGCAAACATGCTGAAGACTATGAGGTCTCTGGCCCAAAATGATCTGGCGGTTTCAAAGTCAAACAACACTATGGATGATACCTCTCTCCAGTCCTCTTCCACTACCACCAATGCCAACTATGACTACAGTGACGGAGACAAGGACGAGAATATCAGTTTGATCGGAAATGCGCCAGTACCTGATGCCTCAGACCCCAGTGTTCCTGCAAACTACACCAAGACATCTCTAGGTTGACACAGTGCAATTAGACGCAGTCTAATTGCAACGCATCATTTGGCTAAAGAAAAGAGGGTAGCTACCCTCTTTTCTCCCCAATGTCACAATTTGTGACATTGAGATCAGTTAGCGCTTACGGTAGGAATGTACGGTCTTCCCTCTTGCAGTGCTTTCCTAAGTTCTCTTCGTCCTCGAGCTTCAAGTTCTCGGCTCCAACGTCTTACGATTCGTAAGACGTCGAATCTCTCCCAATTGAGCTTTGTACCGACTGTCATTTCTTACTATCAGGAATACTGATAGTAAGGAGTTTCTCAAAGATCGAAAGGGAGAGTTTGGACTAAAGAGGCTTAGAGACAGTTCGCGGCTTTGGACTGTGGATGATGTTCTAATACTCATCAGCTCGAAACTCTTTGGTCAGTTGGTGCTTCTTACGCTCTTGGTACCCTTTTGGGCTTGGAGTAACTTGCCAGCAGCACTTGCAGTCTCTTTGAGATATGGTGCTGCATCATACAACTCGTTCCGTAGATCTGAGAGTTCACCCCTTACTGAGCACAACTCCCTCCGCATCTCAGCTCTGTCTTCTTCCGCTTGTGCAGCTTGCTCTTCAGCCTCTATCCGAAGGGCATGCTCCTGTTCAAACACTTCTTTGGGTACGGTATTCAGACTCCAGTGTGCCTCAATAACTTCGTCCAGTTTCTCTTGGTATTCGCGTGCCTTTTTGGAGTGTACAAGTCTGGCTGCTTGGCGCATTTCTTTTTTCGGTAGCAATCGTACATTTCCCTTTAGGTTCTTTAACCCAAATTCCCTGCCATGTTCGGGCAACTCTTGTAGGAACGTAAGTGCGTAACAATCTGTTACGCACTTGTTTGATGGGAATAGGTCTTTGTGCCTATGCATTGCATTGCGGATCACAGCTGCAGAAACGCCCAGTTCTCCCGCCACACTTTGGATGGTGCCATATACTTCACCATCAATTTCCAACACTGGGTAGCTTAGGTTGAATCCCGTATACATGTGAAACTTCATTAGTGCTCTTCTCCTGATTCTGCCTGGTTGATAATTGCATCACAATTTGTGATGCAATTTTGGCTAGGTACTCCCTAGCTTAGATATGATCTTTATACCAGCCTATTGCCCCCTTTTGCTGTGGTGAGTTGGGGCTAAATGAGATCAGATTGACCTACCCTCCGCCCTACTGATGGGCGGAGGGAGTAGAACTTCAGATCATGGACAGACACCCACATCCCCAGAATACACTGGGATTTGGTTGTAGTCATGATCACAAAATGCACCTGGTATGTCTCCCCACTTCCAAGAGAACATCCCAAGGTTCAAGTGTGTACAACCAGGATACCCTCTGTACCCGCAGGTCATGCATGTACCACTGGGCCCAGGTGTTGTTCCAATGCTCAGGTTGATAGTGCAATCGAATGTGCCCTTGACTGAATCCACACAAGTGTGAATCCATGCGTCAGCCCTGTCTACAGCCTGTGTGATACAACACGACTGACCATCCCCACCACACGCCTTTCCCGCCGGGACTGTATCTGGTGCTGTAGTCAGGGTATCAGTAGTGACTGGCTTGCTGTCTTCCGCCGGCTTTGTATCAATCGCGGGAAGAACATCAGGAGTGGCCGGCTTGGTGTCCACCAGGACCATAGTGTCTGGAGTAGCTGGTTTGGCATCCACAGTCATCGGCAGAGCATCAGGCTGCTGGGCAGGAAGAGTGTCTGGAGTGACTTGCGGAAGGGTATCCTGAGCTGCCGGGAGAGTGTCCTGGGCCACTGGAAGAGCATCAGGCTGAGCAACCTGGACCAGGGCATCAGGAGTAATCTGCGGAGGGAGAGAGTCAGGAGTTCCAGCATCAGGAGTGGTTTCAGTCTTGGTGGTGACACTGGTAGTAGTGACCGTCTCCGAGACGGTATGCGTATCAGTGCTGGTGACAGTCATGGAAGAGGACTGGGTATCAGTCTTTGGAAGGCTGGTATCCGGGGCAGAGACTGCCTGGGTGTCTGGTTGAGTGTTGGCTGGGGTTATACCGTAGGGGTCTATGTCGCATCCAAGCAGGATGACGGAGAGGGCAAGCAGTGTAGATTTCATAGGGTTCTCCTTTGTTTCGGGGTTAGACAAAGAGAATTGCTTCTCTTGATCTACTATTCTTATACCCGTATGGGCACCTGATTTGCGCCTAGAAACAGACCTCTTTTCTCAGACCAAGAACAAGGCTATAGTGGTAGACTAGGTAACCGTCGATGGCCATCAGCACACCCGTAAGCGGTCAGCAGCAAGACCCGCATGCTGCCATGAACCAGAACATGCGTCAGATCTTAAATGACGCCTATGCTTTCGTTCGTGGGTGTGACTACAACCAGACGGTTGCCAACATCACCTACGAAGAGTTGCTGGATGCTGCCATAGGTAGAATTGAAGGTACGCCTACCGACACTGGGAATGTGCGGTCAACCAAGCTGCAGAGGATAGCCAAGATCAAAAATGATCTAACTTCAGCAGTTGACACCATCAAAGCCAAGCCCGCTAGTGCCTGGGTAGCCAACAATGCAGATGCAGTACAGCCGGATGACAGTGTAAACACGCCGGAAGAGGGGTAGACATGGATATCCAGTTCATCCAGTTCAACGATGCTGTGCATTTGACAGAAGTATCTATCATTCCCGACTTCATGCCACCCTCCGTTCAGATATCAGGACCAGACCTGACCAGTGTCATCGAAGTTAGGATCAATGGGAGCAAGACTCCTTCGTTCGTAGTGGCAGGTCCTGCAAAGATTATAGCTCAGATACCAACAAGTGCCGTTGGTCAAGTGATCAATGATGTAGTGGCCGTCAGCTCAGAATTCACAGCCTCCCTAAGGAGTTTGATCTCATTTGAGATAGGGGATAACCCCAAGAAGGTTTCAGGGATAAAAGCACTGATGCAGCTGTGGCTCAAGATCCTTATGACCACACCTGGATATGATGCCTTCGTCAAGAACTTGGGCGGAGGAGCACAGCAGTACGTTGGGAGCTCATATACAGCCAGCATGAGCTCCGCTATCAGTGCCTCTTTTGCCATCGCAGTTCAACAGACCACGAATCAGGTCCTAGCTATCCAAGCTCGGCAAACCAGGTTGCCGGATGATGAGAGGTTGTTGACCACAGAGATGCTGGGGCTAAGATATGACCCAGACCTGCCAGGTCTCCTAGTGAGAGTAGCGTTGTATACTCAGTCCGGCAAACGTGCCATCGTCAATATGGAGCCATAGATGTCGACAGATACATTGCAAGACTTTGTACAGGCCAGACTGCGTGCTTTTGACCCAACCATAGATCTGAGTGACGGCTCGCCGGCACAAGATCAAGTGGTGGACCCCATTGTACGTCGCTTCCAGCCTGACCCATTCGAGATGAGCATCGAAGATTTCATTGATGCTCGGCTGAAGCAAGAGATACCCACTATGAGCATCCAGGAGGGAACCGGGGTGCGGGACCTACTGGTAAAGCCAGACCAGGTGCTGCTAGACCCCATCTCGCGGGAAGTACAACTGATCAAGCAGGGTCAGTCTCTAGCTAATCCGGACTTGCTGGCAGACACAGAGGCGGATGCACTGGTGGCCAACTTCTTCGTGTCCAGAAATCTGGGCTTCTTATCTGTGGGAAGGGTGAGACTGTTCTTCAATGCACCCATCGCAATCAATGTATCTGTAGGCAACGTCTGCTATACAGCTGATGGTCTTCGATTCTTGCCCACCACCATCCAGAGCATATCTGCGGAGGCTATGGTCTTCAACCAGACCGGAAGCCTGTACTACTTTGACATCAGTGTCACAGCGGAATCCCCAGGGGCCCAGTACAACATAGATCCCCAGGCCATCATAGGAATCACAAACCTGAATGTGGCTGTAAGGGCTACAAATCTATCGAAGTTCGAGAAGGGACTGGACCAGGAGACTACTTTAGATCTAATCCAGAGAGCTTCAGAGAGTATCACTGAGCGGTCCTTGGTAGTGCCTCGCGGGGTGACTGCTAGACTCTTTGATCAGTTTAATGACCTCGAGCAGCTGCAGATTATAGGGATGTTCGATCCTGAAATGCACAGAGATGTACTGACTGGTGGTGACTTGGGTGCTCCCATAGCCATGGGTAATGATGGTTACGTAGAGGACGATGGCCTGGGAGGAACTACAACCACTAGGTTCATAACCTACCTAGATCATAACCTTAGCCAGGCGTTCTCTATCGGTCCTGTCGAAGACACCTACCTGCTGACCAATGAGATGGCATATGGCACGGATGGAGCCATAGCCACTCCGTCACTCAACAGGTTGAGCAGTGCCTCTGCAGCATTCACAGCTGATGATGTGGGCAGTTTGATCAGCCTCAGTGGTGGTTCAGCAAACAATGGGCTGTACAAGATAGGGTCGCGAGTATCACCAACCACAGTGACTCTGATAGATCCTATTACAGGACTTCCTTTTGTGGGGGTGGTGGCCAGTGGCATCGCTTGGGCACTTCTCCGGGCACAAAGACAGACCCAGATAGCGGCTTTGATGGCTTCTACGGAGTTGAAGCTAGCTACCCCTATTCCGCGCAGTCGTAATTTGATGTCATGGACTATACGGAAGAAGGAACTGACTATCTCGAACATGCCTGGGGGCATTGTGTTCTCTGCAGATGCACAAGCAGTGTCTATCCAAGCTGATCAAGTGCACATAGGCGGCTGTACAGATTTCTATGCACGCGGTGCTGGTACACAGACGCTAGATTTGACTCTATCTGCAGTAGAGGATGAGAAACCCCTGGTTACCAGTGCTACAGGAACGACCAATGGTGTTGGCGGAGGTGCCAGTAGTTGGTATTTCCGGGACGACCGAGTAGATTTTGTAGCTGCAGGTGTTACTACTGGTATGAGTCTTGTGACATTCCTGGGAACCGATGCTCGTACCAGGCGCATCGTTAGGGTGGGTATAGATCAGACTGGTGCACCGAATGCCAACTATCTGCAGGTGGACTCACAGTTTAGCAACGACACCATTGAAAGTGTCCAGTACGACATAGTGGGGAACTTGACCATAGATTTGATCCATCCAAAGACAATCAGAGATACAGGTCTACGTGGTAGAACGCTACAGCTTGGAAATATCTTTACTACTGTAGACTTGGTGGACTTCGTATCATTCGGTGTTGAGGTAGGTGACACTCTTCGCATACTGACTGGGCCGGATGCTGGTGACTACACTATCACTGGCATCTCCGGCACCAATGGTAGGAACCTGTCTTTGTCTAGGTCCACAACCACTGCAACTACGGAATTGTCGTGGCAGGTATTCAAGGCACAGACTGGTTTACAGCTTCCAATGATTCGAATTGACTCCGTGAACATACTAGACAGTTCGGGCAGTCCCACAGGTAGTAGCATACCTAGAGCAGACCCTGTGGATGCTAGGTCTACTACGTTCTCCAACGCCGGAAATGGAGTGAAGCTTTCGATCACAGATGGATTACTGGGAATAGTGGGTTGGCCAGTAGATCTCAATACCCTGGCGTATCCTCTAGACCCTTGCTCTATTGATGTAGAGTGGACATCTTCTACTGGCACTGATTCTGCACATGTGGTGTTAGATGGTTGTGCCAATCCAGGTGCCATCTTACAGGCCATCAATACTGCAACCCCACATCTAGCTGGGACTTTCATCGGAGATAATGAAGAGCAATATCTGACTCTGCGTTCAAGTGATAGATGGATACGAATCACAACTACAGCTGGTGTCTCTTTGGGCCTAACTGGCGGAGATGACAGCCGCCAGATACGTCATGCATCAGATTTGTCCTTTCCATGGGAAGCCCCTGAGTATGACCTTCGTCCAGCACTCGACGTAGTGTCCATAACCTCAGGTCTGAATGTCGGCAACTACTACTTTGTGGTGATTGACGATGTGAACCATAAGATCATGGTCACTGGTTTCGATGAGACAACTGGTACTGTTCGTTTCCTGCAGCCAGATATGGGTGTGGAGCTGAGCATCGGCAGTAGATCTACAGGTACAGCCAGAGTCTACTTCTTGGACCCAACCTCATTCGAAGCTCGTGGTGCGTACAGACCTGCTCTGAAGAGCTCTTCGGTTTTCCCAGCAAATGCAGCTGCTGTAGGTACAAGTATAGATGGCGGTACCATAGCGGAAAATGAACCAGCCGTAACTCGCTTTACCACTACGATCAATGGGGCGGAGTTGGGATTCATTCCAGACCCTTCGCTGAGGCATACCCTGATTCCAGAAGCCGGAAACACCGTAATACCCAACAACCTGACCATCACCTCAGGACCAACTTCTGGCTTTGTAACATCGGAAGTGCTTGCAAGCATTCTGGGATATGACAACAGAAGCCCAGTGATAGACTTTGTAGCTATGGGCGTGCAAGTAGGAGACTTGATCCAGATAACGTATCAGCCTCTACAGGGTGTGACCGATGTTAAGGCTTTGCTAGCGGACACTCCTACTGCACTCGTTAACTACACACTCATACTAAAGGTAGATGACAAGAAAACTACGATCACATTCTCCGTCAATGCAACCACAACCGATGTGGTTGCTAGCGAGATCAATAAAGCTGTTGGTGTAGATATAGCCTTCATCACGAACTACAGTGATTCACAGTACTTGATGCTTGAGGCAGACGTGCCCATAGTCATACTGTCTACTGGAACGGCTAACTCTATACTGGGGTTCACACCTCCACCTGGTCAAACAACTGTAAATAACGAGTCCTTCTTTCATCAAAGCAACACACAGGGCTTGTACAAGGTAATCAGTCTCAATGCAAACCCCTATGATCCGACTAGGGGATTTCAGATTGAGATACAGGATATGGATAGTAACCCACCACTCGTACCAACTACCGGATACTTTGAGCAGGCCAACCACTTTCGAGTACTACGTCAGGGAGTACAACGAATCTCCTCTACAGACATGAGCAAGCAGGTAGAGAGTGGGCTTAGATACGTTGATATCGAGTTGATCTCGGATGGTTCTGGTGACCTATGGAACATACCAGAAGGTCTCGTGTTCTTTGTCACTGGTCACACATCCGATGGCTACAGACTGGAGGTAGCAGACAGTAACCTGTCCTACTCCACACAGGAGCAACTAAGTATGATCCTCACTCCCAGCATGCTGGAGGTGGGTGAGACAGACAGTCCAGAGAACAAGATACAACTTGCTGGCAGTAACATTCAGATCGAATACGAGCAGGCCGGCATAGTGGCAGACATACAATCCTTCGCCTCCTCAGATCTAGATAGAGTTCTTACCGCCAGTATCCTTGTTCGTCATCTGTTCCCAACCTACATCAACTTCGATATGCACTATGTAGGCGGTTCTAGTGCAGATGTAGTCACTGCGGACGTTTTGTCCTATCTAGATGCTCTCACCCCAAATGAGAGAGTAGTAGCCTCTGTCATTCAGGATAAAGCTTCCAGACGTGGGGCCTCTTCTGTCACCAGTCCTATCACACTGTTGGCTGTAGCATACGACGAATACAGGAACATCTCTGTCGACAGATCTTACAACTCCGTGTCCAAGGGAAAGCTGTCTACCTTCTTTGAGGGCAGCATCAATATCATCCAGGATTCATCTAGAGGCTAGTCCTCTGGGCCGTCAAGAAGAGGAACAGCAGGTAAGAAGGCTTTTCCAAGGTTACCCATAGACAAGAGTAGACCAGTATGCGGATCAAACAGACACGTACAGTCCTGGCACTGCAGCAGGTAGCGTGGCATAGGATCATTGGCTCGAAAAAGCGTAGCAGCATTGGCCACTTTGGTCAGGGCTGTGCCACCACACCTGATACATGTCTGGCCCAAGTAGAACGCATCTCTTTTTTCAGCTAGAGGAGTTATGACATCCCTCTTACCTTCCAACAGTTTAAGAATGACGCGGGGGTCAGCGGGTTTCAGGTCCATGGTGATACACTACGCCAATAGTAACTTTGCGGCAACAGTTGACCTAGAGCGCTGTACACTCGTACAATCCTACGTAAGTGAGTACCACACGACAACAGGAGCAAGCTAATGGCTGGCTGGGGAAATAGTCCGTGGGGTAGTGCACATTGGGGTTCTGTTGGTTCTCCAAGTGAGCACATACCCACATCCCCAGAGTTCCCTAGCGCTGATGTAGACAGCGCTAGTACGATAGCCATTTTGCCGGACTATATAGAGGTAAGCGCTACTAAGGGCGCTCCTTGGATTGTGTATGATCCTACAGCCCTAGGGCTCAGGATCATGGATGATGGAAATGCTGAAACAGCCATCAGCATAGATCTTGAGACTAGTGAGTCCTGGACACTCGAGGTTACATTCCGACCAGATAGACTGCCACCAGACTTGAGCAACCTGGATATCTATAGGCTCTTCATAGGTGCGTACGATATGCAGGGCCCAGGTTGTGGTCTTGTTATCTCCAGAGCAGGTCTTGCTATCGTATCCGCCCCAACAGGTGCCGCCTTTCCTATTCCAGGAAGCCAGTCTTTGATCCCGGAAGGTAGTGACTACTACACCATTCGTATAGCAGTGAGCGCAGAACTGGATGTAACAAACATCTATGTTACCAAGACTGATCTGATACCTATAAAGGGCCATCAACTACGATTCACCACCGGTGCGATTCAGTCACCGCCAGACTCTAGTAATGGGGTAGTCATAGCCACACTGGGTACTGGGTCTATACCAGCTCAGATCACAGTGCAAACTGTCAGATTTAACGGGCACGCGATGATGGTGCCCAATCAGCGGCCTGTAGCAGTACCAGGTACAGATCAGGGTGTATCTGTAGGAGCTACTGTTCGGTTTGATGGCTCTGGCAGCTACGATCCTGAGGGCTCGCCTCTTACCTACTTCTGGTCTTTGATTGATGCACCAGATGGATCACAGTTCAAGATATCTAGCGTAGCTGGCAGTACCAGCCCTGACTTCAATGCTGATGGATTCACCTACTTTTTCTACGACTCAGAGGGGTCTTTCAGTGTTGACAAAGCTCCGGTACTTCAGCCTGGGGACACACTACTAGTAGGTGGCCAACAGTACACAGTAGCCGTTGGTGTCGTTGGTCAGACACCAATGTGGACATTAGATCTGCGCACCAGCAAGTGGGTGCGTAACATTGTTGGGGGCGGTTGGATTGATGACAACACCATAGCTATAACAGCGGAGCTACTGCCGGATAACTTGAGCAACCAGGCTTGGGTCATATGTCACTCTGCCACATTCTTCAGCGACCAGACACACGCCACTCCAGATGCTACTCCAGATGCCGCTGGTTTGTATGAACCACAGCTGGTGGTGAACGATGGAGAACTGGATAGCATACCGGAGTTCGCACTTCTGAACGTGTCCCAGACATCCTTGACACTGGGAGAGATTCCAGATGTCTCCTTCATCTGGAGGCACCTATCCGACTTTTGGAACCTACTGGAGGACAAAGATAAGATAGAGACAGTGTGGTCAGGGTTCGCTCAGGCTGCAGCCAACATCCTGATGACAGTTTGGCAGATAGACTACAACAAGAGCTTGAAAGACATTCAGAGGGTCTTTCAACGTAGATGGCTGGAGTACAATACATTCCTTACAGACGATCCTACTACATCCACCATTCGAATCCTACGTGGGGGTATCCTATGCCCCTGGGGTGGCCCGAAGGATGTGGCTGGCTTAACATTGGAGTTCGTATTTGACAATGGAAAGATTGAGACAGTTACATTCATTGGAACACCAGGTAATCCACTGTCTCCAGAGGAGTTGGCCCGGCAAGTAAATGAACAGCTGGGTTTCTCTACGACAGACACACCACTAGCTAATGTTCGTAACGATTGGATACTCGCTTTTGATTACCCTAATAGATTGCTGAGACTCACGCCAAATGGAACGGCAAATTCCAGTTTTGGCTTCTTTTCTACTGCGTATATGCAGAATGATCTACGAGCAGTTGATACATACACTCCCTACGAGATCTACTCGTTTGCATATACTCCTGAATTCCGCAGCTTTCCTCCAGGGCCCCAAGTTAATATCGAGATACATTCCACTTTTGATCAAGGAGTAAATAACGATCCTGGATTACCTACCTATGATCTATCGTACTACGGAGTAGGCCCCGAAGATGTGTTCACGGGAACAATCATTTACCCACCCAATGTGCCACAAGATAGGATAGCACTTAGGATCAAAGACATAGGTCTGCGCCCAGTTTATCAAAGAGTGTCACCAGTATACCTCGATGTTGTGCTGTTAGATCCCATACCTGCCAAATACGTGCCTGTAGATCCAGCAATTGGTCGTGTTGTGATATTTAGGGATTGGTTGATACCATCAGTTGTGGTATCGGAGGTCAATGACTTCACTGCTCAACTGATCTCAGTAGGGGACCTGGCTAGATTTGAAGTCACCCCCATTGCAACTGGAGTGCCTACCATCGTCCATTGCCCGGTAGTGGGTGTAGCTCATGAGAGGTTGGGCTTTAACCCTGCTCCGCTGTTGATGTACTACAACGGTAAGCCTGAGGACTTCACTACTACATTTGTAGGTGTGAGCAGACTCAAGAACGTGCCGGTAGATGCACTGGTAGTAGATATACCCTGTCTGCAGGAGGTGATCAAAGACCCACAGTCTCGCCTCGTAGGCAACAAAGATTACACCATCACTAAGATTGCTGGGCAGAACACCATACAGTTTGCTCCTGGCACATACTCCATAGGAGACCCTCCTCCAGACAGACTGTGGGCGGAGATCACATATCTAGATAACAGCCCAGCTATAGAGGCCAACTTTGGTACGCTGGTATCATTCACAGCATCTGAGTCTACAGGTATCTCAGAGTCTTTGGACTATCTGTCTGCTGTTCGAGGACTTTGGTACGCCTACTTTGGTGGCCCCTCTATTGAGAACATACGTGTAGGCATTCATATACTTCTAGGTCTTCCATTTTCGGAAGAGGCAGGAATCGTAAAGGACATCAACCAAAACTTCAGTGCCAAGCAAGGTAGGATCTTTATACAGGATGCAAGTAACCCAGCGCTTGTTCGTGGGTACTACTACCCCACCACCAGTCACCTAGGCTTAGCCATAAATCAGGAGACACATAAGACCATAGCTGTGGGGGATAAGATAGATCAATTTGCACCACTCAGTACCGGTGTAGAGGTATTGGACTGGTTGAATGGTGCTGAGTGGGGGTCTGTGTATGGTTCTGTCTTCTCAGAGGTAGAGAAGTTCTTTCGCTTTGCCATCAGAGCCAATGTGGATGCTTTCGATATCGCAAACCTCACGTTTGCGATTGACTTCATGCTGAAGTTCAAGCCCCACTACACCTATCCAACATTTATCATTCTGAAGAATGTTGCAACTCCGCCAGACACCATAGATGTGGTGGATGAGTTAACGACTACGGTACGTAAGTTGATCGTATCTACTCCAGACACCAAGAACATCGGTGCGTACAGATACGATGATGACGTTTCTGGAGAGGCGTTTGATCCTCCACATGATTCACTGTATACAGATGGGGAATGCCAGCAACACTTTGATGCAGTGAATACCTCTGTTAAGGAGCTGAGCTCCTCTGGGCTTCGCATATGGCCAACGTCTACCCTGCTACCCAGTGGAAAGGTGCTCGTTGTTGGTGGGGCCCAATCCATAGAGGCTAGGGCAGCAGAACTGTATGATCCAAGAACTAAGACGTTTCATAGTGCCGCAGAGCCCATAGTACAGAGGTACCAAGCAGCAGCTGTTATGGTTGGTGCGGGGTATGTGTTGATAGCTGGTGGTACGGACGGCAGTACATCGCCAGTCAACTCTGCGGAGTTGTACAGCACTGTGACTGGGCTGTTTCAATCCGTGGGTGACATGACTGATTATCGAGGGTCGCCCACTGCTACCGTACTAGATGATGGCATGGTATTGGTTGCAGGTTCAGGAAGTGCAGATCTGTACGACCCCAATACCCGCACCTTTTCTAGCGTAGGCTCTACGATATTCTATAGGGATTTGTTTGCCTCCGTACTACTACCAAACGGCATGGTATTGCTCACTGGTGGTTTTGACGGATCGACGATCACAGACACCGCTGAGCTGTATGACCCAGCTACAAATGAGTTTGTAGCTACTGGCTCAATGCTGACTAGTAGATGCTATCATACAGCTACACTGCTACAGAGCGGCAAGGTGCTCATTACTGGTGGCTGGAGTATGTCCGGACCTGTTGGTACATCTGAACTGTATGATCCCAGCACAGGCACGTTCAGCGCCACTGGGGATTTGAATGTGGCAAGAGGGGATTTCACAGCATCTCTGCTGCAGGACGGTTCAGTGCTTGTCGTTGGTGGTGATGTGGTGGGAGGCAGCACCCCAGTTGTGGAGCTCTATGAACCGAGTTCTGGTCGGTTCATCATAGTAGATCAAACCACAGTAGCCAATTCTGGCAATGCTGCATCTGTTCTTCTAGATGGCAATGTACTTATAGTGGGCGGCATAGATTGGGCCATAGGCGCACTAGCTAATGCCCACCTATATGATCCAGTATATTTTGCGCACGACAGACCCCTCCTATTTCCAGCCACAGATGAGTTGTCAGTCTATGTTGCTGAGCCTCTATCTGGAACTCCCAAGTTTGACTCCATCTGGGCATTTGATGATGGAGGAGGCATGGATATAGTCCCTTTGAGTGGTCCAGCACCTACCCCACCTCCGCCGCCTTATGGTCCGTTGGTGGGCCTGCTATCATTCGATATGGGTCTACCTGGAGGGCTGGCTGGTTTGACTGACGGCATTTACTCAAGAGGGTGGTATCTTTAGGTCACGATTTCGTTCTACAATGCGTAGAGAGGAACAGCATGTTTACTGATCGTATACAAGCAAAATCGAACATGTTCATCACCGCGTACGAGCGTGGTAAGAGGGTACCGAGCATGTGCAGGGAGAGTCACAACATCTGGGTAAATCTAGGAAGATGGTATCTTCCTAGAGTGATATCTCCTTCGGCTATTCTTTCTGGGGATGTTACAGGACCGGTATGTCCAAACTGGGTTCAGTACTTTACATTTGGGATCGGCGGAAACAAGCAGACAGTAAACATCTCCAGTTTCTACCCCACACTAGATCAAGTTTATCCAGGCGGTAACACCTACGATAAGGGTACCCACGAAACACTGTACCTGGAGAGGCCAGTGATGGTATCAGGAACTCCAGATAACCCACCAAGCCACACATCTATGGGGGTATGGGGGCAGCAGCTGGATATCATACCTCCGGCATTTCCAGCACAGTTGAATGGGATTTCGTCAGTGGTAGAGTTTCAAGTGACTCTACAGCAGACAGACTTGCATCTCGGAGGCGCGTATCCAGCCATACCCATTAGTGAGGTTGGTATGGTACTCTCAGACCAAGTCATGTCTCAGGTAACAGGTGCCGTCTATGACTACAGCACCCCTCCATACATAGGGGATGCTAATAGGCAGCGTATCATTGCCTACAACAACTTCGCACCCATAACCAAGACACCTACAGTTTCACTCGAGTTCCGCTGGGATCTAGAATTCTAGGAGATCAATATGTCAATCCCATTTGTTTCCCATCTACCATTTCCTCACGGTTCAGGGCCAGGGCAGATTGCGAATGGCAACAACTACGATGAGCATGACACCCCAGGGTACGCGGGTGGTAGGTTCATAGGGTTTGGCGAAAATGCAACCTCTGCCATAGCTAATAGATCGGCTTGGGCCCTGTCGCTGAACATAGATTATATCTACCAGAAGTACGCTTCTGCGATAGCTGTACCTCAGGTGGATAAGTTTACGTCTGCAGGCGACAGCAGTTATCACTTGAGCACTCTCGTGTTCTGTGGGGACGTTAGCTACCCTCCTACTGCAGCTGAGGGTCTGATGCTACTGTTCTCTGTGCTGGATGATCAGTACAATGCTCTGACAGATGAGAATGGCAATGAGGTACGAGTAAGCCAGGTAATGGAGACCACTGATACGAGCCCAGCTTATGGTACAGGGTTTGTGCAGTCTCCATGGGTACACTTCTGCACAGTAAACCCTAGTACTGGCGCGGTAGTATCAGACCCATATCCAATTCCTTCTGCACAAGTAGTGCGTATCGCATATGGTGTGGCTAGCTCACTAGAAGACCTGCCTGTTGATGCATTCACCAGGTACAAAGTGATGTCAGGTGAGGAGATTCCATCTGGTGTTCTACTGCTAGATGGTTCTTTGCCAATGGCCGGGGACTTGAGTCTAGGGGGGCACGATCTTGTATCTTGTGCCAGCATCAGCAATGAGGAATATGGGGTTCTGGTAGAAGACACACTAGACGCTAGATCTGTATATGGCCTTGTTGGATTCATAGGCATAAACAACAGCGGCCATGGCCCAGTATATGCTACCGATGGCTTTGATGGCTCTGCCTCTGGCTTGTATAACTTCAGTACGTTGACACTCATACCGCCCACATCAGAGTCGGAAATCTTTGGGGTGTGCTGGTTAGATGCGAGCACCAGTAGCTCTTCCTACATCCAGCTTTTGACTTATGGCACTAGCAGCCCTGCACTGAAGATCGAATTATTTGACCCCATCCGTGAGCTGGAGTACTTGGTCATACTGGATGCAGGTACGGCATCATTGAGCCCAGGTACTGGAGCTCAGTTAGATCTGGGACTCGAGGTCAGTCCATGGAATCACCTATGGGTATCTGATCTGAATATGATGTCTGATCAGATGCATGTTAATCACCAGATTCTTGATGGTGATTATCAGATACCACTTCTGAAGCCAGTAGTAGACTACTCCTTCATGGAGGATTTCGGATTTTCCAGTTTGTATGATGTATCAAGCGCCACATTCATTGGTAATCTGGTTGTCCAAGCAGGTGGAGACTCATTCATCAGCACGGCGGATGTCGTAGACGGTCGTTCTACTGTCATCCAACTCGGCGGTAACACAGGTGGCGATCAGGTAACTTTGGTAGGACCTACCATGCAAAATGTGGATGCTGCCAAATTGTCGGCCAGTGTGGGTTTTGATATGCCCCTATTGTCTGATACAACAGGTGAAGCCTTTGTGATCAAAGCGGGATTCAACCTGGATAGTGGACCAGTCTATGCGTTCATAAGTATCACGGATGATCTGTTCATAAAGTTGTACTACTCTGATGGGGTAGCTACTACAGGGGCTGACGACATTTCAACAGAACTGAATCCAAACGAGTACTACGACTGTAAGATCTCGTTTGGGTTTGGACAGCTTACGTTAACGATCAACGGAGAAGTTACAAACGTAGTACCAGCATTCAACCCCGACCCCTCCGCTGTGTGGAGTTTCCAACCTATGAGACTTCATAAAACTGGGGGCTTTTTTACTAGTTCCGTCTATCTGGATTATGCAGAGATGCATACAGAGGGACACGTAGCAAGAACAGTTTAAGGAGATCATATGGCAACTACACCGACCCCACCCACCCCTAAAGCAGTAGTTAAGGCACAGGTGACTGTCACACTGAGTACAGCAGTACAGCAGAGACTTATCCAAATCAATGCGCCTACGCTAGCTGCTGTAGCAGCATTGAAGGAGTTGGGTTTACTTGATGCCGCAGCGGCTATTGCAGCTGGGAAGCCTCTTACCCCACAGACCTTGACCCTCTCCGCCATGGCGGCCGGGCAGATGTGTAGGGCACTGTCACGTGTGTCTGCTACAGACCCTCTGGCTGTAGAGGTGGGCGCACTAGTCAACTCCGTACCACCAGCTATGCGTACAGGCCACCCAGGAATGCCACGACCAATGCCCACACACGTTACCCCTCCAGTACGTCTCACACATCCAGCACCAAAACCAGTAACTCCCTCAAAGGCAAAGTGATAGAAGACCCCTCCCAGGACAAAAAGCTTCTAGGGAAGCTGGACGGTCCCAACGGTGATAACGAGGAGCAGGCCAGAGAAATCTCTGGCCATCAACTCCAAGGTACTCGTATGGACCCCACCCAAACCGGGGAGGAGAAGATGTCTGATTACGATGGCGGCGGATTCATGGGTGATGGGACTAAGCTTCAACCCCATCTGAATCGCATTTTCAAAATCGGGTCGGTAGTAAAGCGAGCTGACTACTCCAACTTTGACATCGAAGATACCGGAGCCATGTATCAGAGTAGATTGAACCCACCAACCCAAGATCAAAAGCCGGAAGAGAAGAGCTCGCCAGAGTTTGTAGGCCGAGGAGCAAATAAACACACAGGCAGTCCCACAGACCTGCCTGGGAGTGTGCCAGTAGTTGATCAGAACAGTTTCAATCCTCCTGCCCGTGACATGAAGCATGACTCTGATGTGGCTACCAGGGACACTGGTCTTGGTTCCGGTGACACTGATGATAACCCCACCACAGAGGTAGAGCCACAAGAGCCACAGGATGCCCGAGTACGTCAGGCTAAGGGCCTGGACAAGCGTGGGATGGCAGAGTTGTGGCTGAAGGCAAAGACAGCAGCCTACAAGCTAGATTCACAGATGGAGTTCCAAGGCTTGCCACTAGACATAGAGCACACAGCGGGTAGTGTACGGAGAGGTAAAGACAAGGACGGCCACGAGTGGGCTACCACTTTCAGATATGCCTATGGCTACATCAGAGGCACCAAGGGAGCGGACGGAGAGGGCCTGGATGTCTTTGTAGGGCCCAACCCGGATGCGGAGAAGGCTTTCGTAGTACACCAGCAGAGGCCAGACACAGGCAAGTACGACGAGGACAAGATATTGCTTGGCTGGGACACTGCTGAAGACGCCAAAGAGGCATACCTGGACCACTACGACAACCCCAAGTTCTTTGGTAGCATGGTGGAGATATCCATGGACAGGCTGCGTGAGTTGGCTAAGGAGAAGGGGAAGCTGGTCAAGATAGCAAACGCCCTACAGAAGCGAGCTGATGCGGTTCTAGAGGCAGGTCCTGAGGTATTCGGGAAGGAGCCAAGGGTACCCAAGTTCAAGATGCCTGCGAGTCTTCGGAAGGTGGGGGCTCTTGATATTCGGCCACCAGCACCTGTTGCTCCTGCTCCAGGTGCGCCTACTGTGCAGCCCACCAATCCTGTTTTTGAGGCCAGTCAGGATGTTCGAGGAATACGCAGAGTGCTGAACATAGTGCGGAAGCTAGAGAAGGGTCAGATACCTCTGTAGGCTAAGGTTTAGCGTATGGTCCCTCTCCCCGCCAGCAGCGGGGAGAGGGGTCTAGCGCAAGTCTACAGTTGTGTACGCACCGATCTCTGTACTGCTACCACAGCCAAGAGTCTTTCGCGCATGTCCCTCCGTTCTTTTTTTTTTCAAAGGTCATTACCATTATAGAGCAGACAGCAGTGCTGTCAGATACTCTTTAGCTTTCTGCTCTACCAGTTGCTGACACTCGGTCACATCGTCAGCGCCGATGTTTTGTATTACCTTCTCGTTTCTGATCGCCACATAGCCAGTGTAGATGTACCTGGCTAGGAATGAGGGCTCTACATGCAATGACCATTGTTGCGGCAACAACTTGCACCACGTCCGCTCTTCTGACTTGTGTACCCAATACGTCTTCCCGTTCTCTGTCATCCTCCAATCCTTCCTGTGCTAGTTGTTCTGGTGTGGTAGCAGTCTGTAGATGCCACACACCTTGTACCCTGCTTTCGCGATTCTGTTTGTGCCGGTTTCGAAGGTGATACCTTCGGTGTCCAGACGTCGGATACGTACGTCAGGCATGCCCCTGCATGCCATGGCAACAACACTCGCCGCTGCAAACTCGTTGCCGCTACCCTTCCCAGGCTTCCCCCTTTCAGCTACCAGTCTGTGTCTGATTGCGGAGGGAAGCCGTCGAAAGATCTGATAGGCAGTAACATACTGAGGCTTCCATCCTACGGGCTTTCCAGTGGCAGCACTGGCTAGAATTCTCCGCACATCACTTCGGATGTCTTTCGGCATTAGCATACTCATGGCTGATCCTTTCGGTTTGTGGGTTAGATCTTCCTACTCATAATCCTTATACCCTCGTAGGGTATGTATTTTGGCAAAAGAAAGGGAGCCCCCGGTGGGCTCCCTTCTACTCGAAACTAGATCGAGTTGAGATGAATGAAGTGCAGGAGCTGCTCTTTAGTAGCTCCTGGTGGTGGTCGGTCAGATACAACAGACTCGATCACCATCAGAAGTTCTTTGACACTCATTCTCTCTAGGCTGCTGAAGCTGAATGTGACTACGTCTTCAGCAGACGGAGGTATGGGGTCTATCCCCTTTACTCTTTTCCCTCGCCACCATCGAATTCTGTGGAGGCTTCGTCGATAGCCTTGTCCACCTCATCAGGTTCCATGTTGGCACCCAACAGCAGTTTGAGCAAGCTGAGTGCAACATAGGACTGCTTCTGCAGGGCACCCAACTTCTCAGTCAGACCTACCACGTTCTTGGATGTTTCCTCGACCAACAGGCCGATTGTATCTACCCGTTGGATGACCGTATTCTCTTCCTTCAGGGCCCTGCCACCCTTCTTCTTTTCCGGCACTTCTTCGGGTTCTTCTGCAGGAGCTTCTTCTTCCGCAGGGGCCTCTTCTTCTGGTGTCTCTTCCGGTTCGGGTTCTGGGGTAGGTGCTGGCTTACCAGCTGGCTTTCCCTTGGGAGCGGGTGCTCCCTTCTTAGCTCCTGCTCCTCCGAGCTTCTTGAGGATAATCTCCACCATGTCTTCAGATCGTGCGGTGCTTGCTTCTTGGAACGTCATGCCCACCTTGTCACTTACAGCCAAGGCCCGCAGCTCAGAGCGCTTCAGTTTTCCTAGATCTTCGCGAGTGTACGTGTCAGCCATTTTTGTGTCGTCTCCTGATTTTTGGTCCAGCACTCTCACCTACTGGTTGCAGTCGAATGGTTTCGTACCTGAGTGCCCAAGGTCCGAACCTTTTAGCAATTTGAAGGCGGCCTGACAAGATACTTGAGCTTGTCTTGGCCCATGAATCGCAACAATACCCCATTTCCAACTTGTCTGCATCTACGACGTGACAGGTGGTAAGCCGGTCACAGCTTACACAACTCTTGAGGTTCATCCTTGCCCCATCTTCATCTCTTTCAAGATTTGCTCTCTGAACCCTTCATCAAAGTTCACGAGTGCACATGCTACCACTCTTGCTGGCGGACAAGCCGGGCAGAAGTAGTGATCAGTACTGCACTTCAGTTGCCCTTTGATAATGTCTGGCATGGACTCTTGTAGATAGAGCATCATCTCCCTGTAGTTGTCCACAGGGTCCGGCATGTCTACTGCTCTGGCTGTTGTCTCTCCTCTCAGCAGTGCGATAAGTGTTTTGCGCGGTATGCCCCTGTGTGCTCCAAGGATACCGGCATGCTGGCACAGAGTAATCAACTCTGTGATGTTCGTACGTGAGAAGTCGTTTGCATCGACTTTAGGTACTAGTGGTGTGACCAAGATCGTACTCCTTCTTTGTCAGACCTACACTCTTCTCAGATATTTGAATTAGGTCTACATACATACCGGGGTTCTCAGGATCACAGTGCTTCTCTAGAACCAGTCTGAAGTTGTGCTCATCTCCTATCCCTACTGCCTCTGACACCGTGTCTTCTATCAACTTCACTACGTTGCTCAAGTCTCTAACTATGTACCTGTTTCCCTTTGCTGATTTTTTGATTTCAATATGATCGAAGAATACTGTGAGGTTCAGTTGGTAGGGTACATTGGGTTTCAGTTGCAGAAAGGCCACCCTACCTTTCTGTTGAATCTCTCGCATGGCCTTCACCTTGAACGCCCGAGCCTGGGTAGATAGAGTTCTACCGTGGCCCGGTATGTTCACGTAGATGCCATTTGAGGATGGCGGCAGGAAGGGTACCCACACATGTAGTCCTGCTACATGTCTAACCTCTTGCACTTTCTTCGATTTTGGGATCACCAAGCTCATCGCTTGGTCCCTGTACGGAATCGTGCCATGACATCAGCTTT
>Ga0265342_10000464_pt1 | contig 43974 bp, 49 predicted proteins | sample 4CB327metaG_FD_203125 | JGI IMG/M metagenome (GOLD analysis project Ga0265342, IMG submission 203125) | Rhizosphere microbial communities from Carex aquatilis grown in University of Washington, Seatle, WA, United States - 4-CB3-27 metaG | ecosystem: Host-associated > Plants > Roots >... | reverse complement strand
GAGAAGGCGACGACCGGCTACTCCGCCTGGAACAGGAGTTTCGACGAGACCATCGCCGGCCTACGCTTCAAGGTCGGCGGCAAGGAATTGCCCATCGAGCCGACGCTCAACCTCCTGCAGGATGCCGACGGCAAGAAGCGCAAGGCCGCCGCCGAGGCTTTGGCCAAGACGTTCAAGGCCAACCTGCGCCCGTTCGCGCTCATCACCAACACGCTCGCCAAGGACAAGGAGATCGCCGATCGCTGGCGCGGCTTCAAGGACGTCGCCGATGCGCGGCATCTGTCGAACCGCGTCGAGCCCGAAGTGGTCGAGGCATTGGTCGAGGCCGTACGCGCCGCCTATCCGAAATTGTCGCACCGCTATTATGCGCTGAAGGCGAAGTGGTTCGGCAAGAAAAGCCTGCCGCACTGGGACCGCAACGCGCCGCTGCCGAAGGTGCCGCAGCGCACGATCTCGTGGCCCGACGCGCGTTCGACAGTGCTCACCGCCTATGGCGCCTTCTCGCCGAAGATGGCGGAGGTTGCCGACCGCTTTTTCGAGAAGCAATGGATCGACGCTCCGGCGCGTCCGGGCAAGCAGCCCGGCGCCTTCGCGCATCCGACCGTGCCGTCGGCTCATCCTTATGTGCTGCTCAACTACATGGGCAAGCCGCGCGACGTCATGACGCTCGCGCACGAACTCGGCCATGGCGTGCATCAGGTGCTCGCGGCGCCGAACGGGCCGCTGATGGCGCCGACGCCGCTGACGCTTGCGGAGACGGCGAGCGTGTTCGGCGAGATGCTCACCTTCCGCAAACTGCTGGCCGAGACGAAGGACGCCAAGCAGCGCAAGGCGATGCTCGCCGCCAAGGTCGAGGACATGATCAACACCGTGGTGCGGCAGATCGCGTTCTACTCGTTCGAGCGCAAGGTGCATCTGGAGCGGCGCAACGGCGAGCTCACCGCCGACAAGATCTGCGAATTGTGGATGTCCGTGCAGGCGGAGAGCCTGGGCCCCGCGATCGAACTCAAGCCCGGCTACGAGACCTTCTGGTGCTACATCCCGCACTTCGTGCATTCGCCGTTCTACGTCTACGCCTACGCGTTCGGCGACTGCCTGGTGAACTCGCTCTATGCCGTCTATGAGAAATCGGCCTCGGGCTTCGCCGAGCGCTATCTCGCAATGCTCGCCGCCGGCGGCACCAAGCACCACTCCGAGCTGCTGGCGCCGTTTGGACTGGACGCGCGCGATCCCAAGTTCTGGGACGGCGGCTTGAGCGTGATCGCGGGGCTGATCAGTGAGCTCGAGGCGCTGGACAAGCGCGGCTAGTTTGTTCGCCGGCGGCGGGGGCGAAAATCCACATGCACAAGGTCTGGATCGAAGCGGCGCTCAACGGCGCCTGGACCCGCGAGCGGCAGCCGGCCATTCCGGTCTCGGTCGAGGAGATCGTCGCCGACGGCATCGCAGCGGCAAAAGCGGGCGCGGCGATCATTCACCTGCACGCCTACGACGTCGCGACCGGCCGGCAGCGCGACGACTACGACATCTATGCGCCGATCATCGAGGGCATCCGCGCCAAGGTCGATGCCATCGTCTATCCGACGCTGCCCATCACCGGCTCCGGCTATGCCGGCGAATTGCGCAGCGCGCAGGAGCGCTACGCGCATCTCGAACGCCTGGCGAAGAACGGCCTCGCCGAGTGGGGCGTCATCGATCCCGGCTCGGCGGTGTTCACCCGCTTCGACCAGATCGCGCGCGGCGAAGCCGGCTATACCTATTTCAATCCGGATGAGCACTTCCGCGAAGGCATGCGCATCGCCGCCGACTACGGCGTGCGGCCGAGCTACGCGATCTACGAGGCCGGCTGCACGCGATTGGGCGCCGCCACCGCCGCGTCGATGCCCAAAGTGCCGACGCCAGTCTATCGCTTCATGTTCGCCGAGGAGTTCTGCTTCGGATTTCCGCCGCGCGAGCACTATCTCGATACGCATCTCGCATTGGTCGACGAGGTCGCGCCCGGTGCGCCGTGGATGGTCGCCGGGCTCGGCGTCGACATCCGTCCGCTGATCGCGCCGGCGGTGGCGCACAGCGGCCACATCCGCGTCGGCCTTGAGGATCGCCCGTGGGGCGTCGCCGAGACCAATCGCGGACTGGTGGAGGAGGCGGTCCGGCTCGTGCGGGCCGCAGGCGGCGAGCCGGCGACCGCCGCCGAGGTGCGCGCGGCCTGCGCCGCGATCGATGTGGCGGGCGGCCGCGCCGGACACTAGATGAGGCCCATGCCTCCCTCCGACGATTCCGAACGCAACCGCTTCTCCGCCCGCGCCGCCCGCTATGCCAGAGTCGGCACCCGTGTCGGCGGCGTTGCCGCGCGCATCGCCGGCCAGCGCCTCGTGGGCGCGCAAGGCGGCCGCGAGGGCAACGCCATTGCGCTCGCTTCGGCGCTCGGCGGCCTGAAAGGCCCGATCATGAAGGTGGCGCAGTTGCTGGCCACCATTCCCGACGCGGTGCCGCCGGAATACGCCTCGGAGCTGATGAAGCTCCAGAGCCAGGCGCCGCCGATGGGCTGGGCCTTCGTCAAGCGCCGCATGAGCGCGGAGCTCGGCCCCGACTGGCAGAAGAAATTCGGCTCGTTCGAGCATCACCCGGCCGCGGCCGCATCGCTCGGCCAGGTCCATCGCGCGGTGTCGCTCGACGGCGCGCCGCTTGCCTGCAAGCTCCAGTATCCGGACATGCAGTCCGCGGTCGAGGCCGACCTCAACCAGCTTCAGTTGCTCCTGTCGCTGCGCAAGCGCTTCGACCCGGCGATCGACACCTCCGAGATCGGCGTCGAGATCGCTGCGCGTCTGCGTGAAGAGCTCGATTACGCGCGCGAGGCCAAGCACGTCGCGCTCTACCAGGCCATGTTGAAGGACGAGCCTTCAGTGCGCGTCCCGAACGTCTGGCCCGAATTGTCGACCGGACGGCTGCTGACGCTCGACTGGCTCACCGGCACGCGCATGCTCGACCACAAGGACGACGCACTCGAGACGCGCAATCGCCTTGCGAGCGCGATGTTCACGGCCTGGTGGTTTCCGTTCAGCCGTTTCGGCGTCATCCACGGCGACCCGCATCTCGGCAATTACACCGTTTTTGCGGAGGAGGACCGTCCGGCCGGCATCAACCTGCTCGACTACGGCTGCATCCGCATCTTCCCGCCAAGCTTCGTCGGCGGTGTGGTCGACCTCTACATGGGTCTGCTGCACGGTGACGAGGCGCGGGTGGTGCACGCCTACGAGACCTGGGGCTTCAAGCGGCTCAATCGCGACCTGATCGACACGCTCAACATCTGGGCGCGCTTCATCTACGGGCCCTTGCTCGACGACCGGGTCCGAACCATCGCCGACGGGGTGAAGCCGTCCGACTACGGCCGCCGCGAGGCCTTCCGCGTCCATCAGGCGCTCAAGACCAAGGGCCCGGTGACGGTGCCGCGCGAATTCGTGTTCATGGACCGCGCGGCGATCGGCCTCGGGGCCGTGTTCCTGCACCTCGCTGCGGAGCTGAACTTCTACCGCCTGTTCAACGAGGCGATCGAGGGATTTTCGGTCGACCAGGTCGCCGCCCGGCAGGCGAATGCGCTGGCCGCGGCGGGGCTCTGACCCCACCCCAGTGGGCTCGATTTGGGCCGTTGACGGCCGCGGCTGCGCCGTTGCCCTTGGCCCCCATTTACGGTACCCAAATCGACAGAACCCGCCTCGATCCGCGACCCGGAGATTTCCCGCTATGGCCGAACACGGCACCGTCGAATACGCCACCGCAGCCGGCAACGACTACCCGGCGCACGAGAACACCTACGAGAACTTCCTCCATTTCACCTTTACCGGCTGCTTCCACGTCATCAATATCCTGTTCGGGCTGGCGGCCGGCGGCGTCACCGGTCACTGGTTCGCCGCGCTCTGCATCTTCATCCTGGCGGTCATCCAGCTTGTCGCCGGCCTGCTCAGCGGCAGCCGCACCCCGAGCTATGTCGGCTTCGTCCTCTGCGGGCTGATCTTCCTCTACGCCGTGCTCGGCTGATCCTTCGGCCAGTCAAGGAGGGCGTCATGCGGATTGCGGTCGCGCGAGAAACCGACGCCAACGAGCCGCGCGTTGCGGCGACCCCCGAGACGGTCAAGAAGTTCAAGGCGCTGGGCGCCGAAGTGGTGGTCGCCCGCGGCGCCGGCAATGCGTCCGGCCTGCTCGACGCCGACTACGAGGCGGCCGGCGCGACGATCTCCGACACGCCGATCAAGGACGCCGACCTGGTGCTGAAAGTGCGCCGGCCAGCGCCGGCGGAACTCGCCGACTACAAGCGCGGCGCACTCGCCGTTGCCATCATGGACCCTTACGGCAACGACACGGCCTTGAAGCAGATGGCCGACGCCGGCGTGACCGCGGTCGCCATGGAACTGATGCCGCGCATCACCCGCGCGCAGTCCATGGACGTCCTGTCCTCGCAGGCCAACCTTGCCGGCTATCGCGCCGTGATCGACGCCGCCGCCGAATACGGCCGCGCCTTGCCAATGATGATGACGGCGGCCGGCACCGTGCCGGCGGCAAAAGTGTTCATCATGGGCGTCGGCGTTGCAGGATTGCAGGCGATCGCCACAGCGCGCCGCCTCGGTGCGGTCGTCACCGCGACGGACGTGCGCCCCGCCACCAAGGAGCAGGTGGAGAGCCTGGGCGCCAAGTTCCTCGCCGTCGAGGACGAGGAGTTCAAGAACGCGCAGACGGCCGGCGGCTACGCCAAGGAAATGTCCAAGGAGTACCAGGCCAAGCAGGCCGCGCTCACCGCCGAGCACATCAAGAAACAGGACATCGTCATCACCACCGCGCTGATCCCCGGGCGCCCGGCGCCGCGGCTGATCACGGCGGCCATGGTGGCCTCGATGCGTCCCGGCTCGGTGATCATCGATCTCGCCGTCGAGCGCGGCGGCAATGTCGAAGGCGCGGTCGCAGGGACCGTCGTCAATGTCGGCGGCGTCAAGATCGTCGGTCATCTCAACATGCCGGGCCGGCTCCCGGCCTCGGCCTCCAGCCTCTACGCCAAGAACCTGCTGACCTTCGTCGAGACCCTGATCGACAAGAAAGAGAAGACGCTCGCGGTCAATTGGGACGACGAGCTCGTCAAGGCGACTGTGCTGACGCGCGATGGCGCCGTGGTGCACCCGAATTTCCAGCCGAAGTCGGCGGCTTAACGAGCAGAGGTCGACTATGGCCGAAGTCTCTCCCTTCGTCTTCGAGTTCTCGATCTTCGTACTCGCCGTCTTCGTAGGCTATTTCGTGGTCTGGTCGGTGACGCCGGCGCTGCATACGCCGCTGATGTCGGTGACCAACGCGATCTCCTCGGTGATCGTGGTCGGCGCGTTGCTCGCGGTCGGCGTCGCACTCGCGGCCAACGACCATGGCCCGATGTGGGCGCGGGCACTAGGCTTCGTTGCGCTGATCTTCGCTTCGATCAACATCTTCGGCGGCTTCCTGGTCACCCAGCGCATGCTGGCGATGTACCAGAAGAAGAAAAAGTGAGCCCGCAATGAGCGCCAACCTCGTCGCGTTGCTCTACCTCATCGCCGGCGTCCTGTTCATCCTGGCGCTGCGCGGGCTGTCGTCGCCCGACACCAGCCGGCGCGGCAATTTGCTCGGCATGATCGGCATGACGATCGCCGTGCTGACGACGCTCGGCTCGCATCCGCCGTCGGACAGCCTGTCCTGGGCGCTCGTCATCGGCGGCATCGCCATCGGCGGCGGCATCGGCGCGGTGATCGCACGGCGCGTGCCGATGACGTCGATGCCGGAACTGGTCGCGGCCTTCCACTCGCTGGTCGGCATGGCGGCGGTGCTGGTCGCTGCCGGCGCCTTCTACGCACCGGGCGCCTTCGGCATCGGCTCGGAAGGCCACATCCATCAACAGAGCCTGATCGAGATGTCGCTCGGCGTCGCCATCGGCGCCATCACCTTCACCGGCTCGGTCATCGCCTTCCTCAAGCTGTCCGGCCGCATGAGCGGCAAGCCGATCATGCTGCCGGCGCGTCACGTCGTGAACGTCGCGCTCGCGATCGGGCTCGTCGCCTTCATCGTGATGTTCTATCTGCACCAGACGGTGCTCGATTTCTGGGTCATCGTCGCGATCTCGCTGGTCTTCGGCATCCTGATCATCATCCCGATCGGCGGCGCCGACATGCCGGTCGTGATCTCGATGCTGAATTCGTATTCCGGCTGGGCCGCCGCCGGCATCGGCTTCACGCTCGGCAACTCGGCGCTGATCATCACCGGCGCGCTGGTCGGCTCGTCGGGCGCGATCCTGTCCTACATCATGTGCAAGGGCATGAACCGCTCGTTCATCTCGGTGATCCTCGGCGGCTTCGGCGGCGAAACCGCCGGTCCCGCCGGCGGCGCCGCGGAGCAGCGGCCGGTCAAGCTCGGCTCGGCCGAGGACGCCGCCTACATCATGAAGAACGCCTCCAAGGTCATCATCGTGCCGGGCTACGGCATGGCGGTGGCGCAGGCGCAGCATGCTCTTCGCGAGATGGCCGACCATCTCAAGAAGGAAGGCGTCGAGGTAAAGTACGCGATCCACCCGGTCGCCGGCCGCATGCCCGGCCACATGAACGTGCTGCTCGCCGAAGCCAACGTCCCCTATGACGAGGTGTTCGAGCTCGAGGACATCAACTCCGAGTTCGCGCAGGCCGACGTCGCCTTCGTCATCGGCGCCAACGACGTGACCAACCCGGCGGCCGAAGAAGACAAGACCTCGCCGATCTACGGCATGCCGGTGCTCCAGGTGTGGAAGGCCGGCACGGTCATGTTCATCAAGCGCTCGCTCGCGAGCGGCTATGCCGGCATCGACAACCCGCTGTTCTACCGCGACAACACGATGATGCTGCTCGGCGACGCCAAGAAGATGACGGAGCAGATCGTCAAGGCGATGTGAGTGCAAAAGGCGCGGCCCCGGCCGCGCTCCCTTTGTTTTCTTCAAATTCGAATCGACCGCCGCGAAGAGGTTAGGCCGATTATCTCGTTGCGCGGGATATGGGCTTCGATCTCTTCCAGGGGCATTGTTGCGTCGGTGCAGCCGCGCCGGCCGCCAAATTCAGGTGCGACACCGCATCGCAGCCGATGCTTCGCTGATGCCGTCACCACCCCGCATGCTAGGATCGCTCGCATGCGCCCGACTCTATTTCCCGCTCTTGCGCTGATCCTGATGGCCGCCCCGGCCCTGGCCCAGCAGCCGCCCTGCGCGCCGCCGCTGACGGCGCACATGCGGATCGAGCTCTATTTCGGCCTGGGGGTGCACGGGCGCCGGCCGGTCAGCGACAGCGAATGGGCGCGCTTCGTCACGCACGAGCTGACGCACCGTTTTCCCGGGCTGACCGTGCTCGACGCGCGCGGCGCCTGGCGCAAGGGACAGCACGAAATGCGCGAGCATTCGAAGCTGGTCGTCGTCGTCGCCGAAGATGGGCCGGCGACGCGTAACGCCATCGCCGAGGTGACCGAGGCCTACAAGGAGCGCTTCCACCAGTCGTCGGTCGGGATCGTCACGCAGGCCGTCTGCGCGGCGTTCTAGCCGCCGACGTTTCAGAACGTCTGATAGGCCTGCCCGACCTTGCCGCCGACGCGGTCGAAGCCCTCGCGCGCCACCGTGCTGGTGGTGTCGATGTTCATCGCGCGCGCGTAGGAGCCGGCCGCCTTCTCCTTGTCGCCGAGCCGCTCGTAGGCGAGCCCGCGGCTGACCCAGGCCTGCACGTTCTGCGGCGCGATGGTGACGGCGTCGTCGAGATCGCTCGCCGCGTTCTTGAAGTCGTTGACGGCGATGTAGCTCAGGCCGCGCGCGATGTAGGGCTCGGCCTGCTGGTTCGACAGGCCGATGGCGGTCGAAAAGTCGTCGATGGCGAAGCCGTGCTGGTGCTGCGCCTGATACAGGAGGCCGCGATTGTAATAGGCCTGCGCGTTGTCCGGACGGATGGCGATCGCCTTGTTGAAGTCCTTGAGCGCGCCGAGCGCGTTGCCCTGCGCGCGATAGACCATGCCGCGGCCGAGATAGCCGGTCGAATAGTTGGCGTCGATCGAGAGCGCCTTGTTGTAGTCGGCGAGTGCGAGATCGAGCTTGCCGGTCTGGCGGTAGACGAGGCCGCGATTGGCGTAGGCCTGCGCGTAGTTCGGATCGATCGCGATCGCCTGATTGAAGTCGGTGAGCGCTTCCTGATAGCGGCCGGCCTGGCCGAACACCGACCCGCGCATGTTGTATGCTTGCGGGTCGCGCGGATTGCGCGTCACGACGTCGGTGAGCGAGGCGATGTTGGCCGGCGAGGTGGCGAAGACCGCGTCCTCGCTCTCCGGCGCTGCGCCGAGATTGTTGGTCAGGCTCGAGCACGCCGCGAGCGCCAGCGCGAAAACCGGCGCGATGGCAAGGCGGGCACGGTGAAGGCGGGTTCGATTCATCGGAACACAACTCGGGCGCTGATCCGACGTCCACTCATGTCCGCTATTGCGGCGAACATTCGACGCTCTGCATGAACGCGCCGCCCCCGGCAAAAACAATAGCGCGGGCGACAAGAGGGGCCCGCGCCATCACCTCACGGAGTCCGGCCAGCGGCGTGAGGCCGCCGGCAAATCAGCCGAAACGACGCGCGCCGCCGCCGCCGCCCGCGCCACCGCGACCGCCCGCACCAGCGGCACCGGGGACCACACGCGGCTTCATCGGCAGCAGGCCTTCGCGCTGCATCTTCTTGCGGGCGAGCTTGCGGGCCCGGCGGATCGCCTCGGCCTTCTCGCGCGCCTTTTTCTCGGACGGCTTCTCGTAATGACCGCGCAGCTTCATCTCGCGGAAAATGCCCTCGCGCTGCATCTTCTTCTTGAGCGCCTTGAGAGCCTGATCAACATTGTTGTCGCGAACGAGAACTTGCACTTTTGCTCCTTCGTTGTGGCCGGACGGAATGAGGGTCGAATGGCGCGCAATGCGGACCTTCGAGTCGCGCGGCTGTAGCAGATAAGCCCCGGAGAGTCCATTGTTCCGGGCCTTTTCGGGGCCTCGGTGCCCCAGATGGGGCCGGCGGGACCTTCGATCAAGCCGCCTGGCCGCTGGCGGTTCCGAGCGCTTCGGCGAGCAGGGTCCGCAGCCAGCCATTGGCGGCCGCGTCGATGACCATGTGGACCCGGTCGGTCGTCCCGCGATTGGCCACCGAATGGGGGTCGGACAGGCGCAGATACCAGACGGAGCCGGCCGGCATCGGGCAGGGGGTCCCGTTCAGGCGGAAATCCACGGCATCGTTGGTCTCGACCGGAACGTGGATGCGGACCGTGCCCTGCTCGAAAGACAGATCGTGGTCGTGGTGTTCCTTGATCACGGAGCCGGGGGTGAGCCGCATCAGCCGCACGGCCAGCAGCGGGCAGGCAAAGGCCGCCAGCACCAGCCGGAAATGGGGCGAGGCGGCGAGGGCGGGCGTGTCGACGAAATCGAACTGGCCGGGCTGCGAGACGATCATCTGGATCGGGTGGCGGGCGCCGGTCGGCGCGCGCAGCGCAATCACGCTCCAGTCGCCCTCGTAGTTCTGTTCGACGAAATGGCTGGTCCAGGCGATGCCGGACAGGCCGGCGAGATCGGAGGCGAGCCCTTCGGGGTCGAAGGCGATGGGGAGGCGAAGCCGATCGGGAAAGCGTTCGCGCATGGTTGTTCCTGCCAGAACACAACCATAGCGGGTCTCTATCGCGAGTACACAGAAATCAGGAGACACAGCCGGTACCTGTAAAACAGGGTTTCCGGCGGGTGAACGCCTTTCCGGAGCGCCTCAGCGCGGAACCCAGGACAGGTACGGTTCGGCTTCCTTGAGCGCCCGGGCGTAGGACGGCCGCAGCTTCAGGCGCTCCAGATAGGCGGCGAGGTTCGGATAGCGCGCCAGCGGCGTGACCACGAGATCGCAGTAGAACAGCGGCGGCGCGGCGGCGCAGTCGGCGAGGGTGAAGGCGTCGCCCGCGGCCCAGGTGCGCGAGGTCATCTGCTTCTCGGCGATGGCAAGGGCGGTGTGCACGGCCGCAAGGGCCTGCTCGACCCCGAAGGGATCCTTCTTGTCGGCGGAGCGGATGCGGTCGCCGATGATCTTCTGCATGTTGTTGTGAACGTGCAGGTCCCAGAAGCGATCGAGCGCGCGCACTTCGGACGCTTGCTCGGCATCGGCCGGGATCGGTGTCCATGGCCCGGGATGATGCAACGCCAGGTATTCGATGATCGTCGTCGATTCCGGGACGATGCGGTCGCCATCGGCCAGAACCGGAAACTTGCCGACCGGCCAGATCGCCTTGAAGGCGGCGTTCGCCTCCGCATTGCCGAGATCGACGAGATGCGGTGTGAACGGCGTGCCATTCTCGTAGAGCGCGATCAGCGCCTTGTGGCAGTACGACGACAGCGGATGGAAATAGAGCGTCAGCGTCATGAGCGGGCCCTCAAGCTTTCGTCAGCACGACATGCGTGGCGTGCTCGGTGGCGACCTTCTCGCTCACGCGATAGCCGAGACCTGGAAGGTCGATGCCGGTGAACAGGTGCTCGCCCTTGCCGAGAAAGACCGGCGAGACAGCGAAGTGCATTTCGTCGATCTGCCCCGCCTGGAGGTATTGCCGGATCGTCGCGACACCGCCGCCGATCCGCACGTCGCGACCGCCGGCGGACGCCATTGCGCGCTCGAGTGCTGCACCGATGCCCCCGGTGACGAAATGAAACACGGTGCCGCCCTTCATCGCGATCGGCGCGCGCGCGTGATGCGTCAGCACGAAAACGTCGCAGTGATAGGGCGGCGTGTCACCCCACCAGCCTTTCCAGCTTTCGTCGGGCCAGGGGCCGCGTATGGGGCCGAACATGTTGCGGCCGAGGATCCAGGCGCCGACATTCTCGAAGCTCCGCACCGCGAATCCGTCATCGATTCCGGTCGAGCCGCCGTCCTGGCCGAACATGGTGCGGAACGTCTTCGTGCCGAAGGCCCATTCGTGCAGCGCCTTGCCGCCTTTGCCGAGCGGATCGTCGAGGCTCTGCTCAGGGCCGGCGCCGTAGCCGTCGAGCGAGATCGAAAAGGCGGCGACGCGGAGTTTGGACATGGACCAGCTCACTGATTGCGTTACGAAACCAGTTGCATACTAGGATCAGTGATGCGACACCGCAAGCGGTGTTCCGAAAGCCCGATATGACCGACGCTATCCGCTCCGGCTGCCCCATCAACCTCACCCTCGAGGTGATCGGCGACCGCTGGAGCCTGCTCGTCATCCGCGACATCATCTTCGGCAACCGCCGGCATTTTCGCGAATTGCTGACGCGCTCGGAGGAGGGCATCTCGTCGAACATCCTCGCCGACCGGCTGAAGACGCTGGTCGAGCAGGGCATCCTCACCCGCACCGACGACCCGACGCACAAGCAGAAGGCGATCTACAGCCTGACCGAAAAGGGCATCGAGCTCGTGCCGGTCATCGCGCAGATGGCCTATTGGGGCCGCCGGCATCTGCCGGTCAGCGAGGAATTGTCGATCCGCGCGCAGGTCATGGAGGAGGGCGGCGACAGGCTGATCGCCGACATGATGTACGAACTGCGCGAAAGCCACGTCGGCCTGAAGCGCAAGGGCAAGCCGCGTCCATCCGTGTTCGCGCGCCTTCGGGCGGCCTACGAGGCGGTGGTGGCGCGGAAGAGGAAAGCGAAGTGATTACTTTGAAGGCCACACGCGCGTGACGTGGCCCATCTTGCGGCGCGGGCTCGGCTTGCCCTTGCCGTAGACGTGCACGGCGGTGTTCGGCTGCGTCAGATAATCGGTCGCCGACAGGATCTCGTCGCCGATCAGGTTGCGCATCTCGACCTTGGCGCCGAGGCGCTTCGGCTTTGCGAGCGGCCAGCCGGCCACGGCGCGGATGTGCTGCTCGAACTGCGACACGGTCGCGCCGTTTATCGTCCAGTGGCCTGAATTGTGCACGCGCGGCGCCACCTCGTTGACCAGCACGTGCTGCGCACGGCCCTTTTTCACCACGAACATCTCGATGCCCATCACGCCGACATAGTCGAACGCGTTGACGATCTTCGTGGCGACGCGGCGCGCCTCAGCCTCGAGCGCCGCCGTAGCCTTCGCCGGCACGCGCGAGATGTGCAGAATGTGGTCGCGATGGTCGTTCTCGGTCAATTCGAAGCACTCGACGTGGCCGTCGGCCGAGCGCGCGGCGATCACCGACACTTCGCGCTGGAAATCGACGAAGCCCTCGAGGATGCACGGCACGTGCTTGAGCCTGCGCCACGCCGCCGCAGCATCCGCTGCCGCCGCAATCTTTTCCTGGCCCTTGCCGTCGTAACCGAGCGTGCGCGTCTTCAGCACCGCAGGAACGCCGACCTTGGCGAGCCCCTCGGCGAGCTGCGTCGCCGAATGCACCGGCGCGAACGGCGCGGTCGCGATCTTCAGCCGCGTAATGAAGTTCTTCTCGATCAGCCGGTCCTGCGTTGTCTCGAGCACCCTCGGGTCGGGCAGCACCGGCCGATGCGCCGACAGGGTCTCGGCTGTCTTGGCCGGCACGTTCTCGAACTCGTAGGTGACGACGTCGACCGCCTCGGCGAAGCGCGCGAGCGCCGCCTCGTCGTCATAGGCGGCGATTGTGGCGTCGTGCACGACGTCGAGCGCGCAGGACTCCTTCTCCGGCGTGTAGACGTGGCAGCGCAGGCCGAGTGGTGCGGCGGCGAGCGCCAGCATGCGCGCGAGCTGGCCGCCGCCGAGGATGCCGATGGTCGCGCCGGGCTTGAGCGGAGAGCGCATCAGTCTTTCGGCCGCTTGGCGACCGATTTGGTCTGCTTGGCGCGCCACGCGTCGAGGCGCTTGGCAACCTTGGCGTCGGACAAAGCGAGGATGGCGGCGGCGAGCAGCGCGGCGTTGATCGCGCCCGGCTTGCCGATCGCCAGCGTGCCGACCGGAATGCCGCCCGGCATCTGCATGATCGACAAAAGCGAGTCCTTGCCTTCGAGTGCGTGCGTGTTCATCGGCACGCCCAGCACGGGGAGCGGCGTCATCGCCGCGGCCATGCCGGGCAGGTGAGCGGCGCCGCCGGCGCCGGCGATGATGACCTTGAAGCCTGCGTCCTTCGCGCCATGGGCGAACTCGTAGAGGCGCTTGGGCGTGCGGTGGGCGGAGACGATGCGCGCGTCGTAGGGAATGGCGAGCGCGTCCAGCGTCTCGGCGGCGTGTTTCATCGTGGCCCAGTCGGACTGGCTGCCCATGATGATTGCGACCGGTTTTGCTGGCATTTCGCCCCCAGATACCGCCGCCCGGCGGAAGGAAGCGCGGCATTATAGGAATGACCCCTCCGCTGGCAAGGCGAAAGCGTTATTCTCCCTGTTGGAATGCGATTCGGGGACTGACTCAGGTGACTGCGGAGAACGCTGCCGACACGGCCGACATCAATGCCATGACGCCGGACGAGCTGCGCGCCGAGGTCGCGCGGCTGCGCGAGAAGCTGATCCGCGCCGAATGGTCCATCGCCGAGCTCGAGGAGCGCGCCGACGCCGACTCGATGCTCGACGTGCTCAACCGGCGTGGGTTTGAGCGCGAGCTCGCCCGCTCGATCGCCTTCGTCAAACGCTACGGCACCCCGGCGGTGCTGATGTATATCGACCTGGACGGCTTCAAGGCGATCAACGACGTCCACGGCCACACCGCCGGCGACGCGCTGCTCAAGGCCATCATCGCCGATCTGGTGCGCAACCTGCGCGCCTCCGACGTGGTCGGCCGGCTCGGCGGCGACGAGTTCGGCGCCGTGCTCTGGAATACGGGGCCGACCCAGGCGACCGTGAAGTCGCAGGCCCTCGAGGCGATGATCGCCAAGGTCTCGATCGACTATCAGGGCCTGCCGCTGGCCTGCGGCGCCAGCGCCGGGGTCGTCGCGCTCGATCCGGACTCGAACCCGGAGGCGATGATCGAGGCGGCCGACCAGGCGATGTACGCGCGCAAGCGCGCGCGGCGGGGCTGACCGCTAAGCAATGATATCCGGCGTGAGCTGATCCTCGATGGCGCGGACGCGGTCGCGCAGGATCAGCTTGCGCTTTTTCAGCCGTTGCACCTGGATCAGGTCGACGCCGGGGGAGGCGATCAGCGCGGCGATGGCGGCGTCGAGGTCACGATGCTCCTGTTGCAGGCGGGCAAGCTCCTCCCGCAATGCACGTTCGTCCTCGTCGGTCATCGGCACCGCTGTCCGGCAGGCCCGGGTCCGCGATCGGCCCGGGCTCGTGGAACCGCGAGTATCACGTTTTCCACAGCAACCATCAAGCATTGCAAAAACCTCGCTCCGCCAACGGCTTCCGGTTCCATTCGTCGCACTGCGGTTAACCCTTTCCCGCTCGCGCCGGAGCCGGTTTTGAGCTACACTTTTGGCGTTCGGGAGATCCACTGATTGAGGAGGCATTCTGCATGTCGATGCAATCGCACCTCGCGGAGCTCGAAAAGAAGCACCAGGCGCTGGAAGCTGAACTGAATGACTGCCTGGCGCACCCCGCGACCGACGATTTGAAAGTAGTGGAACTCAAGAGAAAAAAATTACTGGTCAAGGACGAGATCGAAAGGCTGCGCCATAACGGCCTGGCCAGCGTGCACTGACACCGCCGATTTCGCTCCGACAATTTCCTGATCGATCACCGCCGGCTCGCGGCCGCGAGGCGGCGGTTTTGCGTTTCGGCAGCCGCCGTCGCTCGAGCGCGCACCATGCGTCCGGCGAACGACAATTCAGGCCGGGAATACGGCCCATGCCGAATACCAATTAGGCAAATATCGCCGACGCCTCTATCGTCCGCGCCCCGGCCGCCGCATTGCCGCGCGGACGGGGCCGAAGCTCACATGAAGCAACAAGGCGGCAAACCCGACCGAGGAATTCCGGAATGCGCAAGATCACGATGTGTCTGAGCCTGGCGCTCGTTCTGGCCGCTGCCCTGTTCGCGGCCGCGCCGGCGCGCGCCGAAGATTATCCGTCGCGCAAGATCACGCTGGTTGTGCCCTATCCGCCGGGCGGCGGCGTCGACGCCATGGCGCGCGTCATGGCGCAGAAGCTGTCGGAAGCGTTCCACCAGCAGGTGATCGTCGAGAACCGCGGCGGCGCCGGCGGCACGGTCGGCACGCGCTTCGTCGCCCGCGCCGAGCCCGACGGCTACACGCTGCTGCTCGGCCACACCGGCACCATCTCGATCAATCCAAGCCTCTATCCGAAACTCGACATCGAGCCGCGCCGCGACTTCGCGCCGATCGGCCTGGTCGCCTCGATGCCGGTGGCGCTGCTCGCCAATCCGTCCTTCCCGGCCAAGACGGTCGCCGAGGTGATCGCCTATGCCAAGAAGGAGCCCGGCAAGCTCAATGTCGGCACCTCTGCGATGGGCACCGGTGGCTACATGGCTGCGGAAGCGTTCAAGGCGGAGGCCGACGTCAACGTCGCCATCATCCCCTACAAGGGCACCGCGCCGGTGATGACCGATCTCATCGGCGGACAGATGCCGGTCGCGTTCGGCGTGCTGCCGCCGGCGCTCGGCAACATCAAGGCGGGCACGCTGCGCGCCATCGCGGTGTCGAGCAAGAAGCGGTTCTCGCTCTTGCCAGACGTGCCGACCTTCGATGAATCCGGCATGCCGGGCTTCGAGGCCGTACTGCATTACGGCCTGCTGGCGCCGCATGGGACGCCGCCGGCGATCGTCGAGAAGCTCTCGGCCGAAGTGCGTAAGGCCGTCGCCGATCCGGAGGTGCAGAAGCGCATCCACTTCGAGGGTGGCGATCCGCTCACCTCGAGCGCGGCGGAATACGCCGCCGACATCGACAAGGAAGAGAAGAAGTGGGGCGCGCTGGTGCACAAGCTCGGCCTGAAGGTGGAGTGAGGGCTTCCGTGCGCCGCCGTGTGGCCATATTGTTCGACGACTCTGTCATCGTCCTGAATTCGGGGAGGGGCCTGCCATGACACGTACCATCCTGCGCGGTTTGGCGATCGCCGCCGCGCTCACCGCCTTCGGCTCCGCCGCGCACGCCTTCACCTTCCAAGGGGCGCAGGGCGCGACCGGCGGTTCGGCGCTGGTCGACCCGGATTCCCGCTACGGCCAGCAGCAGCAGCAGACGGATCAGAACGGCCGCACCGTCATCCAGAACGGCAACACGACGCTGCGCTTCGGCGGCTCCAACTCGGCCAACCAGAATTACAACCCGAACAATCTGTTTGATCCGTTCTACCGCGACGGCCGCTAGCCGCCGCACCTGACCGCTTGATGGTTTTGATGGCCGGGCCGCAAGGTCCGGCCATTTGCGTTTAAGCCGAGTTCCACAGCCTCGAAGTCGGCTTGACGGCAAATATACGTCTACGTATATACGCGCGCGTCCAATATAGGTGACCCTGTGCCCTCGACCCATCCGTCCAATCCGCTCGCGCTCGCCGTGCTGGCCCTGCTGTTCGAGCGGCCGATGCACCCTTACGAGATGGCCGCGACGCTGAAGGACCGGCGCAAGCACGAGAGCATCAAGCTCCGCTACGGCTCGCTCTACACCGTGATCGACGCGCTCGTGGCGCGTTCGCTGATCGTCGCGCGCGAGACCGAGCGGGAAGGGCGGCGGCCCGAGCGCACGGTCTACGCGCTGAGCGATGCCGGGCTCGACGAATTGCGCGCATGGATGCGCGATCTGCTGCGCGCGCCGGCGAAGGAATATCCGCAGTTCGAGACCGCGCTGTCGCTGATGCCGGTGCTGCCGCCGGACGAGGCGGTGTCGCTGCTGCGCGCCCGCGCGCTCGAACTGAGCGGCACGATCTGGAAGATGGAGGCGCAACTCGCCGAGCTCGCGCAGCAGGACTTCGCGGCGATGGCCGGCGAAGCGCAACTGCCGGCGGCGCTCGCGGGGCAGAAATTTCCGCCGCTGTTTTCCGTCGAGAGCGAGTACCACCTGGCGATGGTGCGCGCCGAGCTCGACTTCGTGAACGATCTCGTGCGCCGCATCGTCGATGACGGCTGGGGCCCCGTCGACATGTGGCGCAGCATCCAGTCCGGTCTCGCGCGCCAGCACGAGACGCCGCCGTCCCCCAAGTCTCTCAGCAAGAGGAGTGAGTGATGAGCAACGACACGATGCGCGACCACAAGGTCGATCCGTATGCGCAGATGGCGATGAGCTGGTACGGTTGGGGCTCGCCGATCGGTTTCTCGATCCTGATCCTGTCCTGCGCCGCCTCGCTGTACCTGCTGCACCAGGCCGGCCTCTGGCGCTAAAGCGCCTACTTCTTCTTGCTCAGGAAGGCCGCGAAGGCGGCCTTCGCCTCGGGCGAGGCGAGGCGCTTGCGGAAGGCATCCGCCTCGGCGTCGATCTGGCCATCGATCTGCGCCGTTGAGCCACGCATCAGCCGCCGCGACGCCGCCACCGCATGCGGCGGCAGCGCTGCGATTATCCGCGCGGCGGCGAGCGCAGCGCTCTCGAGCTCGGGGGCCGGCACCACGACGTTGACGAGGCCCGCCTGCTTCGCCGCCGCGGCGGTCAGCGGCCGTCCCATCACGAGGAGCTCGAAAGCGCGCGCGTGTCCCATCAGCCGCGGCGCGATCAGGCTCGAGCCCGCCTCCGGCACGAGGCCGAGCGCGACGAACGGAGTCGACAACAGCGCGTCCTCCGACGCGACGACGTGGTCGCAATGCAGGAGCATAGTCGTGCCGACGCCGACGGCGCGGCCGGCAACCGCCGCGATGAGCGGCTTCTCCGAACGATTGAGCGCGTGCAGGAAACGCAGGATCGGCGCGCCGAGCGCGCCGGTCTTCGTCATCTCGACGAAATCGACGATGTCGTTGCCGGCGCAGAAGCCCGAAGCGTGGCCGGCGATGAGGAGGCAGGCGATGTCGTCGCGCGCGCCCGCGCCTTCGATCGCCTCCGCCATGGCCTCGTACATGGGAAGCGTCAGCGCGTTCTTCTTCTCCGGCCGGTTCATCCGGAGGGTGCGGATCGCGCCGTCGTCGGCGACGATGATGTCGGGCATGGAGCAATCCTCAGAAACCGGGTGGCCGTGCCGTGCGCGATCGCGCCAGGTGACCGCAATACGGGAGCTTAGCAATGGCCAAAGCCTATTACAGCACCATCCTCGCGCAACCGGCGGACGCGGTCTGGTCGGTGATCCGCGACTTCAACAATTATCCAGTCTGGGTCGACGGCGCCGGCAAGAGCGTCATCGAGGAGGGCAGAGCGGGCGACGCCGTCGGCGCGGTGCGCAACGTGCTCTACAACGGCGCGCGCCGGCGGCAGCGGCTCCTGGCGCTGTCGGATATAGAACGCACTCAGACCTACGCCTTCGCCGGCGACATCCCGCTGCCGGTTTTGAACTTCGAGGCGACGATCCGCGTCACGCCGGTGATCGACGGCGACATCGCCTTCGTCGAATGGTGGGCGACGTTCGACTGCGCGATGGCGGATCGAGAGGCGCGCGTGACGTTCTTCCAGACGTCGTTTGCGGGCTGGCTGGAGTCGCTACGGCGGCATCTGCTCCACGTTTCCGCGCAATCGGCGACGAGGTCGCTTGCCGAAGCGTGAGCGGAGGCGAGCGGGTGAGGCGCCACGCCCCCCAGATAGGCTCGGGCCGACCCGAAGTGGCGGCTTTCGTCAAGCCGATGAAAGGGAACCTCAAAAAGAGGCCGGAAGCCGACCGTGACGCGGGTGGCGCGGTGCGGTATCAATCCTATATTGGGCCGGTCTGGAGTGCCGTGTGTCGGTTTGCATCCGCAATAATGTTCAAACGGCCGGAACGGGCGGTCCGGCGATCGTTTTCGCGCACGGATTTGGCTGTGATCAGCACATGTGGCGGCATGTGGCGCCCGCGTTCGAGGACCGGTATCGGACCGTTCTTTTCGATCATGTCGGGGCAGGCGGCTCCGATTTGAGGGCCTACGATCCCGCGAAATACTCCGATCTTTCAGGCTACGCCGACGACGTGGTTGAAATCGGCAACGAACTCGGCCTCAAGGACGCGGTCTTCGTCGGGCATTCCGTCAGTGCGATGATCGGGCTCCTGGCCTCGCTCAAGGCGCCGGGAATGTTCCGAAGCCTCATCATGGTGGGGCCCTCTCCCCGCTATATCGACGACGATGGATATATCGGGGGGTTTACCGAAAAGCAGATTGACGAACTGCTCGAGTTCCTCGCCGACAATCACATGGGCTGGTCCGCCGCGATGGCTCCCGTGATCATGGGCAATGCGGACCGGCCGGAACTTGGCGAAGAACTCACCAATAGCTTCTGCCGAACCGATCCCGACATCGCGAAGGAATTCGCACGCGTCACGTTCAATTCCGATAACCGGGCCGATCTCGGTAAGGTCACGATACCGACGCTGATCCTCCAATGCAGTGAGGACATCATTGCTCCGCTTGCAGTCGGCGAGTACATGCGAAAGCAAATGCCGAACAGCGAACTCGTGATCCTGAAGGCGACGGGCCACTGTCCGAACCTCAGCGCGCCCGACGAAGTCATTTCTGCGATGCGAAGCTTTGTCTGACTCCGGCCACATCGAAGAGGACCTGCAGGACCTCTACGAAAATGCGCCCTGCGGATATCTGTCGCTGAGCGCCGATGGACGCATCGTCAAAGCCAATCAGACATTCTGCCGCTGGACCGGTTACGCGCCGGACGAGTTGATCGGCAAGCGGCTCCACGACTTCCTCAACATCGCAGGCCGCATCTTTTACGAAACCCATTTCGCGCCGCTATTACGGATGCAGGGCTTCTTCAACGAGGTCGCGCTCGATCTCGTCAAGAAAAACGGAGAAACCTTTCCGGTGCTCGTCAACGCGGCGGAGCGAACCGATCGCGCGGGACGGCCCCAGTTCATCCGCCTGACCGTCTTCAATGCGAGTGACCGCCGCCGGTACGAGCGCGAGCTGTTGCGGGCGCGCGATGAACTCAAAGCGCTGACCACGATGCTCGAGAAGCGCGTCGCAGAAGTTGTAGCCCAGCAATTGCGCAGCGACACCGCGTTGAGCTCTCAACGCCAGGATGCCGAACTGCGCGAGCAGTTCATCGCGGTGCTCGGGCATGACCTACGCAATCCTCTTGCGTCCATCGCCGCCGGGTTGCGCCTCCTGGAGAGGTCGAAGCTGGACGAGCAGGCCGAAGCGATCATTGTGCTGATGCAGAAAACCGTCGTGCGGATGGCGAGCCTGATCGACAATGTTCTCGATTTCGCGCGCGGCCGGCTGGGCGGCGGCATTACGCTGACGCTGTCGACGCAGCCGCTCGAGCCCGTGCTTTGGCAGGTTGTCGGAGAATTGCAGAGCACTCATCCGGAATCGAAGATCGACATGGATCTGGCATTGACCAAGCCGGTCACGGCCGATCCGGTGCGGATCGGCCAGCTCTTCTCCAATCTGCTGGGCAATGCGCTGACCTATGGCGTCGAAGGCAAGCCGGTGACCGTGACCGCAAGAACGGAAGACCAATTCGAGCTTTCCATATGCAACGAGGGAAATCCGATCGCCCCGGCCGCGATGGACCGGCTGTTCTATCCCTTCGCGCGCGGCGAGGTGAGGCCGAGCCAGCAGGGCTTGGGTCTGGGCCTCTATATTGCCTCCGAAATCGCAAAAGCCCACGGAGGCACGATCGACGTAACGTCAACACCGGACCTGACGTGTTTTACCCTGAGGATGCCGCTGCAACCCTGAGCGTGCCGTGTCGCGGGCTGTCCAATGCGGGTGCGGCGGGTCATGAGCCTCGCCGTCAGGTCGGATCCTGCTCGTTTGCCTTATAGCGGTTCGAGGCGCCGGCGATGAGCCGCGTCGCTTCCGCGACGGTACGGGCGACGATCTCGGCGGCAGGAAGGACTTCGTCGATGAGATCGACCGCTTCGCCCGCGTGCAGCACCGCGATGTCGAGATCGCCGCGCCTGCGTGCCTCCTCGTAGGCCGCTTCCTCCCGGGCGAGATTGTGCATCAGTTCTGCCTCGCGCCCGCGCCAGCGATCGGTGAATTCGTTCTGGAGCGCGCGGCCGGTGTAGGGCGCTGGCCATTCCCTGCGGCGGACGATATCGAACAGCGTGCTGCGGATCGTGCTGTCGCCGGCGGCGGCGACCACGCGTCGCTTGGCTTCGGCCGAGGTTGCGGCTTCGGTCGACGCGAGAAAGCGCGTACCCATCAGCACGCCGTCGGCGCCGAGCATCAACGCTGCGGCAAGTCCGCGTCCGTCGGCAACGCCGCCGGCAGCGATCACCGGCACGGCGCCTGCCACATCGACGACCGCCGGCACCAGCGGAAAGGTCGCGCGCGCGGCGCCGTGGCCGCCGGCCTCGCTGCCTTGGGCGATGATTGCGTCGGCGCCCCGCGCCGCGACGTCACCCGCCTGGGCGACGCTCTGCACCTGGCAGATCAGCAGTGCGCCGACGCGCTTGATCCGCTCGGCATGGGGTGTGATGTCGCCGAACGACAGCATGATCGCGGCCGGCTTGCGCTCGAGCGCGAGATCGAGCAATCGCGGGTTCCTGGCCATGCTCCAGGTGATGAAACCGACGCCGACCCGCGCGTCGCCGGCTGCCTCGAAGTCGCGCGCGAGCCGCGCCTCGTCGCCGTAGCCACCGCCGATGATGCCGAACCCGCCGGCATGACTGACGGCTGCCGCGAGCGCGCCGCTCGAAATGGTGTCCATCGGCGCCAGCAGCACCGGATGCTTGATCGTGAGCAGTTCGGTCAATCGGGTCGATATGGTCATCGCGTCAGGCCTCCCCCTCGGTTTCCTCGCTTTAATCGACCACAGGAGGCCGGTGTTCGCCGGGAGTTTGGATGATCCTGAGGGCGCGCGCTATACCGTCTCCGCGGCCCCGCGTGGGTGTCGGCCCGTTCCGGATCCTGCCTTATTGTTCGGTAAGGGTCGCGATGCCATTGCGCGCTTCCAGCGGCGTGCAGTCGGACCACCAGACGTGTCGCTGGGGAGGTTGGTCATGCGGTTTGCGATGATGCTCGTGGTCCTGACGTCGCTCGCCGGCTGCGCGCAATACGACGCGGCAAGAGAGGCGAACCTCGCGGCGGCGGCGCAGGAGAGAGTTGCATCCGACGACGCGAGCTGCCGGTCGTCCGGCGGCAAACCCGGTGACCCACAATATGACGATTGCCGCAAACGCCTGGCCAACGACCAGGCCCGCGACACGCGCGGCCACCAGAGGCTCATCGATCACATGTTGAACGAGAGCTCGATCCGGCCGATCGGGCAGTAGTGCAGATTCAAGCGTTGCCCAGGTCTTGGGCCGGCAACTGGCCTAAGCCACCCCTCAGCAGCGGCGACAAGCGGAAAAGCCGCGTGGCGTCGCAAGGGTTACGGCGTCCGATGACCTTCGGTCAGCGGCAGGCGTTCGTGATGGGTGACCCGGCTGCCCACGGTAAACAACCAGGCATTTATGATCAGAAAGCCGAACAGGCTCACGTATGAGGCTGTGAGGAGATACGGGCCGGAGACGTGAGACCGGAGAAATGCGATTCCGCCCGCTATCCCCAGGAGGTCACTGGCGATCAAGCGTACGGCGGTCTTGGCCTGGAAACCTCCGCTGCTGCCCGCCGCTTTGTGCTTCGATGCAAAGACATACAAATTGCGCCCTTGAAAGCAAAGCAGTCCGGCATTGAGCGCAATGAACTCAAGACCGATGAGATGCGCAGGTTGCGGGATCAACAGTAGTGTTGCCTCCGCCACGAGTACGAAAAGATAGATCAGATTGTTGCGCACCCGGATGCGCAATACCGGATTTCGCGTCACGTCATCCAGGCGAAACGAAATCACCACGAACAAAAGGCCGATCAAGGCGGCTGCGGAAGTACCGAGCATCACGAAAGCATCCCGCCAGGCTTCCGGCTGATAAAAACTATCCATTGGCCCACACTTGCCGCACTGATGTGCTTCGACTTCAAGAACGCACAACTATCCGGCGAAAGGCCATGTTTGGTAATGTCCAACTTGGATCATGAGTCGGCCTGGAGCTGCGCCACGGCCAAAGCGCCATCGGGTCATCTGCTGCTGTGGGCGATCAGCATGCGCAAGCCCGCCTCCTGCGCGAAACGCGCTGCCGGTTGAACGACGGAAAAATCAGCGTTGACAGCGGCCGTTTGAAGAAGCCATCGGTGTTTCATCCCGCGCGATTTGTATCGGTTCTGTTATCAAGGCGTAAGGCGATTTGGACTAAGACCTCGCTGAGGACCGTCGCCATCCGGCGCAAATGTCGCATTAATTGAGTAACGTCGGTCTAGAGGACGTCCCGGCAACGGGACAAAGTGTAATGCATGTCGATTGTTTTCTTGATTCCATTCGTAGCAAGAAGAGCTTTGCGTACACGATTGTTCTAATCGTCTGCACCTCAGTCATCTTATTTCAAGGCCTGCGCTTTTCCGATTCGGACTACCCCAATCTGCTCGCGGCTCTGTTCTCCCCGGGCGCTTCGTCCATTCCCCCGACCAAAGGCTACCTTCTTGAGGGCCTGCTGGGTGATGTCATCGGGCTCGCCTATCTTTCGGTGGGGCTGAGAGGCTTGGCCGCCCAATTCGCGTGGTGGATATCGGGCCTTGCGCTGCTGGCGGCGGTCATTGCGTACAGCATAGAGAATCGCTCGACCTCGATTGTCGATGTCGTGCTGATCGTTGCCTTTACGCGCCTCGTCGATACGCTATCGATGTGGGGCGGAAAATTCGACCCGTTTCTTCTGGCATTTCTCGTCTTGACCGCTAACAAGGACCGGCGAATTGCATTGGCCGGAATTGTTCTTGCGTCGTTTACCCATCCACTCGTTGCGCTGATATCGACTGCCGGCGTTATCCTCGTTGAGGCAGCTTTTGCCGGCACGTGGTTTCTCGCCGGCATCGTCGCTGCGGTGCTGGCCGCGGGTGCCGACGTTGCCCTGTTTCACTATTTGTTTCCCGCCTTGATGGATCGCCCGAATGTCGCACTGGCCTTGTTTCCGAAGATTTTGAACAGCGGGCTTCATTGGAGCCTGGCAACATTTGTTTCCGCGCTTCTGTTGCCGTTCCTGTTCATCCAGGTCTTCAAATCGCCATTCCGTTTACCCAGAAATCCTGCAGCGGTTCTTCTGGTGCTGTGGGCTCTTGTCACCGCTGTCACCTCTTGCGCCGTTGTGCTCGACCACACGCGCGTTTCCCTCCTGCTGACGGTCGCGCCCTTCATCGTTTGTCTGCGCCGGCAGGACGTTCTCGAAAGTGATCGGTCCGGAATATCCGCCTTGAAGCCGGGCGTCACAGGCCTGTTTCTCGTGCTCTTTCTGGCGCGGCTCGTCATCCCGCACCTCGATGAACTCGGGCCGCATCTGTTTTGGTGGCAGCTTTAGCGGGGCGTGTTTGACGCGTGTGGCCAAGTGCCCGTGCCGGCGAATTTCGCGGCCTGAACCGCGCGCTCACACCGCCTTCGCCATCTCTCTCAATTTGAATTTCTGGATCTTGCCCGTCGACGTCTTCGGGATCTCCGCGAACACGACATGGCGCGGCACCTTGTAGCCGGCGAGGTGCTTCCTGCACCACTGCGTCAGTTCCTCCGGCGTCGCGCTCATGCCGACCTTGAGCTCGACGAATGCGCAGGGGGTCTCGCCCCATTTGTCGTCGGGCTTGGCCACGACCGCCACCGCCATCACCGCCGGGTGTTTGTACAGCGCGTCCTCGACCTCGATCGACGAGATGTTCTCGCCGCCGGAGATGATGATGTCCTTGGAGCGGTCCTTGAGCTGGATGTAGCCGTCGGCGTGCATGACGCCGATGTCGCCGGTGTGGAACCAGCCGCCGGCGAAGGCCTCGCCGGTCGATTTCCTGTTCTTGAGATAGCCCTTCATCACGACGTTGCCGCGCATCATCACTTCGCCGAGCGTCTCGCCGTCGCGCGGCACCGGCTGCATGGTCTCCGGATCGATGACGTCGAGCCCCTCGAGCGCGCCGTAGCGCACGCCCTGGCGCGCCTTCTTCACGGCCTGCTCGGCTGCCGGCAAGGCGTTCCACGATTGATGCCAGTCGTTCACCACCGCCGGCCCGTAGCTTTCCGTCAGGCCGTAGAGATGCGTGACGTTGAAGCCCGCCTCCTTCATGGCGGCGAGCACGGCCTCCGGCGGCGGCGCGGCGGCGGTGAAGAACTCGACGACGTGCGGCAGCGGCTTCTTCTCGACCTCCGGCGCGTTCAGAAGCGTCGCCATCACGATCGGCGCGCCGCACAGATGCGTCACCTTATGCGTCGCCATCGCGTCGTACATCGCCGCCGCGCGCACATAGCGCAGGCAGACATGCGTGCCGGCGGCGACCGAGATCGACCACGGGAAGCACCAGCCGTTGCAGTGGAACATCGGCAGCGTCCACAGATAGACTGGATGCTTGCGCATCGCGCAGGTGACGACGTTGCCGACGCTGAGCAGGTGCGCGCCGCGATGGTGATAGACGACGCCCTTCGGGTCGCCGGTGGTGCCCGATGTGTAGTTGAGCGTGATCGCGTCCCATTCGTCGTCGGGCATCGCCCAGGCGTAGTCGGGATCGCCCTGCGCGATGAAGTCCTCGTATTCGATTTCGCCCAGCCGGTCGCCGGCGCCTGAATATTCCGGATCGTCGTAGTCGATCACCAGCGGCGTCACCTTGGCGAGCGCCAGCGCCTCCTTGACGATCTTCGAATATTCGCGGTCGGTTATGAGAACCTTCGTGCCGGCGTGGTCGAGCGAGAAGGCGATGATCGCGGCGTCGAGCCTGGTGTTGAGGGTGTTGAGAACGGCCTTGCACATCGGCACGCCGTAATGGGCTTCGAGCATGGCCGGCGTGTTGGCGAGCACCACCGAGACCGTGTCGCCGCGGCCGATGCCGCGCTTCTCGAGCGCCGAGGCGAGCCGCCGGGCGCGGGCGTAGAAGTCGGCGTAGTCGCGCCGGAGCTGGCCGTGGATGATCGCGGTGTGCCGCGGGAACACGCTCGCCGCGCGCTCGAGGAAGCCGAGCGGTGTCAGCGGCTGGAAGTTCGCCGGATTGCGGTCGAGATCGACGTCGTAGGGCGTTTTCGCCATTGGGTGTCCCCCCTCGGCGAAACGCTAGCGGGCAATCGCGCTTCTGTCATCAATGCCAGAGCTGCAATATCCCCTCGCGCGTCAGTTCGATCGAGATGACCAGCATCAGGATCAGCGTCAGGCGGTAGAATAATTCCTGCGAGATGCGGCGCACCAGGAAGAAGCCGAGCTGGTTGGCGGCGAGCGCCAGCGGCATCAGCACCAGCGAGGTGCCGAGCCCCTTGGTCGAGAACTGGCCGAGCGCGACATAGGGCACGACTTTAAGCGCGTTGAGCGAGGCGAAGAACATCGCTGTGGTGCCGACGAACAGCATCTTCGGCAGCTTCTGCGACAGCACGTACATCTGGTAGGGCGGGCCGCCGGCCTGGCAGACGGTCGAGGTGAAGCCCGACAGCGCGCCCCAGACGATTCCGGCCGGCACGCTGCCGGCGGAGGCGGGGCGCGGCACGCGCATCATCACCGTGAAGGAGTAGATCACGAAGACGATGGTGGTGACGCCGATGAAGACGCGCACCGCGGCGTCGGAAATGTAGGCGGCGAGCACGCCGCCGCCGGCGATGCCGATCAGCGCGCCGGGGATCATGATGGCGAGGATGCGGCGGTCCCAGTCGCGCCGGTAGACCCAGACGGCGTTCATGTCCTGCACGATCATGATCGGCAGGAAGATCGCGGCGGCCTCGAGCGGCGGCATCACCAGCGCCAGCAGCGGCGTCGCCATCTGTCCGACGCCGGCGAAGCCGCCCTTGGACAGCCCGAGCGCGATCACGGCGGGGACCGCCAGCGCGTAGAACACGGGGTCGGAGATGATCGTCACGGCTCGGACAAAAGCGGAAAATTTGCGCCGGATCAAAGCCTAAGAGGTGCGGCGGCGCCAGCCTTGTTTGCGCATGCCGCCCGTTCCACTATTGCGGCCAAGAAGTCTAGGAGGCCGCAACCATGGACATCCGCGCCAGCCGCTATCACGATGTTTACGCCCACTGGCAGCGCACGCCCGAGGTGTTCTGGGCCGAGGCGGCCGCCGACCTGCACTGGTTCGAGACGCCGAAGACGATCTTCGACAAGGACGCCGGCATCTACGGCCGCTGGTTCACCGGCGGCGTCACCAACACCTGCTACAACTGCCTCGACCGCCAGGTCGCCGCCGGGCGCAACGACCAGGTCGCGCTGATCTACGATTCGCCCGTCACCAAGACGGTGCAGACCTTCACCTATGGCCGCATGCTGTCCGAGGTGCAGCTCCTCGGCGCCATCCTGCGCGACTTCGGCGTCGAAAAGGGCGACCGCGTCATCATCTACATGCCAATGGTGCCGGAAGCAGTGTTCGCGATGCTGGCCTGCGCCCGCATCGGCGCCATCCATTCGGTCGTGTTCGGCGGCTTCGCGCCGAAGGAGCTCGCGACCCGCATCGACGACGCGCAGCCCAAGGTCATCCTCTCGGCGAGCTGCGGCATCGAGGGCGCGCGCGTCGTCGCCTACAAGCCGCTGCTCGACGAGGCGATCATGCTGGCGAAGCACAAGCCGTTCGCCTGCATGATCCTGCAACGCCCGCAATGCGAGGCGTCGCTCGTCGAGGGCCGCGACCATGACTGGCGCAAGACCTGGGAGCACGCGGTCGAATACGCCAAGACGTCCGAGTGCGTGCCCGTCGCCGCCACCGATCCGCTCTACATCCTCTACACGTCGGGTACGACGGGCATCCCGAAGGGCGTCGTGCGCGACAATGGCGGCCACATGGTCGCGCTGAAATGGTCGATGCAGAACCTCTACGGCATCGACCCCGGCGAGGTGTGGTGGTGCGCCTCCGACATCGGCTGGGTGGTCGGGCATTCCTACATCGTCTACGCGCCGCTGCTGCACGGCTGCACCTCGATCCTGTACGAGGGCAAGCCGATCGGCACGCCCGATGCCGGTGCCTTCTGGCGCGTCATCTCGCAGCACAAGGCGGTCGCGCTGTTCACCGCGCCGACCGCCTTCCGCGCCATCAAGAAGGAAGACCCGGACGGCAAGCAGATCTCGCACTACGACCTGTCGCGCTTCCGCACGCTCTTCCTCGCCGGCGAGCGTGCCGATCCGCCGACCATCCAGTGGGCCGAGGAGATGCTGCACGTGCCGGTGATCGACCACTGGTGGCAGACCGAGACCGGCTGGTGCATCGCCGGCAATCCGGTCGGCCTCGGCGCGCTGCCGGTGCGCTACGGCTCGGCGACCGTGCCGATGCCGGGCTATGCCATCGACATCGTCGACGAAGCCAATCACGTCCTGCCCGCCGACAAGATCGGCTCGATCGTCGTCAAACTGCCGCTGCCGCCGGGCTGTTTCCCGACGCTGTGGCATCAGGACAAGCGCTTCCGCGAGGCCTACCTCGACGAATTCCCCGGCTACTACAAGACCGCGGACGCCGGCTTCAAGGACGCCGACGGCTACGTCTACGTGATGAGCCGCACCGACGACATCATCAACGTCGCCGGACATCGCCTGTCGACCGGCGGCATGGAGGAGGTGCTCGCGGCGCATCCGGACGTCGCCGAATGCGCCGTGCTCGGCATCAAGGACGATCTGAAGGGCGAGGTGCCGTGCGGCTTCATCGTGCTCAAGGCCGGCGTCGCGCGCTCGAACGAGGCGATCGAGAGGGAGATCGTTGCCCTCGTGCGCGAGAAGATCGGCCCGGTGGCCGCGTTCAAGCTCGCCATCACGGTTCAGCGGCTGCCGAAGACGCGCTCCGGAAAAATTCTCCGCGGCACGATCAAGAAGATGGCCGACGGCGATCCCTGGACCATGCCGGCGACCATCGACGATCCTGTCGTGCTGGACGAGATCGGCGAGGCGTTGAAGGGGAAGGGTGTGGGGGTTTAGGCCGCCGCGCGCGCCGCCTCGCAGCTAGGCCGGCTTGCGCAGAACGTGCCGCAGCTTCCGGGCGAGTTCTTCGCGGCTGTAAGGCTTGCTCAGGATTTCGCTTTCGGCCTCGAGCAGATTGCCATGCCGCATGGCATTGTCGGTATACCCTGACGTGTACAGCACCGCGATATTCGGCAGCCTCTGTTGCGCGCGCCGGGCCAATTCCGTGCTCTGGAGCTTTCCGGGCATGACGACGTCGGTAAACAGCACATCGATGGATACGCCGCTTTCGATGACGGCCAGCGCGTTGTCGGCGTTTTTCGCTTTCAAAACGCTGTAGCCGAGATCTTCCAGCATATCGACCGTGGTCGCCCGCACTTCGTCGTCGTCTTCGACCACGAGAATGCGTTCGGTGCCGCCCTTCGCTGGCGACATCTCGACTTCGACAAGGACGTCTTCCGGCTGCCTGCTGCGCGGCAGGTAGATTCGGACGGTCGTGCCGCTGCCGAGCTCGCTGTACAATTTGATGTGGCCGCCCGACTGCTTCACGAAGCCATGCACCATGCTCAGGCCGAGCCCCGTGCCTTCTCCGGTCGGCTTGGTGGTGAAAAAGGGCTCAAAGACCTTTTCCAGAATGTCGGGCGGAATGCCGGCGCCCGTATCGCTGACAGCCAGCATCACATATTGGCCGGGCATGACATCGATGTGGCGGGCCGCATATGTGTCGTCCAGCGACGCGTTGCCGGCTTCGATCGTGAGCTTGCCTCGTCCACGCATGGCGTCGCGGGCATTGATGGCCAGGTTGAGCAGCGCCGTTTCAACCTGCACCGGATCCACCAGGGTGCTCCAGAGGCCGCCGCCGATCACCGTCTCGATCTCGATGGCTTCACCGAGCGTCTGTCTCAGCATGTCGTCCATGCCGCGAATCAATCGACCGAGGTTGATGACCCTCGGGGCGAGCGGCTGGCGGCGGCCAAACGCGAGGAGCTGAGATGCGAGCCGCGTACCGCGCAACACGCCCGTCATCGCATTCGTCAGTCGCTTTTCGGCGAGCGCGTTGCCTTCAATGTTCTTCTTGAGCAATTGCAGATTGCCGCTGACGATCTGCAGGAGATTGTTGAAGTCGTGCGCTATGCCGCCGGTGAGCTTGCCGATGGCATCCAGTTTCTGGACTTCGCGAAGCTGCGCCTCGGCAGCTCGCTGGTCCGTGACGTCGATGCAGCTCCCGAAATATCCGGCAAACTGGTCGCCTCGATAGAACGGTGCGCCGTTGTCGAGGATGTACCGGTACTCGCCGTCGTGCCGGCGCAGTCGGTACACCATGCTGAAGGACTCTCGTGCGTCGAAGGACGCGGTGTAAATTTCGAGGCACCGATCGAAATCGTCTTTATGGACGCCCTCGGCCCAGCCATTGCCGAGTTCCTGCTCCATGCTCCTGCCGACGAAATCGAGCCACGGCTTGTTGAACCAATCGCAAAGCTTGTCCGTCCCCGAACGCCAGATGAGCACCGGAGCGAAATCGGCCAATTCCTTGAAATGATGGTCGCCCCATTCGGCCGACGTTTTCGGAAGACCGTGCATATCGAATTAAACTCGGGACCACTCACAATGCGAGCAGTTCAACGGCTTTGGCTGCGCAGGTTGGCAATCTATCATCCAAATCAATTACCGAGAAAGGGCGGTAACATCAAACCGCGAGGCCGCGCTGCGCGAGTGGGCATTCCGCTCACGCCGCCCCTTCCACCACCCGCATATCCCGTTCCACATTTCCCTTGCCGAGCAGCCTGAGCGCCTCCTTGTACTGAGGCGTGTCGTGGCAGGCGATCGCGGCGTCCAGATTGTCGAATTCGACCAGCACGACGCGCTGCTCCTGGCCCGCCTCCCAGATCTTCTTCGGCATGCCGAGCGCGAGAAAACGGCCGCCCGCGTCCTTGATCGCCGGCACGGCAATTTTCGCATAGGCCTCCCAGGCGGCCGGGTTCTTGATCCAGCGATAGGTGACGACCCAGTAGGCTTTCGGCATGTCCATTCTTCCTTGTTGCTGTCAGACGCGTTTCAGCGCGACTTGTCCTGCTTTTCCGCATAGGCGTCCACTAGTGCGCGGATCATGCGCTGATACGGCACGTCCTGCGACTTCGCCGCTCGCTTGAAGAAATCGACGCTGCGCCGGGACAGGGACAGCGTGACCTTCACATTGTCCTCGCGCGCGACCAAGGCCTCGGGGGCAGGCAGGAAGTCATCGACAATGCGGACCCGTCCGATCTCGCCGGCAGTGTATTTAACGGTTCTGTTGCTCATAGATCGTCTTGCCTTTTCGACGCCGTGCTTGACCTGGTTCGACTGGCCCTTGGCATCGTCCCATTCGAACGTCGGCTCGGTCACCATCGGTATGGGAGGTAAGCCATATAAAAAATATGGCGCAAGATCGCCGTTGATGCGGCGAAAAATTTTTTTAAAAGGTTTAAAGACCTAATCCTATAGTCCTATCGCCTGCTCATGAGGGGCGCTTCTAGAGGCGATCCTGAGGTGGAACAGCTCGGTCGGGGAGGCGCCGGAGATGCGGCGCCTGAAATCCGGCCGAGGCCGAGGCGCGGCGACCAGCTTCGGTGAGCGCGGCGCCCGTGGCCGTGCTTCGCACGCACGCTCCCGGGAGGCCCCGCACAGCCGCCCGCCGGCACGAAGACCGGCTGCCCCCGCTTTGGGGCTGCACGCGGCGGAGATGAAGGGGCGGAGGGAGCCGCTCCGGATCGGGGCCCAATGGGGGCCCCGTCTCCGCCCGGAAGAGCGGCCGAGGGTGCCCAAAACCGCCGCACGTGGAGCGCCGGGTGGCGAGCGCGCTGATCGCAAGGCGCGCTGCCGCCCATCAGGCGGCAAACTTCGGTAGCGCCACCCGGCGCTCCATCCCCTCGCACTTTTTTGCGGGGGCGACTCCCCCCGACCCCCTGTCGAGAGGGGAAATCGAGACGACGGCGTACCCGGCGCCGCAAAGAATACGGGCGATGCCGCGCGCCTTCCTCGATCCCGTTCGTCCCCGCGGAAGCGGGGACCCAGTTGTGAGTCAGTGCTGGATTTCCGCTTTCGGGGGAATGAACGGAGATTGTGGCGCGCCCTTGAGGCCTTGTCGCGCCCGCCATTGCCTTGGTAGCGGTAAGGCAAAGACAACAACGGAAACGCTCAATGCCCCTCTACATCTGCACAGCCTGCGGCACGCAATATCCGGAGAGCGCGCAAGCGCCGGCGCAATGCGTCATCTGCGAGGAAGAGCGCCAATACGTGCCGCCGCGCGGCCAGACATGGACGACGTTCGAAGCGCTGCGCGCCGGCTACATGAATGCCTTCCACCAGCACGAGCCGGCCGTCATCGGCATCGGCGCGACGCCGAGTTTCGCCATCGGCCAGCGCGCCATCCTCGTGCAGACGCCGGGCGGCAACGTCCTGTGGGACTGCATCGCGCCGCTCGACGCCGCGACCATTGCGCTGATCAAGGGCCTCGGAGGGCTGAAGGCCATCGCCATCTCGCATCCGCACTTCTACACGACGATGGTCGAGTGGGCTCACGTCTTCGGCTGCCCGATCCATCTGCACGCCGCCGATCGCGACTGGGTCATGCGCAGGGATGATGCGGTCAGGCATTGGGACGGCGAGACGCTGACGCTCTGGGACGGTGTCACGCTCGTGCGCTGCGGCGGGCATTTCCCGGGCGGAACCGTGCTGCACTGGGCGGGCGGTGCCGGTGGCAAGGGCATCGTCTGCTCCGGCGACATCCTCACGGTCGCGACCGACCGCAAATGGCTCACCTTCATGCGCAGCTATCCGAACATGATCCCGCTGTCGCGGCGCGAGGTCGAGGCCATCGGCCGCGCCATGGCGCCGTTCGCGTTCGAGCGCCTCTACGGCCATTACTTCGACCGTGTGATTTCATCGGACGCGAAATCGGTGCTGGAGAAATCCGTCGCGCGCTACATCGCCGCGATCGAGGGGACGCGGGGGTATTGATTTTCTTGTCGTCACCGGGCTTGTCCCGGTGACCCCGATTAGGAAGGCACGTTGCCAACCTAAGCGAGATGGCCGGGACAAGCCCGGCCATGACAATTTCAATTCAGGCCACGCGAATGAAACAAAAACGGCCGGGACAAACCCGGCCGTTTCCAAATTCCAAACCTCGAAAGAGGCGAGGGCGCTTACTCCGCGTCTTCGTCCTTCTTGCCGCCGCCGAGCTGCTTGAGCTTGGCGAACACGGCGGAGACGTCGAGATCGCCGCCGGGCTTGTTCTCGGCCTCGGCGGCAGCGGCCGCTTCCTCGGCTTCCTTGCGCGCGGTCGTTTCGGATGCGGGCAAAAGCGTCGCACCGGTTTCGACCGGCACCGGCTTCTCCTTGTTGGCGCGCTGCACCTCGAGATCGAGGTCGATCTGCGAGCACAGGCCGAGCGTCACCGGGTCCATCGGTGTCAGCGCGGCCGAATTCCAGTGCGTGCGCTCCCGGATCGAGGCGATGGTCGACTTGGTCGTGCCGACCAGCCGCATGATCGCCGCGTCCTTGAGCTCCGGATGGTTGCGTACCAGCCACAGGATCGCGTTCGGGCGGTCCTGGCGGCGCGACACCGGCGTATAGCGCGGGCCCTTTTTGCTGCGGTCGTGGCCGGCGAGCGGCACTTTCGGCGTGCTCAGCGACAGGCGGATGTCCGGGTTGGCCTCGGCGTTCTCGATCTGCTCGCGGGTGAGCTGGCCGGTCAGGATCGGGTCGAGGCCCTTGATGCCCTGCGCGGCGTCGCCGTCGGCGATCGCCTTCACTTCCAGGGGGTGCAGCTTGCAGAAATCGGCGATCTGGTCGAACGACAGCGCCGTATTGTCCAACAGCCAGACGGCCGTCGCCTTCGGCATCAGGGGTGCTGCGGTCGCCATGAAATAAATCTCCTCTGCGCTTCGCCCGCCCGGCGGGCGAAGCAGGTGGATCATCGATGATGATCTGGGATGCCCGGAATATAGGCGGCGGGCTGCGGTGACGCAACCTCCGGACCTTGACAGATGGGGGCTGCGCGCCCCATGTCGGGGCTTGGACAAGGCGCGTCGTTTGCCGCGCATTCGAGGACGCCGGACGTGGCCGAGATCTCGGAAAAACCGCTGCTTCAGGTGCTTCTCTGCTCGCCCCGCGGCTTCTGCGCCGGCGTGGTGCGGGCGATCGAAAGCGTCGAGCGGGCGCTCGCCATCCATGGCGCCCCGGTCTATGTCCGCCACGAAATTGTCCATAACCGATACGTGGTCGACGGCCTGCGCCAGAAGGGCGCCATTTTCGTCGAGGAACTGGACGAGGTTCCGGACGACGGCCAGCCGGTCATCTTCTCGGCGCACGGCGTGCCGCGCACGGTTCCGGCCGAGGCGGGTCGGCGCAACCTGTTCGCGCTCGACGCCACCTGTCCGCTGGTCACCAAGGTGCACCGCGAGGCCGAGATCCACCATCGCAAGGGCCGCGAGATCGTGCTGATCGGCCATGCCGGGCACCCGGAAGTGGTCGGCACCATGGGGCAGTTGCCGCAGGGCTCGATCACGCTGGTCGAGACCCCCGAGGACGTCGATAAATTCGTCCCCAGGGACGTCCATAACCTCGCCTACGTGACGCAGACGACCTTGTCGGTGCAGGACACCCTCGGCATGGTCGAGCGGCTCAAGGGCCGCTTCCCGGACATCGTCGGGCCGCACAAGGAAGACATCTGCTACGCCACCACGAACCGCCAGGAAGCGGTGCGCCGCGTCGCGCCGATCGTCGACGCCATGGTCGTGGTCGGCGCGCCGAATTCGTCCAATTCGCAGCGGCTGAAGGAAGTGGCGGAGAAGTCCGGCTGCTCCTACGCCGTGCTGGTGCAGCGCGCCGCCGACATCGACTGGCAGAAGTTCGAGAACGTCACCCGGCTCGGCGTCACCGCCGGCGCGTCCGCCCCCGAAGTGCTGGTCGAGGAAGTGCTCGACGCCTTCGCCAAGCGCTTCGCGCTCAGCGTGGAGACCGTCTCCGCCGCGACGGAGGACATGTTCTTCCCGCTCCCCCGCCCCCTCCGGGAGCAGGCGGCCGAATGAGCCGTTAGATGGCCGTCTACACCGACGTCACCACCGACGATCTCACGCGCTTTCTGTCCGGCTACGATCTCGGCGAGCTCCTGTCCTACAAGGGCATCGCCGAGGGCGTCGAGAATTCCAATTTCCTCGTCCATACCTCGACGGGAAATTACATCCTCACGCTCTACGAGAAGCGCGTCGCCGAAGCCGACCTGCCGTTCTTCATCGCGCTGATGGGGCATCTCGCCGCGCGCGGCATCAACTGCCCGCAGCCGGTGAAGAAGAGGGACGGCGGCGCGCTCGGCCGCGTCGCCGGGCGGCCGGCGGCGATCGTGACCTTCCTCGATGGCCTCTGGGTGCGTCGGCCGAATGCAGCTCACTGCGCTGCGCTCGGGCAGGCGCTGGCAAAGCTGCATCTCGCCGGCGGCGACTTCGCCATGACGCGCAAGAACGCGCTCACTCTCGATGCCTGGCGGCCGCTCTACGAGACGGCGCGGGAGCGCGGCGACAGTGTGCGGGCCGGGCTTTGCGCGGAGATCGCCGCCGAGCTCGACCGGCTCGACACCTGCTGGCCGCGCGAACTGCCGGTGGGCGTCATCCATGCCGACCTCTTTCCCGACAACGTCTTCTTCCTCCACGACACGCTGTCGGGGCTGATCGATTTCTATTTCGCCTGCACCGACATGCTCGCCTATGACGTCGCGGTGTGTCTCAACGCCTGGTGCTTCGAGCCGGACCATTCCTACAACGTCACCAAGGGCCGGGCGCTCTTGAAGGCCTATGAAGCCGTGCGGCCGCTCGCGCCCGACGAGCGCGATGCGCTCCCCGTGCTCGCGCGCGGCGCGGCGATGCGCTTCCTGCTGACGCGCCTCGTCGACTGGCTGGCAGTGCCGGAGGGCGCGCTGGTCAAGCCGAAAGACCCGCTCGAATATTACCGCAAGCTGCGCTTCCACCAGTCGGTATCGCGCGCGGCCGACTATGGTTGCGACGCATGATCCCGAAAAGTGGGAACCGGTTTTCGGGTCAGATCATGCGACAGGAAGACGCATGAGCGAGCAGAAAGTCACGATCCATACCGACGGTGCATGCTCGGGCAATCCCGGCCCCGGCGGCTGGGGCGCGATCCTGTCCTTCGGCGCGCATCAGAAGGAATTGATGGGCGGGGAGGCGCACACCACCAACAACCGCATGGAGCTGATGGCGGCGATCTCGGCGCTCGAGGCCTTGAAGCGGCCGTGCATCGTCGACATCCACACCGACAGCCAATACCTGCGCAACGGCATCATGAGCTGGATCCATGCGTGGAAGCGCAATGGCTGGCGCACCGCCGACAAGAGCCCGGTCAAGAACGTCGATCTGTGGAAGCGGCTCGACGAGGCGCTGAAAGCCCACACCGTGCACTGGCACTGGGTGAAGGGCCACGCCGGTCACGCCATGAACGAGCGCGCCGATCAGCTCGCCCGCGACGGCCTTGTTGCTGCGCGCGCCGGCGCCAAGGGCGCGATGTCCAGCTGAAAAACAACATGGCCGGGACAAGCCCGGCCATGACGCATTCAACGATAAAGGATCAGCTCAGATCTGCCCGAGCAACGCTTGGCCGCCGGAAACATCGCACTTGCCCGGCGCTTCCTCGATGTTGAGCTTCTTCACGACGCCGTCCTCGACCAGCATCGAGTAGCGCTTGGAGCGCAGCCCGAGCCCGTTGGCCGAGGCGTCGAGCACCATGTCGACGCCCTTGGCGAAGTCGGCGCTGCCGTCGGCGAGGAAGTCGATCTTGCCATCGCCGCCCGTCGCTTCCGCCCACTTTTTCATGACGAAGGCGTCGTTGACGGCGACGACCGCGACCGTGTCGATGCCCTTCTTCTTGAAGCCGTCGAGATTGTTGAGGAAGCTCGGCATGTGCAGGTTCGAGCAGGTCGGCGTGAAGGCGCCGGGCACTGCGAACAGCGCGACCTTCTTGCCCTTGAACACCTCGTCGGTGGTCCGCGGCTTCGGGCCTTCCGAGGTCATGACGCGGAAGGTGACGTTGGGCAACTTGTCGCCGACTTTGATGGGCATGGGTGCTCCCCGTTGATGGCGTTTCGTTTCTCCGGAGCGGGTACTTACGCCCTCGGCCGGTGTTAGTCGAGGCGGGTCGTGACCTCGTAGGCGCGCTGGCCTTCGACGACCGTGAAAGTCAGCTCGAACGGCCCCTTGTTCGGATCGACGCCGGGCGGCAGCCCGTCGAGTTCGAACGAGAAATGGCGGCGGCCGGCCGGCGCGCCTTGTGCGGCCTTCGGGATGGGCAGCGCCCATTCCGCCGTCGGGCCCTCGACGAAGATCGAGACCGGGACATTGGCCGGCGCGGGCAGGTCGATCATGACCAGAGGTTTGGCGCCGCCGCCGACGCGCTTGGCGGTCAGGCCCGACGCGGCCGCATCGACATGCTGCGGCACGCCCGCAAACGCCGCCTTGACCGTGGCGTCCTGAGCGCTCGCGCCGGGCGCAAGCGCGAGCGACGCGCTGCCTTCCGCGGGCACACACAGTTTCTCGCACACGGCGTAATCGACCTTGAGCTTGAGCGCGACCGGCTTGCCCGGGTCCTTCGGTGTCACCTCGACGGGAAACACGACGCTGCCTTCGTAGCCAATGGTCTGGCCGGCCTCGTCGCTGTGCAGCTGCGGCGCCGGATAAAGCACCTTCGCGCTCTTGAGATTGTCGGAGCCGGAGAAGTCGAAGCGGGGTGGCACACCGGAATCGCCCGGATAGCGCCAATAGGTGTGCCAGCCGGACAGGAGTTTCATCTCGACGCCGGCCTGAAGCAGCGTCTGTCCGCTCGCATTCGCGCCGGCCAGGAGCCGCACCGAGGAGCGGCTATCATTGCTCCAGGGCGACGCATCGTCGGCATGTGCGGCGCCCGCGGCGGCAAATGCGATGGCGGCGGCGAGGGCGAAGCGGAAAGCGCTTGGGCAGGTGGTCATCATGCCTCGCTGTTAGCGATTAACGTGCTGCCCTGCCATTGAAATCATCGTGAGGCGTACGGCAGCATGGGCGCGATCCGCCGCAATTATGACGCTTGATGTTCGTCATTCGTGCGAAATTGCGTGAAGTGTGACAAGGCCATTGAACTTTTGCGCGCACGCGTCGTTTGCAAGGACAGGCCGATCGGATAACCTTCCACCCATGAAGACGTCTCGCAAATCCGCCAAGCAGGAGCCTTCCCGCAGCTTCCTTGACGGGCAGATGCTGATCGCCATGCCGGCCATGTCCGACGAACGCTTCGCCCGCTCGGTGATTTACGTGTGCGCGCATTCGTCGGAAGGCGCCATGGGCATCGTGGTCAACCAGGCGGCGCAGAATATCAAATTCCCCGACCTCCTGGTGCAGCTCGAGGTCATTCCGGCGGCAGAGCGTATCCAGCTGCCGAATTCGGCCGAAGCGGTGAAGGTGCTCAAGGGCGGGCCTGTCGAGACCGGCCGCGGCTTCGTGCTGCATTCGGCTGACTTCTTCATCGAGAATTCGACGCTGCCGATCGACGAGGGCATTTGCCTCACAGCTACGCTCGATATCCTCAAGGCGATCGCGCGCGGCACGGGGCCGCACGACGCCGTGCTCGCGCTCGGCTATGCCGGCTGGGCACCGGGCCAGCTCGAGCAGGAAATCCAGCAGAACGGATGGCTGCACTGCGCCGCCGATCAGGAACTGATCTTCGGCAAAGACATCGAGCGCAAGTACGACCGCGCGCTGCGCAAGCTCGGCATCAACCTCGCCATGCTCTCGAACGAGGCCGGCCACGCCTGAGCCGCGGCACGCACGCCGCGCGCGCCGCCCTTGGCGTCGGCCTGCGGCGTGCAGGCGGCCTTGATGCAGAGGGCATAGGGCCCGGCACAGAAGATCGCGGCGTTGCTCGGATCAGGCGCGTCTCGCTTGGTCGCCTGAGCGGCCACCGGCCAAGCGGCGAGCAGGGCGGCAATCAACAGGAACCTCGACGCGGTCATGAGCTCCTCCCCGGATGAGGAGCACATGATGCGCCAAAGCAAACTTCAACTTAAGGTAATATAATTATTCAGATGCAATCTTCAGCGCGGATCGCGGTCGCACCGCCGGCCGGCCGGCGAGCAGGTCCTGGGCCGCCTCGGCGGTCATGGGCTCGCCGAAGGCGTAGCCCTGAGCGTATTCGCAGCCGAGGTGATAGAGCTCGACCGCATCGGAATCCGTTTCCGCGCCCTCGGCAACCACGTCCATGCCGAGGTCGTGCGCCAGCGAGATGATCGAACGCAGGATGACCGGCCGCGTGCCGCGTGAGGTCGTGCGCACGAAGGACTGGTCGATCTTGATGGTGTCGAAGGGGAAGCGCTGCAGATAGGCGAGCGAGGAATGGCCGGTGCCGAAGTCGTCCAGCGACAAACCGGCGCCGAGCTCCTTGATGCGGGTCAGCATCTGCGCCGCGTGCTCCGGATTGTCCATCACCAGCGACTCGGTGATCTCGAGCTTGAGCGAGCCGCGCGCGAGCGGCGTGCGGCCGAGCACGCCGCGCAGATCCTGGATCAGGTCGTGACGCAGAAGCTGGCGCGAGGAGACGTTCACACTGGCGAACAGCGGCTCCTGCGAGCGGCTTGCCTCCGCCTGCCAGATCGCGAGCTGGCGGGCCGTGCGGTCGAGCACGAACAGGCCGAGGTCGACGATCAACCCGATCTCCTCCGCGATCGAGATGAACTCGACCGGCGAGAGGCGGCCGAGCTTGGGATGCTCCCAGCGCGCCAGCGCTTCGAAGCCGGCAATGGCGCGATCTTCCAGCCGCACGATCGGCTGGTACATGACCTTGATTTCCTCGCGCTCGATCGCGCGGCGCAGTTCGGACTCGATCGTCAGCCGGTCGGTCTTGCGCGAGCGCATGGCCGGCTTGAAGATCTCGATGCGGTCGCCGCCGATGCGCTTGGCGTGGTACATCGCGAGTTCGGCGTCCTTGAGCACTTCCTCCGGTCGCAGGGATTCGTGATCGGCCAGCACCAGGCCGATCGAGGCCGTCAGGAATATCTCGCGATCGTTGAAGGCGATCGGCGCACGCAGCGCGCGACGCATGGTCTCGGCGAAGCCGACGACGCGCGTCGATTCCCGCTCCGACATCAGGATCAGCGCAAACTGGTCTCCCGATAGTCGCGCCATTGTGTCCTGCGGCTTCAACAGCCGCGACAGGCGGCGCGCAATGGTCAGCAGGATCGAATCTCCGACTGCCATGCCGACCGAGTCGTTGACCTGCTTGAAGCGGTCGACGTCGATGACGATGACCGACGGCTTCAGGTTGGGGTCGGACTTGGCGAAGGCAAAGGTCGACTCCATACGGTCGATGAACAATTCGCGATTCGGCAGGCCGGTGAGATTGTCGTGCACCGCGTCGAACAGCAGCCGCTCTTCCGAATTCTTGAAGTCCGTGACGTCGGTCAACGTGCCGACGAGGCGCACGACCTCGCCGTCGGAGCCGACCACCGGTCGCGCCTTCAGCGACAGCCACACGTAGTGGCCGTCGGCGGCGCGCAGGCGGAAATCCTGGTGCAGGCGGCCGCGCCGCTGTTCCACCGCATTGTCGAGCGCGGCGCGGAATCTGTCGCGGTCGAGCGGATGGAGCACGTCGAGCCAGGCGGCGGCGGCGCCCTCGAGCGTGCCGCGCTTCAGGCCGAGGAGATGCTCGGTTTCGGGGCTGGTGTAGACCTTGTCGGCGGAGACGTCCCAGTCCCAGATCAGGTCGCCGGCCCCGGTCAGGGCGAGCGCGCGGCGCTCCACGTCGGAGACGATGCCGTGCGTGATACCGCCGGCAAAGGCGTGCTGCATCACCGTGAAGCCGATCAGCATCACGATCAGCACGAGGCCGCCGAGCAGCGCCGGGCCAATGATGTCGTTGGTGACGACGCCGGTGACGCAGAGTCCGGCGGCGAAGGTCCACACGACGAGCAGGAGCCAGGTCGGGATCAGGAGCACGGCGCGGTCGAAGCCGTGCGTCGACAGGTAGACGACCAGCGCGAGCCCCGCGACGGCGATGAGCAGGAGCGACAGCCGCGCAATGCCGGAGGCCACCGCCGGATCGAACACTGCGACGGCGATGAGCGCAGCGAGCGCGGCGAGCCAGGCGATGGTGATGTGCGCGTAGCGTACATGCCAGCGCGATAGGTTGAGATAGGCGAACAGGAACACCAGCAGCGTCGCCGACAGGATCGCCTCGCCGCAGGCGCGCCAGATGCGCTCCGCGCCGGCGGTCATGTCGAACACCTTGCTCCAGAAGCCGAAGTCGATGCCGATATAGATCAGCACCGCCCAGCCGAGCGCGGCGGCGGCGGGAAACATCATCGAGCCCTTCACCACGAACAGGATGGTGAGAAAGAGGGCGAGAAGACCGGCGATGCCGATGACGATGCCGTAGTAGAGCGTGAAGGAGTTGACCTTGTCCTTGTAGGCGTCGGGCTCCCACAGATAGATCTGCGGCAGCTTGCCCGAGCGCAATTCGGCGACGAAGGTGATGACGGTGCCGGGATCGAGCGTGACGCGGAAGATGTCGGAGGTCGTGCTCGCCTGCCGCACCGGGCGGTCGCCGGTCGAGGGCGTGATCGAGGCGACGCGCGACAGGCCGAGGTCGGGCCAGATCAGCCCGGAGCCGGACATGCGGTAATGCGGCACGACGATCAAGCGGTCGATCTGCTCGTCGCTGTTGTTGGTCAGCGCGAACACCGCCCAGTTGGTGTTGTGCTCGCGAGCGCGGACCTCGATGCGGCGGACGATGCCGTCGGGGCCCGGCGCGGTCGAGACCTGGATGCGGTCGGCTTCGGTCTGCTGCACTTCGGTGGCGGCGGTGAGGTCGATGGCCGGCGCGTCGAGGCGGACGTTGACGGCTTCGACGGCATGCGCGGCCGGGCCGGCGACCACGGCGGCCGCGAGCGCAACCAGGCCGGCCAAGGCCGTCACAATTCGCCGATTAACCAAACCATGTCCCCCGGCTGCGGCGGCGATTCTGCCCGTCCCGTCAGGCTCCGCCGTAGCTTTCAGTCAGTCAACAAGCCCCACCAGCGCTCACCCATGTTCCGACATTGTGCCCATTTCGCGGCCCGCGCGCGAGCGGTTCCATGAGATCCGCGGCTGCCACAATCAGACCGTCAACACGATCTTGCCGATGTGGGCGCTCGATTCCATCAGGGCGTGCGCGGCCGCCGCCTCCTTGAAGGGGAAGGTCTTGAACAGGATCGGTCTGACCTTGCCGGCCGCGAAGAGCGGCAGCACCTTCTCCTCGACGGCGCGTACGATGGCGCCCTTGTCCGCTGTCGAGCGCGACCGCAGCGTCGAGCCGGTGTGGTGCAGCCGCTTGAGCATGATGCGGCGGAAATCGACGGTCGCCTTGGGCGAGCCCTGGAAGGCGATCTGCACGATGCGGCCTTCGACTGAGGCGGCCTCGTAGTTCCGTTCGATGTAGTCGCCACCGACCATGTCGAGGATGACGTCGGCGCCCTTGCCGCCGGTCGCCTCCTTCACCTTGGCCACGAAGTCCTCGGTCTTGTAGTTGATCGCGAGATCGGCGCCGAGCTTGCGGCAGGCCTCGCACTTCTCCTCGGAGCCGGCGGTGACGAACACGGTGGCGCCGAACTGCTTGGCGAGCTGGATCGCGGTGGTGCCGATGCCGGACGAGCCGCCGTGCACGAGCAGCGTCTCGCCCTCCTTCAGACCACCGCGCTCGAACACGTTGTGCCAGACCGTGAGCGTCGTCTCCGGGACGGCGGCGGCGTCGATCAGCGGCAGCGTCGAGACGGGCAAAGCGTGGATCGCGTAGGCGAGGCAGTATTCCGCGTAGCCGCCGCCGGAGACGAGCGCCATGACGCGGTCGCCTTCCTTCCAGCGCTTGATCGCGGGCCCGCAGGCTGCGATCTCGCCGGCGATCTCGAGGCCGGGAATATCGGATGCGTCCTTCGGCGGCGGGTAGAGGCCCTTGCGCTGCATCACGTCGGGCCGGTTGACGCCGGCGGCGCGCACGCGGATCAGCAGTTCGCCTTCGCCGGGCGTGGGCACCGCCCGCTCCTCGGGTACGAGCACGTCCGGTCCGCCAGGCGCCTTGATGCCGATGGCGGTCATGCGGGTCGGGAGCGTGCTCATGGGAACCTCGTGACGCTGGCTGAGTGCGGCCCTGTTTAGGGGGCGGCGGGCGGTGTGACAACACGAACGGGCGGCCTTAGGTTTGGCCCGGACTTCGAGGGAGGTTCGATGATGCCGGCGATGGACGAGGACGACAGGCCGAAGAAGAAGGTCGTGCACGAGATCGGCCAGGACCTGACCCTGCTCTCGGTCGAGGAGCTTGTGGAGCGCGTTTCGCTCCTGAAGGAAGAGATCGCGCGGCTCGAGGCGGATATGACCAAAAAGCGCGCCACCCGCGCCGCCGCCGATCAATTCTTCAAGCGTTGAGGGGCATTTCGCCGCGAAAATTTAAATTGCACCAGCCGCGCGTTTTTAAGGACCGGTTAAGCTTTCGAGATCATTACTTACGTGTCCATCTTCATGGACTTGAGTGGCTCCTGTCCACTCTGTTTGACGCCTCCCTGTTTATCACTTTGAGCCGCCGGCAACGGCGGCTCCTTTTTTTGTCCCGTTTTGGGGCAAGTCGGGGGATAAGGCCGTCTTTCGCCGGGCGCGGCAACCATCCCGAAAGCTTTACGGGCGCTCCGTCTGGACGAGCAGGCCGCGACGCGCCATGCTTACTCAATCGTTAAGGGCGCGTCGCCCTGGTTGCGTTTGTAGAGGCGTTGCGTCATGTCCGAGAAGTCTTTGGTGAGCGACAACCGTCCGGTGTCCTTCGGCGAGCGGCTCGCTAACAGCCAGGCCTTCGCCGAGCTCTTCCGCAGCGGCATGGCGCTGGTCGAGGAGACCGCAACCTATCTCGACGGCCCGGGGCGCCAGGAATCCAAGAAGCTCGCGCGCGCTGCCGCGCTCGCCTACGCGACCGAGAGCATGCGGCTGACCACCCGCCTGATGCAGCTCGCTTCGTGGCTGCTCCTGCATCGCGCCGTGAAGGAGGGCGAGATGTCGCTCGCCCAGGCCAACAAGGAAAAGACCAAGGTCAAGCTGTCGGCGACCGACAGGCACGATGCCAACAATC